>Ga0102946_1000376_pt1 | contig 15589 bp, 13 predicted proteins | sample SalPon2A_A_D1_MG_FD_78209 | JGI IMG/M metagenome (GOLD analysis project Ga0102946, IMG submission 78209) | Soil microbial communities from South San Francisco under conditions of wetland restoration - Salt Pond MetaG R2A_A_D1_MG | ecosystem: Environmental > Terrestrial > Soil > Wetlands | place... | reverse complement strand
CTGAATAGTCTCGATTTTGCCGCCCTGGGCATCGCTGGCCCCGGCAAAAACCAGTTCGGCCTGACGCATTGCAGGCCCGATAATCTCGAGGCTGTCACCGCTCTGGATACGGTTGCGGCCTTCCACCAGCCAGCCCCCTTCAGGCAAGGCTTCCCTGACGATCCCTACGAAATCACAATCACGACTATACAGGCTGTCTTCGGCATGCACAAAGGCGCGGTCATGGTCGAAGAGAAAACCTGTCCCGTAAGGCCGGTGACTAACCGCGTCAAGCTCCCTGCGCCACCCTGGGTCAATCTGGACGGTATCCGGATTATCACGCCAGGCATCCAGGGCTGCGCGATAAACTCTGGTTACGGCAGCGACATAATAAAGGCTTTTCATCCGACCTTCAATCTTCAGGCTGTTGACTCCTGCACCGATCAGAGCCGGCAGATGATCAATCAGGCAGAGGTCACGGCTATTGAAGATATAGGTGCCCCGGTCATCCTCCTCGATCGGCAGGTATTCACCCGGCCGGGCCTCCTCCTGAAGCGAGTATTTCCACCGGCAGGGATGACTGCATGCGCCACGATTGGCACTGCGTCCTGATAGTCCCGCAGAGAGCAGGCAACGCCCTGAATAAGCCATGCACATCGCACCATGCACGAAGACTTCCAGTTCAACGTCTGAGCTTGCCCTGATTTCGGCAATTTCGCCCAGGCTCAGCTCGCGGGCCAGGTTCAGCCGTTTGACGCCCTGCGACTGCCAAAAATGAGCCGCCGCTGCGCTCGTCGTATTGGCCTGGGTGGAAAGATGTACTTCTTTCAGAGGGTCAATCTGCCTGACCAGCGACAACATTCCCGGGTCTGCAATGATATAGGCATCGACCGGGACCTGGAGAAGTTCCCGCAGCAGTTGGCGGGCAGCCTGTTCCTCGTTTGGACGCAGGTAGGCATTTAATGTCAGGTAAAGGCGTTTCCCCAGAGAATGCGCCAGTTCACAGCCCCGGGACAGTTCCGGCAGGGTGAGATTGCCGGCCAACGCACGCAAGCTGAATCGCTCTATACCACAGTAAACCGCATCCGCTCCGTAACGCAGGGCGGTTTCCAGCTTTTCCATGTTTCCGGCAGGAGCCAGGAGTTCGGGGGTCATCGGATAACCTTTGTGCGCGAAGATTGCCGTTTACTCTATCACAACGAGGCATATTTCATGCAAGGCCAGATTATCACACGACCGGCCATGATGCTTGACAAGTCGTGAAAAAGCCTATAATTTTTAGGAAATTTCAATTCGGAGACGACTGAATCTGACAACATGACAATCTCCCTTAGACATATGACATACAGGCTTGTCACCGCTTTACTCCTGCTCGGTCTGCTGGCGTCGTGCGCCCCGCCGCCGACAACCAAGCAATCCGTCAGCATGAACCAGGATATGCGCCAGCTACTGACGATGCTCGACAAGCAGGGACAGGAGCTTGAGAGTGTGTCCCGACAACTCGCCGAGCTGCAGGACCAACAGCAGAAACAGGCTCAGGAGATCGACCAACTGCGGCGGGGGTCGCTGACGCCAGCAGGAACTTACCAGCCGGGGTCAATGCCAAGCACCCCTGACACCCCGACCGTGCAGGGCCAGGACGATAGCTCACCAACCGCTGTTTATCTCCTGGCTTTCGGCGATTATGCCTCCGGCCGCTACCAGTCTGCAGTACAAGGCTTTGAAACCTTCCTGCAGCGCTTCCCGAATAACAGCTATGCCAGCAATGCGCAATTCTGGCTTGCGGACTGCTATTTCAACCAACAGCAATACCTCGTGGCAATACGTGAATTCGAGCGAGTTCTTAACGAATATTCGGGCGCGCCGAAAAACCCGGACGCCCTGTACAAGATTGCCATCGCTCAGCTACAACTGGGGGCAAGCGATGAAGCCCGCCAGGCGATTGATACATTGAATCGACGTTATCCGAAAAGCACTGCAACCCAAAAGGCCCAGGAGCTTGTAATACCCTGACCGGTTGCATCAAGGGGGAGACATGAATCTCAAACGTACTATCCTCACTGCCTGTTTATTCTTTATGATCTGGCCCGGCACCGCCATCGCCAAGGAAGAGCCGATCATCTACACGGTCAAACAGGGCGACACTCTATGGGACATCTCCCAACGCTTCATCAAAGACCCTTACTACTGGCCTAACCTGTGGTCCAACAACCCCGTGATAGGTAATCCCCACCTGATCTACCCGGGACAGAAACTGCGCATCTACGACGGACGCATCGAAATCATTCCGGTCGGTGAAGGGGCAGGTGAAATCGGTGCTGCGTTCATGACCGAAGACGAAATCCTGTTGATCCCTACTTTCGGCGGAGCCCAGAGCTTCATCAGCAATGAAGAGGTGGAGACCCTGGGAACCCTGGTCGACACTGTCGATAATCGCGTCATGGTCACTACCGGAGACATGATCTTCCTCGAAATGAAGGACCTCTCCGCAACCAACCCCGGCGATATCTATGAATTGATTGAGATGGGTCCGAAAATCACACACCCGCTCTCCGAAAGCAAGTTCGGCCACCAGAGGAAGGATGCGGTCATCGGCTACCAGACCATTCAGCTTGGCACCGTCGAGATAACAGAGGTCACACCGACCGTTGCCGTAGCAACCATCACCAACGCTCTTCGGGAAATCGAACGAGGGGCGAAGCTGCGGCCCTACAAGCCGGTCCCCAGCCGGGTCCAGCGCCTCTTTGCTGAGGATATTATCGAAGGCTATATCCTTGCCAATGACGTCGGCAATGTCGCTATGGGACAATGGGAGGTCATTCTTGTCGACATGGGAGAAGATAGCGGTCTGATGGTCGGTCATGAGCTGGACATCTACCGCAAACGTGAAGCGACCGAGCAGGTCGACAAAGACAAGGTGCTGATCCTGCCAGATATCGACCTCGGAGATGCTATCGTTCTCGAAGTTCGCAAGGGCTTTGCCGAAGCACTGATCACTCGCACAACGAACCTGCCGATCTACCGCGGCGATCAGATCAGGACAAAAACCAACTAGCGTCAGGGGAGAATGCCCCGAACCTATGTTTTTTCGGGATGGGCTGCTATCAGCCCATCCCTTTTTATGTAATGATCACATTTTGAAGGAGGGACAAGATGGAACGTCTGTTGCCATGGTTGCGCCTGCAGCTCACCCCGGGTCTCGGCCGCGTCGGCCTGATTCGCCTGATCGAACACTACAAAACCCCTGAAAATGCAATCACCCACGCCAAACGGGGCTGGTCTACGGCAGGGTTGCGCAACGACCTTACGCGGGCAATCCCTGCTGCAACAGACGACAAAATCAGAAGAGCCTGTGATCGATTGAAGGAGATGAACGGCCGGCTGCTCACACTCTGGGAAGAAGGCTATCCGCAAAGGCTTAGACAGATAGACGATCCGCCGGCACTTCTCTACTGTTGTGGAGAGCTCCCGTCAGAGCCGGCAGTCGCCATCGTCGGCACCCGTCATCCGACCGATTTCGGCAGGATGTTCACGAAAAAACTGGCCAGAGATATTGCTGCAGCAGGCATAGTTATTGTCAGCGGCATGGCCCGCGGGATAGATTCGGCGGCGCACCGCGGTGCGCTTGAAGGAGGCAGCAAAACCGTGGCGGTCCTCGGCTGCGGGATCGATTACATCTATCCACCGGAGAATTCCGCGCTGTATAAACAAATCATCGAGAATGGGGCACTGTTATCCGAATATCCCCCCGGCAGCGAACCCCTTCCGGGTCACTTCCCCGGGCGCAACCGTATTATCAGTGCACTCGGTCTGGGGACCCTGGTGGTAGAGGCTTGCCGTGACAGCGGCTCATTGATTACAGCCGAATTCGCTCTCGAACAGGGACGTGAAGTAATGGCAGTCCCTGGCAGTGTCGACCGCAAAACCAGCTACGGTCCGAATATGCTGATCAAACAGGGGGCTCATCCGGTCACCGAACCGGAAGAAGTCCTCCAGATCCTCGGCCTTTCAGCGTGTCGCAACAACGGCAAAGGAGGCCAGTCGATCAGCGACGCTGATTTGCCAGAACCATCTGCAAGAGTTCTGGCAGCACTCGGGCTAACTCCCCGCCACTGCGATGAACTCACCATGGAAAGTGGGTTGACACCTATGGAGCTTTCCGTTATTTTACTGCACCTAGAACTGCAAGGGTACGCAGAGAAGTTGCCCGGCGGACGATATGTCCGCGGTCATCGGGCACTATAACTCTAACGAACCAACGGAGACTTCTTGAGAGAACGAGTCCTGGCGATTGTCAGTTTCATCGCTCAATACTTCCTCGATGACCAAGACATGATGACTGAAAGTGACCTTGTTGAAGAGTTGCTTGCCGTCGGCTTTGATGTTGAAGAGATTGACGCAGCCTTCTGCTGGATGGAGAGCCAGACCATCTGTTCTCCCGCCGGAAGCAGCATCACGCTGGGCAACCCGCCTGCCAGTCACAGGGTCTTCTCCGCTGAAGAGTGCCGGATTCTTTCTGGTGAAGCACGCGGTTTCCTGACCCGTCTGCGGGGAATGGGCATACTCGATTCCGATGTACAGGAAGAAGTCATCTCAAAGGCTCTTCAGGTCGCAGATGACGAAGTCTCTCTGAAAGAGATCAAAACGATTACGGTCCTGGCGATGTTCGCCAATTCTCACAATGAATGGCGCCGCGAGTACGACTGCCTGCTGGAAGATGACTGGCCGCGGTTGCTCAACTGACGTGCAACAGGCTGCGGGAAAACCTGCGGCCTTTTTCATTTCTCACAATACAACTTGAACTGGACTTATGGCTAATTCCCTGGTTATTGTCGAATCGCCTGCCAAGGCAAAAACTATCGAAAAATTTCTCGGCAAGGGGTACCATGTCCTCGCCTCTTACGGACACGTTCGCGACCTGCCGAGCAAGGATGGCTCGGTCGATGTCGAAAACGATTTCCTGCCCAAATACATCGTCTCGGCAAAAGCGAAAAAACAGCTGGCACTTTTGAAAAAGGCCCTGAAAGGCGTCGACGAACTGGTCCTCGCAACTGACCCCGACCGTGAAGGCGAAGCGATTGCCTGGCACCTCCTGGAGGCCTTAGGAGTCGATGAAAAAAGCGACTCTCCCCGGGTCAGCAGAGTCGTGTTTCACGAAATCACCAAGGCCGCGATTGCCGAGGCCATGGCCAAGCCTCGCAAGATATCCACAGAACTGGTTGATGCACAGCAGGCAAGACGAATTCTTGACTATCTGGTCGGCTTCAATCTCTCTCCGGTGCTCTGGCGCAAGATTCCAGGCAGTCGCTCGGCTGGCCGTGTACAGTCGGTTGCCTTGAGACTGATTTGTGAACGCGAGGCAGAGATTGAAGCGTTCAAGGCTCAGGAGTACTGGACTATCGAAGCCACCATGGCCAATGAGGAAAAGGCGACCTTCGCGGCAAGGCTGAATGCGATCGACGGCCAGAAGGTTGCTGCCAGTGCCAAGCATCTGGAATCTGCAAGCTATCAGGTTATCGCCGACCAAAAGAAGGCTGAGCAGCTGGTCGAGGAAATCAGACCACTGCCGGTACGGGTGTCCGCAGTCAACCGTACAGAGAAGAAACGCCGGCCGGCAGCCCCTTTTACCACCAGCACCCTGCAACAGGAGGCCAACCGCAAGCTCGGCTTCTCGGCACGCAAGACCATGTCGTTGGCCCAGAAGCTCTACGAAGGTGTCGACACAGGTGAGGGCCCCGTTGGCCTGATCACTTACATGCGAACCGATTCAGTCACCCTCTCCAACGTGGCCATCGATGAAGCCCGACAGGTTATCGATGAACGCTTCGGCAAGCAATACATTCCTGCCAAGCCCCGTGCCTACAAGAGCAAGGCCAAGAACGCCCAGGAGGCCCATGAGGCGATCCGCCCCACCGGCCTGGCACGCCACCCGGAAAAGCTCAATACAGTTCTTGATCGTGATGAACTGCGACTTTACAAGCTGATATGGGAGCGGACCATAGCCTCGCAGATGGCCGATGCTGTGCTCGACGCAACCACGATTGACATCCTCGCCGGCGAGAAGTTTCAGTTCCGATCTTCGGGTCAGGTGGTACGGTTTCCCGGTTTCATGAAGGTCTATATCGAAGGCAAGGACACCGAGAGTGAAGAAGTCGAAGGGCTACTGCCAAACCTGAACGAGCAAGACCCCCTCAGCTTTGATGAGCTGCTCGGCGAAGAGCACACGACGCAGCCCCCCCCGCGCTACACGGAAGCGTCGCTGGTCAAGATTCTGGAAGAATATGGGATCGGTCGGCCATCGACTTACGCGGCGACCATGAACACACTGGTGGAACGCAATTATGTACAGCTGATCAAGCGGGTTTTTTACCCGCAAGATCTCGGTCGCGAAGTGATTCGCTTCCTGATGCAGTGTTTTGACAAGTACGTCGATTACCAGTTCACCGCTAACATGGAGGACGATCTTGATGCCATCTCCCTCGGCAAAGGTGACTGGAAGTCTTTCCTGAGAGAATTCTGGGCTCCGTTCAAGCAAGAGGTCGAGGGTGTCAAGGAGATCCGGTTCGTCGGTGAACCTATTGACGAAAAGTGCCCGGAGTGCCAGGAACAGCTGTCCAAGAAGTTTGGTCGCAACGGATACTTTATCGCCTGCAACGGCTACCCGGAGTGTAAATACACCCGCCCGATAAACGGTGAGCGGAACGACGAGCCGGTTCTGTCAGATGAGAAATGCGAGAAGTGCGGTGCATTGATGCAGTTCAAAGAAGGGCGCTACGGCAAGTACCTTGCCTGCTCAGCCTATCCCGACTGCAAAAACAACCAACCTCTGGTCAAACCAAAATCGCTCGGCATCAGCTGCCCGTCCTGCAAAGAAGGTGAAATCATGGAGAAGAAGAGTCGTTATGGCAAAATCTTCTACTCCTGCAATCGTTACCCGAAATGCAAGTATGCACTCTGGGATGAACCGCAAGAGGATCCCTGTCCAAAATGTGCCTTCCCGCTAACCGTAGTGAAGACTACCAAGCGTTACGGGACCGTTCAGAAATGTCCCCAGGAAGAGTGCGACTACCAAGTCACACTGATCGAACCGGAGCAGAAAGCCCCGGCTAAAAAACCTGCAGCGAAGAAAAAAACCAAAAAGAAAGCCTGAACCAGGCTCGACATGGACGAACCGAAACGGCCGGGCAATCTGCCCGGCCGTTTCGGTTTTCTGACAGAACCCGCGCGTGATACGGGGATTGTTTTTTGCCTGGCCAAGGTGAGTTTCTCTGAAGCTTAGCGCAACAGGGGGTTAATCTGCTGCACTCTTTTGATGAGTTCTTCAATTTAAAGACCAAAGCAAAAGAAAGCTTGACGCTGCGCTGGGCATGTCTGGTTCGGAAGATCTGCAACATCAACACAAGTTGTTCTTATCGATCAAGATCCTACGCTTCCTCCGCAGGAACCGAGGCTCTTTAGAGCCTCTCCATAAGTGAAGAACTGTTACAGTTGTCATGTTTTCAAGCTTTCCCCAATAAGTCACACCGAAAGGGAGGCCCCCTGTAACGGGCCGGCTTATTAAGCTCCGTCGTTATTGGATGAATCAGAAATCCGACAAAGGAGATGCCCTCCGCAAGGAGAAGGCATTTTTGCTTACTTTTGTTGCCGGACAAAAGTATGGCGTCCGGCGGGACGCGACCCGCCGGTTTTGTATTTTAGATTAATCAACAAGGCTAACAAATCAACCATCTGTTGCACTCTCATTCATGACGTCTGGCCGAGCTCTGTCAGCAGCCCGAAATGACCGGGCAGATTGCCCGGCCATTTCGGCGTTGTTCCTGTATACTTAAGAAAAAAACGGATAATAATTCACCATGATGAAACAGATTCAAATCATTGGCGCCGGCCTTGCAGGTACTGAAGCAGCCTGGCAGATTGCCGAAAGGGGCATTCCGGTCGAGCTGTTCGAGATGCGCCCGGAGCGCATGACACCGGCCCATCACGGCGGCCAGCTGGGCGAACTGGTCTGTTCCAACAGCCTGCGCGGCACCGGTATGCACAACGCGGTCGGGTTGCTGAAAGAAGAGCTGCGCCGCTGCAACAGTCTCTTCATCAAGGCCGCAGATATCCACGCGGTTCCAGCCGGGGGAGCTTTGGCCGTCGATCGGGAGGGTTTTGCCACTCACCTGACTCAGGCGATCGAGGGACACCCCTTGATCAACCTGCACCGCCTTGAAATAACCGAAATCCCCGAAAACAGGCTGGTCATCATCGCCAGCGGCCCCCTGACGTCCGAGGCTCTAGCGACAAAGATTGCCGCCCTGACCGGTCAGGAGCATCTTTACTTCTACGATGCGATCGCCCCGATCATCGAAGCTGACTCGATCGATCACGATTTGGTTTATGCTGCCTCCCGATACGGTCGCGGTGGCGCCGATTATCTCAATTGCCCATTTGACAAGGAGCAATACCAGGAGTTTGTCGAAGCTCTCTGCAAGGCCGAGAAAGTAAACCCTCGCAAGTTTGAGAAAGTAGTCCATTTCGAGGGCTGTATGCCGATAGAGGCTCTTGCTGAACGTGGCGAAATGACTTTAGCCTTCGGAGCGATGAAGCCGGTCGGACTGCCGGACCCGCGAACCGGGCGCGACCCTTACGCTGTGGTGCAGCTGCGCCAGGACGACCGCCACGCCAACCTCTACAACATGGTCGGCTTTCAAACCAAACTGACTTACCCGGAACAACGACGCATCTTCCGTACCATCCCTGGTCTGGGTGATGTCACTTTTGCACGCTTGGGCAGCATGCACCGTAACACCTTCATCAATGCCCCTGCTTGTCTGAATCAATTTCTGCAACTTAAGGACAGACCGAACCTGCTCTTTGCCGGACAGATCACCGGCGTCGAAGGTTACGTCGAATCCGCCGCCAGCGGCTTTCTTGCCGGTCTGATTGCTGCTGCGCTCTGTAACGGGACGGCTTTCAAATCTCCTCCTGCAACCACGGCCCTTGGCGCCCTGCTCAACTACTCTGCGACAGCCTCAGCTGAGAACTACCAGCCGATGAACATCACCTACGGCCTCTTCCCTCCGCTCGATCAACGGATACGCAAACGCCGTGACAGGCGTCAAGCTTTGGCCGATCGCGCACTGCAGGATCTTGAAGTCTGGCTCGGCAGTGCGCTAACGTCGTCAACATGATTGCCAGAAAAGCAAATAACTGGTAGGGTTTATAGTAACATTTGCACCGTTCGCTTCGTCAGAAGCTCACCTTCCATTTAGGGGAAAAGAGTTGGTCACAACAGGCTTGTCCGACAAACTGGTCGACCCACGCGATCTTCTCGAAATGTTGCACCGGCATCCGCTGATGGCACCGTTCAACCTGACCTTCTACTCTGAACAGAATGGTCGCAAGGGTTTGATGGCTGCGATTCGTGAGATTTGTGTGCCTCTTGGCGGCGACGCCTCCTGCACACCAGACTGTTACCGGGGATGGGAAGAGAAGCTTTCCCAGGTGTTTCTGGCAAAACAAATATCGGTCAGATCCTGTGCGCACGGTTTTCTATGTTTTATTATGCCCCTTCCAAGAAACAGGAACCTTCCGGATTATCTGGTTGGCTGCGTCGCTTTCGAACACCAGGGGCGGGTCACCCATCTCAAGCGCGCACAAAATGCCGGAGGAGCAGAGACAACGATCGTCAAATCGAAACAGCTCTCCCGACCCGTAACTGCTTCCGAAGCCGAATTGGCCATTAAAGAGATATCTCATACCCTTCCGAAAATTCTCGACGGGCAGATTCACGCGCTCAGCCTGAGTCGTACGACTCAAAGGCTTGAGGCTATCCAGAAATTGAACCGTGACCTGGCAGACTGTACCGATATTGATCAAGCTATGGACATAATCAGCGAGGCTCTGGTTGTCCTGTTCAATCTTCCCCGAATCCTGATCGTTCTGCAGAAACCGGGACAAGCCGTGACGATCCATTCGACCCTTGGACTTGATCCAGGCTCTTTTCAACTGGATCAGAGACGCCTCGCCGAATACCTGGACGGGTCTTCCTGCCAACCCAGGGTCTTGCCTGGCGACAAGTTGGCCACATTTTTCCACGGGTTGGAGACTCGTTCTGCACACATATTCCCCATCGGCGTCAAGAACTGCCGGCTCGGCAGCATAGTCATACTCGATCTCGACCTGCACAGCCGGGACCAGGCAATGATTGAACTTCTGGTCAACGGTCTTGCGACCCGGCTGGAAAGTCTCGAAACAGCAGCAAGCCATCAGCAGGAACGTCAGTTCTCATCACGCCTGATCTCAATGATCAGCGACCTCTCGCTGGTAAGGAGCAGCAAAGAGCTCTATCAGCAGATTCTCGAAATGGCGGCCGAACTGGTTTCGGCAACCAGCGGTTCCCTGATGTTGCTCAACGAAGCGGACGGGACCTTGAAAATCGAAACCGCCAAGGGAATGAACCCGGCATTGGCCAAAGCCATGTCGGTTACATTCGGTGAGGGGATTGCCGGACACGTCGCCAAAAGTGGTTTTCCGATGCTGGTCAACGACATTGAGCGAGACAAGCGTGTTGCCTACAGGAATCGCCCGCGCTTCAAAACCAAATCGTTCATCAGTCTGCCTCTTGAATCCGAGGGTCGGATGATCGGAGTCCTGAACCTAGCAGATAAGAGTAATGGCAGCAGCTTCACAGAGAAGGACCTGAACCGGGTGAAAACCTTTACCGGTTATGCCGTGCCAATGATCGACCGTGCCTCAACATTGGAAAAAGTGGGGAAATTCGAGCAGCTCGCTATCACCGATCCTTTGACCGGACTCTACAATCGACGCTTCCTCGAAGATCGCCTGCAGGAGGAATTCAGCCGCAGCGAACGTCATAAACAGAATTTCTGTGTCATCCTTGCTGACCTCGACAACTTCAAGATGTACAACGACATCTGCGGTCATCTCGCTGGCGACAAGGTTCTTTGCAAGGCCGCCAGCCTGTTGCGGCGGACCGCACGCGATATGGATGTCGTCTCCCGTTATGGTGGGGAGGAGTTCTGCATCATCCTGCCGGGGACCAGCAAGAAAGAATCCGTGTTTGTCGGTGAACGTATGCGCAGGGCCATTGAAGCAGAGATTTTTCCCGGTGAGAGCCACCTGCCACTCGGCCGGCTGACCATCAGCCTCGGCGTTGCCTCTTTCCCCGCTGACGGCGTCACTGCGAACGAATTGATTCATGCCTCTGATTTGGCCCTTTACCAGGCAAAAGCCATGGGGCGCAATCGACTGATTCTCTTCGAACCATCCCTGGAAGACAAGGCGCTGCCGGCCTTGCGTGGCTGACAACCGATCCATCACCGGAAGATCTCATGTCAAAAGAACCTCATGGTATAGTGCTTGCGTCGGCATCACCGCGTCGATCGGAACTGCTGGAACAGGTCGGGATCCGCTTCCATGTCATCCCGAGCAACGTCGATGAAACATTGCTTGCCGACGAAACAGCAGAAGACCACGTAATCCGGCTCAGTCGTAACAAGGCCCTGGATGTTGCCGGCAGACAGGACGTTAATGGCCGCTGGTTCATCGGCAGCGATACCGTAGTCGTGCGCGACAATCTTGTCCTGGGCAAACCCATCGACGCAGCAGAAGCCAGGCAGATGCTCGCCAGTCTCTCCGGTCGCAGCCATCGGGTGATTTCCGGCTACGCTGTCCACAAACGCGACAACGGCCAGACGATCAGTGGTGCTGTTGTCACCAAAGTCTTTTTCAAGAAATTGACACCCCGTGAAATCGAGGGGTACATTGCTACCGGAGAACCCTTTGACAAGGCCGGCGCTTATGCCATTCAGGGAATCGGTTCATTCATGATTCCCGGTATCGAAGGCAGCTACACCAACGTGGTCGGCCTGCCACTTTGCGAGGTCATAGCTGCACTGGAAGAATTGGCTGCGATTGAACTTTTCGACAAATGAATGCTATGGATATTGTCAGGAACATCTCTCAAATACGTCACCAGATAACTTCTGCATGCGCAAAATGCGGCCGCAAACCGGAGAACGTCCAATTAGTTGCGGTGTCGAAGAAAAAACCGGCAACGGACATTGAAGCTGCAATTGCTGCCGGACAGATCCTGTTTGGTGAAAGCTATGTCCAGGAGTGTGTCGCCAAAATCGATGAAGTCGAATCTGCCGCAGAATGGCATTTTATCGGCGGGCTGCAAAGCAACAAGGTCAAGTACCTGGCCGGCAAGGTGGCGATGATCCATTCGGTCGACCGGCTTTCACTGGCCAAGGAAATAGACCGTCAATGGGGGAAACTCAACTCTGACATTGACATTCTCATTCAGGTCAATCTCGGCGAGGAGGAAACCAAGTCCGGGACCACTGCTGAAGAGCTGATCAAACTCGTAAGCCAGGTCTCACGACTCAAGCATCTTCGAATCAAGGGCCTGATGACCCTGCCGCCCTGGGACGAGGACCCGGAAAGGGTTCGCCCTTATTTTCGACAGTTGAGGAAACTTTCTGAGCAGGTTGAGGAACTAGGATTGCCGAATGTTGAAATGACTGAACTCTCCATGGGCATGAGCCACGACTTTGAAGCCGCCGTCGAAGAAGGTGCTACCATGGTCCGCATCGGCACCGCCATTTTCGGTGCCAGGTAAACAAACAATTGTCACAAAGACGCAAAACTGTTTTGTTGCCCAGACTCAAGCCTTTAAACCTTTTCCTGCATTTGTGCCTCGGTGGCTGATCTGGCAAACTTTATCTCTGGCCTTGCGTCACGCGCCTCCGGTAAACCTATGCCTATAAATGCTTTTCTTTTCGACCTGGACGGTACCCTGGTAGACTCGATTCCCGATCTGACCAAGGCCGTTAACCTGTTGCGCAAAGAGCTCGGCCTGGCAGATATTTCCGGCGACCAGGTTCGCACCTATGTCGGTGACGGGGTCGGTCTGCTGCTGCAACGGTCCTTGCCAAGTAACCTGCCCAGCTCAAACCATCGCAGACGCTTCATGGATATCTACACCGAACACCTGACCGATGAAACGATCGTTTATCCCGGCATCTTCGAATTTCTCGAAATGCACCGCGACAAGCCCATGGCCGTGGTCACCAACAAACCACAACACCTGGCCGACATGATCGTCGACCGCCTCGGTCTAGCGCCCTACTTCTCGGACGTAATCGGGGCCGAGCGAGCGCTACAGAGGAAGCCTCACCCCGATATGGTTCACCATGCCCTGAAATGCCTGGATTGCACACCGGGACAGACCGTACTGTTGGGTGATCACCATGTCGACCTGCGTGCCGCTCACGCCGCGAGGATTAAAGCCTGCTTTTGCGCCTGGGGGCTCGGTCATAATGACGGCTTGCAGGCTGACTTCGAAGCAATGACCACCGCGGACCTGCCGATCATTTTCCCCGAAGGCCACTGCCCTTGAGCGATACCCGTCTGACCCAGAAGGCCGTTGCTCTTTTTTTCTTTCCTCTTTTGCTCAACATCCAGTTGATGAGCGTCTCCCACTCGGTGATCAACGCCGGGCTCGCCCGGCTGGACGATGCCGTTGTCATCCTGGCCGGTTTTTCAGTGGCCATGGTCCTGCACCTTTTCGTCGCGTCGCCGTCCTACCAGAACCACACGATTACGATTGCCATGGTTCGCGGCCGCAAATCTCTGATCAGCACAACGATCTTTATCTTCCTGATCGCAATATGGGTTTCCATCCTGCTCGCCCTGCTTGCCTTCACCCCGGTCGGGACATTTGTTTTACACCGCATCCTGGGGGTTTCTGACGAAGTGGCGCAGGGAGCCCGCGATGCTCTGGCACTATTGGTTTTTCTCCCGTTTATCACCGGTCTGCGAGGACTTTTCCAGGGGCTGGTGATTCGCGCCCGGCGCACCGGCTGGGTCTCGTTTGCCACGACGATACGGATTGTTATGCTCTTCGCCTACCTCTGGCTTGGACAGCTTTGGTTTTCCGGGACCCGCGTCGCTGCCTTCGCCCTGCTCGGCTGTGTCGGTACAGAGACCCTGGTCATCGCCTACTTCGCCTGGCGGGTACGACTTCCCGCGGTAGACGATGATGCAAGGAGCTTTGTCGAAATTTTGCGATATGGGTTGCCACTGGCCTATTCTTCAGGACTTCAGCAGACTGTGCCGCTGCTGATCAACGCCATAATCAGCCGACTGCCAGATGGGACCCTGGCGCTGGCAGCGTTCGGCGTGATTCGCGGTTTCCTCTTCCTGCTTGCCGGGCCGATGCGTAATCTGCAACAGGCTTACCTGACCCTGGTACACCAGGACAGAGACAACAGCATCCTGATCAGTTTTTTCACCAAGGTCAGTATCGGCATGGCAGTCGTCATGCTGACGATCGCCTGGCCGCTGAATCAGCCAGTGCTCGGCACCGTCATGGGCCTCGATGCCGGCATGCGCCAATACATCACCTGGCCGTTGACGGCCTGCGCACTCTTCCCGTTCCTGTATGGCGCCACCAACCTGCTGCGCGGCTGGTTCGCCGGAGCACATCTGACTGGACGTCTGGGGCTCTCCACCCTCTACAAGGCTCTCCTGATGCTGATGTTCTGGCCATTGATCACCATGTCGTCGCTACCACTTCCGGGAATATCGATTGCCATCTTCCTGCTCCTTGCCGCCGAATTCTGCGAGGCGGGCTACCTGTATCGGCAGCGTAGTCGCCTGCTTGAAGGGCGTGGGCTTGTCCCGTTAGAGAATCAAGGCGTAAAATACAAAGATGGAAGCCTCTGAAAAGAAACATCCCTGCCCGGACTGCCACCAGTGCCAGTGGTGTTCAAATGAGCGCTGTCGTCTATGCCTGCGCAGCCCCGGCAAATGTCGGAAGAAACTATCCATGGCCGAACAGATTGCCCTGTTCGAGAGGATCAACTGCGCCGATTCACCGGCTCATGAAGATCTTTTCAAAAAAACCTGTATCGACAAGCAGCAAGATTGAGCGTTTTTAGACAAGGACTTGAAAGCCGACTATTCACATTATTTAAGTGTGGTAGACTATCATAATCTTAAGCCCTGAAGACCCTTGTTGACCATGCAGACCGGACCGTTTCGAAAGACGCTGCCATGACCTCTCGTTCCACCAAAATCTCGCTGGTCGTGACGATAGCCATTTTGATCGTCGCCTTCTTTGTTTTTGACCTGCATCGTTTCCTGACCCTTGAATACCTCAAAGACCGGCAACAGGCATTTACCGACTTTTACTCTGCCAACCGTGCCCTGACCATCGCCATATATTTTATTCTCTACGTGGTCGTCACTGCGTTGTCATTACCCGGTGCTGCCGTTATGACCTTGGCCGGCGGTGCGTTGCTTGGCTTCTGGACCGCCCTGGTGACAGTCTCCTTTGCCAGCACCATCGGTGCCACCCTGGCTTTCCTCGCTTCCCGCTTCCTGCTGCGTGACTGGGTCCAGTCCAAATTCGGCGACAAACTTAAGGCCATCAACGAGGGGGTTGAGAAAGAAGGGCCTTTTTACCTCTTCACCCTGCGCCTGGTGCCGCTATTTCCTTTCTTCGTCATTAACCTGGTCATGGGACTGACGCCGATGCGCGCCCTGTCTTATTACTGGGTCAGCCAGGTCGGCATGCTCCCCGGTACTGCCGTCT
>Ga0102946_1000375_pt1 | contig 15593 bp, 14 predicted proteins | sample SalPon2A_A_D1_MG_FD_78209 | JGI IMG/M metagenome (GOLD analysis project Ga0102946, IMG submission 78209) | Soil microbial communities from South San Francisco under conditions of wetland restoration - Salt Pond MetaG R2A_A_D1_MG | ecosystem: Environmental > Terrestrial > Soil > Wetlands | place... | reverse complement strand
GTGGTCGGTGCGGTGGCGGTGGTCATGGCGCCAGGTCTCGATCCAGGTAGGCGGTGCGGGTCTCGGTGAAGAACTCCCGGGCGGCCTCGCCCATCTCGCGGCCCCCCGGACCGCTGGAGGCCTTGACCCCGCCGAAGGGCACGTGCAGGTCGGCACCCGTCGTGGGCCCGTTGACGGTGACGAGCCCCGCGTCGACCTCCTCCAGGGCACGCCGGACCCGTGCGGCCGATCGCGTGTGCACGGCGGCGGACAGCCCGTAGGGCGTGGCGTTTGCGAGTCGGAACGCCTCGTCGTCGTCGTCGAAGGGGAGCAGGGTGGTGACCGGCCCGAACACCTCCTCCCGGCAGATGTCGAGGTCGGGCTGGCCGGCGAGGACGGTCGGGCGCACGAACCACCCGTCGCCTGCCTGGTCGGGACGGCCGGTCGGGGTCAGTGCCGTCGCACCCTGGTCGACGGCGACTTCCACGGCCCGCAGGATCCGGTCGCGGGAGTCCGCGGACACGACCGGGCCCAGGTCAGTGGCCGGGTCGGAGCCCGGCCCGATCCGCAGGGCCCCGGCCCGGGCCAGGATCCGGTCCCTGAGGTCGTCGTGCACCGCCGACGCCACCAGCACCCGCCTGGTCGCCGTGCACTTCTGGCCCGTCGAGCCCATGGCCCCGGCGACGATGTCGGTCGCGGCCCGGTCGAGGTCGGCATCGCCGAAGACCAGGGCCGGGTTGTGGCCACCCAGCTCGAGCTGGATCCGGGCACCCCGTGGGCCGGCCGCGGCCAGGATTGCCTGCCCAGTGGGCACCGAGCCGGTGAAGGTGATGGCGGCGACGTCCGCGTGGGCAACCAGGTGCGCCCCGGTCGACTGGTCGCCGACCAGCGTGTTGACCACCCCGTTCGGGACCCCGGCACCGGCGATCACCTCCGTCAGCAGCACGGAGATCGCGGGCACGAGCTCCGAGGGCTTCCAGACCACCGTGTTGCCATGGGCCAGGGCCGGCGCGAGTTTCCAGATCGGGATCGCGACCGGGAAGTTCCACGGCGTGATCACCGCGACCACCCCGACCGGCACCCGGCGGGTCTGCACGACCCTGCCACGGTCCGCCGAGTCGAACGACTCGCCGGTCGGGGCGAGCGCGCGGGCCGCGTTGTAGTGGAGCGTGTCCATGCCACGCTCCAGTTCACCGACCGCCTCCGAGCGGGTCTTGCCTTCCTCGCGGACCAGCAGGTCCGCGAGCTCGTCGGTCCGTGCGGACAACTCGTCGGCGACCCGGTGCAGGATTCGTCCCCGCCCGACGCCCCCCAGCCGGTGCCACGACCGGGCTGCCGTGCTGGCGGCGGAGACGGCGGCGTCGACGTGGTCGGCGCTGGCGATCCCGAACCGCGCCACGACGTCGACCGGCTCGGCGGGGTTCGTCGACTCTCGGTCGTCGCCCGGGTCCACCCAGGTCCCGGCGATCCACTGGCCCGGAAGGGTCGCCGTGCTCATGTCGACACCTCGCGTGCGAAGAGCGGGCGGTCCTCGCGGTCGTCCCCGGGCGGGATCCGCGTGCGGCCGACCATGCGGTCGGCGACCATGTTGTGGAAGCGGTGGAGGGGCTCCTCGAACCGGTAGCACATGCGGCCACCGGTGTAGGCCCGGTTGGCGATGCCGGCCTGCACGGCCTCCACCACCTCGATGTCCTCGCCGTTGACATGGTGCCAGAATGACTGGAGACGACCCAGCGCCACCTGCACACCAGGGTCCGCCACGGTGTCGGCGTGCAGCGCCAGCGACGTCTCCTCCAGCGTCAGGTCGTGGCCCCGGGGCCGCAGCATGATCGTGAACACGTGGTTGGGCAGGACTGCCAGCGCCACGCTCGGGAACAGGAACACGAACCGTCCGCTCACGGCGTCGTCACCGGACAGGCCGGGCACCGGTCGCAACGACGACCACCCCGAGTCGTCGTCCTGGGTGACCGGGGTGGTGCACATTCCGGTGTACATGCCGGGGCCCTGGAACCGGTAGTGGTCGTCGATGCGCGACACCTTCGCCAGCTCGGGGTGGACCCAGGGCAGGTGGTAGTACTCCATGAAGTTCTCGGCGACCAGTTTCCAGTTCGCACGCACGGTGTACGGCTGGCGTCCCTGGATGACCGCCTCGTCCAGCCGATACCCGGCCAGGCGCTCCGGCAGGTCGCCGAGCCATTCGTGCAGCGGCACGGCGGTGCCGTCGAGGTTGGCGAACACGAGGTGGGCCCACTGGTCCACGCGCACCTCCAGCAGTCCCATCTCCCCGGGGTCGAACCCGGCGACGTGGTCGGTGTCGAACATCGCCTGCTGGTCGACGGGGATGTCGGACCCCTCGAACAACGGGGCCCCCAGCAGGCGCCCGTCCAGCGCGTAGGTCCAGGAGTGGTAGCGACACCGAAACCGGCGCAGCTGGCAGTCCTGGTCGACCAGGCGGGCCGCACGGTGGCGACAGACGTTGTGGAAGCCACGCAGCTCCCCAGACGACGTGCGCGTGACCACGATCGGCTGGTCGGCCACGGTGCCGACCAACGTGTCGCCGGTGGACCGAACCTGCTCGACGTGGCCGACCGCGACCCATCCGCCGGCCCAGACCGTCTCGCGCTCGAGGTCGTGGAAGGCAGGCGAACGGTAGGCGTCCGGGATCAGCGTGCTGGCCTGCTCGACCGGCAGCCGGGTCGCGGCATAGGTCTCCTCGCGCAGCCAGCGGGACGGGTCGAGGTCAGGGCGCATCAGGCGGCCCTCCTGCCGAGTCGTCGTCCCTCGGCTCGGCCACGACGGGGTTGCGGATCGTGCCGATCCCCTCGATGGCCACCTCGACGACGTCACCGTCGGCCAGGAAGCGGGGAGGGTCCTGCTTGAGGCCGACCCCCGCGGGGGTCCCCGTCGCGATCACGTCGCCCGGCTCGAGGGTCATCACGCTGCTCAGGTAGGCGACCGTCTCCGCGATGTCGAAGATCATCAGCGACGTCGAGTCACGCTGCATGACCTGGCCGCTGACGGTCGTGGTGACCAGCAGGTCCTGCGGGTCCCCGACCAGCTCGGCGGGCACCAGCCCGGGCCCGAGCGGGGCGAAGGTGTCCAGCGCCTTGCCCTGGGTCCACTGGCTGGTGCGGAGCTGGAGGTCACGGGCGCTGACGTCGTTGCAGACCGCGTAGGCCCCGACGTGGGCCAACGCGTCGGCGCGGTCGACGTACTTCGCGCGTCGTCCGATGATCACGGCGAGCTCGCCCTCGAAGTCGACCTGCGTGGACGTGCGGGGCAGCACGATCGGGTCGCGCGGGCCAACCAGGCTGTTGCGGAACTTCGAGAAGACGATCGGGTACTCGGGTGGTTCGAACCCCGCTTCGGAGGCGTGGTCCGCGTAGTTGAGGCCCAGGCACAGGATCTTGTCGGGACGGGTCAGGGGGGAACCGAACTCGACGTCCTCCAGCGGGACCGGAGCGTCCGCGGACGCACCCGTGACCTGCTCGGCCAGGAAGTCGAGTCCGTGGTCACGCACGGCCAGGCACGCCGCCAGGACGTCGCCGTCGACACCGGGCACCCCGGCCAGGGACCACACGAGCCCCTCGCGTACGAGGCCACCAGTGAAGGCACCGCCGTCCGCTGGTCGCCAGCGCACCAGCGTTCCGTCGTGCACGACCAGGTCGTGCTCGGTGGTTGTCGTCGGGTCATTGTGCACGGTCATGCTGGGCCATCCTCGTCGGGGGTCTGACCGGCGTCGGTGAACCGGTCGGGGCGGAAGCGAGCCAGGCGGGGGTCCGGTCGCTCGTGGACGACCTCCTCGACCAGGGACTCAGCCAGGGCCGGTGCCAGCGTGACCGCCGCGTGCGCCAGCGCCACGTGGACGCCGTCGGCCCCGTCGACTGGCCCGACGACGGGCAGGCCGTCGGTCGGAAGCGCCCGCTGTGTGACGATCGCCTCCTCGGCGCCGGTCCGGTCGAGCGCCGGGACGTGGCGGGCCGCCGTGCGGACCAGTTCGGTTGCGAGTCGGTCGATGACCGCGGGGGGAGCCTGGGCTCCACCGCGCTCCTGCAGCTGGTGGTCCGCCACGCCGGACCACACCATCGTCCTACCGTCGCCCATCGGTCGCAGGTTCACGTCGTCGACGGCGACGACGCGACCCACCGAGCCGTCCACCTCGCCGGTGGCCACCAGCAGGCCGGGCACCGGCGTGCCGAGCGCCGTGTCGTCGGCGACCAGCGAACCTTCGATGCCGGCCGAGGCGAGCACGTCGTCGGTCCAGCGGCCACAGCACACGACCAGACGGTCGCACACCAGGGTCTCGTCCGACCTCAACCGGACCGCGACGTCGTCACCGGCGGGCTCGATCCCCACCACGGGGTCAGCAGCCCGCACCCGGACGCCCAGCTGGCGGGCCCGGTTCTGCAGGTCGAGGAGCATCGATGGCATCTCCACCCATCCCTCGCTCGGGAACACGAGGGTCCGCACCGCATCGTCGACGCGCAGGGCAGGCTCGACGGTGTCGGGTGCGGAATCGAGGGGCTCGACGGGGTAGCCGGCCTCGCGGAGGCGGACGAGGTGACGGTCGAGGGCCTCGACGTCGGCCCCGGGTCGGTGCACGGCCACGAACCCGGTGTCGTGCCACCACGGCGCACCGTCCGGTTCCCGTCTCAGGCGGTGGTAGCCCTCGACACCCGCACGGCGCAGCTCCATGTAGTCCCAGTAGCCGGCGTAGCTGGCGTTGACGTGGGCAAAGGTCGCCCGTGAGGCCGCCAGCCCCAGGCTCGCGCCACCGTCGACCAGCACCACGTCGGCGCCGGCCTGTGCCAGGCGCCACGCCGTGGTGATGCCCAGCACGCCCGCCCCGGCGACGACGCAGCGAAGCGCCGGGGTGCGGGGCGCGGGGGCGGAGCTCACCCGGCGGCCTCTTCGTCGCCGTCACCCAGGAAGCTGTCGTCGTCGAGCGCCAGGGCGAGCGCGAGCACCCCGGCGAAGTAGCCGTAGTGGCGCATGCCCTCGAAGACCCCGGTTGCCGTGTGGGTGAACATGGACTGGAGGTCGTCGCGGCCGGGGGCCGTGTTCTGCTTCCACTGGGACAGGTTGGCGAAGTGCACCTCCACGTAGGGCACGCCGGTGTCGAGCAGGGCGTCACGGGTCGCCAGCCCGAAGTAGGTCAGCCCGGCCGGGTTGATCAGGTAGCCATCGACCGATGCGCCCGTGTCGTGGATGAAGCCGAGGATGTCGGACTCGGCGTCGGAGTGGTAGTGGGTCACCGTGACGCCGATGTCGGCGGCGAAGTCGTCGACCATGGAGTTGAGGTGGTCGAGTGACTGCACAGGCCCGAAGATCGCCCCTTCGCGCTTGCCGAGCTGACCCATGTTCGGGCCGTCGATGAAGGCGAAGTGGTACTCGTTGTTCGAATCACGCAGGGTCATCAGGTGCTCCTCGTTGGTTGTGGTCGTCGGGTCGACGTCTGGTGGTCGGATCGTGTGTCGGCGCCCGGCCCGGCCGGCCGCCGCGACGTGGGGGCCGTGGCCGTGAGTCCGCCGTCGACGGGGAGGATGGAGCCGGTCATGAAGCTGGCGTCTTCGCCGAGCAGGAAGGCGATGGCCTCGGCGACCTCGTCGGGCCGGCCCGCACGGCCCAGGGGGACCGCCGTCGCGCCGGAGGGCTCGTCGTCGGGCCATGCCTCGACCAGTCTTGTCTCGATCAGTCCGGGCAGGACGCCGTTGACACGAACCCGGTAGGGCGCGAGCTCGAGGGCGAAGCTGCGCACGAGCATGGTCATGGCGCCGTGCACGGCGGCCGACGCCGGCGCCGAGGCGAACGTGGACGGCGGGAGGGACACCACGATGCTGCCGCCGGCCCGCAGGCCGCGAGCCGCGGCCGACGCGAAGAAGTAGGCACGCCGCGCAGGCAGCAGTGCAGCACGCGCGGCGTCCAGCGCGGGAACGGGGGGCGCGTCGCCACGATGGTCCACGGTCGACGCGACCGTCAGGTCGACGAGGTGGTCGAGTCGGCCCAATCGCTCCCGGGCCGTGTCGACGGCCCGTCGGGCAGTCGCCGGGTCGTCGAGGTCTCCGGTGACGACCTCGACGACCGTTGCCGCCGCAGCAGCCAGGTCGGCCAGGCCAGACCGGTCGTCGACGCCGCCCGCCAGCACGAGTGCCGTCCCGTCGGCGGCGAATCGGCGCACGACCGCCGACCCGAGTTCGTCGAGGCAGCCACGCACCACCGCCACACGCCCGCCGGTCATGCCACGCCCCCGACGCTGCGCAGGCGGGGTGCCGGGTCCCCCTGGGGCACGACCGACCAGTCGCTGTCCCGCCACCCCGAACTCTCGCCACCGTCCACCATCACGGTGGCCCCGGCGACGTAGGAGGCGCGATCGCTCAGCAGGAACGACGTGACCGCCGCCACCTCGGTCGGACGGCCGATGCGGTCCATGGGGATCCGCGAGCGCTGCTTGCTCCACACCGACGCGTCCCGGGTCCACTCGTCGGTCGCGGGGGCACTGATCACCCCGGGCGCCACGATGTTCACGCGGATGCCCCGTGGGGCCAGTTGCACCGCGAGTTCGCGGGCGAACTGCAACACCGCACCCTTCGACATGTTGTAGGCGGCGTAGCGCTCGATGGCCCGCAGGCTGCACGTGGATGCCGTGCACGTGATCGCCCCGCCGGGTGCCGTCATCAGGGGGACAGCCGCGCGACACAGGCTCTGCAGCCCCAGGACGTTGATCGCGAAGATTCGGTCGTAGAATTCGGCGGTCTCGTCGAGCAACGGTCGCTCGGGATAGATCCCGGCGTTGTTGACCACGTAGTCGAGTCGACCGAATCCCTCCATCGCGGCGTGTACGGCCGCCCGTGACGTGGCGGGGTCGGCGATGTCGCCGAGCGCAAGGCGCACCTCGTGGCCGTCGGCCTGCAGGTCGTCGCCGATGGCCTCGAGGGCCTGGGCGTCACCGTCCGCGGCCATGAGCACCAGCCGGGCGCCGTCGGCGGCGAGGCGTCGGGCGATCGCCTCGCCCATGCCGCCACTCGCACCGCTGACGACGGCGACCCGACCATCGAACGACCATGGTGCTGCCACGTCACCTCCTCCGGGAGCGGTCTGCCACGACTGTGGAGGACGAAATGATCGAAATCAATACATGTTCGCATTCGATCAATCAACAACTACGATCGGTCTCCGACCCCGTGGTCGGCGACAGTTCTGGCTGTCTTCCCCCATTCCCACCCCAAGGGACTCGCGATGAACCTGGACAACCTGCGCGCGTTCGTCACCGTGGCCGAGGAGCTGCACTTCGGACGTGCTGCCGAGCGCCTGTTCCTGGCGCAGTCGTCCGTGTCGACCCAGGTCAAGCGACTCGAGCAGGACCTCGACACGCGCCTGTTCGACCGCACGAGCCGCAGCGTCACGCTCACCAGACCCGGGGAGGTGATGCTGGATCGCGCCCGGAGGCTGCTGGCCGAGGTGCAGACGGCCGAGCGCGACGTGCGACGCGCCACCCGGGGCGAGGTGGGCGTCCTGGACCTGGGCTTCGTGGACTCCGCGGCGTACGTCCTGCTGCCGATCCTGCTGCGCCTGCTGCATGACCGTGTGCCGGGCATGGACGTGCGGCTCACCGAGGTCTCGGTCGAGACGGACCTGGACAAGCTCCACACGGGAGTCGACCTCGCGATCCTGCGCGATGTCACCACGGTCGAGGGGATGACGCCGCGCTGCAGGCTGGTGGAGCGGCTGGTGGGCGCCGTGCCGGCGGGCCACGACCTGGCGGATCGCCCGTACCTGCGACTGGCCGACCTCGCGGACGTCGACCTGGTCTTCCCGCACGGCGACCTCGCCCCCAACGTCCATGGCCACCTGCGCCAGGTGTGTGCGGGGGCCGGCGTGACGCCGCGGGTGGCGCACGTCGCCCTCCAGTACCCCACCATGCTCGGGCTCGTGGCCGCCGGCTACGGGGTGGCCCTGGTACCGGCCGCCGTGGAGCACCTGGAGTTGCCGAAGGTGACCTACGTCCCGTTCGTGGACGAGACCGCGACGTCGGTGCTGGTGGTCGCCTCGACCGATGACCGGGCCGGGCCGCTGGTCGAGTCCGCTGTCGACCACGCCGCGTCCGTCGCCGATCGCCTCACGGTCTGGCCGCTGGAGTCGCGCTGACGCCCACGCACGACGAACGGGCGACCGGGAATCCCGGTCGCCCGTTCGCGTGGTTCACGCGGTCAGTCGGTCAGCTGCCCACCGCCGGGACCGCGTCCGGGTACTCCTCGAGGAAGGCGGAGATGCCTTCCGCGGGCTCACCCTCGAACTCGTTGACCACGGTGTCCTCCATGGCACCGTAGGTCGAGTCGTCCAGGCTGATCTCGCCGACCGCCGCCGCGACGTCCGGGCAGTCGTCGGCAAACCCCGTGCGAGCCAGGAAGTGCAGGCCCTCGGCATCGCCGAGCGCGCCCTCCGGGTCCTCGAGGTCCTTCACCGGGTAGGCGGCGTTCGCCCAGAAGGGCCGCCACAGCGTCACGACGATGGGCTCCTCGGCCTGGGTGGCGGAGTCCAGCTCCGCGAGCATCCCGGTCGTCGAGGACGTCTCCAGCGAGAAGCCTGCCTCGTCGAGCCCGTATGTCGGGATGACCCCGGTCTCGACGGCCTCGGTCAGGCCGGCGCCGGCCTCGATGCCCACGATCCGGTTCTCGAACATGTCGGCGTTGTCGACCAGCTCGTCGATCGACGTGATGTCGACGTACTCCGGGACGGCCATCGTCAGCTTGGCGTTGTCGTAGTAGGTGCCGAGGTCCTCGATGGAGTCCCCGTACTCGTCCATGTAACTGGCGTGGGTGACCTCGGGCCAGGCGGACGGGTAGATGTCGACATCACCCCCGGCCAGCGCTGTGTACAGCACGCCGGGCTCGTTGATCTCCTGGTGCTCCACCGTGTAGCCGGCGTTGGTCAGCATGTTGTCGAGCAGGTAGGCGGTGGACAGGCCATCGGTCCACGACGGGATGTAGCCAAGCACGACGGTGGAGCAGTCCCCGCCGCCGGCGTCGCCGCCGTCCTCCTCGGTTGCCTCGGCGGCGGCGGTGCCGTCGTCACCCTCGCTCGCGCTGTCGTCTTCTGCGTCACTGCCGCAGCCTGACAGCACCAACCCCAGGATGGCGGTCGCCGCGATCAGACTGGTCCGAATGTGCGTTCGTTGGTGCGTTCTCATGTGCAGGTTCCTTTGTCCTGTTTCAGGTTATGTGGTGTGCGTCATGCGGTCGCGACCGGCTGTCGATCCTCTGACTCCTCGGCGGGCGCGTCCACGGGCGTGTCGGACGACCCTCCAGCCCTGCCACGGAGCTTGGTCCACAGCCCATTGCCGGTGGGTTGCCCGATGGCACCGGTGATGCGGTCCAGGTAGATCGCCAGGATGACCACGGCCAGTCCGGCCTCGAACCCCTGGCCGATGTCGATCCGGGCGATCGACTGCACGACCTCCTGGCCCAGGCCCCCGCCGCCCACAAGGCCAGCGATGACGGCCATGGACAGGGCCAGCATGATGACCTGGTTCACGCCCGCCATGATGGTTGGCAGGCCCAGAGGGAGCTGGATGCCCCAGAGGATCTCGCGTGGGGTGGCGCCGAAGGCCGTGCCGGCCTCGACGGTCTCCTCGTCCACACCTCGGATGGCCAGCTCGGTGAGGCGTACGCCCGGCGGCAACGCGAAGATGATCGTGGCGAACACGCCGGGCACGACCCCGATTCCGAAGAAGATCACCACGGGCACCAGGTAGACGAATCCCGGCATGGTCTGCATGAAGTCCAGGATCGGCCGGACCACCGTGCTGACGATGGGGTTGCGCGACGCCCAGATCCCGATCGGGATGGCGATGGCGATGGCGATGACGGCAGCCACCAGGACCAACCCGAGCGTCTCCATCGACGGTTCCCACATTTGCATGCTGTCGATCAGCAGCAGGCCCAGCAGTGTGGCGACGGCGAACCGCCACGAGTAGATCAACCACGCGATGAGGGCGAACAAGACGATGGTGATCAGGGTGGGCGGCCACAGCAGCACGGACGTCAGGCCGTCCACCAGGAACTCCAGGACGGCGCTGATGCCGTCGAGGAGACCCGACATGTTGGCCTTGATCCAGGTCACTCCGCTGTCGACCCAGTCGCCGAGGGGGATCTCGGGGACGCTCTGGGCGAGCACATTCATGCTGGCACCTCTCGGGTGGTCGTCGACGCGTCGGTGGCCGCGGTCGTCCCGCCACCGCCTTGGCGGGCGAATCGTTCCTCGCCCGCCAGCGCACGCAGCAGGGCTGGTCGGGGCACGGTGCCGAGCAGGTGCCCTTCGTCGTCGATCACCGCGATCGACACGGTGTGCTGGGCGGCGATCGCGGACAGGTCGTCGAGCAGGGTGTTCGGCGAGGCGGTCGCATAGGCATTGATCAGGTGGTCGGCGATGGTCGGCGCCTGCTGGCTGATGGCGGTGGCCATCTCCGTGTCCCGCGCCACGCCCACGATGCGGTGGTCGTGGTCGACCACGTACGCGCCGTTGCGCTCCGAGCGGTCGAGATGCTCCATGACCTCTGTGGGCGTCGCGTCGGGATGGAAGGTGGCCGACGGCTCGTGCATCGCCAGCGCCGCGGTCAGCACGCGCGAACGGTCGACGTCGGCGACGAAGTCCTTGACGTACTGGTTCGCGGGATCGTGGATGATCTGCTCACCCGTCCCGATCTGCACGACCGCGCCGTCCTTCATGACCACGATCCGGTCACCGATCCGCATGGCCTCGTTCAGGTCGTGGGTGATGAACACGATCGTGCGCGACAGCTCGCCCTGCAGCTCCAACAGGAGGTCCTGCATGTCACGCCGGATCAGCGGGTCCAGCGCCGAGAAGGGCTCGTCCATCAACAGGATGTCCGCATCGGTGGCAAGGCCGCGCGCGATGCCCACCCGCTGCTTCATGCCTCCGGACATCTCGCCCGGGTGACGATCGAACCATCCCGACAGCCCCACTCGATCCAGCGCCGCCTGGGCTCGGTCCCGCCGTTCGGACTCGTCCACGCCCTGGATCTTCAGGCCGTACGCGGCGTTCTCGCCGACCGTGCGGTGCGGGAACAGGGCGAAGTGCTGGAAGACCATCGACATCTTCTTGGCTCGCACGTCGCGCAGGTGCGCCATCGACATCTCGCTGACGCGCTCCCCGTCGAGGTCGACGGTGCCGTCGGTTGGCTCGATGAGCCGGTTGAGCATCCGGATGACGGTCGACTTGCCCGAGCCCGACAACCCCATGACGATGAACATCTCGCCACGCTCGACGTCGAACGAGACGTCGTTGACGGCCAGCACCTGGCCGGTCTCGGCCAGGATCTGGTCCTTGGACATGCCCTCCCGGGCCATCTCCACACCTTGCTTCGGATGGTTCCCGAAGACCTTCGTCAGGCCCTTGACCTCGATGTGGCTCACTCGTCCATCCTTGTCGTCTCGTCGCCCGTGTCGCCGCCACAGTCACGGGCGACGTCCCCAATCGCGGCCGGGGAAGTGGCGATCTGTTGCGTGCAACGCAACGGATGCAGGCGGTGGCAGCGCACCCCTCCCGCGTCGCAATCACCCTAGGGGCGCGCCGACACGAATCCAAGCGATTCGACCCACCGTCTTCGCGCCGTCGCGACCACCGGCCGCTCCCACAGCGGACGTGGTGGAGGGCGACGGTCACGCGGGGCGGGACGCGGACGTGCGCCGCGATCAGCCGGCCGTGACCCCCCTGTTGCAGGTGCGCCACCAGCCCGGCGACCCGGTCCGGGCCCCTACGGCGGGCCGCACCGTCGGCCCAGCGCGGGTCACATTCGGAAGACGCCGTAGCGTGACGGGCGAGGGGATGGCGCATCGGTGGCGGCCAGGGCCAGGCCGAGCACACTGCGCGTGTCGACCGGGTCGATGATGCCGTCGTCCCACAGGCGGGCAGTCGCGTAGTAGGGGCTGCCCTGGGCCTCGTACTGGTCGCGGATCCCGTCCATGAACGCGGTTTCCTCGCCCTCGTCGACCTGGCCGCCGCGGCTCTCGATGCCGTCTCGTCGCACCGTGGCCAACACGGTCGCGGCCTGTTCGCCGCCCATCACCGAGATCCGCGCGTTGGGCCAGGTCACCATCAGGCGAGGCTGGTAGGCACGTCCGTTCATCGCGTAGTTGCCGGCCCCGTGCGAACCGCCGATCACGACCGTGTAGTTGGGCACGGTGGTGTTGGCGACCGCCATGACCATCTTGGCGCCGTCCTTGGCGATGCCGCCTGCCTCGTACTCGCGGCCGACCATGAAGCCGGTGATGTTCTGGAGGAAGACCAGCGGGATGTCGCGCTGGTCGCACAACTGGACGAAGTGGGCACCCTTGAGTGCCGATTCCGAGAACAGGATGCCGTTGTTGGCGATGATGCCGACCTGTCGACCCCAGACATGGGCGAAGCCACACACCAGCGTGGTGCCGTAGCGCGCCTTGAACTCGTGGAACCTGGAGCCGTCCACGATGCGGGCGATCACCTCGTGGACGTCGAAGGGTGTGCGTGGGTCCGTCGGCACCAGGCCGTACAACTCGTCGGGGTCGAAGGCCGGCTCCTCGACCGGTGCCTGGCCGCGAGGTGGCACCGGGTGGCGGTTCAGGTTGGCCACGATGTCGCGGGCGATGGCGAGCGCATGGCCGTCGTCGGCGGCCAGGTGGTCCACCACGCCCGATGTCGACGCGTGCAGGTCGCCGCCACCCAGCTCCTCCGCCGTCACGACCTCGCCGGTCGCGGCCTTGACCAACGGTGGTCCGCCCAGGAAGATCGTGCCCTGGTTGGCCACGATCACGGTCTCGTCACTCATCGCCGGGACGTAGGCCCCGCCAGCGGTGCACGACCCCATGACGACGGCGACCTGGGGAATGCCCGCCGCCGACATCCGCGCCTGGTTGTAGAAGATGCGCCCGAAGTGGTCGCGGTCGGGGAAGACCTCGTCCTGGCGCGGGAGGAAGGCCCCACCCGAATCCACGAGGTAGACGCAGGGCAGGTCGTTCTCGAGCGCGATCTCCTGGGCCCGCAGGTGCTTCTTGACGGTCATCGGGTAGTAGGTGCCGCCCTTGACGGTCGCGTCGTTGGCGACGACCACGCACCGGGTGCCGCGGATCGAACCGATGCCGGTGATGATGCCGGCCCCGGGCGCGTCGTCGTCGTACATGTCCCACGCGGCCAGCGGCGACAGTTCCAGGAACGGGGTCGCGGGATCCAGCAGGGCCTCGACGCGGTCGCGCGGCAGCAGTTTGCCGCGATCGAGGTGCCGTCGTCGAGCGCGCTCGGAGCCGCCGCGCCCCACCTGGGCGTGCCGCGTGCGCAGGTCGTCGGAAAGGCCCCGGTGGTGGGTCTCGTTCGCAGCAAAGCGGGCATCCCGGGTGACGGGCGAGCCAATCCGGGGCAGCCGGTCATGTCCTGGCGCCATGTCGATCCTGGGGTCGCTGTGTGTGCGGATGCTGCCGCCGGCGTGCGGGCCGAGCCACGCGGTGAGGGCGCTCAGCCCAGCCGGGCGCCCACCATCGACGACACGCGTTTGCCGTCTGCCTGGGTGCCCACCTCCGCCATGACCTGTTTCATGACTCCCCCCATGCCGGAGCGATCGGTTGCGCCCGTGTCGGCGATCGCCTGGTCCACGATCGCGGCCAGCGCATCGTCGTCGAGTTGCGCCGGCAGGTAGGCGCTGTAGACCTCGGCTTCGTAGTCCTCCTTGGCGGCGGCCTCTTCGCGATCACCACTGCGAAACGCGTCGGCTGCCTCCTTGCGACGCTTGGTCTCGGATGCCACCAGGCGCCGGATGGCATCGTCGGACAGTTCGCCCTGGGGTCCCAGCCCGGCATCCACGGCCGCGTTCTTGATGGCGGCGATGAGCAGGCGCAACGCGCCCATGCGGTCACGGTCGCGCGCCTTCATGGCCGATCTCAGGTCGTCACTGATCTGTTGTTGCAGGCTCACGGGATGCCTCGGTTGCCGTCGGTGTGGAGTCCTGACAGGTGCTGCACGGACGTGGGTGCGTTGCGGCGACCATGCCGGGTGCTGCCACGATAGTGGCTGCAATGACCAGCGCCCCCTCGCGAGGAGGGGGCGCTGGGGGATCGGCCGGGTGTGCACCGCGTGGTGCGCCCGGGGTGACGACGCAAGGGAGAGGGGGTCGCCACCCGGACCCGCCGACTCGAGCCTTCGAACGGCGCGAGGTTTCGACGGGTCAGGAGTGCCGATCAGGCCGTGGTCGTCAGCTCGCGAGCTTCTTGCCCGCGTCGACGGCCGCGTCGAGGGTCTTGCGAGTCGAGGTCCGCGCAGCCTTGACCTGGCTGCGGGCGTTGGTTGCCTGCGTGCGGCTGGCATCCACGGCGACGTCGCTGACCTTGCCCAGCGAGGTGACGGCACCCTTGGCCTGCGAGGTGACGTTGCCGAACTGCTTGGTGGCGGCTTCACCGGCCACGTTGGCGGTCTTGGTCACCGAGGTGACGGCGGCCTTGACCTGGCTGCGGGTGTTGTTGGCCTGGTCCACGACCGGCTTGAGGGAGGTCGTGACGCGCTCGACACGGGGGTCCTTGCGCAGTTCCTCCGCGGCCTTGCGACCGGCAGCGGCGCGAGCCTCGAGGCGAGCGTTGAACGAGGTGGCGACGGCGTCGACGTTGCTGCGAAGCTGTGCAACGACGTCTTCGCGTGCCTTGACCAGGTCGTCGCGGTTGCGGGGCAGGTGCTGGGGGGCCTCGACGGCCAGGGAGACGACCTCGTTGACGAGACCGGCGTAGGCCCATGCGGCCTGCTCGGCGAACGTTGCGAGTTCCTTGTCGCCGACCGGGGTGGCCTGGCGTTGCGTGGACTGCTTGGCCGAGGCCTTGCCTGCGGCGGCCTTCTTGGCGGTGGTGGTCTTCTTGGCCGGTGCCTTCTTGGCGGGGGCCTTCTTGGTGGTGGAAGCCATTGTGGTGCTCCTTGTGATGGCGAACGGATGGGAGACTGTGGCAGCAGCCGGGTGGAGGGACGGAGACGGTGGGAGCCGGCGGATCGCGGACGATCCTGGTTCTCCGTCCCCCCTCCGAGCTGCTGTCGAAGGGTCGCTTGCGTTGGTTGTAACTGTATTCACAAGCGCTAACTATTGCAAGCAAACAGCTAGCACGACGGGATGGGGCACCGTGGAACGACGTGAGACACAAAGAAAAGCATGATTGATCCGTGCACCCAACGCACGAATGAGGCAGGCGCGAAGAGACCTCGCCCGAGTCAGTCCGACAGGTGCGGTGTGAGGTGGTTGCCCAACACGACCTGGACGGGACCCAGGCGCAGGTCGAATGCCTGGTCGGCAACCTCGAGCAGGGCGCGCCACCATGCCGGCTCGGATGCCATCAGGTCCCCGGGCACCAGCAGTTCCACGCCCTGGGGCAGGCTGGAGCCGGGGTGGGGGCCAACGATCCGGTAGCCGGACCGCAGCAGGTCGAGGTCCGAGACGTCGCGATGCGCTCGGGTGCCGATGGACACCGTGACCGTCGCGCCGTTGGGCACCTCGGGGACCCGCCTGATCCAGGTCCCGTCCGTGGCCAGCACGCGGACCAGGGCGGCGCCAGCGGGCGCAGCCAGCCCATCGTCGTGCATGGCGTCGAGCATCC
>Ga0102946_1000374_pt1 | contig 15600 bp, 13 predicted proteins | sample SalPon2A_A_D1_MG_FD_78209 | JGI IMG/M metagenome (GOLD analysis project Ga0102946, IMG submission 78209) | Soil microbial communities from South San Francisco under conditions of wetland restoration - Salt Pond MetaG R2A_A_D1_MG | ecosystem: Environmental > Terrestrial > Soil > Wetlands | place... | reverse complement strand
GGCATCGCGCCGCTGTCGTACCAGGTGTCGATCACCGACTCGACCCGGCGCATCTCGCCGCCGCAGTCCACGCAGTCCACGGTCACCTCGTCGATGTAGGGGCGGTGCAGGTCGTCGGGCACCTCGCCGCTGGCGCGCTCGCGCAGCTCGGCGACCGAGCCGGCGCAGAAGCGGCCCTCGCAGCCCTCGGCCTCGCACTCCCAGATCGGCAGCGGCGTGCCCCAGTAGCGATCGCGCGAGAGCGCCCAGTCGACGTTGTTCTCCAGCCACTTGCCGAAGCGCCCGTGCTTGATGTGCTCAGGGTGCCAACCGATCGCCTCGTTGTTGGCCAGCAGCTGCTCGCGGGCGCGCGAGGTCGCGACGTACCAGCTCGACTTTGCGTAGTAGAGCAGCGGCGTGCCGCAGCGCCAGCAGTGCGGGTAGGCGTGCTCGTAGACCTGCTCGCGGAAGAGCAGGCCGCGGCGGTCGAGGTCGTCGATCAGCGCCCGGGTGACCTCGGGGTCCTTGACCGGCCGATCCTCGAAGCCGGTCACCCGCCGGTCGAACGTGCCGTCGGGCCGGACCGGGTTGTAGAGGGAGCCGGCGTCGGTCGGGTCGAAGATCCCGTTCTCGGCGGCGACGCGGTAGTCGTCCTCGCCGAAGGCGGGCGCGAGGTGGACGAGGCCGGTGCCGTCCTCGGTGGTGACGAACTCGCCCGCGATCACTGGGAAGCCGCCGGGCTCGCGATCGTTCAGCGCGAAGACCGGGCCCATGTAGTGACGGCCGAGCAGGTCGGAGCCGGGGAAGCGGTCGAGCACCTCCGCCCCCTCGCCGAGCACGCGCTCGACCAGCTGCTCGGCGACAATCAGCACCTCGTCGCCGACCCTGGCACGCGCGTAGGTGATGCCGGGGTTGACGGCGACGGCGACGTTCCCGGGCAGCGTCCAGGGCGTGGTCGTCCAGACCAGCAAAGATTCCGGCTCCCCGCCAGCCCCCCCATCGCGTTCGCTGTTTGTCGAACTCGGGTCGACAAAAGGCGAACGCGGGGTGAGGGAGATCGGGAAGCGCACATATATAGAGGGGTCCTCGACGTCCCGGTAGCCGAGCGCGACCTCATGCGAGGAGAGCGCGGTGCCGCAGCGCGGGCAGTAGGGGACGACCTTGTGGCCCTCGTAGAGGCGGCCGGCGTCCCAGAGCTTGCGCAGCGACCACCAGACCGACTCGATGTAGTCGTCCTCGAGCGTGACGTAGGGGTCGTCGAGGTCGATCCAGAAGCCGATCCGCTCGGTCAGCCGGTTCCACTCCTCGACGTACTCGAAGACCGACTCGCGGCAACGGCGGTTGAACTCGGCGATCCCGTACTCCTCGATCTCCTGCTTGGAGGAGATGCCGAGCCGCTTCTCGACCTCGAGCTCGACCGGCAGCCCGTGGCAGTCCCAGCCGGCCTTGCGCGGCACGCGGTAACCGCGCATCGTGCGGTAGCGTGGGTAGATGTCCTTGAAGACGCGCGAGAGCACGTGGTGGGAGCCGGGCTTGCCGTTCGCGGTCGGCGGGCCCTCGTAGAAGCTCCAGACCTCGGCCCCCTCGCGGTTGGCGAGCGAGCGGGCGAAGACATCGCGCTCGCGCCAGCGCGACAGCACCCGCTGCTCGAGCTCGGGGAAGGACTGCTTCGGGTCGACTGGGCTGAAGCCGGGCATGGACGCGTGATTCTAGTAGCTGCGTAGATGTCAGGAGCGACCTGCGTATCTGTCAGGTAGACTCTGCGTATCGATCAGCCTCTCTACCAACGCAACGTCGAGCCGAGCCTGCACGCGGCGCTGGCCGATACGCCCGTCGTGGCGATAACCGGGGCCCGCCAGAGCGGCAAGAGCACGCTCGCCGAAAAGGTCGCCGGCGAGATAGGCGCTCAACAGGCCAGCTTCGACGACGCTGAGCTCAAGGCCGCGGCGATCGCCGATCCGGCCGGGTTCATCGAGGGCGCCAGCCTCCCGCTCCTGGTCGACGAGTTCCAGAAGGCCCCGGAGATCCTCGATGCGATCAAGGCCCGGGTCGATCGGGAGCGAAGGGGCGGCGCCCGGCCGGCGGGGCTCTTCCTGCTGACCGGATCGGCAAACGTCTGGGCGACCCTGCGGATATCCGAGTCGCTCGCCGGCCGGGCGGAGCGGATCCAGCTCTGGCCGCTGTCCCAGGGGGAGATCGCGGGCAGGCGCGAGACCTTCATCGACGCTCTGTTCGCAGGCGACCCCCCGACCACGCCCAAGGCCGAGGGTGGAAGAGCGGCGATATCCGAGCGGATCGTCGGCGGCGGCTACCCGGAGATGCTGGCGCGCCCGAGCCCGCGCAGACGCGCCCGCTGGATTCATTCCTACCTGGAGATGATCCTGGAGCGAGACGCGCAGGATCTGGCCAGCCGCGCGCGACAACTCGACGAGCTTCCGCGCCTGCTCAAATTCGCCGCGGCCAGGATGTCCTCTCTGCTGGATCTGGCCGACCTCGGAGCGGCGGTTGAGATGAAGCGCGACTCCGTCAGCAGGTACCTTCGCCTGCTGGAGCTGATGTACCTCGTGCAACGGGCGCCCGCCTGGCGTCGGAACATCGGTCAGCGGTTGATCAAGGCGGCGAAGCTCAGGCTGCCCGACTCGGGCCTTGCAGCTCACCTGGTCGGCTACGACGCCCAACGGTTCGAGGACATTGAGGACCCCTTCAACGGGATCCTGTTCGAGAACTTCGTCGCGGGTGAGCTGACGAAGCAGGCGACCTGGGTCGAGCGGGAGGTTCGGCTGTTCCACTTCCGGACGGCAGGAGGGCGGGAGGTCGACATCGTGCTCGAGGACTCCGCCGGCAACGTGATCGGGGTGGAGACGAAGCTAGGCGCGACCCCACGGGAGAGCGACTTCAGCGGCTTGGCCCATTTGCGGGACAAGCTCGGCAAGAAGTTCAAGGCGGGCGTGCTCGTCAACACCGGCGCCCGGACGCTTCCCTTTGGCGATCGGCTTTGGTCTGCTCCGGTGGCCTCGCTGTGGGACGGGATGCCAAACCGCTAGAAGCGGCTACGCTCCCCGCCGCATGCCCCCCGCCTTCGACCCGAACGGCAAGGTCGCGCTGATCACCGGCGCGGCCCGTGGGATCGGCTTCGAGGCCGCCCGCCAGCTGAGCCTGCGCGGCGCCTCGGTCGCGGTCGTCGACCTCGACCCCGGGCAGGCGCGCGAAGCGGCCGAGCGGGTCGGCGAGCGCGCGATCGGGATCGGCGCCGACGTCACCGACGAGGGCGCGATGCGGGCCGCGGTCGCGGAGACGGTCGAGTGCTTCGGCGGCGTCGACCTGGCGATCGCCAACGCCGGCATGGCGCAACCGCGGCTGGCGACCGTGCGCGGGATCGCCGGCGAGGAGTGGGAGCGCGTCTTCGAGGTCGACATGATGGGCGTCTGGCGCACCGTGCGGGCGGTGCTGCCGCAGATCGTCGAGCGCCAGGGCCACATCGTCGTCACCGGCTCGATCTACAGCTGGGCCAACGGCGTGCTCAACAGCCCCTACGCGGTTGCCAAGGCCGGCGTCGAGGCGCTCGGACGCGGGCTGCGGACCGAGCTGGTCCCGCTCGGCGCCAGCGCCGGCGTCGTCTACTACGGCTGGGTCGACACCGACCTGGTCCGCGACGGCTTCGACCGCAAGCACTCCGACCGGCTCAAAGAGAACGTGCCCGCCTGGCTGCTCAAGCGGATCGGGCCCGACGAAGCCGCGGCGGCGCTGATCCGCGGGATCGAAGCGCGGGCGCCGCGCACCTTCGCGCCGCGGTGGTGGGCGATCCCCAGCTACCTGCGCGGCATCCTCAACCCGCTGCTCGACCGCCGCTTCGACCGCGACGCGCAGATGCGCGAGACGATCCGCGCGGTCGAGGCCGACGCCGACGAGCAGGGCGCCGCGGCGGTCTCAGCCGCTCCGGGTCAGCCGCCCGAGTAAAGGGGCCTCAGAAGAGCGACATCCCGGGCTGCACCGGGACTTCGACCAGCTCCGGCTTGGAGGAGGCGAGCGCCGCAGCGAGCGCGTCGCGGACCTCGTCGCGACCGCTCGCGACGCGGGTCGAGACGCCGTAGCCGGCGGCGACCGCGGCGACGTCGAGCGCCGGCAGGTCGAGGCCGGGGGCGCCCCGCACCGACTCGACCTCGGCGAACCACTTGAGGATCGCGTACTCGGAGTTGCGCAGGACGAGGAAGGTGACCGGCGCGTCGTAGGCGACGGCGCTCCAGAAGCCGCTGATCGCGTACTGGGCCGAGCCCTCGCCGAGCACGCAGACGACCGGGCGGTCGGGCTGGGCGAGCTGCACGCCGACCGAGGCGGCGAGGCCGAAGCCGAGGCCGCCACCGGCGCTGAAGTAGTAGCTGCCGGGACGCGAGAGGCGCAGCTGGTTGCGCATCGCCAGCGTGCTGGCGGGCGACTCGAGCACGACGATGCCGTCCTCGGGGAAGACCTCTGCCAGGGCCGAGTGCACGGTCGAGGAGTTGAGCGGATCCTCGGCTGGGATTTCCTCCGGGCCGGGGTTCGGCTCTGGGCCGGGGCGGCTCGACTCGGGCACCGCCTCGAGCAGCGCCTCGAGGCTGAGGCCGACGTCGGCGACGATCGCGTAGCCCATCGGCGCCCGCGCCGCCTCGTCGGGGTCGCTGGTGATCGCGACCAGGGTCGCGCCCTCGGGCAGCAGCGGGCCGGGAATATGCGGGTAGTAGGGGAAGACCGAGCTGCCGGCGACGAGGATCAGGTCGTGGCCCTCGAGCGTCTGCGCGACCGGGCCGATCGCCGGCGGCAGCACGCCGCGGTAGTTGGGGTGGTCCTCGGGGAAGCCGAGCTTGCCGCCGCCGGTCGCCGGGGTCGCCCAGACGGGAAGCCGCTGGCGCTCGGCGAGCCCGATCGCCGCCTCCCAGCCGCCGGAGGCGTCGATGTCGGGGCCGGCGACGAGGACCGGGTTGGAGGCGGAGTCGAGCTTCTCGGCGAGGCGGCGGATCGAGTCGGGGCTTGCGACCGCGCGACCGTCGATGCCGCGGGCGATGACCTCGCGCGCCTCGGCCTCGGGCATCTCGGCGTCCCAGTCGTCCATCGGGATCGAGACGAAGACGGGGCCCTGCGGCGGCAGCGCGGCGAGGTGGAGGCCGTGGGCGAGGGCGAGCGGCACGTCCTCGGGCCGCGGCGGCTCGTGCGACCACTTGACCAGCGGGTGCGGCAGCCGGGTCGCGTCGCGGTTGGTCAGGTTCGCCTGCAGGGTCATCTGCGCGCGGGCCTGCTGGCCGGCGGTGATCAGCAGCGGCGAGTGGTTGGCGTGGGCATTGAAGATCGCCCCCATCGCGTTGCCGACCCCGGGCGCCGTGTGCAGGTTGGCGATCGCCGGCCGGCCGGAGGCCTGGGCGAAGCCGTCGGCCATACCGACGACGACCGCCTCCTGCAGGCCAAGCACGTACTGGAAGTCGCCGGGGAAGTCGGCCAGCATCGGCAGCTCGGTCGATCCGGGGTTGCCGAAGATGGTCGTCATCCCCTGGGAACGGAGCAGATCGAAGCTCGCGTCGCGCACGGTCGGCATTGCCGGGACCCTAGATCAAAGTTGCCGTTTTAAAGAAAATGGCGCCGATCAGCCGATATGCAGAGGGTGCTGAGACCGACCCTCCTACTCGCCGCCCTGGCCTCGCTCTGCTGCGCGCTCGCCGCGCCTGCCAGCGCTGCGCCGATCCCCACCCGCCTCACCCACGAGACCGGGGAAATCGTCCCGATCCCGGCGGCGATCCCGCACGAAGAGGGCGACATGGTCGACCGCCGCATCGTCCCCAATCTGCGCTGGCTCGCAAAGCGCTTCCCGATCTACGTCACCGACGGCTACTCCGGCCGCCTGCCCGGCGGGCGCGGCCATGCCGGCTGCCGCGGCTGCCACGTCAAGAACTCCGATCACTACAACGGCCTCGCCGTCGACATCGTCGCCCTGGGCGGCCGCGGCGGCTGTGACCGCGCCTGGCGCGGCATCACCCGCCTCGCCCGCTGGGCCGAGCCGCGCCAGGACCGCCCCCGCGGGCCCTTCCGCTGGGTCGGCTACGACGGCGACGCCGGCCACGGCTGCGGCCACCACCTGCATCTCTCCTGGGAACACGCGATCGCGCCGATGTTCACGCTGGCCGAGTGGGTCGAGGTCTTCCCCGTGCGCCGCCAGGGCATCGCGACCAAGCCGAAGCCGAAGCCGAAGCCGACGCCGACGCCGGCAGGCGAGCCGTCCGGCCTGCGGCCGCCCAAGGGCCCGCAGGGCGGTGCCGGGGCCGAGGCGACCCAGTCGGGTGGCCTGAGTGCCCGCGGCGACTGACGTGCCTCAAGTTGAGTACCCATAAGGGCCGCTGAAAAGAGGCACGTCTTAGGATGCGCGGGTGCGCTTGCTGCTGCTCGTTGCTCTCGGATGCCTGGCGGCCCTCACGGGCTGCGGCGGCGAGGATGAGTCGACGCCGGTCGCCTGCCTCGAAGGGGCGGCCTTCTATGAAGAGCGGCACCGCGACGGGACGCTGATTTCCGACTGCCTGACTGAGAACCAGGGCGGCGGCGACCTGGGCGAAGTCGGGACGACGATGCTGAGCGCCGCCACCGACCTCAACGCCGAGGCGCGGGCAGAGCCCGGCGGCGAGGCCAACGCCCAGCTCGGCTACCTGCTCGGCGCCGCCCGGCGCGGGGCCGGGCAGACCGAAGGCATCCACGACGAGCTGGTCCGCCGGCTCGCCGCCGCCGCCCGCTACAGCCCCGGCAACCGGCCGCTGCCCCCGGCCTTCACGCGCGCCTACCGCCGCGGCTTCGACGCCGGTTTCGAGCGCGGCTGAATACGCTGCCGGGACAAACCTCGAATCGATGGAGGACTACGTGAGCGAACAGCTCTGGGGTGGCGAGACCACCAAAGCCGTTGAGAACTTCCCCGTGTCCGGTGAGCCGGTGCCGGCGCCTGTCGTGCGCTGGCTGGGCCGGCTGAAGGCCGCGGCGGCGCGGGTCAACGGCGAGCTCGGCTCGCTCGATGTCGAGCTGGCGGTGCAGATCGCCGACGCCGGCGACGCGGTCGCGGCCGGCGAACACGACGACCAGTTCCCCGTCGACGTCTTCCAGACCGGCTCCGGCACCTCGTCCAACATGAACGCCAACGAGGTGATCGCCAACCTCGCCGGCGAGGCGGCCCACCCCAACGACCACGTCAACATGGGCCAGTCGTCCAACGACGTCTTCCCCTCCGCCGTGCACCTGGCGGCGCTGGACGAGGTGAGCCACGACCTGCTGCCGGCGATGGAGGGCCTGCAGGCGGCGCTGGCGGAGAAGGCCGAGCGCTTCGCCGACACGGTCAAGGCCGGCCGCACCCACCTGATGGACGCGGTCCCGGTCACGCTCGGGCAGGAGTTCGGGGGCTACGCGGCGCAGGTGCGGCTCGGCATCCAGCGGGTCGAGGGGACGCTGCGCCGGGTCGGCCAGATCCCGCTCGGCGGCACCGCGACCGGCACCGGCCTCAACACCCATCCCGAGTTCGCGGCCAAGGTGCGCGAGAAGCTGGCCGCCGACACCGGCCTCGCCATCTCCGAGCCGCTCGACCGCTTCGAGGCGCAGGGCAACCGCGACGCCCTGGTCGAGCTCTCCGGCGCGCTCAAGGTCTACGCCGTCTCGCTCAACAAGATCGCCAACGACCTGGCGCTGATGGGCTCCGGCCCGCGCGCCGGCCTCGCCGAGCTGCGCCTACCGGAGCTGCAGAAGGGCTCCTCGATCATGCCCGGCAAGGTCAACCCGGTGATCCCCGAGGTGGTGATCCAGGTCGCCGCCCAGGTGATCGGCAACGACGCCGCGATCTCGGTCGCCGGCAGCCAGGGCCAGTTCGAGCTCAACGTGCGGGTGCCGCTGATCGCCCGCGACCTGCTCGACTCGGTGAAGCTGCTCGCTGCGGCCTCGCGCCTGCTGAACGAGAAATGCGTCGCCGGAATCGAGGCCAACGAGGAGATGACCGAGCGCCACGCCGAGGCCACCCTCGCCACCGCGACCGCGCTCAACCCCCACATCGGCTACGACCGCGCCGCCGACATCGTCAAGGCCGCCGCCGAGTCCGGCCGCTCCCTGCGCGAGGTCGCGCTGGAGCAGGGCGTCGAGCCCGCGGTGCTCGAGCAGGCACTCGACCACCGCCGCATGGCCCGCCCGCACGGGTAGCGCGTTCGCTGTTTGTCGCCCTGTCCACGACAAACAGCGAACGGTCAGCCTTGCAGGGTGACGAAGCGCTCCTCGGTCAGCTCGAGCACGGCGAAGGCGGGGCCCTCGCGGGTGTTGCCGGAGTCCTTGACGCCGCCGTAGGGCATCTGGTCGGCGCGGAAGGTCGGCACCTCGTTGATCAGCACGCCGCCGAACTCGAGCGTCTCGGCGGCCTCGAGGCCGCGGCCGATGTCGCGGGTGAAGACGCCCGCCTGAAGGCCGAACTTGGAGTCGTTGGCGAGCCGCAGCGCCTCGCCGAGCTCGGCGTAGCGGTCGATCGTCGCGACCGGGCCGAAGATCTCCTCGCACCAGACCTTGGCCTCGCGCGGCGGGTTCGCCAGCAGGGTCGGCGCCAGGCAGCGGCCCTCGTCGACCAGCTCGCCGCCGGTCAACAGCTCGGCGCCGGCGGCAACCGCCTCGTCGATCCACTGCTTGACCCGGTCGCGGTCGCCGGGGGTGATCAACGGGCCGACATCGGTGCCGGGGTCGAGCGGGTCGCCGACGGTCAGCTTCTCGACCCTGGCGACGAGGCGCTCGACGAAGGCCTCGGCGATCTCCTCGTGGACGAGGATGCGCTGGATCGAGATGCAGCTCTGGCCGGCGTGCGAGAAGGCGTGGACCTGCGCCTTGTCGGCCGCCGTCTCCCAGTCGCCGTCGGCATGGACGATCAGCGGCGCGTTCGAGCCGAGCTCGAGGTTGACCTTCTTGTGCGGGACGCGGCTGCGGATATCCCAGCCGACCCCGGCCGAGCCGGTGAAGCTGAGCGCGCCGATCAGCTCGTGCTCGACGATCGCGTTGCCGACCTCCGAGCCCGGCCCGGGCACGACGCTGAGCCAGCCCTCGGGCAGGCCGGCCTCGACCAGGATCGCGGCCAGCTTCAACGCCGAGATCGGCGTCTGCCCGGCCGGCTTGAGCACGACCGCGTTGCCGGCGGCCAGCGCCGGGCCGAGCTTGTGGGCGACCAGGTTGAGCGGGAAGTTGAAGGGGCTGATCGCGCCGACGACGCCGTAGGGCACGCGCAGCATCACACCGAGCTTGCCCGCCCCGGCGGGCGAGGCCTCCATCGGCACCGTGCCGCCGCTCAGCTTGCGCGCCTCGACCGCGGAGAAGGTCAGCGTGTCGACGCAGCGCTCCGCCTCGACCGCGGCCGTCTTCAGCGGCTTGCCCGCCTCGGCGGCGATCGTCTGGGCGAGGTCGTCGAGCCGCTCGCCGACCAGGCCGGCGGCGCGGTCGAGCACCGCGGCGCGCTCGTGCTGGGGGAAGTCGCCCGACTCGAAGGCCTCGCGCGCGGCGACGGCGCAGCGGTCGACCAGCGCCGCGCCCCCCTGCGCGACCCGGCCGACGGCGCTGCCGTCGTAGGGGCTCGCGACCTCGGCCCACTCGCCGGTCTCGATCCACTCGCCGGCGGCGAGGAGCTTGTGATCGGTCGCTTCCATGCGAACTGGGCCTACCCGTCCGCGTAGGGCTGAATCGGGATCCCGTGGTCGGTCTCGCGCATGCCTAGCTCGTAGGCGCCGCCGCCGGGCAGGCTCAGCCGCAGCGGCGGCTCTGCCGGGCGTTCGACAGTCAGCTCGAGGTCGGCGACCGAGCAGTTGATCGTGTTGTGCTCGGGGCCGTCGGGGTCGGCGTAGACCCAGCCGACGAAGTCCTTGCGCGGCGCGGCGACGCGCCCGCGGACGACGATGTCCTTGCCGGGCAGGACGAAGGAGCACTCTCCCGCCGAGGCGGAGACCTCGGAGCTGCGGACCTTGCCGAAGCCGCCGAGCCGGTGCTGCTCGCCTTCCAGCGTCAGCATCCCGGCGGCGATCCAGGGCGTCGTCCAGGGGCCGAGCTTGATCCGCGCCGCGCCGGTGTCGAAGTAGGTGCCCGGCGAGCCCTCGAAGCCGGTTCCCTCGAGCCAGACCCAGCGCTCGGCGTGCTCGGTTCCCCAGTTGTGGCCGATCATCCCGGGCCAGCCGTCGAGCTCGATCGCCTCGCCGTCGATCTCGACCCGGCCGCTGAAACGGGCATCGGGGAACGGTGCGACGAACTTCGTTTTCGGCAGGCGCGTCTCGTAGAGGCGCTCCGAGGGCAGGTACTGACAGGGCTCTGCGTCGCCGGAGAAGCTCAGGTCCCAGGAGGCGGTGAGAGAGTCGCCGCCGACCGCGCCGCGCGCCCTGCCGGGGCCGATCTCGGCGTCGGCGACGCGGATCCAGCCGCCCCCGGGAACCGAGAGTTCGCCGGCCGGCACGGTCGCCTTGGTCGCCCGCGGCCCCTCCGCCTCGCGGTCAAACAGCGTGAACCAGATCGAGGCGCTCGGCTCGGCGCCCGGCCGCTTGTGCACCGTGTGCCTGATCCAGATCCCCTGCCCCCCGCCCGGCCGGCAGGCCTTGACGTAGAAGCTCTCGTAGTGGCCCGCCTTGGCGGCGACCGCCGGGAACCTCGCGCCCTGATCCATGGCGGTGACGCTACACCTTGATCGTGATCACGTCGCCGTCCTCGACGACGTAGTCGCGGCCCTCGATCCGCAACAGGCCCTTGTCGCGGGCCGGCGCATAGCCGCCGCACTCGACCAGCTCGCGCCAGCCGATCGTCTCGGCTTTGACGAAGGCGTCCTGGATCTCGCCGTGGATCGTCCCCGCCGCCTCCCAGGCGGTCGCCCCGCGCGCGAGCGGCCGCGCCACCGCTTCCTTGTCCTCGCCCGCGGTGAAGAAGACGATCAGCTCGAGCAGCTCGTAGGCGGCGCGGACGAGCCGCGCGAGCCCGGAGCCCTCGACCCCGTAGGACTCGCGCATCTCCTCCGCCTCGGCCGCGTCGAGCTCGGCCAGCTCGCCCTCGATCCGGGCGCTGACGGCGACCACGCCGGCCCCGGTCGCGGCGGCGTGCTCGCGTACCGCGTCGGGCGCCTCGGCGTCGCCCTCGTCGACGTTGGCGACGTAGAGCATCGGCTTCGAGGTCAGGGCCTGCAGGTTGGCTGGACCGTGCGCCGCGGCCTCGGGGACGGGCACCGAGCGGGCGGGCCTGCCGGCGGCGAGCGCCTCGACCACCCGCTCGAGCCAGTCGCGCTCGGCGATCGCATCGGCATCGCCCGACTTGGCGCCCTTGCCCACCCGGTGCAGCCGGCGCTCGGCCTGCTCGTAGTCGGAGAGGACAAGCTCGGTCTCGATCGTCTCGATGTCGGCGAGCGGGTCGACGCGGCCGTCGGGATGGGGCACGCCGGAGTCGGCGTGGCAGCGGACGACGTGACAGATCGCGTCGGTCTCGCGGATCGAGGCGAGGAACTGGTTGCCGAGCCCCTCGCCCTCCGAGGCCCCCTTGACCAGGCCGGCGATGTCGTGGAAGGAGATCGTCGCCGGGACCAGCTCGGAGCTGCCGACCGTCTCGCCCACCTGCCGCAGCCGCTCGTCGGGCACCTGGGCGATCGCCACGTTGGGCTCGATCGTCGTGAACGGGTAGTCGCCGGTCTGCGCGCCGCCCTTGGTCAGGGCGTTGAATAGGGTCGACTTGCCCGCGTTGGGCAGGCCGACGATCCCGACCTTCACGGCGCGCACCTCATATCGAAAGCGGAACGAGTAGCCCCAGCGCGACACCGAGTATCGCGCCGGCCGCTACGTCCGAGGGATAGTGCAGCCCGAGATACGGGCGACCCAGGGCCAATGCAAATGCGAGCGCGAAGGCGAGCGCGCCGAGCGGCTCGACCCTCGTCATCGCAGTCGCCACAGCGAACGAGGAGGTCGCGTGCGCCGAGGGGAAGCTGAGCGAGCTGGGCGCGCCGCCGAGTGGAGGCATATCCGTCAGAACAGGTCGCTGGCGTCGCACGAGCAGCTTGACGATGTAGTTGAGCGCGATCGCAAATGGCCCGAGCGCTGCACAGATCAACCACGCTTCGCGGTCGCCGCTGTCCACCGCGGCGAGCGCGAGGCCGACGACAACCCAGATCGTGCCGTTGTTGCCGGCTTTCCCCAGGAGGTAGGCGGCGCGCTCGATCCCGGGGTTGTGCCCCCGGGTTCGCATCGCGCGCAGAAGTCGGTGATCGGCGTTTTCCACGCGGGCAGGATAGGCAGGCGCGCCCGGGCGGCGCTCAAAGCTCCCTGCGGATGAGCCTGGTCGCCCCCTCGGCGGCCCTCATCCGCAGCGGACGCCGGCCCCAGCGGTCCGGCCCGATCTCCTCGCAGCGCTCGAGGTCGGTCTCGAAGGACTCCCGCAGGGCGCCGTTGAAGCGCTCGCTCCAGACGCCCAGGGTGACCTCGTCGTGGAGCTGGAAGGAGCGATTGTCGAAGTTCATCGTGCCGACCATCGCCCAGCGCTCGTCGACCGCGAGCGACTTCGCGTGCAGCATCGTCGGCATGAACTCGTAGAGCTGCACGCCGGCCTCGATCAGCTCGCTGTAGGCGGCGCGGCCGGCCGTGCGCACGAACCCCTTGTCGATGTGCGGCCCGGGGACGACGATCCGCACCTCGACGCCGCGGCCGGCGGCTTCGCAGAGCGCCTCGGTGAAGGCCGGGCGGGGCACGAAGTAGGCGGAGGTGAGGTCGAGGCTGCGGCGGGCCGAGGCGATCGCCAGGTAGTAGATCGCCTCGGTGTTGGTGTCGCCGACGCCGGCGTTGGAGCGGATCAGCTGCGCCGGCTCGCCGTCGGCGATCGGCTCGAGCGCGGGCAGGTAGCCCTCGCCGGCGAGCACCTCGCCGCTGGCCTCGAGCCAGTGCTCGGCGAAGGCGCCCTGCATGCCGCGCAGCACCGGCCCGCTGACCCTGAGGTGGTTGTCGCGCCATTCGTCCGGCCCCTTAGCGTCGCCTTCCCACTCGCCGGCGATGCCGACGCCCCCGGTCATGCCGGTCCTGCCGTCGGCGATCAGTAGCCGCCGGTGGCTGCGGTTGGTCAGGCGCCGCAGCGCGTAGGGCTTCGGCGGCCGGAAGCGGCAGACGGAGGCGCCGGCCCGCTCCATCTCCTCGAGCACGCCCGACTCCATCTGCGCGCCGCCGAGCGCGTCGACCAGCACCTTGCACTCGACCCCGGCGCGGGCGCGCTCGCAGACCGCCGCGGCGACTTCGCGGGCGACGTCGCCCTTCCAGTAGATGTAGGTCTCGAGGCAGAGTGTGCGCTCGGCGCCGGCGATCGTCTCCAGCAGCGCCGGGAAGATGCGGTCGCCGTTGACCAGCAGCTCGACCTCGCAGCCGGGGCAGATCGGGTGGCCGGTCAGCGCCTCGGCGGCGCGCATGAAGTCGTCGGAGCCGGCCTCGATCCCCTCGACCACCTCGTAGCCGAAGGCGCCCTCGCGCCGGTGGCGCAGGCTCTCGCTCGCGTACCAGCCGAGCCCGGCCGCGAGGGCCGCGGCGGGGCCCGCCCAGAACCGCGGGTCGCGTCGCAGCGGCGGGCGCGGCTCGCCCCTGAGGACCGGACGCTTCACCCGACCACCAGCTCGAAGGCGCCGGGCTCGATCGTCACCGTCACCGGGCCGGACTCGACCAGCTCGCCGTCGACGTTGAGCTCGGTGTCCGGCGGCAGCTCGAGCTCGACCGAGCGGCAGAGCGCCGCGGCGACGCCGCTCTGCTCGCCGATGTCACCCCGGCGCAGGCCGCGCGCCCGGCGCAGCAGGCCGAGTCGCGATCCGGCCGGGACGGCGACCGCGCGCAGCGCGCCGTCCCCGGGCGAACCGCCGATCGTCGAGCCGGCGCCGAAGGCGCCCGAGCAGCCGACGATCGCCTGCCAGGCCTCGCCGGCGAAGAGCGGCTCGTCGTCGCAGGAGAGCGCGCACTTAACCGGGCGCGAGCCCGCTGCAGCGGCGACCGCGCCGAGCAGGTAGGCGAGCGGCCCGAGCGCGCCCTTGAGGCCGGAGGCCTTCTTCGCCGCCTGCGGCGCGAGCCCGGCGCTGGCGACGTTGACGAACGGCCGCTCGCCCAGCCGGGCGATGTCGATGGCGCGGCGGCGCTCGCCATGGACGGCAAGCCGGCAGGCCTCGTCCAGGTCTTCGGGCAGGCCGGCGGCGCCGGCGAAGTCGTTGGCGGTGCCGATCGGGATCACCGCAACAGGCATACCCGCCCGGCCCGCCGCCGAAGCGGCGGGCGCGATCGAGCCGTCGCCGCCGGCGATCGCGAGCCGCTCGGCGCCGCTGCCGGCCGCCTCCTCCGCCTGGTCGGGCGCGAACTCGCACACGCGCGCGCCGTCCTTGCGCAGCAGCCGTGCGACTCGCCTGGAATCGCCGTCTCCAGAACCCGGGTTGGCAAGCAGAGCGATAATCATCCCGTGGCGATGAGTACCCGGAAAGCGAGATTTGTCCCCGGCTACGAGCACGTCCCCGGCCACCATTGCGGCTCGACCGCGCTGCGCAACCTGCTCGCCTTCCACGGCACCGAGATCAGCGAGGAGATGGCCTTCGGCCTCGGCGCCGGCGCCTGCTTCTACTACGTGACGATCGAGGGCTCCTCTCCCAGCCGCTGGTTCAACGGCCGCACCGCGCGGCTCGAGGAGAACTTCGACCGGCTGACCGGGGCGGCGCTGGAGCTGCGCACCTTCGAGCCCGGCGACGACAGCGCCTGGAGCGCCGCCCGGGCCGAGGTCGACGCCGGCCGGCCGGCGCTGCTGCTCACCGACCTCTACTACCTCGACCACTACGGCAACTCGGCTCACTTCCCGGGCCACGCCGTCGTCCTCGCCGGCTACGACGACGAGCTGGCGCACCTCTCCGACACCGGCTTCGAGGGACTGCAGACGACGCGGCTGGAGAACCTCGACCGCGCCCGCCACAGCGACCACCCGGCCTACCCGCTCGCCGGGCACATGTTCACGGCGAGCGTCGAAGTCTCCCCCGAGCGCCTGCGCGAAGCGGTCCCGGCGGCGATCGAGGCCGGTGCGCGGGCGATGCTCGAGCCCGAGTTCCCCGGCTTCTCGGGCCTCGACGCGGTGCGGCGGCTGGCCGACGAGGCGGGCTCGTGGCCCGAGGTCGCCGAGGACTGGCAGTGGTGCGCCCGCTTCGGCTACCAGGTGATCGAGCGCCGCGGCACCGGCGGCGGCGCCTTCAGGCCGATGTACTCGCGCTTCCTCGAAGAGGCGGGGCGGGCCGAGGCGCCGCTCGCCGCCGAGGCGGGCGAGGCATGGACCGAGTTGGCCGAGACGTTCCGCGTGGCGAGCGAGCGAGACGACCCGGATCCGGCTCTCTGGGCCCGGATCGACACAGTGGCCAATCGCGTAGCCACGGCAGAGGAGCGCCTCTGGGCCTCTTTGGCCATTCCGTAGTTATCCCCGATGGAGCGGGTTGACCCGATGGTGTACCGTTTTCAACTGCGGGAGGCGGGGTAGTTCGTTTGGGAAACCCGTCTCAGAGGAGAGGTCACATATGGGAAGCAAGCGTGGTCCACTAGGGCTGCTCGTTCTCGCCGCCGCATTCCTCGTTTTCGCCTTCGGTGCCGCGCCTGCAAAGGC
>Ga0102946_1000373_pt1 | contig 15638 bp, 15 predicted proteins | sample SalPon2A_A_D1_MG_FD_78209 | JGI IMG/M metagenome (GOLD analysis project Ga0102946, IMG submission 78209) | Soil microbial communities from South San Francisco under conditions of wetland restoration - Salt Pond MetaG R2A_A_D1_MG | ecosystem: Environmental > Terrestrial > Soil > Wetlands | place... | reverse complement strand
GTCGGGGGCTTCGCCCTGCACGAACCCGTACGAGTCGTTGTCCCACACCACCCGGCCGTCGTCGGCGTGCACCACACACGGATCCAGACGACCGAGGAAACCAGTCTCGGCGTCGATGAAGTCTTGGTCGTCGTCGAAAGGCAGCGTCTCTCGCAGCACCTGCTGCTGCGCCACGACCGCCGGGGAGGCATCACGAGAATGAGTCATCTCGCCACCGTCACAAAGAAGGCGGGCCTGCACAAGGGTCCGTGACGGGAGCCGTTCGCCTGGAGCTCGTGAAGGACGTGATCCGGGAATGCCGCGACACACGCGCGACGGCTCAGGGAGCGCCGGGATCCCACGCCGAGGGTGAGTGACGGGACTTGAACCCGCGACATCCGCGACCACAACGCGGCGCTCTACCTGCTGAGCTACACCCACCATGTCGCCGGCGAAGCGCTCGTGCTCCGGGCAACGCCGACCATCGTACCGGTCCGCCGGCCGTGCTCCGGACCAGTGGCGAGAGGGCTCAGGTACCGTCCGAGCCGGCCCGCCGCGCGGCCGCCTCGATGCGGATCCGCCGGGCCTCCTCGGTCTTCTCGCGCTCCTTCTCCTCCTTCTTCTCGACCCCCGAGCTGTCGCGGTAGGGCAGCTGGATCTCCTTCTCGGCCGCGATGCCCAGGCGCAGCTGCCGGGCGCGCTGGAGCTCGGAGTCGAGCTCGGCCCCGAGCACGAGAAAGATGTTGGTGAGCCATAGCCAGACGAGCAGGACGATGATGCCGGCCAGCGCGCCGTAGGTGGCGTTGTAGCTGCCGAAGTTGCTGACGTAGAAGAAGAAGCCGAACGTGCCGATGCCCCACCCGATGATGGCCACGACCGCCCCCGCGGAGAGCCAGCGGAACTTCTGCTGCTTGACGTTCGGGGTTCCCCAGTAGAGCAGCCCGACGACGAACATCACGATGAGGAGCATCACCGGCCACTTCGCGTAGGTCCAGACCGTCACGAAAGTGTCCCCCAGCCCGATGACTGAGCCCACCGCGTCGACGATGCTGCCGGTGAACACCAGAGAGAGGGCCACGGCCACCGCCAGGAGCAGGCAGATGAAGGTGATGAGCACCAGCCACGGGCGCAGCTTCCAGATCGGGCGGCCCTCCTCGACGCCGTAGACGGTGTTCATCATCCGCGAGAACGCGTTGACGTAGTTCGAGGCCGCGAAGAGCGCGGTGGCCAGACCGATGAACAGCGCGATGCTGGCGCCGTCGCTGCGTTGCAGGTCCTCGACGAAGGTCTCGACCGGCGCCAGGCTGTCTTCGGCGACGCCGAGCTCCTTGGTGACGTCGAGCATGGCCTGGGTCGTGCTCGGCCCTTGGCCGAAGACCCCGAGCAGCGAGGTGAGCGCCAGGATCGCCGGGAAGAGCGACAGCACGGCGTAGTAGGTCAGTGCCCCCGCGAGATCCGTGCCCTTGTCCTGCAGGAACTCGGTCACGGTCCGCTTCAGAGCCGGGACGACGTCGATCTTCTTCGGATGCTCGGAAGGGTCGACATCGGAGGCTCGCCTGGAGGTGGTCACATCCGGTGATTCTGCCTCATTCGCACGACCCGACCGTGTGCCTTCCACACTGGGTCGCCGCCTACCGGCGGCCCACTGCCGGTGGTGAAGAACTGGGTTGGTGCGCCAACAGGGACTCGAACCCCGAACCCGCTGATTAAGAGTCAGCTGCTCTGCCAATTGAGCTATTGGCGCAACGCCGACGAACTTTAGCACCCGTGGGCGCGGCCCCCCTAAATCGCCGACCGATCGGCCAGGATGTCCGCATGCGCGCACTGGCGAAGACCTCTCCCGGGCCCGGGCTCGAGCTGATCGACGCTCCCGAGCCGCACCCCCAGCCCCACGAGGTGAAGATCCGGGTGCTGCGCGCCGGACTGTGCGGCACCGACCTGCACATCGAGTCCTGGGACGACTGGGCCGCCTCGATGCTCAAGCCGCCCTTGGTGGTGGGCCACGAGCTCTACGGCGAGATCGTCGAGATCGGCGCGAACGTGCCCCGTGCCGCCGCTCCGTACGAGATCAAGGAGGGCATGCGCGCCTCGGCCGAGGGCCACGTCATCTGCGGCGTGTGCCGCAACTGCCGCTCGGGTCGCCCACACGTCTGCGTGAACACCTCCAGCGTCGGGGTGAACCGCGACGGGGGCTTCGCCGACTACGTCTGCGTGCCCTACACCAACGTCTGGGTCCAGCCGGACGACCTCGACCCCGACCTAGGCTCGATCTTCGACCCGCTCGGCAACGCCGTGCACACGGCGCTGACCTTCCCCATCGCCGGAGACGACGTCATGATCACCGGTTGCGGCCCCATCGGGGTCATGGCTACGGCCATCGCGCGGCACGTCGGAGCCCGCTTCGTCGTCGCGACCGACGTCAGCGACTTCCGGCTCGAGATGGCGCGGCGTGCAGGCGCCGACCACGCCGTCAACGTCGCGCGGGAGCGCGTCGCCCCCTACCAGCGGGAGCTCGGCATGCTGCTCGGCTTCGACGTCGGCCTGGAGATGTCGGGCAGCCCGGCCGCCTTGAAGGAGCTCATCGACAACTGCCAGCACGGTGCGGGCATCGCCATGCTCGGGCTGCCGTCGGAGCCGTTCGCGGTCGACTGGGGGCCGGTGATCACCCGGATGCTGACCATCAAGGGCATCTACGGACGGCAGATGTACGACACCTGGTACCGGATGAGCTTCATGCTGCAGACCTCCGCCGAGCTGCGCGAGCGCATCCGGTCGGTGATCACCCACCGGTACCGGGCGGAGCAGTGGCAGGACGCCTTCGCCGCCGCGCGCTCGGGCGAGTGCGGCAAGGTCATCATGGACTGGAGCTGACCCAACGCGCTGACTGCGCCGACCGAAGCCCGACGACAGGAGCACTCATGTTTGCGTTCAAGGACGACCTGCTGGCCGAGATGGACCAGATGCGCGATGCCGGCTTGTTCAAGGTGGAGCGCGAGCTCACCACGCCGCAGTCCGCCCACGTGGGTACCACCTCCGGTGAGGCGCTGAACTTCTGCGCCAACAACTATCTCGGCCTGGCCGACCACCCCGAGGTGGTGGCCGCGGCGCGCGAGGCGCTGGACGAGTGGGGCTTCGGGATGGCCTCGGTACGGTTCATCTGCGGCACCCAGACCCAGCACCGTGAGCTCGAGCGGGCCATCGCCGACTTCAGCGGCACCCCGGATGCCGTGCTCTTCGCCTCCTGCTTCGACGCGAACGGCGGCGTGTTCGAAGTGCTCTTCGGCCCCGAGGATGCCATCGTCTCCGACGCACTCAACCACGCGTCGATCATCGACGGGGTGCGGCTGAGCAAGGCCGCCCGTTACCGCTATGCCAACCGCGACATGGCCGACCTGCGCACCCAGCTGGAGACCGCCCGTGACCGCGGGGCCCGGCGCATGGTCATCGTGACCGACGGCGTGTTCTCCATGGACGGCTACTACGCGCCGCTGGAGCAGATCTGCGACCTGGCCGAGGAGTTCGGGGCGATGGTCTTCGTCGACGACTGCCACGCCACCGGGTTCGTGGGCGAGAGCGGCCGCGGCACGGCCGAGCACTGCAACGTGATGGGCCGGGTCGACATCGTCACCGGCACCCTGGGCAAGGCGCTGGGCGGTGCCAGTGGCGGGTACGTCGCAGCCCATCCGGAGGTCGTGGCGCTGCTGAAGCAGCGGGCCCGGCCCTACCTGTTCTCCAACGCGGTGGCGCCCTCGGTGGTGGCGGGGTCGTTCAAGGCGCTGCAGATCGCCCGGGACGCCTCCGAGCCGAGAGAGCGTCTGGTCGCCAACACGCAGCTGTTCCGCGGTCTCATGACCGACGAGGGGTTCGACCTGCTGGAGGGCTCGCACCCGATCACCCCGGTGATGTTCCCGGGCGAGGACGGTGCGCGGCGAGCCACGCAGATCGCGGACGCGATGCTGGCCTACGGCGTGTACGTCATCCCGTTCAGCTACCCGGTCGTTCCCCGGGGCAAGGCGCGCATTCGCGTCCAGCTCTCGGCGGCGCACAGCGAGCAGGACGTGCGGGCCTGCGTGTCGGCCTTCGTGCAAGCGCGAGCCGATACCGCCTCCCCGCCTGCCTGACGCCTGCCTGAGCGGACTACAGCCAGCCGGAGCGGCGGAAGGCGCGGTAGAGCGCCAGGCAGATGATGAGCATGAGCAGGAGCGCCGCCGGGTATCCCCACCCCCAGCCCAGGCCGGGCATGTACTGGAAGTTCATCCCGAAGATGCCCGCCAGCAGGGTCGGGACGGCGGCGATGGCCACCCAGGCACTGATCTTGCGCATGTCGTCGTTCTGCTGCACCCCGACCTGGGACAGGTGCACGCTGAGCACGTCGGTGAGCAGCCTGTCGTAGCTGTCGATGTGCTCCACGACCTGACGCAGGTGGTCTTCCACATCCCGGAACTGCAGCCGCAGCTCTTCGGAGGAGATGGGCCCCTCGGGGTCGCGCAGCCAGGAGACGGGCTTGACGAGCGGGTCGGCCGCCCGGCGGAACTCCAGCACCTCGCGCTTGAGCAGGTAGACGGCGGCCGAGTGGCCGGTGTCGTGCTCGGCCAGGACGGCCCGCTCCATCTCCTCCAGGTCCTGCTGGATCTCGCCGTCGATGTCGCGGTAGGTGTCGACGATGGAGTCCAGGACGGCATGAAAGACCGCGAGCGACCCGGTCTCGCGCATCAGCTGCGGCTTCTCCTGCAACCGCCGGCGCACTCCGGCCAGCGGCGCCGCCTCACCCCAGCGGACGCTCACGGCGAAGTGGTCTCCGACGAAGATCATGATCTCGCCGGTCTCCACGTCGGAGGTGGCCTCGACGTAGCGCAGCGTCTTCAGCACGGCGAAGGTGGTCTCACCGTAGCGCTCGACCTTGACCCGCTGCTTGCCGTTGAGGGCGTCCTCGACGGCGAGGGGGTGCAGGTCCAGCGCCTTTCGCGCCTCGTCGAACTCCGCGTCGGTGGGGTCCTTGAGACCGACCCACAAAAACCCGTCGCGCGACTCGCGAAGCAGCTCCAGCGTCTCAGCGAGGTCACCGCAGTCGTGGCGTACGCCGTCTCGGTAGACGGCCTTGTCGACGATCACCTCGGCGCGTTCTCGACGCCGCAAGAGCGTCTCGTGCCGAGGCCGTCAGCGCTTGTGCAGCAGACGGCGGGCCGTCCCCAGCAGCAACGCCACCCCGGAGACCCCGGCGAGGACGACGGCGAGCAGGTCCAGGCGCGGGTCGCCGTCGTCGTCGAAGGCCACCTCGTTGCCCTTGGCGCGCAGCTTCTCGAGCTGGCGCCGCTTGATCTCCGCCGGGCTCGCCCGAAAGGCCAGCTCGTCCACCGTCTGCGCCAACCGGTCCCGGGTCGCCGACAGGTCCGCCTCGATCTCGTTCTCCGAGCGTGGCTTCTGCTTGTCCGCCATGTGCCGTCCTTCTGCCGTTGATGTGCTGACCTGGGCGCCGGTGCGCTTCGCCTGAGACGATAGCCCAGAACACACCGTCAAGGACGATGGAGGCAACAGATGTCCCAGCTTGAAGTCGGCGCCCCCGCACCGGACTGGTCCCTCCCCGATGCGGAGGGCAACACCGTCAGCCTCAGCGACTTCCAGGGTCGCAAGCTGATCATGTACTTCTACCCCGCGGCGATGACGCCGGGCTGCACCACCGAGGCGGGCGACTTCCGTGACTCCCTGGATACCTTCACCGACGAAGGGTATGCCGTGGTGGGCGTCTCCCCCGATGCCCCCAGCAAGCTGGCCAAGTTCGTCGACCAGGAGTCCCTGACCTACCCGGTCCTGTCCGACCCCGAGAAGAAGGTGCTTCTGGCCTATGGCGCCTACGGCGAGAAGAACCTGTACGGCAAGACGATCACCGGAGTCATCCGCTCGACCGTCGTCATCGACGAGAAGGGCGTCGTCGTGTGGGCCAAGCACAACGTCAAGGCCACCGGCCATGTGGCGATGCTGAGCAAGACGCTCGGTCTCACGCCCGCTTGACGCGCTCCACCCGGCCACGGTCGCCGCGGAAGTGCCTCACGCTGTAGATGAGCAGCCCCAGCGCGATCAGGCCGGAGACCACGATGCCGACCCCGGTCGCGGTCCCCCCGAACAGCCACCATCGCTCCGAGACGGGCCAGAAGCTGGGGGCCGGAGGGTCCCAGATGAACACCACTCCCACGGACACGACGACCAGGGCGCTGAGCGCGCTGAACATGACGCGCGGCCAGGTCTTCACGCCTTCCCGCGCCCCCCGGTAGGCCTGACGCCGCATCGGGGCCAGCTGCCGCTCGGCCCACGAGTTGTTCTGCGCCAGGATGACCAGGCCGGTGACGAGGATGAGCGTGCCCGGCCCGGGAAGCGGCATCAGCACCACGCCGACCACCATCAGCGTCCAGCCGATGATGTCGTAGCCGACGCGGCGCAGCCACTGCCTGATCCGGAGGAGCATCACCTCATCCTTTCAGCAGAGTCTGACAGCGGCATCATCCCTCAGTCCGCTCACCCCACGTCGAAGCACCCTCGCTGCCGCCATCGTCAGCTGTTCGTCCCGTCGTCACACCTATCGTTGCAGCCCCTATCATCGTCGGCACAGGCGCTCGTGGTGGAACTGGCAGACACGCAGGATTTAGGTTCCTGTGCCTCCGGGCATGCGGGTTCGACTCCCGCCGAGCGCACGTGGTCACCCGTCCTCCGCAGGCCTATCCATGGGCGGTCCCGCTCCGCGAGGGCGTCCTGGACGACCAGGGATTTCGCGCGGCCGACATCGGGGAGCCGGCACCGGGTCAACGCACAGCGGTGCTGGCGTCGGGTTCGAACGCCTCCCCCGAGGTCGTCCGGGACAAGCTGGGGCCGACCCTCGGCGCAGGCGCGGACGCACACGTGGTGTTCACCGCCGTGCTGGTACCGGGCCTGGGGGTGGGTCATTCCGCCCACGTCAGCCGGCCCGGGTACGTGGCGGCAGCGCCGTACCGGCAACGTGACAGCAGGCCCGCCGCTGCGCTGACCTTCGCGCTGGCCTGGTTCACCCCGGCGCAGCTGGCCCGGATCGACGAGACCGAGCCGCAGTACCGGCGACTACCCCTCCCCGTCGACCTGCCGGCCCGGGTGCGCCCGGGAGCCGCACCGGTGCGCGAGGTGCAGCTCTACGTCTCGCGGCACGGTGTGCTGGCCCAGGACGAGGAGCCGGTGACCCTGCGCAGCCAGGAGGAGCTCTTCACCTGGCTGAGCGTCCGTCTGCGCTGCCTGCGCGGGCGGACGCTGCGGGACTTCGTGGATGCCGAGCTGCGGGAGAAGGTGCGCCTGGAGCTGGCCGGCGGAGGATGGTCGGTGCCGAGCCTGCTGGAGCACGGGCCTCAGCGGTAGGTGTCCAGCCCGCGCTCGGCGACCCCTGGGCGCATCATGTGCCACCCCCGTCCCCAGGAGCGCACCTCGGCGGCCAGGTCCTCGACCATGTCGGCGCGCGACAGCACCAGCACCGAGGGACCCGCCCCCGAGACCACGGCCGCCTGTCCCAGGTCACGCAGCGCATCGACGGCGGCCATGGTGGCCGGGTAGGCGGACCGGCGCTGCTCCTGGTGCAGCCAGTCGCTCGTGCCGTCCAGCAGCAACGCGGGCTCGGTCGTCAGCGCGTGCACCAGCAGGGCGGCCCGCCCCGCCTGCCGCACGGCGTCGCCGTGCGGCACGGTGGGGGCGAGCACGGCCCGAGCGGTCGCCGTCGACAGGCGGTCGCTGTGGGGCACGAGCACGACCGGCTCGATGTCGGGATGCAACGTCATCGTCGCCGTGCGGACGACCTCGACGGAAGGGCGCCACGAGAGCGTCAGCCCCCCGTAGACACTGGCCGAGGAGTTGTCCGGGTGCCCCTCCCAGACCCCGGTACGCGTGTTGATCACGGCCAGGTCGGCCGGGCTCAGGGTGGCCGCCTCACGGGTGAGGGCGTTGGTCAGGGCGAAGCCCAGACCCCAGCCACCCACCACCGCAGCGGCCGAGGAGCCCAGTCCCGCCGACATCGGGATGGTGTTCGCGCACTCCAGCCGCAGCCCCAGCCCGTCAGCGGCCAGCTCCTCGGCCCAGGGGCCACCGCACACGGCGACGGCCTCGGCCGCTGCGCGGGCGACCAGGTGCGTCTCATCGCGCGGCAGCACGTCGGCCCCGGCCCCACGCAGCTGTACCCGCAGGCCCGGCTCCTCGGTGACGCTCAGGGCGTACTCGTCGTAGAGCCCCACCGCGAGAGCGACGGTGTCGAACCCGGGGCCGAGGTTGGCCGAGCTCCCCGGAACCCGCACAGCCACCTCCAACCCCGGTGCGGCGGCGGACATCACTGCATCCCCAGCGCGGCCGCGGCGCTGACGGCGTCCACGGAGATGCGCTGCGGCTCGATGTCGTCTCCGTCCGCGGTCTTCAGCGCCCACTGCGGGTCCTTCAGTCCGTGGCCGGTGACGGTGCAGACGATCCTGGACCCCACGGGCACCAGGCCGGCTCGATGCTGCTTGAGCAGGCCCGCCACCGAGGCTGCCGACGCCGGCTCGACGAAGATGCCCTCGCGGGCGGAGAGCAGCCGGTGGGCGTCCAGGATCTCCTCATCAGTGACCGGCTCGATGACCCCGCCCGACTCGCTGCGTGCCGCGAGGGCCTGGGCCCACGAGGCCGGGTTGCCGATCCGAATCGCGGTGGCCACGGTGTCCGGCTCGTCGACCGGGTGGCCGAGCACGATGGGCGCCGCCCCGGCCGCCTGGAAACCCCACATCTGCGGACATCTGGTGGCTGGCCCGGGGTGCTCGCTGTCGTTGGTGTACTCCGTGTAGCCGCGCCAGTACGCGGTGATGTTCCCGGCGTTGCCGACCGGCAGGCAGTGCACGTCGGGAGCGTCGCCGAGCTCGTCGACGACCTCGAAGGCCGCGGTCTTCTGTCCCTCGATGCGGGCCGGGTTGACCGAGTTGACCAGCTCGACCGGGTAGGTCTCCGCCAGCTTGCGTGCGACCGTCAGGCAGTCGTCGAAGTTTCCCTCCACCTGCAGCAGTGTGGCGCCGTGGGCGATGGCCTGAGACAGCTTGCCCATGGCGATCTTGCCGTCGGGCACGAGCACCCCGCATCGCATCCCCGCCTTGGTGGCGTAGGCCGCGGCGCTCGCGCTGGTGTTGCCGGTCGAAGCACAGATGACCGCCTCGGCGCCGCGGCTGGCGGCAGCCGAGATGGCCGCGGTCATCCCCCGGTCCTTGAAGGACGCCGTGGGGTTGAGTCCTTCGTACTTGACGTGGACCTCGGCGCTGACCAGCTGGGAGAGGTACTCGGCCTCGATCAGCGGCGTCCCACCTTCGCGCAAGGTGACGACGGTGGAGGTGACCGAGGCCGGCAGACGGTCGGCGTACTCGGCGACGACGCCGCGCCACTGGTGTGCCATGGGTTCCCTTTGCGATGCGAGGAAGAGGTGCCGTCAGCCGGCGGGAGCGAAGATGCGCACGAGGTCCGCCGCAAGGGCCCGGAAGGCTGCCCCGCGGTGGGAGACGGCGTGCTTCTCCCCCGGTGCGTACTGGGCCAGCGTGCGACCGTCCGGACGCATCAGGAGAGGATCGTAGCCGAAACCGCCCGACCCCTGCGGAGCGCGGGCGAGCACTCCCCGCACGGAGCCCTCGCGCACGATCTCGGTCCCGTCCGGGAGCACCAGAGCGGCCGCGCAGACGAAGCCGGCGCCGCGGTGCTCATCGGGCACGTCGGCGAGCTGGGTGAGCAGCAGCGCGTTGTTGGCCTCGTCTCGACCGGCTCCGCCCACCCCCGACCACCGCGCGCTGAAGACGCCCGGACTGCCGCCCAGCACGTCGACCGCCAGCCCTGAGTCGTCGGCGACCGCGGGCCGTTCCGTGGCCTCGACCGCGGCCCGGGCCTTGAGCAAGGCGTTGTCCGCGAAGGTGACACCCGACTCGACGACGTCCTGCGCGCCGGGGAAGGAGTCGACACCGAGAAGATCCAGTCCGCACCGCTGCAGGGCCCCGGCGAGGATCGTGCGGAGCTCGTCCACCTTGTGCGCGTTGCGGCTGGCCAGCACCAGTGCGGACGGTGACCCGCCGTCGCTCATGGTCGCGACGGCGCGCGCAGCGCCTCAGCCTGCCTGCGCGCCAGCGACGCGCAGCCGCCCACGGCCAGGTCGAGCAGCTGGTCCATCGTGGCCCGGTCGAACGGGGTCCCCTCGGCCGTGCCCTGGACCTCGACGAAGGTCCCGCCGCCGGTGAGCACCACGTTCATGTCGGTGTCCGCTCCGGAGTCCTCGGGATAGTCCAGGTCCAGCACCGCGACGCCGTCGACGACGCCGACGCTGACCGCGGCCACCGAGTCGGTCAGCGGGTTCGCGCCACGCGCCACGTAGCCGAGCTCCTTTGCCTGCTCGACCGCGTCGGCCATCGCCACGTAGGCGCCGGTGATCGCAGCGGTGCGTGTCCCCCCGTCGGCCTGCAGCACGTCGCAGTCGAGCTGGATGGTGTTCTCGCCCAGCGCCGACAGGTCGATCACCGAGCGCAGACTGCGTCCGATGAGTCGCGAGATCTCGTGCGTCCGGCCCCCGATCCGCCCCTTCACCGACTCCCGGTCGCTACGGGTGTGGGTGGAGCGGGGAAGCATCGCGTACTCCGCCGTGGTCCAGCCCAGGCCGCTGCCCTTGCGCCACCGCGGTACGCCCTGGGTGAGGGAGGCCGCACACAGCACCCGGGTCCGGCCGAACTCGACCAGCACGCTGCCCTCGGCGTGGTCCAGCCAGTGGCGGGTGAGACGGACCTCTCGGAGGTCCTCCGGCGCGCGCCCGTCGTGACGGGCGTGGGGGGGTGAGGTCATCGCCCCAGGCTAACGGTGCCCGCGCAGTGCCCACAGCGGCACCGACACCCTCGTCAGGCCACAGTCACCTCGATCGAGTGCCACCCCGTCGCACCGTCCGGAGCCGGCGGGGCTTCGGCCTCGACCTGGGTCTGACCACCCTGGTCGGTGGCCCGGACGGTCAGGGTGTGCGACCCGGGCGCGGCGTCCCAGACCACCCGCCACTGCCGCCAGGTGTCGATGGAGACCTCACCCGAGAGCTCAGCCTGCTGCCAGTCGCCGTCGTCCACGCGCATCTCGACCTCGTCGACCCCGACGTGCTGGGCCCAGGCCATGCCCGCGACCACGACCGGCCCCGCTTGGAGCCCGGCGCCCTCGCCGGGGACGTCGATACGCGACTGGACCTTGATCGGGCCACGAGCGCTCCAGCCCCGGCTGGTCCAGTAGGCCTGGTCGCGGTCGAAGCGGGTCACCTCGAGCTCGGTGACCCACTTCGTCGCCGAGACGTAGCCGTACAGCCCCGGCACCACCATCCGGACCGGGAAACCGTGCTCGGCGGGCAGCGGCTCGCCGTTCATCAGCACGGCCAGCACCGCGTCGCGCTCGTCGGTCAAGGCCTCGAGCGGTGTGCTCGCCGTCCATCCGTCCTCGCTGGTCGAGAGCACCATGTCCGCCTCGGGGGACACCCCGGCGCGCTCGAGCAGCTCACGGATCGGCCAACCCGTCCACACCGCGTTGCCGATGAGCTCGCCACCGACCTCGTTCGACACGCAGCACAACGTCACGGTGGTGTCGACGAGGTCCTCGGAGACCAGGTCCTCGAAGCCCAGCGTGATTTCCTCGCTCACCATCCCGTGCACGCGCAACGTCCAGGTGCCCGGGTCGACCTGGGGCACCGACAGTGCGGTGTCGATGCGGTAGAAGGACTCGTTGCTGGTCAGGAACGGCTCCAGACCGTCGACGCCGAGATCGGCCTCGTCGGGGATCATCACCGCGGGCCGGCGACCGGCAAACCGGTCCGACAGGCGGCGCCGCGCCGCCTCGACCGCCTCCTGGGCCTGGCCGACGGTACGGCCGAGGTAGACCCCGACGAGGCCGGCGGTGGTGAGCGCCCCGGCAGCCAGGAGAAAGCCGCGGCGGCCCAGTCCAGGCTGGTCCGACGTTGTGCGCGGCTCCAGCAGACTCGTGCTCCGCGCGATGAGCCAGGCCAACGTCACCAGTCCGGTCAAGGTGCCGGCGATCGTCGGCGCGGCGTCGAGGGGCCCGGCTCCGGGGCGGGTCAGGACGGCCAGGGCGCCCACCGCGCCGACGACCGCGAAGAGCAGCAGCCCCATCAGACGCCTCGTGCTCGTCAGCACTCCCAGGCCGGCACACAGCAGGGCGAGCACCACCCCCATCACCAGGAAGAGGACGAGCTTGTCCCAGGTGCCGAAGGCGGCGATCGCCGCGTCCTTCAGCCAGGCCGGCGTCAGGTCCACCACGGTCCCCCCGACCGCCAGCAGTGCCGACGGCGTCCCGGAGTCGAGACCGGCGCGGCGCAGCGCGAGCGTCAGGAGCTCGGCGACCCCGAGGGTCACCGAGCCCGCGGCCAGCCCGGCGAAGGCACTGGCCCACCGCATCGTCATGTCTCCACCTTCTCAAGGCGCCCGGGCCGCGGACATGACGGCCTCGTGACGGCTGTGGGGTCTTCGACGCCGGAGGCGCCGACGGATGGCCGCTCGGGGCTCGCTACAGCGCGATGCGCTCGTTCCCGCGAGCCAGCTCCACCGTGCCGGGCCAGACCTCCGCGGCTTCGGCACGGCAGACCTCCGGGTCGTTCCACGACGGCATGTGCGTCAGCATCAGCCGGCCGACGCCCCCCGCCGCCACGGCCGCCTCGGCCGCACGACGACCGGTGAGGTGGACCCCGCGGGCGCTGTCCCGGCCGCCGACGAACGCAGAGTCGGCGAGCACCAGGTCAGCCCCGTGCATCAGCGGCCCCAGCGCCTCGCAGCTGTCGGTGTCCCCGGTGTAGGCCAGCGTCACCGGCCCGCACTCGACCCGGAAGCCGAAGGCCTCGACCGGATGGCGCACAGCGACCGGCAGGATCGAGAGGGGACCGACACGGAAGGCGCGCCGGTCGCTCAGGACGTGGAAGCGGTAGCTGTCCTGCACGTCGCTGGGCTCCTCCACGCCGTAGGCGCGGCCGAGGCGCTCGGCGGCGCCCGAGGGCGCGTACACGTCCAACCGCTCGTGAGCCGCACCGTCCGGGTGATGACTGCGCATGACGTGCAGACCGGTGAGGTCCAGGCAGTGGTCGGGATGGAGGTGGGAGAGCAGGACCGCGTCGAGGCTCATCGGGTCGGTATGCCGTTGCAGCGCGCCCAGCGCACCCCCGCCGAGGTCCATCAGCACCTGCCACCGGCGGCCTTCGTGCTCGGCAGCGACCAGATAGCAGCTCGCCGGGCTGTCCGGCCCAGGAAAGGACCCCGCGCACCCCACGATGGTCAGGGTCAGGAAGTGACCGTGCGCCACCGGCTGCACGCCGTCCACGGCGCTCACGCGGACCGCTCCTCCGGACGCCCGACGTACGCGCGCGCCACGTGCTCCACCTCGGGGCCGAGGAAGCGGCGGGCCAAGGGAGTGAAGCCGTGCGGGTCTCCGGTGGTGAGGAACTGGTGGGTGGGGGCTTCGCTGCCGGACGGACGGAGCAGCCCTGTGTCGGTGAGCACCCGGAACAGGTCCGCGGCGGTCGCGGCCGCCGAGGAGACCAGAGCGACGCGTTCACCCAGCACGTAGGTCAGGACGCTGGTGAGCAGGGGGTAGTGGGTGCAGCCGAGGATCACGGTGTCGATGTCCGCCTCCTGCAGCGGAGCCAGGTACTCCCGAGCCGTCTCGATGACCTCCGGGCCGCTGGTGATGCCCTCCTCGACGAAGTCCACGAAACGCGGACAGGGCTGGCTGAGCACTCGCACGTGGGCGGGTGCGGCGGTGAACGCATCGAGGTAGGCGCGGCTCTGGTGGGTGGCCCGCGTCGAGATCACGGCGACGCGGCCGGAGTGGGTCACCGAGACGGCGCGGCGCACCGCGGGGCGGATGACCTCCACCACGGGGACGTCGTAGCGCTCGCGGGCGTCCGCCAGCACCGCGGCCGAGGCCGAGTTGCAGGCGATGACCAGCGCCTTGACCCCGTGGTCCACCAGCCTGTCCAGGCACTGCAGCGCGTTGGCGCGCACCACGGCGATGGGCTGCGGCCCGTACGGAGCGCGGGCGGTGTCACCGAGGTAGAGCACCGACTCGTGCGGAAGCTGGTCGAGCACCTCACGGGCGACGGTCAGCCCCCCGAACCCCGAGTCGAAGATGCCAATGGGCGATTCGGTCACCCGGGCAGATTACGCCGCCGACCCGACACTCAGGGGCCATGCAGCCCGGGGCCGCGCTGTGAAGCGCCACGGGCCACGATGCATCGGGCCGGGCGAAAAGGATGAGATTCTAGGCCGAGGAAAGGAGTGCCATGAACGCTGACAACGGCGCTTCCGGGGGGCAGACACGGCCTGCCGTCGGCGTGTCGAGCCAGGAGCGCACCGAGGACACCCCGCCCGCGGGCGCCCAGACGGGCGCCTCCCCCGTGCCGCTCGAGGACCGGGCCGACCGCGCCGAGGTGCTCGGCGCGTGGCTGAACGTGCTGGCGCGATGGTCGTGGCGGCTCATCGTGGCCGCTCTCGGCGTCGTGCTGCTGCTCTGGGGCCTGTCGTTCCTGTGGGGTGGGCTCCTGCCGGTCATCCTCGCGTTGATCCTGACCGCGCTGCTGTCACCGTTCGCGCACGCGCTGCACCGGTGGGGCCTGGGTATGACCCTCGCCTCAGCGCTCACGCTGCTGATCGCGGTCATGGTCATCGTCGGCTCCTTCGTCTTCATCGTTCCGGGGATCGCCGCCCAGTTCCGTGAGGTGGCGAGCGCCGCCAGCGACGGCTTGGCGCAGCTGCAGGACTGGCTGGCCGGAGAGCCGTTCAACGTCAGCACCGGCGAGATGGACGACCTCGTGCAGCAGTCGATCTCGTGGGTGCAGCAGCGAGGGGGCGCGATCGCCTCCGGCGCCTTCTCCGGGGTCTCGGCCATCAGCTCGGTGGTCGTCAACACCGTCCTGGTGCTGGCCTTGACCTTCTTCTTCCTCAAGGACGGGCACCGCTTCCCGGCCTGGCAACGCTCCGTGGTGGGCCGCGGAGCCGGGCGTCACCTGACCGAGGTGCTGGCGCGCAACTGGAAGGTGCTCGGCGGCTTCATCCGCACCCAGGCCCTGGTGAGCGCCATCGACGCCGCACTCATCGGGATGGGCCTGCTCGTGCTCGGTGTGCCTCTGGCCGGGGCCCTCGCAGTCATCACGTTCTTCGCCGGGTTCATCCCCATCGTGGGTGCGATCAGTGCCGGTGCTCTTGCCGTGCTGGTGGCCCTGGTCACCAACGGCTGGCAGACCGCGCTCGCCGTCCTCGTGATCATCCTGCTCGTGCAGCAGCTCGAGGGCAACGTGCTCTCCCCGTGGCTCCAGGGCAAGACGATGCAGGTGCACGCCGCCCTCATCCTGGTGTCGATCACCATCGGCGGTACGCTGTTCGGCATCATCGGGGTCTTCCTGGCGGTGCCGTTCACCGCCTGCCTGATGGCCTCGGCCAGGTACGCCAGCGAGCAGCTGGACCTGCGCACCGGTGACGCGACGGCCGAGCAGGTGCTCACGCACACCTCCTACGGGCGCGAGGCCGCGCAGGACGGCGAACGCCGAGCCGCGCTGTACCGCCAGCACACGCTCACCCTGCCGGCCTCGGAGCGGGGCGGCGAGCTGTCCGCTGAGGACGAGACCCCCGATCAGGCCG
>Ga0102946_1000372_pt1 | contig 15647 bp, 10 predicted proteins | sample SalPon2A_A_D1_MG_FD_78209 | JGI IMG/M metagenome (GOLD analysis project Ga0102946, IMG submission 78209) | Soil microbial communities from South San Francisco under conditions of wetland restoration - Salt Pond MetaG R2A_A_D1_MG | ecosystem: Environmental > Terrestrial > Soil > Wetlands | place... | reverse complement strand
TTTTTTTGATAATCGCGTTCGCCTTGCCGTCAGGAACAATATCATATTCCAAAAACTGCATGGTGAAATTTGCTCGCCCCTGAGTGGCCGAGCGCAAAGATGTCGAATATCCGAACATCTCTGAAAGCGGTACATGCGCGTGCACCGTCTGTAGATCTCCCAGGGCTTCAACCCCGGTAACCTTGGCCCTTTTGCTGTTGAGATCACTCATCACATCGCCCAGGGATTCTTCGGGGGTAACTACTTCAAGCTCCATCAATGGCTCAAGCAAAACCGGTTCGGCATCCGCAGCCGCCCTGCGTATTGCCATGGCCGACGATATGCCGAAAGCCATTTCGGTGGATTCATCCTCGTGGTATGATCCGCCGATAAGGCTGACCTTGAGGTCGGTCAAGGGATAGCCGATGAGTGGGCCAGAATCAAGGCTGTCTTTTATACCTCTTTCCACGGCACCCAAAAATATGTCGGGTATCGTCTTGCTGTCTACCTTGCTGACAAATTCGAATCCGGCTCCCCGCGGTAACGGCTCGATTTCAATCCTCACATGACCATACTGGCCTTTGGCTCCGGTCAACTGGTCAAATTTGCCTTCACCGTTTACCGCTGCGGTGATGGTCTCCTTGTAGGCAACCTGTGGCGTACCGACATTTGCCGAAACCTTGAAATCACTGAGCAGCCGGTCGATGATTATTTCCAAGTGAAGCTCGCCCATGCCTGATATGATTGTCTGGCCGGTATCCTCGTCCACCGAAATGGTGAACGATGGATCCTCCAGGGCTATCTTATCCAGAGTGTCAGCGAGTTTCTTCTCCTCGGCCTTGCTCTTAGGCTCGATGGCAATGCCTATTACCGGTTCCGGAAACTCCATGCTCTCCAGGGCTATGAAATCACCGCTTTCACAGAGTGTATCGCCTGTGGTGGTGAACTTCAGCCCGACTATGGCTCCGATATCTCCGGTGCCGATCTCCTCCACCTCTTCACGCTTGTTAGCGTGAAGTTTGAGGAGCTTGCCGATCTTTTCCTTCTTCTTCTTGACCGGGTTATATACCTTGTCGCCAAGCTTCAGCGCGCCTGAATATACGCGTATGAAAGCAAGGTGTTCGACGAAGGAGTCGCTCATCAGCTTGAAGACCAGCCCGCAAAACGGCAGATCCGGGCTTGCTTGCCTGTGAATGATCTCTCCGTCCTTGTCAAGTCCATCAATGCTGGCAACATCCAGCGGCGACGGCAGGTAACGAACCACTCCATTCAAAAGAGGCTGTATGCCTTTGTTCTTGAAAGCACTGCCGCAGAAAACAGGAACCAGGTCCAGGTTGAGCGTAGCCTTCCGAAGAGCAGTATATATCTCAGACGCAGATACGTGTGTATCTTCCAAATATTTTTCCATGACCCCCTCATCGAAGTCGGCCAACTTCTCGAGGAGTGCCATACGTGCGGCCGAGAATGTTTCTCTGTATTCGGCAGGAATGTCTTTTATGACGACTTCCTGGCCAAGAGACTGCTCGCTGAATTCGAGCATTCTCTCATCGATTAAATCAATTATTCCAGCAAAACCGGCTTCTTTGCCGACCGGGATCTGCACGGCCACCGGATTGGCGCCTAGCTTTTTGACCATCATCTGCAGACAGCGATCGAAGTCTGCGCCGATACGGTCCATCTTGTTGACAAAAGCAATGCGCGGAATGTGATACTTATCTGCCTGCCGCCAGACGGTCTCTGACTGCGGCTCAACTCCGCCGACAGCACAAAACACGCCGATAACGCCGTCGAGCACCCTCAGGCTCCGTTCCACCTCGACGGTGAAGTCAACGTGCCCCGGGGTGTCTATTATATTAATTTTATGATCATCCCAGAAGCAGGTCGTTGCGGCGGAGGTAATGGTTATCCCCCGCTGCTGCTCTGCTTCCATCCAGTCCATTACGGCGTTGCCGTTATGAACCTCGCCGATCTTGTATGATCGGCCCGTGTAATATAATATCCGTTCTGTTGTCGTCGTCTTGCCAGCGTCAATATGGGCCATAATGCCAATATTGCGCACCACTTTCAAATCCTTGGGGGCAGCCATCAGTCATTTCCTTGAAGTTTACTTTTCGTGACGTCTGCCCACCAGGGCATATTGCCCTCAGCTGTTACCAGCGATAATGCGCAAACGCCTTATTTGCTTCGGCCATTCTATGCGTATCATCACGTTTTTTTACAGCAGCCCCTCGATTGTTGTAGGCATCGAGCAGTTCGGCGGCGAGCTTGTCGGCCATCGATCTGCCGGAGCGGGATTGAGCAAACCCTATGATCCAGCGTATTGCCAAGGCGTTGCGCCTGGTCTGCCGAACCTCCATGGGTACCTGATAGGTCGCACCACCCACCCTTCGCGACTTAACCTCAACCCTGGGACGAACTTTTTCCATGGCCTCTTCAAAGACGGTGAGAGGATCCTCTTCTGTTATTTTCACAGAGACGATATCCATGGCATCGTAAAATATACGCTGGGCTACGCTTTTTTTGCCCCTCTCCATGAGTCCATTGGTGAATTTACTCACCAGCACACTATTGTATCGTGGATCAGGATCAATCGGGCGTTTTTCTATCAATCTTCTTCGCGACATTATTTTCCTCTTTTAACACCGTCCGCCCTAGGCAGGACGCTTGGCACCATATTTAGATCGACCCTGACGTCTATCAGAAACACCTAAGGTATCCAGGGTTCCGCGAACGATATGATAGCGAACGCCGGGAAGATCCTTAACCCTGCCGCCTCTAATCAAGACAACGGAGTGTTCCTGTAGATTATGCCCGATTCCAGGAATATATGACGTCACCTCAATACCATTGGTCAGCCTGACCCTCGCCACTTTTCTCAGGGCTGAGTTCGGCTTTTTTGGGGTTGTGGTATAGACTCTGACACACACGCCCCTTTTCTGAGGTGATCCTTTCAAGGCCGGGGTGTTCGTCTTCTTGACGATTTTCTTCCTTCCCTGCCTTACTAATTGGTTAATAGTTGGCATCGTCTCTACTGCTCCTGTTCGATTCACCTTAAATAAGTATTTCCGACGAAACACAGTCTCATGGTCCGCGCTGATCGCAGCACGAAAGAAGACATAATTACCTCATCGAAACTTCACTGTCAAGAATAAAAACAATCCTTCTCTGTCTATTTCCTTCTCACGCATTCGGATCCAGACCTGTTCCCGCCGATATCAGCCGTCCCATAATGACATTTTCCTTGAGTCCGGCCAATTCGTCGACCCTGCCCGCCATGGCAGCATTGGTGAGCACCTTGGTGGTTTCCTGGAAAGAAGCTGCTGAGATGAAACTCTCCGTCGACAAGGAGGCCTTAGTCACACCTAAAAGCAGCGGTTCAGCAACTGGTGGATTGAGCCCCTTTTCAAAAAGCTGGTCGCGTTCTTCTTCAAACTTCCACCATTCAACCTGTTCACCAATCATGAACTTCGAATCACCGGAAGCGGTGATCATGACCCGACGCAGCATCTGGCGAACAATGACCTCGATGTGCTTGTCATTGATGCGCACACCCTGAAGTCTGTAGACCTCCTGAATCTCGTTGACGAGGAACTTGGCAAGTTCCTTGACACCCAGAACTCTAAGGATGTCGTTAGGAACGATAGTGCCTTCCATAAGTGGCTCACCAGCCTGGACATAATCGCCCTCATGGACGATGAGATGCTTTGACTTCGGGACCAAATACTCCTGCGGTTCACCGTGTTCCGGGGTGACGACGACCCTGCGTTTACCCTTCAGTTCCTTGCCGAAGCTCACCCGACCGTCGATCTCAGTGATTATCGATGGCTCCTTAGGTTTGCGCACTTCGAAGAGTTCGGCGACGCGTGGCAGACCACCGGTGATATCCTTGGTTTTGGAGGATTCCCGCGGTATTTTACCGACTACAGCACCTGGCTTGATCTCATCTCCCTCATTGACCGAGATAATGGACCCCACCGGCAAACTGTAGCGGGCATACACTTCCGAGTTGGGAAGTTTAAGCGTTTTCCCCCGTTCGTTTTTAACGCTTACCCGGGGGGTGAGCTGGGCGCTGCCACTGCTGTGGATGATAACCTTCGAGGCCTTGCCGGTAACGGCGTCGACCTTCTCCTGCATACTAACGCCCTCGAGTACATCACCATATTTGATGATGCCACCTACCTCGGTTACGATTGGGATGGTATAGGCATCCCAATCGGCGAGAATGGTTCCGGCTTCGACCTCATCCTTCTCCTGGACCAGAATCTGCGCGCCGTAGTTGACCTTGAACTTTTCGCGGTCGCGGCCAAGATCATCCATGATGACAATTTCAGCATTGCGGTTCATAACAATCTTAATGCCCTGGTCGTTGACGACGGAGTGCAGGTTCCTGAAGGAGACCGTACCTCCTCGCTGGGTGCGAAGCTCTGCCTGCTCAACGGATCGACTGGCAGTACCGCCGATATGGAAGGTCCGCATGGTCAGCTGGGTGCCGGGTTCACCGATGGACTGGGCAGCGATAACGCCGATGGCCTCTCCCTTGTTGACCATATGTCCCCTGCCAAGATCACGTCCATAGCACAAGGCACAAACGCCCCGTCGTGAACGGCAGGTGAGGACCGAACGAATAAGCACCCGGTCGATCCCGGCATTGTCTATTTGGGTGACGAGGTCCTCGGTAATCTCCTGGTCCTCGGCAACGATAACCTCATCACTATAGGGATCGACGATGTCATCAAGTGCTACCCTGCCGAGTATCCTGTCTCCGAGAGGGACGATGATTTCACCGCCGTCGAGCAGTGGTTCGGCAACAATACCGTCCAGCGTGTTACAGTCTCTTTCGATGATCGTCGATTCCTGAGCGACATCGACGAGCCGCCTGGTCAAATAACCGGAGTTGGCGGTTTTCAGCGCCGTATCGGCAAGGCCCTTCCGGGCACCGTGGGTGGAGATAAAGTACTCGAGAACGTCGAGACCTTCGCGGAAGTTGGCTTTGATCGGTGTTTCAATAATGGCTCCGGAAGGCTTGGCCATAAGCCCACGCATACCGGCGAGCTGACGGATCTGATCACGCGAGCCCCTGGCGCCGGAGTCGGCCATGATGAATATGGAATTGAAACTGGGCGCCTCAACGACATTGTTGTCCTTGTCGCGGAAATAGTCGACCTTGATCTCATCCATCATTTCGTTGGCCACTTCCTCCGTCACCTTCGACCATATATCGACCACCTTATTGTACTTCTCGCCGGAGGTGATAAGTCCGTCGTTGTACTGCTGCTCGACCTCGACAACCAGTTTTTCGGCGCTCTCGACAAGATCCTCCTTTTTGAGGGGAATCTTCATATCGTTGATGCAGATCGATATTCCGGCTCGGCTGGCGTATTCGTAGCCCGTATCCTTGAGCCGGTCGGCAAGTATGACGGTATCCTTGGTGCCGGCATGCCGGTAGGTAAAATCGATGAGTTTGGCCAGAGCCTTTTTGCTCATCACCTTGTTGATCTCGGCAAAGGGGATTGAGTCAGGCAGCAATTCTCCGAGAATGATACGGCCTATGGTGGTATCGATGATCTCCCCATGCTTACGCACCTTGACCTTAGCTTGCAGGTCGACGACTCCATGGTCGTAGGCTATACGGGCCTCGTTGGCATCGGCAAAAACTTTGCCCTCTCCCCTGGCATTGATCCGATCCCGGGTCATATAGTAAAGACCAAGTACGATATCCTGCGAGGGGATGATGATCGGCTCACCGTTGGCAGGGGAGAGAATGTTGTTGGTCGACATCATCAACACCCGTGCCTCGACCTGAGCTTCCACAGACAGTGGCACATGCACGGCCATCTGGTCGCCGTCAAAGTCAGCGTTGAAGGCCATGCATACCAGCGGGTGCAACTGGATGGCCTTCCCCTCAATGAGCACTGCCTCGAAGGCCTGCATGCCGAGCCGGTGAAGAGTTGGAGCTCGGTTGAGGATCACCGGATACTCGGTGACCACCTCGTCAAGCACATCCCAAACCTCCTTGGTACCTTTTTCCACCATCTTCCTGGCACTCTTGATGGTGGTGACGTAGCCTCTGCTCTCAAGCTTGTTATAGATAAAGGGTTTGAAAAGCTCCAGGGCCATCTTCTTGGGTATGCCGCACTGGTGCAGACGAAGGTGTGGACCGACGACAATCACCGAACGGCCCGAGTAGTCGACACGCTTGCCCAGGAGGTTCTGACGAAACCGCCCCTGCTTGCCCTTAAGCATGTCGGCCAGCGATTTCAGCGGACGTTTGTTGGCGCCGGTGATCACACGACCACGGCGGCCGTTGTCGAAAAGTACATCAACGGCCTCTTGAAGCATACGTTTCTCGTTGCGGATGATGATATCGGGCGCGTCCAGCTCCAGCAATCTCTTGAGCCTGTTGTTGCGGTTAATCACCCTTCTGTAGAGATCGTTGAGATCAGAAGTGGCGAAACGACCACCTTCCAGTGGAACGAGTGGTCGCAGGTCAGGCGGCAGCACCGGAATGATTTCTAGGACCATCCATTCCGGCTTATTGCCGGAATCGCGAAAGGCTTCGACCACAAACAGCCGTTTACCAAGCTTTTGTCTTTTCGTCTGCGAATTGGTGGCCGACATTTCGGCGCGAAGCTCCTTGGCGAGTTCGATCAAATCCTGCGACTCAAGGAGATCTCTAATGGCCTCGGCACCGATTCCTACCCGAAACTTGCCGGGATAATCCTCGCGGGCCTTACGATACTTTTCCTCATTGAAAAGGGTCCCTACCGGGATTTCCTCAACATCTGAATCGACAACGGCGTACTGCTCGAAATACAGAATTTTTTCAAGCTGCTTCAAGGTCATGTCGAGAACCGCACCAATTTTGCTGGGCAGCGATTTCAGAAACCATATATGCGCGACCGGAGCAGCGAGCTTTATATGGCCAAGCCGCTCTCGTCTGACCTTGGACTGGATAACCTCGACACCGCATTTCTCGCAGACTACACCGCGGTGCTTCATGCGCTTGTATTTACCGCAGTTACATTCGAAATCTTTTACCGGACCAAAAATCTTGGCGCAGAAGAGCCCATCCCGTTCAGGCTTGAATGTTCTATAATTTATTGTCTCCGGCTTCTTCACCTCACCATGGGACCAATCCATAATCTTCTCGGGTGAAGCAAGACTAATCTTGACATTCTTGAACTTAATTGGAGATTTTGGCTTTTGAAAAAAATTAAATAGCTCTTCCACGTAATCACCTCTTCTTCGTTTTATTTCATACGCCTGGTCCTGCAACCAGACATGAAGAGATTATGCCCCCAAGGGGATATATGCACAACCGCCCGGTGAAGACCGGGCGGGAGTATACCTCTATTCTTCAATAAGCTCCATATTCAGACAAAGACCTTGAAGTTCTTTGACGAGAACATGAAATGATTCCGGCAAGCCGGTGGTCAGGAAATTGTTACCTTTAACGATACGTTCGTACATCGTCGTTCTCCCCTCGACATCATCGGATTTGGCCGTGAGGAATTCCTTGAGGGTGTAGGCGGCTCCGTAGGCTTCCATGGCCCAGACCTCCATCTCGCCCAAACGCTGGCCACCAAACTGGGCCTTGCCACCGAGTGGTTGCTGGGTCACCAGGGAATAGGGACCGGTGGAACGGGCATGAATCTTGTTATCAACCAGGTGATGGAGTTTGAGCATATACATAACACCAACGGTGACCATGTTGTCGAAGGGCTCTCCGCTGAGACCGTCGTAGAGTCTGCTCTGGCCAACCTCATCAACACCGGCTTCCACAAGCAGGGAACGGATGCTGCTCTCCTGGGCGCCATCGAACACCGGGGTGCTCATATGCAGACCGTCTTTGTGCCTCCAGGCCCAGCTGATCATATCGTCATCGGTCTTGCCGTCAACGATAGCCTTATACTCATCCTGGGAATAGACCTTGGCGAGTTTCTCTTTAATAGCCTCGGCGGCCTGTTGCTGCGCCAGCTTTTCAAGTTGTTCACCCAGTTTCTTAGCGGCAAAGCCAAGATGGGTTTCGAGCACTTGGCCGACGTTCATGCGCGAGGGAACTCCAAGGGGATTAAGAACGATATCGACAGTTTTCCCATCGGCGAAAAAGGGCATATCCTCTTCAGGCAACAATCTCGAGACCACACCCTTGTTACCATGGCGTCCTGCCATCTTGTCGCCTACAGAAAGCTTGCGCTTGGTGGCAACGTAGACCTTGACCATTTTGACGACGCCAGGAGGAAGGTCATCACCTTTTTTCATACGGTCGATGATACCGTCATAGCGCTCACGTATCAGCCGGGACTGGTTTTCATAGCGCTGATAGATGGCCTCGATCTGCTCGGTGTATTTGGACTTTTCTGAGAAATCTATGCTTTTCAACTCGTGAAAGCCAACCTGCGGCGCCACAGAGCCGTCTATTTTCTTGCCGAGTTTGGTCAGGACGGTACCGTCTTTGGCGACAAGGTCCGTCTTGGCGGTCCTTCCATCCATAATATCGCCTATTTCCAGACATATGCCACGGCGAAGGCTGGCAAGTTCGTCGAGCTTATCCTGGTTGATACGCTCGATCTCCATCTCTTCAATCATCAATGACCGTTCGTCTTTATCCACACCCTTACGTGAAAAGACCTTGGCATCGATGACGACTCCGTCGACACCGGGTGGCACTCGAAGCGACGAATCTTTGACGTCCTGGGCCTTCTCGCCAAAAATGGCGCGCAGTAATTTTTCCTCCGGGGAGAGGACGGTCTCGCCCTTAGGCGTCACCTTGCCTACCAGGGTGTCTCCGGCCCTGACCTCGGCACCAATGCGGACGATACCCGAATCATCGAGGTTGCGCAGCGTCTCCTCGCTGACATTGGGGATATCGCGGGTGATTTCCTCTTTGCCCAGCTTGGTATCACGGGCCATGGTTTCGAAGACTTCAATATGGACCGAGGTAAAGGTATCTTCCTTGAGCAGACGTTCGTTGATGAGAATGGAATCCTCGAAATTGAATCCGCGCCAGGGCATGAAGGCGATGGTGACATTCTTGCCCAGGGCCAGCTCGCCCGACTCGCTTGAAGGACCATCGGCCAAAACCGTGCCCTTTTTCACCTTTCTTCCAGGAAGAACCAATGGAACCTGGTTAAAACAGGTATTCTGGTTCGATTTTTTATACTTTTCCAGTCTATAGACGGCTATGCCGGTATCGTAGCCGTCGGTGCCCGGCGTGTTGTAGCGAACAACGATACGGTTGGAATCGGCCTCTTCGACAACACCGTCACCGCCGGCCAGCAGACAGGCGCCGGAGTCACGAGCGACATATCTCTCCATACCCGTGCCGACAAGGGGAGCCGCCGTTTTGAGAAGCGGTACCGCTTGGCGTTGCATGTTCGAACCCATCAGAGCGCGGTTGGCATCGTCATTTTCCAGGAAGGGTACCAAAGAGGCAGCGACACTTATCAGCTGGTTCGGAGCTATATCCATACAGGTGACCGACTCGCTGAGGGCGGTGACAACCTCGCCGTCCTCCCGCACAATCAATGAATCGGGTATGATCTTACCGTTCTCATCAAGCGGCACCGAGGCAGGAGCGATAATGTGCTTTTGCTCCTGCAAAGCACTGAAATAGTGGATATCGGTGGAGACAATTTGTTTTTCAACCTTACGGTACGGAGTCTCGATAAAGCCGTAGGGGTTGACCCTGGCATAGGTTGCAAGAGAGACGATAAGCCCGATGTTTGGCCCCTCCGGCGTCTCGACCGGACAGATTCGACCGTAGTGGGTCGGATGGACGTCGCGAACCTCAAAACCTGCCCTCTCCCTGGAGAGACCGCCGGGACCGAGGGCGCTAAGACGACGCTTATGAGTCACCTCGGAGAGCGGATTGGTCTGGTCCATGAACTGGCTCAGCTGTGAAGTTCCGAAAAACTCTTTGATGGCAGCGGAAATAGGCTTGGGGTTGACAAGATCATGCGGCATCAGGGTTTCTACATCCTGGAGAGTCATACGTTCTTTGATGGCACGCTCCATCCTCACCAGCCCCATTCTATACTGGTTCTCAATGAGCTCACCTACTGTGCGCACCCGGCGGTTGCCGAGATGGTCGATATCATCAACTCCGCCCTGGGAATCCTTGAGGCGTACCAGGTATTTGATGGACTTAACAATGTCTTCCCTGGTCAAAGCCTTTTGGCTAATGTCGATATCAAGCCCGAGCTTGGCGTTGATCTTATAGCGGCCAACCTCGGAGAGATCGTAGAGATCGGCATTGAAGAACAGATTTTCGAAAAATGTCTGCGCCACTTCCAGGGTCGGAGGGCTCGATGGACGGAGCCGGCGGTAGATCTCAAGAAGCGCATCCTCCGTGGAATTGACCTTGTCAAGGGCTAGCGTCTTGCGGAAGGCGTCGGAGTAGTGGACACCGTCGATGAAGAGACACTGGAAGGTGGTAATTCCGGACTCCTGCAAAGACTCAAGCACGGTTTCGGTGATTTCGGTATTGGCGAAAAAGAGGATTTCCTCGGTAGCAGGATTGATGATGTCCTGGGCGAGAATCTTTCCGATTACTTCGTCATGAGAAATCTGCAGGTAATCGATACCAGCAGTCTCTATTTTCTTGCTGAGCACCTTGCTGATCTTTTTGCCTTTTTTGCCGAGTACCTCGCCTTCCTTGGGGTCAACCAGATCGTACTCCAGGCGCTGACCCACGGCAGTGAGGGCATCGTAGCTTATCTTGAACTCGTCGCCGTCGATAATAATCTCGTTAGTGGGGTAAAATTCCTCAAGAAGTTCAGCTGCGTTGTAACCTATGGCCTTGAGCAGCGTGGTCACCGGAAACTTGCGCCTCCGGTCGATGCGCACATGGAGAATGTCCTTGATATCAAATTCCAGGTCAATCCAGGAACCCCGGACAGGTATTATTCTTGCGGAATAAAGCAATTTACCGCTGGCATGGCTCTTGCCGTTGTCGTGGGTGTAAAAAAGTCCTGGAGACCGCTGCAACTGTGAGACTATGACACGCTCAGTGCCGTTGACGACGAAAACACCGTCCTTGGACATCAGCGGCAGAGCACCAAGATAGACTTCCTGTTCCTTGATGTCACGGATAGTCTGCACTCCGGTTTCTTCGTCTACGTCAAAGGTAAGTAGACGTACTACTATTTTCAGCGGAATATCATAGGTCATTCCCCGCTGGACACATTCCTCTACCGTATATTTGGGATCGCCAAATTTATACTTGACGTATTCAAGAGAACACATTCCATTAAAGTCGTTAATGGGAAAGACGTTCTTGAGAATTGCCTGAAGACCATACTCCTCGCGCTCCTCTGGCTCACAGTCCATTTGCAGAAATTTCTCATAGGATTTCCTCTGCATGGATATGAGGTGAGGAGGCTCAATGATATTTTCAACAGTGGCAAATTTCTTTCTAATTCTTTCCATATATCGTCCTCGAGGGTGCCTATAGATCGTTTTACGAATATATACAGTAAAATACGACAATAAGGGTTACTGTATGGTGTTTAACTGGTTAGGTGGGGAAAAATTGAGTCCGGACCCATGTTCTGATTGTACATGCAGTGCAGGAGAAGACTCAAAAAAGAAGCCGTTCTGTTACTGGTGAAGAGGATCATGATGTGGCCCTGTGCAGAAATATTTATGCTCAATGCTGATAGCAGCAAAATTCGCCTCAAAGCACTATAACTACGATCTTTTGTAATACAACTTCTTCTTGTACTCCCGAAATACGACACGCTACGCGGCGTAGCCCGTAGCGTGTCTCTGAAAACGAGAGGCACTCGGAAAAGAGTGCCGGGTAGATTTTACTACTTGATTTCGACTGTGCCGCCAACCTCTTCGATCTTTTTCTTGATCTCTTCAGCTTCTTCCTTGGTTACGGCCTCTTTAATCGGCTGGGGAGCATCCTCAACCAGCGCCTTGGCCTCTTTCAGACCCAGGCTGGTTATGGCGCGAACCTCTTTGATAACCTTAATCTTTTGGTCGCCGGCACCGGCAAGGATAACGTCGAATTCTGTCTGTTCTTCAGCTTCGGCTGCCTCTGCAGGACCAGCGCCAGCGGCGGCTACAGCAACAGGTGCGGCAGCGGATACGCCGAATTTCTCTTCGAACTCCTTGATGAGTTCGGAGAGCTCGAGCACGGACATATTAGCGATAAACTCAATTACGTCTTCTTTTGTTACAGCCATTTGTGTATACCTCGTAAGTAAATAGTTCGTAAAAAACCTGTTGGCAGCTTAATTTTCTGCCTGTTCTTTCTGATCCTTGAGAGCCTGCAGCCCATAAACAAATGTTCTTGGCACTCCTGAGAGAACCTGAACGAGGCCGGTAGGCACGCCGTTAAGCACGGAAAGCAGTTGAGAAAGGAGCACTTCCTTGCTCGGCAGCTTAGAGAGAGCCTTAAGCTCGTCCGGGCCTATTTTTTCCCCTTCAAGAACGGCTGACCTGATAATGAATTTATCATGGTCATCTGCAAACTTGGATAATGCCTTGGCAGGTCCGACAGGATCATCGTAGGCCATTACTACGGCTGTGGTTCCAGTGAAATCATCACTGAGCACATCGCTGTCTGTCTCGGCAACCGCTCTTCTCAGGAGAGTGTTCTTGGCAACGCGTATCTCTGAATCGACTTTCCTCAGTTCTATTCGAATTTTCTGCATCTGAGCAACGCTCAGGCCGCGATAGTCGGCTACGACAGAAAATTTCGCTTTACTGAAGGAATCGTTGAGTTCAGAGATGATCGCTGCTTTCTCTTCACGTTTCAAATCACTCCTCCTACATTTTAAATTAATGTCGCAAGAAACAGCAGTTACTAGACGATGGTTGGTTTACACTCTCTGTATGGGTCCAAACCGTCTCGGCAGGTGGTACGAGTACCGATTAAACTTCACAGTACCTGCTGTCTTCGACTCCACTTCGCAGCTCGCCGTCACGGCTCCTGCGAAACCCCTATACTACATATTATTTCAACAGCGTGCGAACATCCACCGGATCAACCTTGAAGCCAGGGCTCATGGTGGTCGAAATGGAGATACCTCGCAGATAAATACCTTTGCTCGAACTCGGTTTGAGCTGGATGAGCTTATTGATGAAAGCAAGCACATTTTCGTTTAACTTTTCCGCACCAAAAGAGGCTTTGCCGATGCCGGCATGCACGATTCCCGCTTTATCGACACGAAAATCAACCTTGCCGGCCTTAATTTCGGAAACAACATTGGCAATATCAAAGGTCACGGTACCAAGCTTGGCGTTGGGCATAAGATTGCGTGGACCGAGAACACGGCCGATCTTGCCGACGGTACCCATCATGTCGGGGGTAGCGACAGTTTTATCAAACTCCAGCCATCCGCCCTGAATCTTTTCAACTAGGTCATCAGAGCCTACATAATCGGCTCCAGCCTCTTTGGCTTCGGTCTCCTTTTCTCCCTTGGCAAAGACCAGAACCCTGGTTTCCTTGCCGGTTCCGTGAGGAAGGACGACAGAAGACCTGATCATCTGGTCGGCATGACGAGGATTAACTCCGAGTTTGACGGCTATATCAAAAGTTTCGTCGAATTTGGCATAGGACGCCTCAAGAACATTGGCTACCGCCTCTCCCAAAGAATAGGCTTGCGTTTTATCTACTTTTTCCAGCGAATTTCTGTAATTTTTTCCGTGTTTCGGCATGTGAGCCTCCTACTATTAGTGGAGAAACGCAGTTCCTCCGAGTAGTGATATAATTGTTTTCCGTGGTATCTGATGAACTCATCCCTTGATAGTAATTCCTGCGCTGCGGGCGGTTCCTTCGACAATCTTCATTGCACTTTCGATATCATAGGCATTGAGATCGGGCATCTTGATTTCAGCAATTTCCCTGATCTTATCTCGTTTGATTTCGGCAACACGCTCAAGTTTGGGATTACTCGACCCCTTGGATATGCCTGCAGCCTTGAGCAGGAGAACCGAGGCAGGAGGAGTCTTGGTTATATAACTAAAGGACCGATCCTGATAGACGGTGATGACTACAGGGACGATGGTGTCCCCCATGGACTGTGTCTTGGCGTTGAATGCCTTACAGAACTCCATGATGTTCACGCCGTGCTGGCCAAGAGCCGGGCCGACCGGCGGCGACGGGTTGGCTTTACCCGCTGGGATCTGCAGTTTGATGTATGCCGTTACTTTTTTGGCCATTGTTCGCTCCAACTGTCAACGTATTAAAAACAAAAAAGCTCTGTCACGACTTGTCGCCCTGACAGACACTTCACAACTCCACATAATTCGCCCAAGGGCGATCTAGGTATTCGAAACCTGGACGAATTCCAGCTCTACAGGGGTTTCCCTGCCAAAAATTGAGACCATTACCCGAACACGACCCTTTTCCGGATAAACCTCGTCGACGACGCCCTGGAAATTGGCAAAGGGGCCATCCACAACGCGCACGACTTCACCGATATCGAAGATAACTTTGGGTCGGGGTTTCTCCGATCCATCCTGAATTCGACCGATGATCTTACCGGCATCTTCATCGGAAAGCGGCGTCGGGTCCTTGTCACCGCCGACGAAACCGACCACGCGCGGCATATTTTCATGGATGGTATGCCAAGTGGTATCGTTGAGATCCATACTGACAAGCATATATCCAGGGAAGAATCGCCGGGAGGAGGTCTTTCGCGAGCCCTTGATCATCTCCACGACCTGTTCAGTCGGTACCAGGATTTCACCGAAGTACTCTTCCAGACCGTCCCTTCGTATTCTCTCCTCCAAGGTCGCCTTAACCTTATCTTCGAAACCGGAGTGAACCTGAAGTATGTACCATTGTCTTGCCATGTTTACCGTTTACCCCAGCCTGTTTTTAAAGTTTGCGCCGCAAAGCACTTCCTGCGGTGCTACCACATATCTACTGCCATCGCCTCAGCGCAGCAGGTAAGCAACCAGCTTGCCAAGAAGCAGATCAACCGAGCCTAGATAAATAGCAATCACCACCGTCAAGACGATGACAATCCCCGTGAGGCCCATGGTCACCTTTTTATCAGGCCACACGATCTTTGTAAATTCTACCTGAACCTCTTTAATGAACTTCTTGATCTGAGCAGGTGAGTATGGAGACTGCTTCTCAGGATTTGCCACCACATTTTTTTTTGATTTTGCCTTATTTGCCATACTCGTTGCCATCCTTGTGATCAATTCCTTTCCGTTTGCTTCAGGAGATCGTAACCTCCTGTGACATGGAGCAGTAGTGGCAGGCCAGGAGGGACTCGAACCCCCAACTTCCGGATTTGGAGTCCGGCACTCTACCAATTCGAGTTACTGGCCTGCGCATTTTCCTACTTCGTCTCTTTATGCGGTGTGTGCACACGGCAAAACGGACAGTACTTGCTGAACTCCAGTTTGTTCGGAGTATTTCTCTTGTTCTTTGTGGTGGTATAATTTCGCCTTTTGCATGTGCCACAGGCAAGAGTGATAATATCTCTCATTACAATAGTGTCCCTCTAAAAAAAGAACCCGGCTCTTCCGCCGGCAGGCGAAAGAGCAGGGTGTGGAGTGTCTGCAGTTACCGTTATTTGATAATTTCACTGATGACGCCGGCGCCGACTGTACGACCACCCTCGCGGATGGCAAAACGTAGACCGACATCCATGGCAATCGGGGTAATCAGCTCGGCGGTGACGGCAACATTGTCGCCG
>Ga0102946_1000371_pt1 | contig 15650 bp, 15 predicted proteins | sample SalPon2A_A_D1_MG_FD_78209 | JGI IMG/M metagenome (GOLD analysis project Ga0102946, IMG submission 78209) | Soil microbial communities from South San Francisco under conditions of wetland restoration - Salt Pond MetaG R2A_A_D1_MG | ecosystem: Environmental > Terrestrial > Soil > Wetlands | place... | reverse complement strand
GGGGTTTTTCTTGCCCTCGACATGATCCTCTTTTACCTGTTCTGGGAGTTGATGCTGATCCCCATGTTCTTCCTGATCGGTGTCTGGGGGCATGAAGCAAGGGTCTATGCGGCGGTGAAATTTTTCTTCTTCACCTTGGCCGGCAGCCTCTGCCTGTTGCTGGCGATTATCAGTCTTCATCTGACGCACGGCAGTCAGACCGGTGACTACACTTTTGCACTGGAAGCCCTTAAGCAGACGACCCTGGAACCGGGGATCGAGATGGTACTCTATATAGGCTTCATGCTCGCCTTCGTTGTCAAAATACCGCTCTTCCCTTTCCATACCTGGTTGCCTGACGCGCACACCGAGGCTCCCCCTGCTGGTTCTGTCGATCTGGCTGGACTGCTGCTCAAGACCGGGGTCTACGGTATGATCCGTTTTGCCTTCCCGCTCTTTCCGGCCGCTGCGGAACGTTCCCTGCCGCTGTTGGCGATTCTCGCCCTGGTGGGGATTTTCTACGCAGCCTGGATCGCCTATGTTCAGACCGATATCAAGAGGGTGATCGCTTATTCTTCAGTGGCTCATCTGGGTTTTGTCATTCTCGGGCTGGCAGCCTGGAATCAATTGGCCTGGGAAGGAAGTCTGTTGTTGATGATCAATCACGGGGTCACAACTGGCGGTCTGTTTATCATGATTGCCATGATCCGTGATCGGACCGGCACCCGCGAGCTGTCACAGCTTGGTGGCCTGTGGTCGGTGTTCCCTAATCTCTCAGCGTTCTTCCTGCTTTTCTGCCTGACGTCTCTGGGGTTGCCGGGATTGGCTAACTTTTCCGGTGAGATTCTGGTCCTGCTCGGAACTTTTAAGTCGCACCCTCTCTGGGGTGGTCTGGCCGTGGCCGGTGTGGTCTTTTCTGCGGCGTACATGTTGCGGGTGGTGCAAAGTTCTCTTTGGGGTGAGACAAGAGCTTTGGAACGAGAAGATGATATCGTCGGCCGTGAATGGTTGATCCTGATTCCGCTGGCGTTTCTTGTTGTGTTCCTGGGGGTCTACCCGGCCCCTGCGCTGGAGTTTCTGCGTGAACCGATCAGTCTGTTGCTGGCGACGGGAGGGATGCCATGAGTGCTGCAGAGCTCTATGCCCTGATACCACAACTGATTCTGGCACTGGGAGCGACCTCCGTCCTGATGCTGGGGGCCTGGTGGCCGCGGCGCGGGTACTGGGTCATGGCGGGCGTTTTTCTGGCCCTGACGGCTGCCGTGACCTCTGGCCTTCTGCAGCCTTCCGTTGCCGAGGTCGGTGGCATGTTCAGTGTCACGTCCTACGCCCGTTTTTTCACGATCCTCTGGTCTGTTCTGGTGGCGTTGACCCTGCTGTTGTCATTGCGCTATGCCGTAATTCACCATTTTGCCGGGGCTGAATATACCTCCCTGATTCTGTTTGCCGGGGCCGGGATGAGCTTACTTTCGTCGGCATCCTCACTGGTCGGCCTGTTCCTTGGTCTGGAAGCATTCACGCTGGTCCTCTATGTCCTGATCGCCTTTAACCGTGGCGAGAATATCGGAGCCGAGGCTGGCTTGAAGTATCTGGTGATGGGCGCGGTTGCCACCGGATTTCTGGCCTTCGGGATTGCCCTGATCTACACCTGCTCCGGGTCTTTTCATCTGCCCGAAGCGATGCAGGGATTAGAACAGGGCGGACAGATGCGCCCACTCGGCCTGGCCGGATGGGCGATGTTGCTGGTGGCGATCGGTTTCAAGGTTTCCCTGGTTCCATTCCATCTGTGGACCCCGGATGTTTATCAGGGTGCGCCTGCACCGGTCACCGGCCTGTTGGCCACCGGTTCCAAGGGTGCGGTCTTTGCTTCCCTGATCCCTCTCTTTGCCGCCATGGGTTCTCTCGCCGTGGAACTGAACACTGTCCTTGCTGCCCTGGCGATTCTGTCGATGATCGGCGGGACGTTGGCGGCTTTGCCACAACACAATCTGAAGCGGATGCTGGCCTATTCTTCTGTCGTGCATATGGGGTATCTGCTGGTTGGCCTGCTCTCCGGCGGAGTGGACGGACAGCGCGCGGTGGTTTTCTACATTATTGTTTATGGCCTCGCCACTCTTGGAGCCTTCGGCGTCATCACCTCCTTCTCGCAAGTTGATGGCGAGCCTCAGGACTATGACGCCTTTCACGGGCTTGGCTATCGTCATCCGCGACGCTGTAGTGTTTTGTCGGCATTTCTTCTCTCGCTGGCCGGGATTCCACCATTGGCCGGGTTCTTCGGCAAGTTTGGAATTTTCCAGGCAGCCCTGAAGAGCGATCACTATATTCTGGCTCTGGTCGGTATCCTTACCGCGCTGGTTTCTCTTTATTATTACTTGCGGCCGATCATTGTTATGTTCATGCAGGAGCGCCCGGCGCAACAGCTCAGGCACGGCTGGCCTCACGAGTTTATCGTTCTGACGGTTTGTTTTTCTCTGGTCCTTTTTCTCGGCGTCTATCCTGGTCCCTTGCTGGAGCTGATCGGGGAAGTCCTGCCGCTGCCTTAGTTTGTTTGAACTGTTTAGCAGGAGCACATTCAATGTTGACACTTTACGGAATGCCGAAAACCCGGTCCACGCGTATTTCCTGGGCTCTGGAGGAGGTGGGGGCAGAATACCTTTATGTTCCTGTCGATCTGGGCAAAGGCGAGGGACAAACGCCTGAATATCTGGCCCTGAACCCTGCCGGGAAGGTTCCGGTTCTGGTTGATGATGATCTGGTGTTATCGGAATCGGCTGCCATCTGTACTTACCTGGGGGACAAGTTTCCTGATACCGGCCTGGTTCCGCGCCCCGGAACCGCGGAACGGGCACATTACGACCAATGGTGTTTCTTTGTTTTAACCGAACTGGAACAGCCACTCTGGACGATCAGCAAGCATAAGTTTGCCCTGCCGAAAGAGCGGCGCGTCCCCGGGATCAAGGAGACCTCTGTTTGGGAATTTCAGCGTGCGGCGGCTCTTCTGGCAAACGGTCTGGAGGGTAAAGAGTATCTGGTCGGGGAGCGCTTTACGATGGCCGACCTTCTGGCGGCGCATACCCTCTCCTGGGCCAGGGCGTTCAGGATTCCGCAGGATATTGAGAGTCTGGAAGAGTACCGGGTCAAGCAGTTTTCCAGGCCCGCTTTGCAAGTGGCGAAGGAAAAGGAGAAAGGGGTGAGAGATGAATAAATCAGCACAGGTTCAACAGTTTCTGGCCTCACCGGTCTTTGGTGTTGTCGGGGCTTCAAGTCGGCGACATAAGTTCGGTAACAAAATCATGCGCTGCTACCTGGAGAACGATCTACGGGCGATTCCGGTTCATCCGGCGGAGCAAGTGATCGAAGGGATTGATTGCGTGGCATCGGTCAGTGAGCTGCCCGACGAGGTCAACAGCATCTCGATTATCACCCCGCCACAGATTACCGAAAAGGTTGTCGAACTGGCAATTGCGAAAGGGATTGAGAATATCTGGATGCAACCAGGGGCTGAAAGCGCGAAAGCGGTTGCGTATTGTCAGAAGCGAGGGGTTAATCTGATCCACGGTGGAACCTGCTTGTTGGTTGAGCTGGGATTTCATGACCACTGATTCGTTCAGCAGGTTGTCGCCTGTCGCTGATAGAGGCAGGCTGCTCAGTGTTTAAATCGATGTCGACCTCCCTTCTTCGCTCGTTTGATACCGTAACTGCTTGATGATCAACTAGTTGCGGCAGCGTCTACTTTGGTTGGCGTTTTTTTCCACTGACTCCTGTTTCGATTTCAGTATTGCCAACTGTGATTCCAGGGAGGTCAGCAGGCCATGCCCCGGATATCTTTCTCTGAGGAATTTTATACTTTTTTCGATGCTCTCTGTCAGGTTGCTCATGGTCGTTGCTCCTCATTATTGTCATTCCCGCGCAAGCGGGAATTCAGTGTTTGTATGAAATTTGGCTTCCCGCATTCGCGAGGATGACGATCAGTAGATTTTTCAAGGGACTTTCAGTCCCGGTCCGATCCATGGGCTTTCAGTCCATAGTGGTTGAGTGAAGTAACAAAAAAATGATACTTTTATATGTGCGCACTTTTTTCACCTCTAAATATATGCAAAAACATAAGTTTTTCCAGAGGTGTGATCAATAAATATGTTGTTTTGAAAACATAATTGGATGCCTCGCGAGTTCAAAGCCGGCCCGAACCGATGGATGCAGCGAAAGGTTTACTCAATTCAATCAAGGAACGATCAGTCTGTTTTGCGGGACGGTCGTTTCTTAATCCTTCTCACTCACGACCAGAGACAAGGCTGTCATATTTTTTCAAAGTTCACCAGGTTTGGTATTCAGGAGTTCTCCCGCACTCTGAATCTAAGTTCTACTTTCTTGCTTCAATTCATGACAGAATACTTCTTTAATCAGCCTACAGCGGAGGCAGCACGTGGATAAAAATATGTTCGCCAGCGACAACTACAGCGGAATCTGCCCGGAAGCCTGGCAAGCGCTTGACGAAGCGAATCGGGGCTATGTCAACTCTTACGGTGATGACCCCTGGACCGAGCGTGCCTGCAATGCGTTGCGCGATTTCTTTGAGACCGATTGTCAGGTTTTTTTCGTCTTCAATGGCACAGCTGCGAACTCTCTGGCGCTGGCGTCCCTCTGCCGTTCTTATCACAGCGTCGTCTGTCATGAGATGGCGCATGTCGAAACCGACGAGTGTGGCGCGGCGGAGTTTTTCTCTAACGGAACCAAGGTTTTATTGGTGGGGGGTGAGCATGGCAAGGTTGATCCTGCGGCGGTGACCGAGACTGTAGAGCGACGCAACGATATTCACTACCCCAAACCACATGTGCTGACGATTACCCAGGCGACGGAGCTGGGAACACTCTATTCGATACCGGAACTTCAGAAGATAGGTGAGTTGGCCCGGTTTCATTCGCTGAAGCTGCATATGGACGGCGCCCGGTTCGCCAATGCGGTGGCTTCTCTTGATGTCGCACCGGCGGAGGTAACCTGGAAGGCTGGTGTTGACGTGTTGACCTTCGGTGGGACCAAGAACGGGATGCCGGCGGGAGAAGCGGTAATCTTCTTCGATACAGAGCTGGCGAAGGAGTTCGATTATCGCTGTAAGCAGGCTGGACAGCTGGCCTCCAAGATGCGATTCCTGGCGGCTCCCTGGGTCGGTCTGCTGGAAAGCGGTCGCTTGCTCAGCCATGCGGCCCATGCGAATTATTGTGCTGTGCTGCTGGCCGAACAGTTGCGAGCGGTGTCCGGTGTTGAGCTTATTCATCAGGTTCAGGCCAACGCTGTCTTCGTGCAGATGCCACAGCCCCTGATCGATCTGCTGCATGCCGAAGGATGGCATTTTTATACCTTTATCGGCTCCGGTCACGCCCGCTTTATGTGTTCCTGGCAGACCCGTGAAGAAGATGTCCTCTCTTTCGGCAAAGAGGTCGCGCGACTGGCAGGAACTCTGAGAGATTAGCAACCAATTTCAGCTGCAAGCCTTGCTCTGGTTTTCAATCCGTTTTACATTACTCTGGTTCGCCATCTGACTGAGGTAGCCTCTTGCGGAAAACCGGTAAATGACAACTCGAGGAGACAACATCGTGTGTAAGAAAATCTTTGTGGCCGCCACCGGTCAGCACTGTGGTAAAACAACGACCAGTCTCTCCCTGATTCATCTGGCGCGCCGGAAATTCCAGCGGGTCGGGTTCATCAAGCCAATAGGACCGAAACTGGCCAGCTTCCGGGGACGGGATGTCGATGTTGATGCGGCCTTGATCGCACAGATTTACGGTATGGAAGACGACCTGGAGTACATGTCTCCGGTGGTGATTCATCCCCACACGACCCGTGATGTGCTGGAAGGGAAAATTAAATCTTCCACCATGCTGCGGCAGATCAAAGCCGCAGTAGCGGTGCTGGAAAAAAAGTGCGATTTTTTAATTATCGAAGGAGCGGGCCACGCTGGTGTCGGGGCAGTTGTCGGGTTGAGCAATGCTTCAATTGCAGCGGAGCTTGGCGCCCCGGTTCTGCTGGTCGCCGGGGGTGGTGTTGGCAGCGTGATCGACGATATCAGTCTGAACCTGGCCCTGTTTCGTGAAGCCGGAGCTGAAGTGCGCATGGTGCTGCCGAACAAGCTGATTGAAGAGAAGCGGGAACGGACTCTCCGCTACCTGCAGCTGGCCTTCAAGAATGAAAAATTCCAGGTGGTGGGTGGCTTTAATTATTCGCCGGTTCTGGCCGATCCGCCAATGAATCACCTGGCTGATCTTTTGGGTCTGGAGCTGAAAGGAACAGAGGAGCAGGCTGCACAGATTGTTCACCATGTCCAGCTTGGGGCCGCTGCGGCCCAGCGGGTGGTCGATATCCTGATGCCTTCGACTCTGCTGATTGTCACCAGCAGCCGGGATGAACTGTTGGTCATGATTTCGACCCTCTATCATCTGCCCGAGTTTCAGCCCAAGATTGCCGGGCTGTTGATTACCGGGGTGTCCCCGGTGGCGGATATCGTGCAGCGGGTTCTTGATGATGCCGGGATTCCCTACATGCGGACAGAGTTGACCACGGCCCAGGCGTTTACCGAGATCAACGAGTATGTATCAAAAATCCGCGTCGAGGACCTGGAGAAGATAGCACTGGTTCAGAGATTGGCGGAAACGGAGCTCAGCTTCGAGACCATCGAGCAGATTTTTTAACGGGTTATTTACACCACCAGGTGCCGCAACGCGGCGCCTTTTTACGGAGGTCAATTATGGGTCTGTTTGGCAGACTTTTCGGAAGTCGGGATGATGTTCCCGCACTGCGCAAGGCGATTGCCCAGCATCGATTTGCTGATGCCCGGCTGATCGCAGAAGAGATCAATGTCGAAGCTTTAAGCAGCGAAGAACGTACTGAGTTTGATGAACTTCGAACGGAAGCGGGTGACCGTCTGGCTCGACTTAACCTGGAGGAAGGTCTCGGCTTACAGCGCTCAGGTGACCGGGTTCGCGCCCTCGAGCATCTGGAATTGGCACTGGAGCAGGCAATCAGTAGCGATCTGGGCAAGGAAGTGAAAAAAGCATTGAAGGGGATCGACAAAGAGCCGATCACTCCCACGGCGGTGAAGAAGGCCACCGGGAGCAGCTGCGGCAGTTGCGCTCCGACGCCCTCGACTGCGCCGATGAGCCCGGACGACGGTGAGCTGCCCGACTTCGACTCGCGGATCGACCTGGTACTGGCTTCTTATCCCGCGGATATCGCCGAGCGGTATCAGAGCAAGAGCCAGCAGTTCAAGGAAGCATTTCTGACCGCCCATGAAGTGGACGAAGCGACCGCCCTGAAGTTGTTGAAACAGGTTCCAGCGGACGAAAAAGATGATCTCTTCGATTTTGAAGTCGGTTCTTTGCTCGGACGGCTCGGCAAGGTTCCGGAAGCGATGAAATATTTGAAGATGGCTCTGAACAAGAACCCGGACCACCTGCTTGCCGCAGAAACTCTGATTACAATCCAGGTTTCCCGGAAGCAGGGGAAGGAAGCTCTGGCCCGTCTGGAAGAGATGCTGGCCAAAGGGCAGGATCCCTCTTTCTGCCATGCACAGCTGGCGAGCGTTCGGATGCAGATGAATAAGCCTGACCAGGCTCTGGAGCATGCCCAACAGGCTTTGGCGCTCGGGAATACAGATCCACAGACAACGATGATCGCTGCCAACCTGCTGGAAAAGAAAGGTGATGTCAAGACGGCCGAGACGCTTTACAGCAGCCTCTCCGTCGGCGGGTGTGGTGGGGGTGCTAACGTCTATCTGGCTGAATTCTGGTTACGGCAGAACAAGAATCTGGCCAAGACGCTTGACAGCTTCAATGCGGCCTGTCGCCAGGAACCGGAAAACCCACGCTGGAAATTGCGGGTTGCTCAGACCTATATTGCCCGACGCTGGGAAAAACAAGGACTGGAGCTGCTGCAAAAGGTTCTTTCCGATCCAACCCTGGCTCCGGAACTGCGCGCCGAGGGTGAAGCGCTGCTGGCAAACAAGGCACAATCGTAAGGGACAGGTATGCCAACAATCGAAGAGGTCAAGGATTACCTGAAGCAACACAATATCGAGGTCAGCGAATTTGAACAGCCGACCCCGACCTGTGAGACAGCGGCTGCCGCCGTTGGCTGTACAGCGGCGGAGATTGCCAAGACCTTGCTCTTTCTGGTCGGCGGGAGGCCCGTGGCGGTCGTCACCTGCGGGGACATGAAGGTCAAAAGCTCACCGCTGAAAAAGGCTGTCGGGCTCACCGGCAAGGTTCTACTTCCCAAGGGCACAGAGGTGGAAGAACAGACCGGGTATGTTCCTGGCGGCGTCTGCCCGTTTCTGCTGCCCAAGGATCTTCCGCTTTTGCTGGATCGCTCTATGCAGCGATTTTCCTGTGTTTATGCCGCTGCCGGGAACGCCTTCTCGGCGGTCCCGGTGACCTTTGAGCAACTGCAAACCCTGACCGGGGGGATTCCGGCCGAGGTTTGCGATCAGATGACATCTATGGGAGTTACAGATGCTTGAACTATTAAGGCAGCGTCGGTCCGTCCGCAAATTTCAACAACGAGCCGTAGAGTCGGAGAAGATTGCGCTGCTGACTGAGGCTCTTTTGAGAGCGCCGACTTCGAGGAATCTTCAGCCCGGTCAGTTCGTAATCGTCGACGATCCGCAGTTGATTCAGGGGTTATCACGCAGCAAGGCACACGGCACCGGATTTCTGGAAACGGCAGCGTTGGCAGTCGTTATTGCTGCGGACCCGCAAAAGAGTGATGTCTGGACTGAAGATAGCGCTATCGCTGCAATCATCGTGCAACTGGCGGCCGAGGAGCTGGGGCTGAAAAGTTGTTGGGGACAATTGCGTCAGCGACCACATGATGAAGAACTGAGTGCTTCAGAATACGTCCGTCAATTACTCGACATCCCTGCCGGGTTTGAAGTGCCGATTGTCATCGGAATCGGCTATGCGGATGAAGAGAAGAATGGGCATCTACGTGAATCGTTGCCGGATGGAAAAATACACCGGAATCGGTTCTTCGAGAAAAAGTAGTATGGGCAACTTAATTGGTCTGTCAGTTATGTTTAATTAAGCCATTTCTGAAAAAAATAAGAAGCCTGCGCCTCCCCCTGCGCAGGTTTTTTTATCCTACTCCATGAACTCATTACCCGAATATCAGACAGATAAAGGCAAAGATTGACAGCACAAACAGGATCACGATGTAAATGGTGAGGAATGACATGCTGTCATAGGTCTCGCTATTGCAATGTTTGTCTGTACAGTTTTTATGGTTAGCCATTTCCATAGCACCGTTCCTTTCCGGTTTAAAGCTCCTCGCCAATAATGACACCCGGATTTCCGAGAAAAGAGCTTAAGTTGAATTATGACCAATATGGTTATATTAGAGCAGGTGAGAGATTTGTTGACTACGAAGGAATTGCGTAATCAACTGTAGGAAATGGCTACTTTTGAGGAAGTCACCTCAGTAGGGGGCGCTAGTTATGGATCAGGGCTGCATAGTTTTTCTGGTAGGTTAGCAGGTCCAGGTCTGAAAAACAGACAAAGTAGACCCTTTGTAAACTACTGCCCTGTTGCAGGAAAGTGAGGGTTTCACCTAGAGCGATTCGGCAGGCCCGTTCAACTGGAAAACGGTAAACGCCGGTGCTGATCGAGGGGAAGGCGATCGATGTCAGATGGGCTTCGGCCGCGGTCTGCAGGGAGTTGAGATAGCAGTTTGCCAACAGGTGGTCTTCATTCCGTTCTCCACCGTTCCAGACCGGCCCAACCGTGTGGATGACGTAACGGGCCGGAAGATTAAATCCTGCAGTCATTTTCGCTTCTCCGGTCGTGCAACCATTCAGCTTGCGACATTCTTCCAATAACTGCGGACCGGCGGCCCGGTGAATGGCTCCGTCGACTCCACCTCCTCCCAGGAGTGAGCGATTCGCGGCGTTAACAATCGCATCGACGTGCAGGGTGGTGATATCGGTTTGAACAATTTCAATGACAGGGCGGACCATGAGATTTCCTCCGGGAGCCTCCAAAGAAATTCTTAGCAGGTTTACGCGGTTGACCCTCGGATCAGGGGACGCTGCCCTGAGAACAATAACAGAAAACACCGGGAATTCACCTCGGGGGGTTGATTTTCATTACTATCTGGGCGAAAGTGAAAAAAATAAAACAAAATATTGGGATTATGGCACTCTCCCCGATCAAGAAGTGCACCAATAGTAAGGAGACATCATGTCTGTAGCAACAGGTAGCAATGTTAAAGTCCACTACACCGGAACCTTTGATGATGGTGAGGTTTTCGATTCCTCCCGCGAGAGGGAACCGATGGAGTTTGAAGTTGGCGCTCAGCAGGTGATCCCCGGTTTTGATCAGGCGGTGATCGGTATGGAGATCGGTGAATCGAAGCAGGTCAAGATTCCCGAAGAAGAAGCGTACGGCGCTTATAATCCTGAAATGGTAATGGAAGTCACTCCCGACCAGTTTGAGGAAGGGATGAAAGTTGAAGTTGGCCAGCAGTTTCAGGTCGAGATGGGTGAGGGAAATCAGGTCGTGTTGATGGTCAAAGAAGTTCTCGATGACAAGGTTGTTCTCGACGCCAACCATCCAATGGCAGGGAAAACCCTCAATTTCGATATTGAACTGGTCGAGATCGCTTAAAAATTATTTCAGACCGCTACAAAAATGAACGCCCCTGTCGTCGATTGGTCACAGGGGCGTTTTTGTTGAGTTTCGTCTCCTGAACTGAGGGACAGGGATACAGGCATGGTTTAAAAAAGCACTGGTGTCACGTGTTTTCCGTGGTCCGTTCCTCTGTGGAGACAAAGTGCTTGTCAGCTTTCCTCGGCGCAGTCAGCGGGTTTAACCGTGCAAGCAGTTCAGTCTTGAAAATCAGTATCCAATCACCATCATCCGTTATACAAGTAAACCATGATTGACCCACGTAAAATTATCCATATCGACATGGATGCCTTCTTTGCCGCAGTTGAACAGCGGGACCAGCCGGAGTTGCGCGGAAAACCCGTTATTGTTGGCGGTGACCCCGGATCGCGCGGGGTTGTGGCGACCTGCTCATACGAAGCGCGGCATTTCGGTATTCACTCCGCCATGTCCTCGGCGCGTGCTTATCGTCTTTGTCCGCAGGCGATCTTTGTTCGTCCCCGTTTCGAAGCCTACCGTAACGTCTCCCTGCAGATTCGTACTCTGTTCCACGAATATACTGATCTGGTCGAACCTCTTTCTATCGACGAAGCCTATCTGGATGTTACCAGTAATAAAAAAGAGATGGCCTCCGCCACCTGGATTGCGCAAGAGATTCTGCGTGAAATTCAGAAACGGACCATGCTGACCGCCTCTGCCGGAGTGTCTTATAATAAGTTTCTCGCCAAAATTGCCTCCGATGTTAATAAGCCGGCCGGGTTAACCGTCATTACCCCGGAACAGGCCCAGGACTTTATTGATGAGCTTCCGGTGCGCCGTTTTCACGGCGTCGGTCGTGTCACCGAGCAGCGGCTGCTCGCCCGTGGTATCGAGACCGGCGCAGATCTGCGGACCTGTGCCCTCGACGAGCTGGAGCGGTTGTTCGGCAAGTCCGGAAAATATTTTTACGGTATTGCCCGAGGGATCGACAGTCGTCCGGTGACCCCGAACCGGGTACGAAAATCGATCGGCAAGGAAGACACTCTGGCGGAAGATTGTGGAGATATCGGTCAGATCATGACCATTCTTGGCGATCTGACTGAAAGGGTGTCCGGGCTGTTGAAAGAGCGGCAGACCAGCGGCTTGACCCTGACCCTTAAAGTCAAATACAGCGATTTTCAGACCGTCACCCGCAGCCACTCCCGGAACGAACCGATCGATGACGCCGATGTGATGCTGGATCTGGTCGAACAGCTACTCAATAAAACCGAGGCCGGGGTGCGCCCGGTCAGACTGCTCGGCATCACTGTGTCCAATCTAACCACCGATATCCCGTTGGAAACGTCGCCCCAGATGGAGTTGCCGTTCCCTTAACATGAGCCTGCCTGATCGCAACGAATCATCAAGGAGACATCAACTCGTAGGAATCGGTCTGCTTTCCGTCGGGGTTGCCAACCCGCAAGACCAGGGTTTTGTCCTGGCCACTGTAAGGATGACGGTTGTAGATGAGGGTGTTGCAGTCAATGTAGATCAATGCCTCCGTCGATTGTTTACGGGCCTGCTGCTCGCGCAGAGCCGTGCCACCCTGAGACTGAACGATCCGTTGTTGCGGCGGCAGGTCGGTCTGTCCGACCGGGTACTCATAGACAATCAGCGATGAATTGTGAACAAAGTTGATGCCGTTGATGACCAGTTGATAGAAACTGACGTAGTCCTCGCCACGGCTGATATCGGAAATATGCGGGATGTTGTTTAACCACAGCGAATGCGGGAACGACTCGCTGCCGTCAGGATTGATAACCTTAACCCCATAGGTGCCAGCGCTCAGCGGTGGCACGGTGAAATTGATCTCTGTATCGCTCAAGCGTGTCGAGGGGAGGATCTGACCGTCCAGCATCAATTGCACTCCCTCCCGGAAATATGCCCCTCTCAGCAAAATCACCCTTTGCTCCTGCGTGGAGCATTCATCAATATTCGACGGATCCAGGGAACTGATCCGGGGGGGTGGCAGAGTAACGCGCAGACTGATGGTCTGTTCCGCCTGCTGCTGATCGGTGATCAGGTACAGTGCATATTCACCTGCATTCATCTCCGGGAGCACAAAAATCAGCTGGCGCTCGTCGATCTGGTTCGGAATAACTTCACGGCCATTGATCATCACTCTGATGCTCGAATCGAAAGGGCCACCTATGACGGTGACCGCGCTGCCAACGATGGCCGGGTCGGGATATATGGAGGTTATCTCCAGGGCTGCAGAGAGTGTCGGAACGAGTAAGAGCGCCAGAAATAATGAAGAAAATGAGCTTTTCATGGGAATCCTCTTGTCACTGGTTTATTCTCAATTTAAGCACAGTTAGCGGGGAGCACAAGCTGCAGGGTTGCAGTGAGTCAGGCAATGAATTGATTGACAGCTGTTGCTCCAACTGGAATGATACCGTAAAAAAGGGTGTTTTCCTTTTCGGCAAGCGCGAAACCTCCAAGGTTCATTAGACGAGGTGAGTTGGTTTGCCGTTGAAGCGCCACTAGGTCGGATAAGGTCCGCAAACAAGATTGCATCAGGAGGGGGATTCCATGTGCAAAAATTCCGTCTGTCTCATTATCATTTTTTTATCCGTTCTGTTTCTTTCGACGTTGTCCCGGGCGGCCTGCCCGGAGATTTCAACGGCTGCCGCTAAGGCCCGGATCGACGACCTGAGTTCAGAGATCCACTATCACAACCAACTCTATTATCAGCAGGCCAGGCCAGTCCTCAGCGATGCTGAATACGACAAGTTGTTTGCCCGACTCGCGGAGTTGGAGGGATGCTTTCCTGCGCTGGTCGCAGCCGATTCTCCGACTCGAACTGTTGGCGGAGCCGAGCAGAACAATCTGATCGTGACCCATGATCGGCCGATGTTGAGTCTTGATTCCACAAGCGGGAGTGAAGCGGTCGAAAACCTGCTTCAACGGATTGCAAAACAGACAGAGAAGGCCGCTAACGTTCAATTGCTGGTGCAGCCAAAGGTCGATGGCATCCCGGTAGAGTTGGTCTATAGTCAGGGGCAGTTGCTATCCGCTGCAACCCGCGGTGACGGATTCATGGGGGAGGCTGTGACCAGGCGGATTCGCGAAATAGAAGGGATACCGGAAACATTGATTGCGCCAGTCCCCCCTCGCATCGTGGTGCGTGGCGAGGTTTATTCGGACCTGACACATTTCAAGCTCGGAAACAGTGCGCAAGCCGATGATGAAGACCGTTATGCGACTCCACGGCATCTTGCCTCAGGCACGCTCCGTTCAGCACATCCGCAAACCTGGGCTTTGCAAAGTCTGCGCTTCTTCCCCTTTGAGCTGGTCAATGCCGAGCAGATAGATAGAATCTATTCCGCAAAAAAAGGGATGGAGATGCTTGCCAGGTGGGGATTCCCGGTGCAGCCAAAGCAGACTCATCAGGTCACGACCTTTGCCGAAATCAAAGAGGTCTATCGAGACTATCTGGTCCATCGCCAGGAACAGCACTTTGCTATCGATGGTCTTGTGATTAAGGTTGATGATCTTGACCTGCAGCACCGTTTGGGGCTGGGGCAACGAGCGCCGTTCTGGGCTGCTGCCTGGAAGTTTCCACCAGAAACGGCACTGACAGAGGTCGTTGAAATTGTCTGGAGCGTCGGCCGCACCGGAAAGCGGACTCCTGTAGCGCTTATGAAACCGATCAAGATTGGTGGTATTCAGGTGGAGCGGGCGTCCTTACATAATGCGGATGAGTTGCTGCGCCTCGGTGTCGTTAAGGGGGCGCGGGTTGTCGTCGCTCTGAAGGGGGATGTCATCCCGCAGATCGTCGAAGTGGCGAATCGCCCGTCAGGGAGCGCTACTGTCCAGATCCCGGCGGAATATCTCCTCCCTCCTGAGATTGATGCCTGCTTGAGCAACAGTACCGGCTGCCGCGAGCAGTTCGTGGCGCGTGCACTCTATTTTGTTTCGACGCTGGGAATCTCCGGCCTTGGGAAGGGCCGGATCGAGCAGTTGGTCGAAGCTGGACTGGTTACGGATCTGCCGTCATTTTTTGAGCTACAGGCACCACAAATAGCCTCGCTTCACGGGTTCGGGGCAAAAACGGCCGAGCAGATCAGCGCATCATTGCGTGAGTCAAGCCGTCCCAATCTGGAACAGATGCTGACAGCAATCGGGATGCCGGGTGTCGGCCCCGCAACCTGCGGGAGTCTTGCGAAGCATTTTGAGGATTTCAATGAATTGGTCATGGCGAGCTCGGAACAGATTGCTGCAGTGGAGGGTGTTAGTGAAAAGGCAGCCAACAGCATTCGTCGTTTTCTTGGTTCACCGGGTGGAGAGCAGTTGTTGTTGCGGATGCGTCATCTGGAGGTGATATGATTTCGCGGAAACAGGTCTGTTGTCAGAACGCAATCGATGGCAGAGCCGAAGGGTTTGAAACGGCTCTGTATGTCAGAATCGTCAGGATGAGAAGCCGGTTATTTTTTCTGAAACTTTATTCTTGACATATATAACCAAAACGGTAATATATAGACATCAACGTTTTGTTGTGGCAGGCGAAACGCTGAAAACGTTTGAAAAAAGTAATAAGTTAAACCTCCCAAAATGTTGCCCCGTGATCCCCCTCCTTGGTCACGGGGCATTTTTGTGCCTTTCGTTTAGTCGGGAGAAATGAGCTTAGTTGAATTCTTTATTGGAAATAAACCGTCAAACTGGATGGGGCACCTTTCAGATTGGGCAAATGGAAGGCCCGGCAGTCAAGTATGACTCATTCAGCACATGGAGTTTGATCCCTTCTAAGATGTGATTTCAAAAGTAAAATCCCGATTCATGGCAGGTCGAAAATGCGGGACAAAACTGTTTCAGCGCTTTATCCATTGGGCGTAGATGTTCAGAAAGAGATGCTATGGTGTAGTAGCCGCAACTTGACCTGACAGACAGTGTCAAATTATATCCTGCTCTATAAGGCCTGAAACATATGAGAATCTTTTAGAGCCAACTTATGTGCAGTGTCTTTCAGTGACGCTCTTCTCACAGATGAGCATCAAAAAAGTC
>Ga0102946_1000370_pt1 | contig 15653 bp, 10 predicted proteins | sample SalPon2A_A_D1_MG_FD_78209 | JGI IMG/M metagenome (GOLD analysis project Ga0102946, IMG submission 78209) | Soil microbial communities from South San Francisco under conditions of wetland restoration - Salt Pond MetaG R2A_A_D1_MG | ecosystem: Environmental > Terrestrial > Soil > Wetlands | place... | reverse complement strand
TACTTCGGCTGTAAGGAGTTCGTCAGGCAACCGCTGGCGATGTTCGGCTTTATCGTCATTGCACTCTTGCTCGCGGTCGCTTTGGCCGCCCCGCTTTTGGCACCCTACGACCCGCTCCAGCAGGACCTTGCCAATCGGCTTCTTCCTCCCGGCGACGAATATCTTTTTGGCACCGACGAACTCGGGCGCGATATGCTCTCCCGAATCATCTACGGCTCTCGAGTCTCGCTCTACATTATCATGCTGGTCACCATCATCCTGGCCCCCATCGGTCTGACGATCGGAGTTGTCGCGGGCTATTTCGGCGGCAAGATCGACACCTTCCTGATGCGAATAACCGATGTCTTTCTGGCCTTCCCCGGGCTGGTGCTTGCGCTGGCTTTTGTCGCGACCCTGGGCCCCAGTCTTGATAATGCGATCATCGCCATCGCCCTCACCGGGTGGCCCGGCCTGGCGCGGTTGGCGCGTGCTGAGACACTGGTTTTTCGCTCGCATGATTATATCTCGGTGGTGCGCTTACAGGGAGGATCGCACGCACGCGTGATCTTCCTCAACCTGATGCCGCTCTGTCTACCTTCCGTGATCGTGCGGATAACACTCAGCATGTCGTCGATATTGCTGACCGCTGCGGGGCTTGGTTTCCTCGGCCTGGGGGCTCAACCGCCAACACCGGAATGGGGTGCTATGCTCTCCACGGGAAGACGCTTCATGATGGACCATTGGTGGCTGGTGACGATGCCGGGGTGCACTATCCTGATCGTGAGCCTCGCTTTCAACCTTTTAGGTGATGGCTTGCGAGACATCCTGGACCCAAGGAGCGAACAGAAGTGAACACCACATCACCTGCAAACACTTTGAATAAAGCGATTCTCGACGTACGAAACCTGCGCGTAAACTACCAGTCACAGCGTGGTCGTATCAATGCGATACAGAACGTTTCCTTGACGATCGGCCGTGAGAAAGTAGGCATTGTTGGTGAGTCGGGGTCCGGAAAATCCACTCTGGGCCGCGCAATAATGAGGGTCCTGCCCGAATCGGCCCATACCGAAGGGCAGATACTGTTCAACGATGAGAACCTGCTGACCCTGCCGGAGCGCAGGATGAGAGAGATCCGTGGCGGAGGAATCTCGATGATCCTTCAAGACCCTAAATTTTCACTCAACCCGGTTATGCGTGTGGGCGAACAGATCTCCGAAGCCTTCCTGGCACACTCACACGGTGACAAGACGCTTGCCAGGAAGCAATCCCTGGAATTGATGGAGTCGGTAAAGATAAGAAACCCCGAGAGAGTTTACAAGCTCTACCCCCACGAGATCTCGGGTGGCATGGGGCAGCGAATAATGATCGCGATGATGCTTGTGGCCGGGCCCAAACTGGTCATCGCCGATGAGCCCACCTCGGCGCTGGATGTCACGGTGAGAATGGAGGTCCTCTCGGTCCTCGATGAGATGGTTTCCCGCCGCCACGTAGGCCTTCTCTTTATAAGCCACGACCTGAACCTGGTGGCGAAATTTTGCGACCGCGTGCTCATAATGTACGCTGGCTGTATTGTGGATGCCTGTCGAAGCTGCGATCTGTCAGAATCGCAACACCCTTACACGCAAGGGCTTTTTGCCTCACTGCCCAAACTGGACCAGCCGCAAAAGAGGCTTGCCGTACTCCAGCGTTGTGAAACCTGGTTGAAACACGAGGAGTCTACTTAGTGGCAGCGATCGAGATAAACAACCTGCGGATGGTTTTTCACGACATTAGCGGTGAGCATATAGCCGTCGATAAAGCCTCTTTTACGGTTCAGCAAGGTGAGGTCTTCGGTCTGATGGGTGAGTCCGGGTGCGGCAAGACCACAATCCTGCGCTGCATCTGCGGGTTGCTAGACAGTTGGACTGGTGAGATCAAACTTGAAGGGTCTCTTATAACAAAGAAGCGTTCCAGAGATCAACGGCGCAGGGTTCAGGTCGTCTTCCAGGACCCCTTCGGCTCACTCCATCCCAGACGCACCATTTATACCGCGCTGCGGGAGCCGTTGAGGATTCACAAAATGGGAGACGAACGAAACCGTATCGAGACGGCAATTGCCGACGTGGGTCTCGCAAAGGAACTTCTTTTCCGTTTTCCCCATCAACTCTCCGGTGGGCAGCGCCAAAGAGTGTCCATCGCCCGTGCGCTACTACTTGAACCCGAGATCCTCTTGCTCGACGAGCCCACCTCGGCACTGGACGTCTCGGTTCAGGCCGAGATCCTCAACCTGCTTTGCGATCTTCGTGAGAAACGCGACTTGAGCTACCTGCTGGTGAGCCACGATCTTACCGTGATCGCGCACATGTGCACCCGGGTTGCAGTGATGTGCGAGGGCAAGATAGTGGAGTGTCTTACCGTTGAAGACCTTAGACACCACCGATGTAAGCACCCCTATACAGAACAACTGCTGAAGGCTAGCATGCTTGAGCCGCTCACCGCCGCTCCTGTGGTTTCTGACCAAAGAGAAGAACCCCCTCATGTAAGTGACGATTTACAGTAGAACCCGGAGATGCCTAACAATGAAAAACCTGTTGTTACGCTGGCTGAAAATTTATGAAGAGGAAGCAAGCCTGTTTATTTGGTCTGCTCTTTTGCTGTTTTTCATCAACGTCGCCCAGATCCTGCTCAACAACTACGCTGAGACCACCTTTCTGAAGCGTTTCGGGGTCGAATACCTGCCGATTATCACTGCAATCAACGCCATCGTCACCTTTGTTCTTCTCAGTGGCATCGGCGGAAAACTTTCACGCATCCGCAGCGACAAGGTGGTGGCCGGCACGCTGGTTGCGAGCGCCGGGCTAATCGGGTTGATGCGGATTATTGTTCCGTTTGATTTCAGCCTGATCTATCCGGTCCTCTATATCCTCAAGACCCAGTTTGTGGTGCTGATGGCCTTCGTTTTCTGGAATCTGGCCAATGACCTGTTCAGCGCCCGCCAATCAAAGCGCCTCTTTCCGTTGATCACCACCGGCGGCATCCTTGGCGGCATTCTCGGTAGCTTCGCCACCCCGATAATAATCCGCTTCACCCAGGCAGACAACCTGCTGCTCGTCTTCCCTTTTCTTGCCATCCTTGGAGCTGTCTGCACATTGAGATTGACCAAGGCTGTTCCTGGAACCCTGCTGCAAGAAGAGCCGAAACCGGGTGAGAAGAAGTCGACCATGCTGGATGAACTGCGCAAGGTTCGCCCGATGATCAAATCTTCGACCCTTGCCCAGGTGCTGTTGGTTCTGACGCTGGTGCCGAATATCGTGATTCCGATCATCAATTACCAGTTCAGCTTCGTGGTCGACCAGACGTTCAGCACCGAAGCAGGAATGATCGATTTCTACAGTTATTTTCGTGGCGCGCAGAACACTATTTCTCTGATCATCAGCCTTTTTGTTGGCCGCATCTACGGGCGGTTCGGAATACCGGTTGCTTTAATGTTCCACCCGCTCAACTACATGATTGCTTTTGCTGCTTATCTGTTCCAATTCAACATCTTTTCCGCTGTCTATGCAGGAACCTCGGTAAACGTAATCCGTACGACGATCAACAACCCGGCGACCTCCGCCCTTTACGGGTTGCTGTTACCGAAAGACCGGGCGATTTTACGCTCCTTCCTGCGTGGCACTGTGGTACGGGTCGGAATCCTGTTCGGTTCGGGCCTGCTCTGGGTCGCCAACGAATTCATTCAACCGCGTTATCTCTCTCTTTTCGCCATCGGCTTCTGTGCGATCTGGCTTGGCAGCACCTTTTTGTTGAAGCGGGAATATTCGGCCATTCTGATCTCGCTGGTACAAAAATCGCTGCCTGAATTTTACAAGATGGGTCAGGAATTCAAGGGCATTTTCAAACAAGCACGACTGGGACAACCACTGCTGGAGCGTTTTCAGAAAGCTGCTGGTGAGGAAGCACAATGGTGTGCCGAGATGCTGCAGAGAATTGAGAAAACAGAATTTCTCGACAATGCTATTCTCGACAAGTTAAGAACTGCCGATGACCAGACCCGCTTTCTGCTTTTGCCCTATCTTTCCGATCAGGCCGGCAGCAAGGCCCTGGATATCTTCCTGACTTTCAGGGATCCGCACAAACCGGAGCTGATGATCGTTCTTTCTCAAACGGCCAGGAGAATCTTTGCCGACATGCCGGCCGTGCAGGAAAAGGAAATTTTCCATTTGGCAGAGATTCCCGAAGTCAAGGCCTGCTTCCTCAACTGGATGAGCAAGCAGAACCCGGAAGAATTCGACCGTCAGGTCGAATCCTGGCTCGCCTCAGATGAAATTGGCAAGCGCCGGGCGGGGATTCTGGCGATTGGCGAATTCGGTTCGGAAAGGCATATCGCCGCGCTTGGTCAGGTACTCTCGAATGAAACCGTACCCAGTGTTCTGGCTTTGACGCTGCACGGCCTGCGACGCTTTCAGGCAGACGACAGGGTCGGCGAGCTAGTCAACCCCTTCCTGCGGCACACCGACGATGCGGTGCAACAGGCGGCCATAGAATCTCTGCCGTTGACTGAAGATCATCATGTCAATGCCCTGATTCGCACACTCGGCGATTCTTCGCAGGCGATTCGCAATCGTGCCATCGAACGACTGGTCGAGTTGCCGGTCGAAAAACAGCATCTGTTGGTTGCTCAAATGGGAACCCACAGCCGCTGGGTTCGTGACGGCCTCTTTGAAATCGCCGCCAAGCTCAACCTGAAAGCTGTCGACATGTTTAACTTCTGCCGCAATCAGCTTAAGTTCGCCTACGAAGCGGTACAACGCAGTCACTTCCTGAGTCAAAAATCCGAGAACGCGGCAACCCGTATGATGCAGGAGCACCTGGAAGAGATACGCCAGCATCGGGTCAACAATGCCATCATGGGGGTCGCTGCCAAGGACTCGGAAGGACGCATTAAAATTGCCCTGCGAGGATTAAATTCAGGCAAAGAACGAGAGCGTTCTGACAGCATCGAGGCGCTGGAGTCCCTGCTCGACAAACCGCTGGCCAACTTGCTGCTGCCAATGCTCGATAACCGGCCGGAGTACGAACGCCTGGCTGTTGGACTTAAAAACTTTCAGCTGGATGATCTCGGCGAGCAAGAATTTGTCAACGGATGCCTGAATGACGCCAGTTGGGTCACCATTGTTATGATTCTCGAATGTTTGGCAATCTGGGGCAACATTGATCCATACCGCAGCGCTATAGAAAAAATCGCCAGAGAAGATTACGACGCTCTTGCCCACACGGCCAATCATGCCCTGCACTCTGCTGTCGGCAAACATGAAGAACCTCTCAGCTGCCTGATTGAGAGAATCAACAATATCCGCAAGGTCGATCTTTTCCATGACCTGACCATAGGTCAGCTGGCCGCCGTAGCCTGGAAGTCGGAAGTCTTAAGCGTCGGTCCGGACGAGGTCATTGCCAGTGCCGAACTGCCCAATCAAGGGTTACAGATGATCGTCAACGGCGATATTACCTTCCGCAAAGTCCTGGCCGACGGCTCCTGTAACGGCCCTGAACTTAATCGTATAGGAGCCGGCGACTGGTTCGGGGCGGCCGTCATGTTCGGTATGCAGCCACCTGCGGCATTGATCGCAAAATCAGTCAATGATGTTCTTCTGATTCGTCTGGATCGTCAGACCTTCCAGGATTTGACACTTCAGTACCCCGCACTCGGGTTGCAGGTCTGCAAAGGGCTCAGCAAGACCGTCGGAGATGCCATGCAGGAACTGAAACATAAGCCCGTCCCGGTCGAACGCGACATTGCCGATGACGAGCGTGCCCTGAACGGTTCTTACTGCACAACGGAAGAAGAATGCAGCCTGGTCGACCGGATCTTCTTCCTCAGACATATCGATCTGTTCATGCAGCTTGAGACTGACGCCCTGACTGCCCTGGCCATGCTCGGCGAAGAAATTGTGTTACAAAAAGGTGATCAGATCAAGGGGAGTGATGCCGGTTCTCAGGGACTCTTTCTGATTCTGGAAGGGGATATCAAATTCTACCATGTCGAGAAGCTCTTTGATCACAAGGGCCCTGGCCGTTATTTCGGATTGCCCACCCTGTTCGGCATGGTAGCCTCTGAATTCATAATTGAGGCCCAGGGGAAAACCATCTTGATGCGCATTCCGCCGGACGAATTCCGCGCCTGCGTCATGGATCATCCGATCATCGCTATCAGGGCCTGCGAAAAACTGAGTGAGGTTCAGGGGAACCTGATTGATAACATTCTCAACGATTCGGATGACGCCCTACCCGAGGACAATCCGCTTTGACAAGCAGCGGTCTGACCAATTTGTGGTGGCCACTATTGTGGACCGACCTTAGATAACTTTGTATTCTTTTTTGTGGACACTTGCTCTTCAATGAAGTCTATCACTTGGACTTCCAGCTGAAGGCCGTCCAACTGGTTGATTCGAGGCAACCCTCCTGGACTGACACAATTAATTTCGACTAATTGACCGCCGATGACATCAATGCCGACAAAGTACAAACCATCCTTTGCAAGTCGATCACCGATTACAGAACAAATATTCTCTTCCACCGGGCTCATCTGGTGTGCCACGGCAGAACCTCCGGCACTGATGTTCGCACGGAAATCATTATTATTCGGCATGCGGCGATAAGACCCTAGATACTTGCCATTGAGCATCATAATCCGTACATCGCCTTCGGTATGAACCGCTTCGAGATACTCCTGAACCATAATCGGTTCACGACGAGGGTAAGGTCTGTCGCTACGGAGGTAGAAATTGAGTAAAGAGTTGAGGTTCTCCGGGTCCTTTGAGCTGACTTTAATGACCCCCCGCCCGCCAAAACTTCGCAGAGGTTTCATGATCATGGTCCCGCCAAAGTCATCGATGATTTTGCGCAAGCGGACCGGGTCTCGAGAAACGTGGCTGCTCGGGATTACATCCTGAAAATTGAGCGTGTAGAGCTTGCTGTTGCCCAGGAGTTGGCCGCGCAGGCTGTTGATGATAAACACCTGATCTTCCACTGATGAGAGCAGCTGCATAACATCATGTTGTAAAGGCGGGGGTGATCTTAAAAACAAGACATCCAGTTCACCGACATCCTCGAAGACCAGCTTATCGATTTCAACGCATTCGATTGCTCTCTGCCAGTAAGTAAACAGATCCAGGCCGGGGTCGCAGACGATTTCGTGCATACGACCCATGACCCTGCTATCCCGGATATAGAGATCGTGGTATTCGAGGAAGAACACCTGATGCCCCCTTCGGTAACACTCATACATCAGAAGTAGAGTGGTTTCGGTGTTCGGATCGATATCTTGCATTGGGTCTCTCAAAAACGCAATTTTCATTTCATTTCACCTTTAGCAATATTTTTGTTGTAAATCGCGTCAACCAGGGCATCTAGACTTTTCAGTAGTTGCGGACACGCCTCATCCTCAATTGCTATCTGAAGTTCGCCCCCATGCATAGCCAAAAGAGATCACCGACCAAAAAAGGATTCGGCTTCAAGGAGAGATCGCTGCCGTTGGGGCTTCTGTTTCCCGGCAAAAACTTTTGTCCTGTCACAGCAAACCCCCTCCAGTCGACATCGGTAGACACCCCGTTGCGATTACCCGAGACCTCCCAATGCAAAAGGGTTCTTCTCATTTCTGTTTATCCCTCTGAAATTAGTCAAGCAGGTCGATTCAAAGTATAACCCAATCTTGTCATCGTAGATCTTCAGCCATTGAAGTCATTTGTTGCATGGGTCTCACAATCTGCCTCACCGAAGCATTCAGTTGGAGGGAAGAAACTAGGGTAAGCGCCCCTCCTGAAAGATATCCGCGGTTGAGTGAATGACTTTATTTAACTTTCGGGTCAAACGTCTGAACTGGAGCGGATAGATTTTACCAGTTACTTCGTCGCAATAGATTTTTTTGATGTCAAGGCAAATTGTCGGGCAGGTTTTTGGGAATTCTCGCTGTACCCACTGCAAAAGATAACCTTCTCCTTTAAAAACATCATTCTCCGCCACCGGTAGTTTTATTCCGGGAAACTTGATATCTGCCAGAGCTTTTTTCCATTGACGGGCAAACGCATGTTCTTCTTCCCGTTTGTAGTTAGCGGTTCCTAAGTTGAATAATGGTGTTTCACGATCGATTCTTGAATAATTGTAGGAGTGGATATCAATGATCAAGCAATAGCCGAACAGCTCAACAAGCTTGTCGACCAACACTTTGAAGAGCGCATAAAATTTATCGTGTCTTTGTTTCGCCAGCGATGATAGAGGGTGGACGTCATTTTTCCAGACTTGCCGACCAAAAACAGTGGCCTGGTCACAATGCTCGGCAGATCTATTTAGGTCGTAGTAATAGCGGGAATCCATCCCCGAAAGCACGATAGGTTGGGAAACAACCAGTTCAGCAGTATGAGGATCCTCCTCGAAGATGCGCTCTGTGGACGCTAGAAGACAATGTTGCTCCAGCTCAAGCGGGAAACCAGAACCGTCATGCAGAGCCACGCAGACCAGAGGGACATATTCCTTGACGCTGATTTTCCAGATACCATCAGCATCAAATGCATCAAAGCGACACTGCGTACTGATTTTTTCGAGGGCTTTTGATTGGCATAGCTTGATATCCAAGACTTTTTTCGCATTAAACAACTGATTCTCTGTTGTTTTTGTATAATTATTTATTGTTTTTGCATTATTCATATTTTTTTAAACAAGACCTAAAGAGTCATAGCAAAAAGAAATAATTTTTTTTGCGTAACTGGTTGTTTCTCCATTCATATCAATCAATGAGTTTTTTGTAATTATATCTGTGACTGTTTGATAATCCACGAACTTCGTGTTTTTGTGTGGGACTCCTTGAGATACCAAAAACTCATTTTTATTTTTTAAATCCAATAATGAATATGATTTTCTTGAAAAGAGGATATTCCCATTTTTTTCAATGCTGTAGATACCGGCCTCTAACTCTCCTGTATTGTATACCGCATTACTACTATTAGAATATAGATGTATGTAAGAACCTTTCATGCTTCCCTTCATCTCTTTGTTCAAAGACTCAACATCCAAAACATAGTCATCCCTATCTAAATACTGTAATATTTGAATTGCCTGAATTAATGGTTGCTTATGGACTTCCTGGAGCATTGAAAAAACGGGGAAAGAGCCCGTCAATCTGATATTCACCTCTATTGGATAAAGTATTTCTTCGTCAACGTCTAAAATAAAGTCCAGACCGAAATACCCTTTATAGCCTTCTTTATTTCGTAAGTAAGCTCCGATCTTCTCTGCAGCATCATATGCTTGTTTCTTGACGAACTCCGGAAAATTTGCACTGGTCCATTCGTTTCCACAATATACGCCGGTACCTTTCTCTTTTTTAACTACTTCCGGAGCGTCAATGATTTGGTTATATAAATCGGTATAAACTACACCTTCCTTTGTACAACAAACCCCCATAACCGGGGATAATTTTCTATTTACAAACTTAGTTATTCTTATTTTACCTTGTTCGTTTTTCTTTTTTTGTTTTAAAAACCTTTCAGAAGATAATACTTTAATAAATTCTTCTTTCGAATAGATAATGAAAGTACCTGAACCACTAAAAGAGGTTGGAAACTGAATGACTATTTTATCACCCAATCTCTTGGTAGTCTTATTGTAATCGATATTCTCTTGTGAACTAATAATGTATGGTGGGACAGGAAGATTTATTTCCTTCAAAATTTTGTTGAATTCTATCTTATTATCATACTTGCTTCTCACATTATAATCGCTTCCAACGATTACCCAGTCATGCCCTGTAACAGCGTTTAGCAACCCCTTGCTCATCCGATAGAACAATAATACTGGTTTTTCTTCAAAGCTGTTCAAATAATCAATTATTTTATCGTCATTTAAAATTGAAATTGTTTTCCTGTTCTCATCCCTTCCTATTTTATTGTAGAGTGAACTCATATCCGGATAATCTTCACCTTTTATTTCACCCCTTATAATTCCCTCCATAAAAAATGATACTTTATGTTTTTTTTCAATTACTTCTGCTTCCTTTGAATTTAAAAAAGATAAAACTTCAAAGTTATTTATTAAGTTTTCTATCCCAATCAATGTATTGTATGGGTACTTATTGACAGCAAAGAAATGACTTTCTATTGTTTTGAAGTATTTTTTCAAAGAATAAAAATCTTTTATAATCTGCATTTAAATTTTTTACCCCCCCAGTGTGATACAAACAAATTTTTACTGCTTCCAAAATGAGAGTTTTCTTTTTTTCTTATAATATCTCTAAAAAGCCTACAGAAACTGCTCGGTTTTATGATTAGACGGTCACCTGAACTCGTGATGATCGAAACGACTTCTGTGGCCTTTGCAAAAGCATCCAGAGGAGTCTGGTTTCTTAAAGATCGCACAAGTGATGAGGAGCAACATCTTAGTTCTTTTTCAAAGGCAATTGATAAAAAGTAGTGACATCGCTGTGCTCCGCAACTGTTCTGCCATCGTAGCCAGGACAGATTTTTTGTAATATTACGGACGTGCCTTTTCCTCATATTTTATATAAGGTCATTGTAACAAAAAACCGTGGGGCAACATCACCCACGATAGTTATACACTAAAAGGCTGTCCCGGCTAACCAGCTGTTTTAAAGCTGACAATTGAGCTTTTGAGCCAGGGCTGTTAAGGGTACTTTATCGCTTTGTCGTGAATCTGTATACACGATGCTGTCTGGAAATTTTTTTTGCTCCATGGTACGCATAAAAGTGTTTAATTGGACATCAGGCATGACCTTGGTGTAAACCTTGCTACCACGTTACAGGATGCCTAATGCCGGGACTTTTCCAGCGGCACCACGGCCACGCTGGCCTTGGTGTTTGCCACCGAAACATCAAAGTTCACGTCGATCTCTCCAAAGGTGAGAGTTTCATCGTTTCAGGACTTGATATAGAGACGGAAGAGCCGGGAAAGAGCAGGCTGCAGTGTTCTGATTAATGTCAACCTCGGCCGCGCTGTTCGGGCTGTTGCCCCTGGGATAGAGAGCTCAATTAAAAGTTGTTGGCCGAGTCAGCTTAAACGACTTTTACCCGTACAGCTATCCTAGATGATATTCAGTTACCAGGACAGTTCCAAAAAACAAAGAACACCACATAGGCTATGGTCCTCTTTGCTTTTTAAATATTGGGATTTTAACACCTATTTGAATCGTCTTGCTTATCATGTCGGCCTTTTTGTTGCAATTTGAACTCTGCACGATATGCACTCGTGATAGAGAACCCTTGACTTGTCAGTCCGGATTGCAGCCAAACAATTTCTCCCGGAGGCCGGTTCTTCCGCCCCGCGTTCAGACTACCACCCGGGTCTGTTATACTGAAAAGATAAATTGATTATTCTAAGGGAGCTTCGATCATTTTATGCTGACCCCCAGAACCATAAACTGTGAAGCACTGATCACATCCCGGGCCCAGCTGGTCGACAACCTTGCGGCAGGAGCCCGTCCGGAAGCAGAGTGGGGGATCGGCGCTGAAATGGAAAAACTGGTGCTCGATGCAAGTACCGGGGAGGCCGCCGAATACTCCAGGATCGAGGCGCTGTTGGAAGCCCTGTCAAGAACCGGCAGCTGGCAGGAACTGCGCGAAGGATCACGGTTGATCGGCCTGCGCGGAGAAAATTCATCGGTGACGGTTGAGCCCGGCGGCCAGCTGGAGCTTTCCGGTCAGCTGTGCGCCGACCTGTTCTGTAACTGCAGCGACTTTTCCAGGCACATCGTACATGCGGTTACCGCCTGTGAACAGCTTGGTCTGGTCCTGCTTGGGCTCGGCACGCAACCCTTCAGCAGCCTTGAGCAAATCGAATGGGCACCCAAGGCCCGCTACGATATCATGGGCCCCTACATGCTCAGGACCGGCGACATGGGACAGCGCATGATGAAGCAGAGTGCCGGTCTGCAGGTCAATCTCGATTTCAGCGATGAAGCCGACTGCATGCGGAAACTGCGCCTGGCTCAATTCCTCGCGCCACTGCTCTACGGACTGTTTGCCAATTCACCGCTGCTGGATGGCAAACCGAGCGGGTTTTTGTCGACCCGTGGAGAGATCTGGTCACGAACCGACCCCGACCGCACCGGACTGTTACCTTTTCTAGATAAGCCGGATGCCGGCTTTATCGACTATGTCGAGTATGCCCTCGACGTGCCGATGTATTTTATCGTACGCGAAGGGCAGTACCTTGACCTGACGCATAAGCGTTTCCGCTTCCGCGATTTTCTTGAAAAGGGTCACGCCGGACAGCGTGCGACCATGGCCGACTGGGACCTGCACTTGTCAACGCTCTTTCCGGAGGTTCGCCTGCGGCCGCAAATCGAGGTGCGTTGTGCCGACAGTCTGCCGCCCCACCTGGTCCTGACAGTGGCCGCCCTGCTCAAAGGTATTATGTACGATCAGGAGTCGTTTCAGGCCGCGTGGGATGAGTGCCGGATGGACTCCCTGGACGAGATTCGCGACAGCTGCCGCAAAGCCTGGCGACTGGGATTGCGAACCCCATGGAAAGACGGCACATTGCAGGAGCTGGCAAGGACTTGCCTGAACCTGGCCCGCGATGGGCTCGACCGCCAGCAGGAGCAGCGCGACCATGAACGCAGTGAAAGCTGCTTTCTAGACGGCCTCGACAGCCTGATCGAAGGCGGAGAGACGCTCGCCGAGCGGCTGCTCCAGAACTGGCAGGGGGACCGTCAGGAAAAGTTCAAAACACTGGTCGGCCATTGCGGTTTCTTCGACGTTGCCAGGAACCGGCCCGATGGCGACTGTGCGAACTCGCAGTTCTTCCCCGGGAACTGACCTTCAGTTTTTTACGCGAAACAACGTAGATTTATAGACCGGAGAAAGGTCGCCTGTGAACCATCAAAGGCTCGTTGTGGCAGGCGAACCGGCGAAACCAAAACTTCATCTTCTTCCCTCCACGCATAGCCAAGGCCGACCCGGATAGTCCGGATCGGCCTTGGCGTTTTTTTGAGAAACAACCTCCAGCACCCGAGTCACGGCATCGGCATCGTATCGTGCGACTGCAGGAAAGTCAGGTAATGCTCGGGCAGGCCGTGATGCAGCGCACCCCGAATCAGGCGGTTTAAATAATCCTCGCTCGGCTTGAGGCCGGAACGGAATTTTGCCCCTCGATACATCGCGCAGGACAATTCTCCCTGCGCAGTCTGCACAGTTACCTGCTGGCGACGATACCGGCCACGCTCCACATCCACATAGACATCCAACCCGGCCAGGTTCGATTCCGGCACATCGTAAACAACACCGTGAACGTGGCTGCGCCGATCGTCAATCAGGTCTGCCTTGCCTGTTTTGTCGCTGCCCGGCACATGAAAGACCAGCTTGACATTCCGCACCTTGCCTGTGGCAACCGGTTTAAAGCTGACGTTACGTTCCTTGAGAGTCTCTACGTCCATGTTCGCACCATAAGCGAAATAGTGCATTCCGACCTCCCTGTTTTTAAAAGTTGATGTGAGAATTGCTGTTCAGACCAAGCTATCATTCTTGCCGACACCTGTATCGAAAAGGACATCTGGCAGGGTGACCTGTGCTACTCCGCCCAAACCTGTACAAGCCATTGTATCGCAGAATTTGCGCTTGTCTTGCCGGCGGCAGGTCAGTATAGTGGCCAATCAACGAAAACCGTTTGGATAGGAGCTTTTCAATGGCACAGATCGACATGCAAAAAGCCCAGAGGGCTATCGACACCATCCGCCTGCTTTCCGCCGACATGGTGGAACAGGCCCAGTCAGGGCATCCCGGCACACCTATGGAAGCCGCCCCGATTGCCTACCTGCTTTACAACCATCACATGCGCTACAATCCGAAGAACCCGGACTGGGAAGGACGAGACCGTTTCATCCTCTCCTGTGGCCATGGCTCGGCGCTCCTCTACAGCATGTTGCATCTGTCCGGCTTCGGACTTTCCCTGGATGACCTGAAAAACTTCCGCCAGATTGACAGCCCGACTGCAGGCCACCCTGAATTCGGTCACGCCGCGGGCATCGAAACCACCACCGGGCCACTCGGCCAGGGGATCTCCGTCGGTGTCGGCATGGCCATGGGCGCCCGCTTCCTGCAGCAGAGCGTCAGCCCGGAGCTCTTTGACTACCGGATATACGGTCTCTGCTCTGACGGCGACCTGATGGAAGGGGTTGGCGCCGAAACTGCCTCTCTCGCAGGGCATTTGCGACTTGGCAACCTGGTCTACATCTATCTCGACAACAAGATCACCATCGAAGGCGATACCGACCTGGCTTTCAGCGAAGAGGTAGCCACCCGCTACCTCAGCTATGGCTGGCATGTTCAGCATGTCGAAGGGGAAAATGTCCGGGACCTCGACCGGGCCATTGAAAAAGCCAAACACTCGCCGCGCCCTTCACTGATCATCGCCCGTTCGCACATCGGCTTCGGTGCGCCGAACAAACAGGACAGCCACGACGCCCATGGTGCACCGCTCGGTGCCGACGAGCTCAAGCTGACCAAACAGTTCTTCAATCGCGACCCGGAAGCGACTTTCGCGGTGCCCGCCGATGTCGCGGAACACATGGGCGAGGCCGTCAAACGTGGTGCCGCAATTGAGAAGGACTGGCAAAGAGCCTTTGCCGGTGCCCTACAGGACAACAGCGTTCTGGCCGCCTGGCAAAAAGCCGCTGCCGGTGAATTGCCGCGTGGCTGGGATGATCTGCCTGACTTTGCCGCCGGGGAAAAGCTGGCGACCCGTCAGGCCAGCGGCAAGACCCTAAACGCCCTGGCAGCCAAGCTGCCTTTCCTGCTCGGCGGCTCAGCCGACCTCGGCCCGTCCAACAACACGACACTCAACCAGGAGGAATCCTTTACCCCCTGCACCGTCGGTCGCAACATCCACTTCGGCGTCCGCGAACACGGTATGGGCACAGTTATGAACGGCCTGGCCCACACCCCGGGGCTGATTCCGTTCGGCGGCACATTTATGATCTTTGCCGACTACATGCGTCCACCGATGCGCCTCGCCGCGATGATGGGACTGCAGACGGTTTACGTCCTGACCCATGACTCCATAGGCCTGGGCGAAGACGGTCCGACCCACCAGCCGATCGAACAGCTACCGAACCTGCGAGCCGTGCCCAACCTCACCGTGATCCGTCCCTGTGATGCCAACGAGACGGTCGAAGCATGGAAGGCGGCGATCGTCAACCGCCAGGGGCCGACGGCACTGGTCCTGACCCGCCAGGGGTTACCGACCCTCGACCGCAGCCAGCATGCTGCCGCGCAGGGGCTGCACAAGGGCGGCTATATCCTCGCCGGGGAGCAGAACGACCTGCAGGCCATCATCATCGCCAGCGGCTCGGAAATCTCACTGGCACTTGGCGCCCGCGAGCAACTGGAACAACAGGGCATCGGTACCCGGGTCGTCTCCCTGCCCTGCTGGGAACTTTTCGAACAACAGGACCAGGCCTATCGCGACCAGGTGCTGCCCCCTGCATGCCTGAACCGCGTTGCCGTCGAAACCGCCTCGCCTTTCGGCTGGGAGCGTTATGTCGGCATAAACGGCAAGACCATCGGCATGCAGGGTTACGGTGCCAGCGGCCCGGCAGGGCAACTGATGGACAAGTTCGGTTTTACTGTTGATAACGTTGTCAGCACTGTGAAAGAAATGATTTAACGCCCGTTCGCTTTGCTCACTCAAGG
>Ga0102946_1000369_pt1 | contig 15658 bp, 14 predicted proteins | sample SalPon2A_A_D1_MG_FD_78209 | JGI IMG/M metagenome (GOLD analysis project Ga0102946, IMG submission 78209) | Soil microbial communities from South San Francisco under conditions of wetland restoration - Salt Pond MetaG R2A_A_D1_MG | ecosystem: Environmental > Terrestrial > Soil > Wetlands | place... | reverse complement strand
TCCACGCCATCCCCGCGACCGCCGAGTAAGACCATTTCGCGCGCAAGGGCCCGCGCAGCCTCATCCAGCCTCGGGTGACGGGCCCGCCCGCTCAGGTAGTCTATCGCTTCATTAACCTCCAGCGCGTTTCCGGCAGTCCAGGCCAAAGGCAGGTTCATATCGGTAATCAGGCTGCGACAGGGCAGACCCGCTTCCCTGGAAACGCGCGTGAGCGTACGTGCCAAGTTTTGTGCCTCGGAAATTTCACGCATGAATGCGCCTGAGCCGACCTTGACGTCCAGCACCAGGCCATCCAGTCCCTCCGCCAGTTTCTTGCAAAGAATAGATGCCACGATCAATGGTACGGAGGCCACCGTCGCGGTGACGTCACGCACGGCATAGATGCGGCGGTCGGCAGGCGCCAGTTGATCGGACTGTCCAACGATCGCGATTCCATTGGTTCTCACCAGCGACTGGAATTCGGACACGTCGAGGGAAGTAGCGAACCCGGGGATGCTTTCCAGCTTATCCAGCGTACCTCCGGTGTGCCCCAACCCGCGTCCCGAAATCATCGGCACATAGGCACCGCAGGCTGCCACCAGGGGCCCCAGGATCAGGCTGACCAGGTCGCCAACCCCTCCGGTTGAATGTTTGTCCAGTACCGGACCACCGAGATCGTCCCACTTCAATACGCGGCCGCTGTCGCGCATGGCCAGAGTCAATACCGTTTTTTCACCGAGGTCCATGTCCTGAAACCAGATGGCCATTGCCAGGCCGGCGATCTGTGCATCGCTGACCGCCCCCGATGTGATACCGGCTATAAACCCCCGGATTTCATTTTCCGCCAGCGCCATGCCATCGCGCTTTTTCTGTATCAACTCCTGGTAGAGATATTCGCCCATGAAATCAATTGTTCCTTGGAGTGCGTGGCGAAACGTACATTGGAATCTCCGCCTCTGAAACGATGGTGTCGGAAGCATCCCTTACATAAACCTGGAGCAAAACGTCCTGGGCGCAACTCCAATCAAAATTCTCGATCTGGCATTCTGCGGTCAGATCACTCCTGGCAAGCGCCAGGTAGCGAATCGTCATACCTCTTGGAATCCAGCGCATCTCAGGGCTGATGCTGATTTCCATAAGAGTACCGCCCACGAACTCGCACAGGTTGGCCATGGCAATGGCATGCACTGTCCCAAGGTGATTCCTGACCGAACGCCGATTGGAAATCCGGGCTTTTGCATAACCGGGTTCAAGGGCCAGAAATACCGGATGAATGGATGAAAAATAGGGAGCCCGGAAAGCCACCAGTCTGGAGAAGAGGCGAAGGCCGGCCGGCAGTCCCTTTAGTTTCCGTAAAACGCTTAGTGTTTGGTTCTGCATGTGTTGTTACTCGGGGTGAATTGACCTCAAGCGGAAATTTTACGACATTTGAAATCAGATACCTCGTCAATCCCGTCTCTCAGCCGATATAATCGGGTACACAACTGTATCAGACTCGTCATGTTCCGGACCACGAAGCATGAACCATGTCCTGATAAAACCGCCCACACCGGACCCGGGCCGAGCAATAAATGAGTAGACTGATAAAAAAGGACAATTTCATTTGGTTGACTTTGGCGTTGATCGCCACACTTGTTGCTGGTGCGCTCACCGAAGAATATCCGGGCGTATTTGCACTCCATTTAACCGAATTTGCCAACGTCCTGTTTCTGTTGGTCGCGCTCTTCAGCCTGAGAAAAGATGAAACCTGGTTGACCGGCCTCCTGATTGTCGTTGGCGGCATGATGGTATCTTCGGTCATCAGGCAGACGACTGATTGGCCAGGGGCAGACACCGCCTACCTGATCTTCCTGCTGACCTTCTACATTTCTGCCATCCGGCTGGTCGGCCGGGAAGTGTTGCTGACCGGCTCAGTGGACCTGAATAAAGTGATCGGATCAATCGCCCTGTATTTCCTGCTCGGGCTGCTGTTCTCAGTCATGTTTACTCTGCTGCTACAATTCTCGCCTGATGCGCTGAAGGGCCTGGAGATTATCGACCCGGTCAATCAGATCTCCAGCACAAACTACTTCAGTTTCGTCACGCTGACCACGCTGGGATATGGGGACATCAGCCCGATCACCCCGCTTGCGCGGGTCCTGGTCATTCTGGAATCCGTCAGCGGAATGTTCTATCTTGCCCTGATCGTCGCCAGCCTGGTTGGATCCATGCAGCGCCCCAATTGAGTGATCGATCGATCAGGGAGTGTCCGGCAATACTTGTTAGGTTCCAGCAAGCCAATTTCAACGCTTGAGCACGGAATCTTTCTCTGCAAGGTCCTGACATTTTTCGGTGCCCACTTCGGCACGATTGCCGGATGGTTCATAACAGGCACAACGGCCCGTATCGGCGGAATAAGCACAAATCAACGAACTTTCCCATAGTTCCTGCTCCGACTTTTGACTGCCGTCCGGATGAAATTGTTCGGGCGATTTGATGACCTTTATCTGCCGTTGAATGGAAGCATTTACAGCCCGCATCTGCGTCTCGAACGCAATCCAGCATCCGGCCAACAGTAAAGCAAGCAGACTCCAACGCACCACTGTCCACCGATCCAAATAGTACCGGCGGCCGCGATCCAGACGTGCTTTTTCCACAGCTGTCAGAACTTGGCTGCAAACCTCCGGCTCCATCAATTTCTGACCCCGCCGTTTGATCAATGGAATGAGCTTCTCAGCGGGAATCACATCCTCGGGGCTGGTGCCCGTGAAATAGCTTTCGCTCGAAAAGATCACCAGAGGATGAAACCAAACCCCTGGCCTGTCGAGCAATCTTTCCAGCGCCTGAACATTCAGCTCATTCTGGTGCATGGGATTGTCGAATCGATGCAGCCGACCCCATTTTCGCTGGCTCCACAGGTCCTGGGCTCGGGCGCCGGTAATGCGACCTGGACGGTGCACCGGCTGGATGACGAAGACACCAAACTGAGAAATGACAAGGATGGGGATACGCCGTGTCCCGCCACCGGATGGGATCACGATGCCACGGAGAATCGTATACTGGCTTCGAGGCAATGCGGCCGTCAGCAGCCGATGCACGCGGTCTTCACCCATCGTGCCTCGAAAACGGGGCGACCCCACATACGCGAAGAGCAGTAACAACGGAATGATCCACAACAGGTGCATCAACAGCAATGAAATTTCACTCATGCGCTCAATCTGGCACAAAATCACCTGTAAGAAAAGACATGAGTGAAAGTCAGGATGGAAGCGGCCCGGCAACCTTTTACCGTTCTAGTAAGCCATCCTAAAGTTCAGCACGAAGTGCCTGATTGGGAGAACTTCGTCAGATTCACGAAGACAAGGCGCGGAATTCGCGAGCAGCGCAGTTGGCAAAAGCCCGGATATTTCACCAGGGCGGATTAATCTTGTCCCGAACCCTCGTCATCCTATCCAGATTTGCACGACATCTGTCTTCACATTTCGCCCGATCCTTCTCAAACCATAGCTAAAGCTATGCTTTTCAAACGATCGAACAAACTGTTTCGACAGCTACCGCGCAATCTCTGGATCCTTGGCGAATTATCCGGGCAGCCAATGAGCACGCGCAGCGAATTTCAGTAACGCAGTAGCCAATCGTGGCAAAACTTCGTCAGATTCGCGAAGACAAGGCGCGGAATTCGCGAGCAGCGCAGTTGGCTCGAGCCAATGAGCACGCGCAGCGAATTTCAGTAACGCAGTATTCGCGGATCTGACGAAGTTTTCAGCCGCATTTGGAATAGCCGCATGATAAACAGGTCGCGCAGTTATCCATGATGATGACCGCCTTGGTATGGCACTTGTTACAAAGGGTGGCCGATGCCGGATAACTGCTGTCCGAGTCGGTACTGGCCTCCGTTGCCCGCGTCGAGACCGCCTCTGCCTGGGCGCGTTTCTGATCCAGGATCAACTGTTGCTGCTCCGACAAGGCCTCTTTCTCCATCAGGCCAATTTTCTGAAGATGGTGCTCTATAACCGCACCGATTTCAGCGATAATCGAAGGCATGAACTTTCCACCGGGCTTGAAGTAACCGCCTTTTGGATCGAACACGGCCTGCAACTCCTCCGCTAGAAAAGTGACGTCGCCGCCTTTGCGAAATACGGCCGACATGAGCCGTGTCAACGCCACAATCCACTGGAAGTGGTCCATGTTCTTCGAATTGATGAAAATTTCAAACGGACGGCGTTGTTCGTGTTCGGTGTTGGGGTTAAGCACGATGTCGTTGATCGTGACATACATCGCGTGATCATCCAGCGGAGTTTTGATTTTGTAAGTGGAGCCCTCTAACGCCTCCATTCCCTCGGGCCGCAAAACCCGCTCCGTCATTCGAATGATTTTGGCCTTTGTTCTTTCTTCTGCCGCCACCTTGGCTTCCACCTTGGCAGCCGCCTCCTCTTCTTTCCTGACGACTTCGTAACCCACGATTTTGTTATCTATCCTGATGGTCATTTTTCCAATACCTAGCAGATCCTGGTGATATATTCACGAACCACGTTAGCCATCCGGCGGTTCCGGCGGTCTACCCCTGACCCGTGTTTCCCTGGCCCCGGGAACTCCGTCTCATCGCCGAAACGTCCTTGTAATCGGCGACTACCGCGGCGTTCCCCAATGACTATGTGAAGCCTGAACAAACCGCATTCACAATCCTTTTCGCAGCGCCTCGAACCCAGTCTTGGCGGGAAAAGAGGTGTACGTCCATGTACGTAACACCTCCATGGGGTTGACGGTTCCCAATACTTCCCTCGCCGTCACTTTCTCCCTGACTGTTGTTCTTATTATTGACCTCCCTGTTTTTGGTCGGCACTTCCTGGTGCAGTTCGGGCATATGGTTTGCCCTTTTCAAGGCGCTCGCCTTCTCCCTAAATCCGCTCCGAAGAGGTTCCATAGCACTAAAATTTTCCGTAATACCCTTCTTTGAGAGCATCGAATAAATTGGCCGCCGAATGCATTTCGCCGTCGTATTCTATTTCCTCGTTCCCCGGCACCTCGATTACTTCGCCATTCTCCAACACGAAACGGTACTTCGTGTTCTCCAGATCCTTGTCCTTGACGAGAACACCTTGAAACGCTTCGGGATTGAATCGGAAGGTTGTGCACCCCTTCAATTTGTTCTTGTAGGCGTACATGTAGATTTCCTTGAAATTTTCATACGGAAAATCCGTTGGCACATTCGCCGTTTTGGAAATCGACGAATCGATCCACTTCTGCGCCGCCGCCTGGATGTCCACGTGCTCGGTGGGCAGGACATCTTCTGCCGTGATGAAATAATCAGGCAGCTTCGCATTTTCCTCTTCCGCATATGGCATGGCGCGCGGGTTCGCCCATTGCCGGTAAGCCAGAAGTTCGTAGCTGAAAACCTCCACTTTTTCCTTGGTTTTGCGACCTTCGCGAATGACGTTGCGGCTGTAATGGTGCGCGAAACTCGGCTCAATGCCATTTGACACATTATTTGCCAGCGACAGAGATATAGTGCCGGTCGGCGCTATGGATGTATGGTGAGTAAAGCGGGAACCTTCTTCGATCAGACCCTCGACCAACTCGGGCGCCAGTTCGGCCAGTTGTTGCATATAGCGACTGTACTTGGCGTGAAGAACACTGCCCTTCACTTTTTGTCCGACCTGGTACCCGTCCGACTTCATTTCGGGACGCCGCCGAAGCATGGCGCCGGTGACTTCGAAATATTCGTCCATGATGGGAGCCGGGCCTTTTTCCCGACTCAGTTCCAGCCCTTCTTCCCATCCGGCCAGGGCCATTTCACGCGCCACGGCTTCGGTGAACTCAACTGACTTGGGCGATCCATATTTCATTCCCAGCATTGTCAGCGTTGAACCCAGACCGAGAAACCCCATACCGTGCCGACGCTTGCGAGCGATCTCGTCACGCTGTTTTCCCAGTGGCAAGCCATTGATTTCAACAACATTATCTAGCAGACGCGTAAAAATACGTACAACTTTGTGATACTCGTTCCAATTAAAACGAGCCTCTTCGGTAAAGGGCTTCTCCACGAATCGTGTCAAGTTGACCGAACCCAACAGGCAAGCGCCATACGGCGGCAGAGGTTGTTCTCCGCAAGGGTTGGTGGCTCGGATATTCTCACAGAACCAATTATTGTTCATTTCGTTGATACGGTCGATGAGAATAAAGCCGGGCTCCGCGAAATCGTAAGTGGATGACATGATCATGTCCCACATACGCCGAGCCGGCACCTTCTTGTAGATTCGGCAGGCCACCAGCCCATCTTCCCGGGTGACGTAACCGCTCGTATCGGGCCATTCGCGCCACAGGACCTGGTCCGGATCGTCCACATCAAGCTCGTCCAGTTCGTGTTCGTTGATTGGGAAAGCCAGGGCCCAGTCACGATCGGCCTCCACCGCCTGCATGAACTCGTCAGTAATCAACAGGGAGCAGTTGAACTGACGCAGGCGGCCGTCTTCACGTTTGGCGCGAATAAATTCCATCGCATCCGGATGCCCCACTTCGAAGGTCGCCATTTGCGCCCCTCTGCGCCCACCCGCGGATGACACGGTGAAGCACATCTTGTCATATATGTCCATGAAACTGAGCGGCCCAGACGTATAGGCGCCGGCGCCGGATACGTAGGCGCCTTTCGGCCGCAAGGTAGAAAACTCGTAGCCGATCCCGCAACCCGCCTTCAAAGTCAGGCCAGCTTCATGCACTTTCTCCAGGATGCCGTTCATGGAGTCGTTGATGATGCCGGACACCGTGCAGTTGATGGTGGACGTGGCTGGCTTGTGCTGTTGGGCGCCTGCATTGGAAGTGATTCTTCCGGCGGGAATCGCACCACGGCGCAAAGCCCAAAGAAAGGACTCATACCATTGTTGCTTTTTCTCCTCGCCCTCTTCCACGTCGGCAATTGCTCGCGCGATTCGCTTGTAGGTGTCATCAATGGTCTGGTCGATGATTTCGCCGGTCTTTGACTTCAGGCGATACTTTTTATCCCAGATGTCCAGGGATGCGTCCTGGAGTGGAATGTCTTTTGATTCAGTGTTTATGGCCTCAACCTGAACGCTGCTCATTAAATCATCCGTCTAATTATTTGGTTTTGTTTAATTATGTGGCACAACTTATTGTGCGCCGTTTTTTTTTAAGACACAAGATGTTGTGTCAGCGGTGGTAAAAGATACGCCCCTCCCTTCGGGGTGTCAAATGAAAGTTTCCTGCCCCACGGTATTGCAGAACTTTTCGTTTTAACTTTATTTACAATGTCTTACGCTCCACGAGACATTATTTTCTTCAACCGCTTCTGTATTCGGGATGCCTGAAATCCGCATGAATACTGGATTTCGTTTCGTCGCAAATCAAAAATTACCGGGACAACAATGAAGGAACCGGATCGACCATGGAGGCAAAGTCAGTGCCGAAAGTGCTGAAGATCGGTTGCCTGACCAACGGGACTGGATCGTCACCGGCGTGAGGGAAATGGATAGGGCCATCGTCCTGGAACCGCCGGTTGATGCAGCATATGTAAACCGACGTGTATTCGGTCCCATGAATGCGATAGCATGATCAACCCCGGTTGAAGCGTCCGGGGCTTTCCACGATCTGAGCCACGAACCGGGATGACTGCATCGGAATGAACATCATTCTTTACGAACCGGAAATTCCTCCGAACACCGGCAACATCATCCGCCTGTGCGCCAACACTGGAGCTCGCCTGCACCTGGTGGAACCTTTGGGATTCATGATGGACGACTCGAAGCTTAAACGTGCCGGCCTGGATTATCGTGAGTTGGCCAATATCAGCCGATACCGGAACTGGCCGCACTTCCGTTCGGAACATCCGCATATGAAGGTCTGGCCGCTTTCCACCCGGGGCACAATCCCCTACCACCAGGCCCGGCTGGCACCAGATGACGGTTTATTGTTCGGACCCGAGACCCGAGGGTTGCCTGACGAACTCCTGGTGCAACCTCCGGCGCACGCTTTGAGAATTCCAATGCGGCCGGAAAGCCGCAGCCTGAACCTGTCGAATACGGTGGCAATCGTACTGTTTGAGGCGTTGCGTCAGCAACACTTCGACGGGTTGATCTGAACCGCTCACTGTCTCGGGTTGATGCGAGATGCAGGTTAAATTCGCTCCGCTTTCTGGTCCCTCGACAACAGTTCACGGACACTACGGTAGGGATCCCAGTTCTTGTGGATTATTCCGTTGATCTGTTCAGAAATCGGCATATCGACCGAATATCGCTCGGCCAGGCGCCAGACTTCCTCGGCGGTGCTGACACCTTCGACCACCTGGCCGATCTCGTTTACCGCTTCAGCGACGGATTGACCGGCCCCGAGCGCCAGGCCCAGCCTGCGGTTACGGGACAGGTCTCCGGTACTGGTCAGCACCAGGTCGCCCATGCCGGCGAGACCGGTCAGCGTATGGTCCCGGGCACCCAGCACCCTCCCCAGGCGCATCATTTCAGCCAGCCCACGAGTGATCAGGGCGGCTCGGGCATTGTTGCCAAGGCCCATGCCGTCGCTGATTCCGGTAGCGACTGCCAGTACATTCTTGACCGCACCGCCCAATTCCGCGCCAACGATGTCATCACTGGTGTAAGCGCGAAAATTCTCCCCATGCAGCGACTTGGCAATGACTTTGCAATAGCCGGGTTCGGTGCCTGCAACGGTGACTGCCGTCGGCAGGTTTGCCGCCACTTCGATCGCAAATGAGGGGCCGGTTACCACCGCCATGGGCCGGCCCGGACCAAGAATTTCCTGAGCGGCCTGGTGCAGGAAGTGCCCACTACCCGGCTCCAGTCCCTTGCAGGCCCAGGCCACACCCTGGCCAGGCTTCAGCCAGGGCTCAATTTGTCCGATAATGCCGACAAACGCCTGGGAAGGCACAACAATCAACAACTCGTCTGCCGACTGGACAGCCCGTTGCAACGAGGGCTCGAGTTTCAACCCGGGGGGAAACGGAATATCCGGCAGAAATCTCTGGTTACGGCCGGAAGCCCGCATGGCCGCGACATGCTCCCGCGACCTGGCCCACAGCACAGCGCCTGTCCCACTGCGAAGCAGTTGCATAGCGAGCGCCGTGCCCCATGACCCCGCTCCAAGTACGGCGACTTCAGGCATCCAGGCGTCCCCCAACGACCGGGCCAGGCAGGCCTTTATTCATCGCAGCCGTTTAGTTGTCTGAGGCGAACTCGGCATTTACGGCTTCACCGTTGCCATTGGCTTGCGCTGCTTTCTGCTGCTCCGCCATTTCCTGCATGCGCTGTGCATACAATTGATCGAAGTTCACCGGTTGCAAAACCAACGGAGGAAAGCCGCCATCGGACACCAGCGTCGAAATGGTATGCCGTGCGTATGGAAACAGGGTGCCGGGGCACAGGGTGTTTATCACGGCATGTGTGGTCTGTTCGTTGAAACCACTCAACAGGAAAACGCCAGCCTGGGCCACCTCGGCCAGGTAAGCTGTTTTTTCGCCGATTGTCGCTGTGACCGTAACCGTCAGCACGACCTCGTGCAGGTTATCACCGAGCGGTTCAACCCTCTGCGCCAGGCTCATCTTGACATCGGCCTGGCCGCTGTCCTGGAACACCTGGGGCGCATTCGGGAGTTCGAAGGAAGCATCCTTCACGTACATTTTTTGAATCTGAAACTGTGCCGCAGTGGCTTCGCCCGGGTTCATTACCGGTGTCTGTTCATCTGCCATGTCTTTATCACTCTAGTCGTATTAGGCCGCTCACTACCCAGAGCGGCATCGGGAGAATTAAGTAAACCGGGTCGGGCTTTTAACTCTATTTTTTGGTCACGGGAAACTGATCGCTTCGCCACTGTGTCATGCCGCCTTTCAGCACGGCTACGTTGCCGGCGCCCATTTTACGGCAACTGGCAGCAGCAGACGTCGCGGACTGACCGGATTTGCACACCAACAACAATTTCCGGTTTTTGAGCTTCAGAACTTCGGCGTCTGGATCTGCCAACCGGGATGCCGGAATATTCCGCGCATCGACGATGTGACCCTTGTTGAAATCCGCCACGGAGGATATATCGATCACGACAGCCTCCGGATCGTTGATCCATGCGACAGCCTGGGCCGGGGACAGTTCCAGGACACCCTGTACTTTACGCATGATTTCGGTGTAAATCAGCAAAGCGGTGACGGCCACAAAGCCACCCACCAGCAACGGGTGATTTCCAGCAAATTCGATCAGTTGCTCCATTTCATCTTCTCGTCAGGCATCGCCATGTTGTAGTTCTTCACTCAATCTTATCCTGCGCTGGCAGTCCTGTTATGGGATAATCGCCCGGCCCTGAACATCGGTTGATAGCCGGTGACTTATCTGAAACTTCGGGCCCAGACTCATCTGGAGTCTGTCGAACCGGAAAGCAAGGGTTGATATTGTACGCTTGCATCAGCATCGAGGATAACCATGAGCAATAAAACTGGCCGAAAACCCCTGGTACTGATCATTCTTGATGGCTGGGGCTACCGCGCGGAGACGGATGATAACGCAATCGCTCTGGCCAACACACCCTGTTGGGACCGCCTGTGGACACGAGACCAGCACACATTGATTGAAACATCCGGAAAATCAGTCGGCCTCCCTGATGGCCAGATGGGGAATTCCGAGGTCGGGCACATGAACATCGGCGCCGGCCGAATCGTCTACCAGGATTTCACGCGCATCGGCAAGGCCATCGAAGACGGAAGTTTCTTCCAAAACGTGGCCCTGTGCGAGGCCATCGACGCGGCTCGGGCGAAGGGCGGCTGCGTCCATGTCATGGGTCTGCTGTCACCCGGCGGGGTTCACAGTCATGACGATCAGTTCATCGAGACGGTGCGCCTGGCCGCCAGCCGGGGCGCGTCGTCCATCGCCGTGCACGCCTTCCTTGACGGCCGCGACACGCCGCCACGAAGCGCCGAAGCTTCATTGATCAGAATGCAGGCACTCGTCGATAGCATTCCGGGCGCGGCGATCACTACGGTGGCAGGCCGCTACTACGCCATGGACCGCGACAAGCGGTGGAATCGTGTCGAGCAGGCCTACCGCACGTTGGCGCTGGGCGAATCAGATTATCACAGCAATTCTGCCCTGCAGGCGCTGCACGATGCCTATGCCCGTGACGAGAACGACGAATTTGTCAAACCAACACGGATAGGCCGATACGACGGTGTACACGACGGGGACAGCATCATTTTCATTAATTTCAGGGCCGACCGTGCACGCGAGATGACCATTGCTTTTGTCGATCCCGACTTTGACGGCTTTCCACGCGACAGGATTGATCTGGCAGCTTTCGTCTGCATGACAGAATACCTGGCCGGACTCCCGGTAACCATTGCATTCCCATCCGAGACCCTGCCCCGCTTGCTGGCCGAAGAACTGGCTACCCATGGTCTGAGCCAGTTGCGAATCGCGGAAACCGAAAAATATGCCCACGTGACGTTCTTTTTCAACGGCGGCGAAGAACAGCCGTTCCCCAATGAAGAGCGAATCCTGATCCCCTCTCCCGACGTCGCAACCTATGATCTCCAGCCTGAGATGTCAGCGCCCGAATTAACCGACCGCCTGGTCGAGGCCATTGGCAGTGCTCGTTTCGATGTCATTGTCTGCAACGTGGCCAATCCTGACATGGTGGGGCATACCGGGAAACTGGACGCAGCGATCAAAGCCGTGGAGGCCGTGGATAAGCTGTTGGACGCGGTGGTCGCCGCCGTGGATGCAGCCGGGGGTGAGCTGCTGATTACCGCGGATCACGGCAACGTGGAACTGATGAGAGACGAGCGGTCCGGCCAGAGCCACACGGCCCATACCACAAACCTGGTGCCTTTCCTGTTTCACGGCCGCGATGCGTGGATTTCCCCCACTGGGTCTCTGCGTGATATCGCACCCACCATGCTCGCCTTGCTGGGACTGGCGCAACCGGAACAGATGACGGGTAAACCACTACTGGACCTTCAGGGTGGCACAAACTGACCAGCCGGTGATATCCGGCCTGTCAAAACCAGGGCCCAACATGCGTGTATTACCGGTGCTCCTGGGCTGGGCCGTTGTCCTGACCACGAGCCTGGGGGCTGATGACCGTGAACGCACGGCAACGGAAACTCGCCTGGAGCAGGTTCGGGTTGAAATCAAGGCGATTCAACAACAGTTGGAAGCGACGCGTACCGAACACATGAACGAGCAGTCCAAACTGCGCGAACTCGATCTTGAAGTGCAAGAAGTGAGTCTCCAGTCTCGCGACCTGAACCAGCAGAAACAAGCGCAGGAAGTCGAACTGGAAAATCTGGAGGCTGAAAAGAGCATTTTTCTCACCAACCTCGACCAGCGACAGTCCCAGTTGGTCGAGCAGATCCGTTCAGCCTACCGGCTGGGCAGGCAATCCCGGCTCAAGCTGCTTTTAAACCAGGACAGTACGGCTGAGATCAGCCGGATGCTGGCCTATTATGACTATGTGAACCGGGCCCAGATTGAACGCATATCCGGCTTGCAGGAAGCTTTAACTACCCTCGATGCCATGCAACAATCAATTGACCGGGAACTGATCAGACTGAACGAGGTTCAAACGGAGTTGGAGGCAACACTAGTCGAGCTCGAACACCAGCGGTCGAACCGCCAGGAATTACTGGCCATCCTCGCAAGCCGGATAATGGATGACGAGGCGCAACTCAGAGAGTTGCAAGCCAATCAGCGGGATTTGGAAATACTCATTGAACGCCTGGCGGATGTACTGGCAGATATTCCCGCTGACCTCGGGCAAAACATGAGTGTGGCCACCAGCAAAGGTAAGCTGCCAATGCCTGTTCTGGGCCCGGTGAAACATGCATTTGGCCAACCCAGGTCCGGAGGTATCCGCTGGCAAGGCTGGCTGATCGGCTCCGCGGCCGGAACCGAAGTCGCAGCTGTTGCGCATGGCCGGGTAGCCTTCGCTGACTGGCTCAGGGGCTACGGTTTGATGATAATCATCGATCATGGAGAGGGTTTTATGAGCCTCTACGGTCAGAACGAGAGCCTCCTTCATGAAGTGGGGGACTGGGTCGACCCTGGCCAGCCAATCAGTATTGTCGGCTCGGGTGTAAATAACAACCAGGGATTGTACTTCGAGCTCCGCCACAACGGTAATGTCGTTGATCCGGCCGTTTGGCTCAAAAGATAAAGGAAACAAACACGAATGAACATTTTGAAATTCGCCTCAATGGTCCTGTTGGTGCTGACGCTATCCGCCAACCTTGCCGCCCAGCCTGAGGTCGACAAAACCAGGGATGATCTTGACTCGAAAGCAGCCCAACTGACGCTCGATGATTTGCGCACCTTTACCGATGTGTTCGCTCAGCTTCGGCGAAACTATATCGAAGAAATCGATGACAAGACCCTGCTGCAGGCCGCCATCAATGGCATGCTCTCTGATCTGGATCCCCATTCGGCCTATTTGCCCGCGAAGGATTACGAACAGCTTGACGAATCCGCCGAAGGCCGGTACATCGGCATCGGGGTCAACGTGGTCGTCGAGAACCAGCGCATCGTTATCAAGAACGTGCTCGTGCCCAGTCCCGCCGACACCGCCGGTCTGAATCCTGGAGACACGATTACCGCAATCGATGATATCCCCGTGAAAGGCCGGAAGTTGCAGGATGCGATTGACGAGCTGGCGGGTAAATCCGGAACCCCTCTCAAACTGTCCATTCTCACCCCGGAAGGGGAGAAGAGAAATGTCGACCTGGTGCGCGAGTATGTCAGTTTACCCACCGTCAGCCTGCAATTGCTCGACCAGCAGTTTGGTTACTTCAAAATTGCCATGTTCAACCGCAACAGCGCACCGCATCTCGAAGAGGCGCTTAGGTCGTTGCACGCGGACGAGGTTCAACTGCGCGGTTTGATCATCGACTTGCGCGACAATCCGGGCGGAATCATGCAGCAGGCAGTGACCATGGCTGACGGTTTTCTCGACGAGGGTCTGATCGTGTCGACCCGGGGCAGGAATGCCGTCATGCAGATGGAGTTCACGGCCACCGAGGGGCAGTGGCTGCCGGATGTCCCGATGATCGTATTAGTCGACCGCGGCACTGCCTCAGCTTCCGAAGTGGTTGCCGGCGCTTTGCAGGATCATGGCCGCGCAGTCATCGTAGGTGAACGAACCTTCGGTAAGGGCTCGGTGCAATCAGTACTGCCATTACGAAACGGCGATGGCATCAAGATCACGACGGCCCGCTACTATACTCCGGCAGGTCGCTCCATCCAGGCAGAAGGAATCGTTCCCGACATCATCGTTGAACCAGTCGAGTTAGCCGAGGCGCACGATGACCGCCCTCGCGAAGCCGATCTCGAGCGCCACCTCGACAACGCTCTGGCGACCGATGACACAGTCAGTGAGGCTCAAATGTACACGCAGGACATGGTGATCGTGGGCGAAGCCCTGCAGGTATTGCAGGAGGCTGGCCTGTTGCAGGGTACCATCCGGTTTCCGAAGAGTGAAGAACAACCCCAGAACTCTCCAGAGGAGGAAGCGATATGACACGCGTACTGGTTCCCCTGGCCCAGGGGTGCGAAGAACTCGAGGCTGTGACCATAATCGATATATTGCGGCGTGCGGGCATTGAAGTCGTGTCTGCGGGGCTGGAAGAAGGGCCGGTTACGGCCAGCCGCGGCGTGCGGTTGTTGCCCGACAAAACACTGGAAGAGGCTCTCAGTCAGGACTATGACATGGTCGCTTTGCCTGGAGGACTGCCCGGCAGCGACCATCTGGCTGAAGACCAACGTATCACCGGATTGCTTCGTTCCATGAACGAGTCCGGCCGGTATGTCGGCGCGGTTTGTGCCGCACCCAAGGTGCTGGCGCGAAGCGGATTACTGAAGGGCAAACAAGCTACGGCCTTCCCCGGCGTGCTGCAAGCGGAAAACCACCCGGATATTACCGGCAATGCGGTCACGCGTGACGGAACGGTGATCACGTCGCGTTCGGTCGGTACCGTTATGGACTTTGCACTGGCCATCGTCGAAGCCTTACAGGGTCACGAGAAACGTGACCAACTCGAGGCCAGCCTGGAACGTTAGGAGTGTGATCTGTTGGGGGGCGAGATGGGAAAAGGCGTGACTTTTTCGCCCGATTCACGGTCCCGAATCAGGCACTGCCCCCGCTTGGCGACTTCCTCCACCCTGACCACGCTCTGTATCGGTAGATGCAACACCTTTGCGTGCTCAAATTCCTGCCGCATTTTTTCCTCTGTCGGGTCGACCACCAGGCCCTCGCCGGTTTCGAACACCAGGTCGGTTACTTCAATAAAGCCCCACAGGCCGCTCGAACTGACGCCCTCACTGAAGATTTCGTACACTTTGCCCTGATTAAAAAAAATAATCTTGTAGAGTGGTTTTTCAGCCATGAATCTATTTTACCCGTCTCGACGCCTGATAAGGGAGAAGGCCTGGCCCAGCAGAGTGATGCTCAATCCTAACGCAAAGCCGGCCAGGTGAGTCCACCAGGCTACTGCCGCATTAATGGGGCCAAAGACCGTATAAAGCAACTGCAGCGTGAACCAGGAACCAATTACCAGCAGCGCCGGCACCCGGGCAAATTGCAGGTAGAGACCCAATGGCAGGAACAACCCGATACGACCGCGCGGGAACAGGCCCAGATAAGCGCCCACAACAGCAGAAACAGCGCCGCTGGCGCCGATAATGGGAGTCTCCAACTGTGGTACACG
>Ga0102946_1000368_pt1 | contig 15666 bp, 17 predicted proteins | sample SalPon2A_A_D1_MG_FD_78209 | JGI IMG/M metagenome (GOLD analysis project Ga0102946, IMG submission 78209) | Soil microbial communities from South San Francisco under conditions of wetland restoration - Salt Pond MetaG R2A_A_D1_MG | ecosystem: Environmental > Terrestrial > Soil > Wetlands | place... | reverse complement strand
GGCCGACCGGCGGGCCGAATCGCGGCGAGCGCATCGCACCGGCCCCGCCGCCGACCAGGTCCGGCCCCCGGGGGGAGTCAGGCGGCCGTCAGGGTGAGCAGCGTGGCTTCGGGTCGGCAGGCCAGACGGAACGGCGCGTAGGGAGAGGCTCCCAGGCCCGCCGAGACATGAAGATAGGCCGCGTCGCTCGGCGTACCGCCGGGGTGCGGACCCGCGGCGCCCGGCCACCACCGGGACAGGCCCTTGGCCCGGTCCGTGTCCAGATCGCAGTTGGTCACCAGGGCGCCGTAGAAGGGAACACAGACCTGGCCGCCGTGAGTGTGTCCCGCGACGAGCAGCCGAGCCCCGTCCGCGGCCATCGGGTCAAGCACCCGCGAGTAGGGAGCGTGCGTCACCCCGATCGTGAGGTCCGCGCTGGCGGAGGCGGGCTGCGAGACGCTGTCGTAGTCGTCGTAGTCCACATGCGGGTCGTTCACGCCCACGATCTCGAGGTCCACCCCGGCCACCGAGATCCGGGTACGCCGGTGCATCAGGTTGTGCCACCCGGCGGTCTCGAAGCCGTCCACGAGGTCGTGGGTCGGAAGGCGTCCCCGGGTGAGGTCCTCCCCGCGCCGATGGCTGTCGGTGAAGTAGCCGAAGGGGTTCTTCGGCACCGGGGGGAAGTAGTCGTTCGAACCGAGGACGAACCCGCCCGGGCGCTGCAGTAAGGGGCCGTAGGCGGACAGCGCCGCCGGCACGGCGTCCTGGTGGGCGAGGTTGTCCCCGGTGCTGAGCACGAGGTCCGGTTCCAGCCGATCCAGCCTGCTCAGCCATTCGGCCCGGTAGCGCTGCCCTGGAGCCAAGTGCAGGTCGGTGACCTGCAGCACCCGGACGTCGGGCGCGCCCGCGGGCAGCACGGGAACCGTCACCCGGCGCAGCACGAAGGCGCGTGGCTCGACCAGGGTGCTCCAGCCCAGCACCGCCAGGCCCGCTCCGGCGGTGGCGGCCAGCGCACCGCGCAGCGGACTCGACGGGGCCATGGCCCCGATCATGTCAAGACTCCCCGCGCCGACGGTGAGGCGGGGTTGGGTGTCATCGTTCGGCCATGGACCCCTCGCCCGTGCCGACGGCAGCCCGGGTGGGCGCAGCCGTCCGCCGCGCCTTGGGTGGCTAACCGCTGGAGATGTAGACAGTGACCGTGCCACCCGGTTCTACCGGCTCGCCAGCACCCGGGTAGGTGTAGGCGACGGTGCCTTCCGGTGCGGACGAGGAGGTGTACCGACTGGTGGGGTTCAGCCCCGCCTGGCTCAGGCGCTGGATGGCCTCACGTTCGCTCAGACCCTGCACGCCGGGGACGGTCCCGCCTTCGTCCTTCGGTTGACTTCCCGTGATGTCTTGCGAGGGGTCTTTGAAGTCCTCGACCTTCGTCCCCTCCAGCGCGGTCGACATCATGTCCTTCCACATCGGGGCGCCGAGCTTGGAGCCGTAGAGCTGGCCCTCGATGAACCGCCCACCCAGGGAGATGTCGGCCAGTCGCCCGTCGTAGCGCTTGCTTCCCGTCGGGTCTCCGATCCAGACGGCGGTGGAGAGCTGGGGGGTGTAGCCGGCGAACCAGGTGTGCACCGAGCCGTCTGCGGTGCCGGTCTTGCCTCCGGCCGGTTGCCCGCTGTCGAGCACCGCGCGGAAGCCGGACCCCTGCAGGTCGACCACCCCCTGCATCAGCTCGGCCACCCCTGCAGCGACGTCGGGGTCGACGACCTCCTCGCACTCGCCCACCTTGAGCGGAATCTCCTCACCGTTGCCGTCGACGATCCGCTCGATCGGTACCGGCGGGCAGTAGGTGCCGCCGGAGGCGATCGTGGCGTAGGCACTGGCCACGGTCAGCGGGCTGGCGTCGTCCGAGCCCAGCACATAGGTCGGCGGGTTGTTCTTGTCTCCGGCGCCGTACTCGTCACCGTCGCCGCTGTTGAGCCCCATCCGTGCCATCGTCTTCTTGATCTTGCAGGTCCCGACCTCCGAAGCCAGCGTCGCGAAGGCAGTGTTCACCGACGACGCGGTGGCCTTGCGCAGAGTGATGGTACGGCTGAAGTTCTCGTCCTCGGCGTTGCGGACTCCCCAGTAGGGCTCGCCGAGCGTGCAGTCGGAGTCGAAGTCGCTGCGGAAGAAGATCCCCGCCGGGTGGGTGTTACCGACAGGAGTCCGCGCGTTGCCGGGCTGGTTGACCCACGTGCCTTTGGAGTCCACCCGGCCCGGCGCGCGCACCGACAGGGTCTCGTTCACGGTGACGTCGTTGTCCAGTGCCGTGACGAGGGAGAAGGCCTTCGCGATCGAGCCGATCTGGAACCCGGTCCCGCCCCCGAAACGCCGGTCCACGCTCCAGTTGAGCGATGTCTCGCTGATCTGGTCGTTCGACTCCTCCAGGTTGTAGTCGGAGGACTGGCCGATCGCCAGCACCTTCCCGGTGCCCGGCTCGACCATCGCTGCCGCAGAGCCCAGACCGTACTGGTTGCCGGGGGGCACCGACTTGGCGGCGACCCTGGAGATCTCCTTGGCCAGGTCGGGCCGAAGGGTGGTCTCGACCGTCAGACCGCCGGTGTACAGCTTCTGCTCGCGCTCCTCGCGGGTCGCCCCCAGGGTGTCGCTCTGCAGCAGCCAGGCCTGCACGTAGTCGCAGAAGTACGGCTGCTTGGAGTTCAGGCAGGACTGTTGACTGTCGGTGAGGTCCAGCGCGATCTCGGAGGCCTTCGCCTCCTCCCACTCCTCCTCGGAGATCATGTCCTGGGCGTACATCTTGTCCAGCACCACGTTGCGACGGGCCTTCGAGGCTTCGGGCGAGTTCACCGGGTCGGTCACCGAGGGGGCGCGCACCACCCCGGCCAACGTGGCCGCCTGTGCCAGGTTCAGGTTCTTGGCCTTGACGCCGAAATAGTGCCGTGCAGCGGCCTCGATCCCGTAGGCCCGGTCCCCGAAGTAGGCCAGGTTGAGGTAGCCCTCCAGGATCTCGTCCTTGGTGAGCCGCTCCTCGAGCGTGACGGCGTACTTCAGCTCGCGCAGCTTGCGGACGTATCCCTCGGTGCCGCTGCGGGCCAGCAGCGCCCGCTGGGCCTCGACGTCGCCTTGGCGCTCGGCCTGTTCCTTCAACGTGAGCTTCACGTACTGCTGGGTCAGGGTGGAGCCGCCCTGGGTGTCTTCCGTGGTCGCATTGGTCACGACGGCCCGGCCCAGGGCCTTGGGGTCCACGCCCCCGTGCTCGAAGTAGCGCTCGTCCTCGATCGCCACCTGTGCGTCCTGCATGACGGGAGCGATCTGCTCCAACGGGACGATGATGCGGTTCTGCAGCGCGGGGGTGGAGATGAGCGAGCCGTCGGCCGCCTCGATGCGCGACTGCTGCGCCAGGGGGTTGGAGTCGAGGTCCCCCGGCAGCTCCTCGAAGAGCCCCACCCCTTCGCGGGCGGCGGTGCCCGCGGTGCCGACCACCGGCAGCAACAGTCCCGCCCCGAGCAGTCCCATCAGCACCGCGATAGCCAGGAACGCCCCCAACAAGGAGGTGACCTTGGCCATAGTGGTGGCAACACGCATGGACAACAGATTACGCCGCGAACCTTGAGGTCCGGTGTACGTGAGCCGCCCGGTCGCGGCTGGTGATCGCCACCGGCGGGGCGTCGCGGTCCAGGGGCATGTCCACGGCGACCTCATGGCCTCGGGCGCACACGGCTAGGCTCGCGACATGACCACTTGGGAGTACGCCACGGTGCCGTTGATCGTCCACGCGACCAAGCAGATCCTGGACCAGTGGGGCGCGGACGGGTGGGAGCTCGTCCAGGTCGTCCCCGGCCCGGACGGCGGGTCCAGCCTGGTCGCCTACCTGAAGCGGCCGACGTGAGCACCGGCTCACCGGTGCCGGCCGAGCCTTCTGCGGTCGAGCAGCGCCTGCACGCGCTCGGGTACGCCGTGCCGAGCGTGGCCCCTCCCGTCGCGTCGTACGTTCCTGCGCTCGTGCATGGCCACCTGACCTACACCTCGGGCCAGCTGCCGTTCGTCGACGGGCAGCTGCCGGCCGTCGGCAAGGTCGGGTCCGACGGCGGGGTGAGCCCGGAAGAGGCCCATGACTGCGCCCGGTTGTGTGCGCTGAACGCCATCGCCGCCGTGAAGTCGGTGCTGGGGGACCTGGACCGGGTCACCCAGGTCGTCAAGGTCGTCGGCTTCGTGGCCAGCGACCCGGACTTCACCGGCCAGCCCGCGGTGGTCAACGGAGCCAGCGAGCTGCTCGGTCACGCCTTCGGTTCCGCAGGCGTGCATGCTCGGTCCGCCGTCGGCGTGGCCGTGCTGCCGATGAACAGCCCCGTCGAGGTGGAGATCGTCGTGTCGACGGCTCCGAGCGGCGAGGCGGGTGACACCGCCCCGGCGTGAGCCCGGAACATCGCGACCTCGCTCTGCCCGCCACGATGCGCGCGCAGTTCGACCAGCAGGCTCGGGTCTGGCTGGAGGACCGGCACGAGCGCCGCGCGGTCGCGCCGAGGGCGGCAGCCAGCGTGCTGTTGCTGCGTGAGGCCCGCCGGGCCGACGCGACCGGGGTGGAGGTCTTCACCCAGCACCGGGTCGCGGGGATGGCGTTCGCCGCCTCGATGTACGTCTATCCCGGCGGCGGCGTGGACGAGCGAGACGGGCAGGGTGAGCTGGAGTGGGCCGGCCCGGGTCGACGCCCGGAGCAGTGGGTGCAGGCGCTGGGCGTCGAGGAGCCTCTGGCGAGGCTGGTGGTACTCGCCGCGGTGCGAGAGCTCTTCGAGGAGTCGGGTGTCCTGCTCGCTGGAACCGGGGCCGACTCGCTCGCCCCCGCTCGAGGACCACGGTGGCGGGACTATCGCGCGGGCCTGGTCTCGCGTCGTCTGAGGGTGGCCGAAGTCATGCGCGCCGAGTCGCTGGTGCCGCGCAGCGACCTGTTGCACCCCGTGGCCCGGTGGGTGACCCCGGAGTGTGAGCCGCGGCGTTACGACACGTTCTTCTTCGCCGCCGCGCTCCCGCCGGGACAGGATGCCGACGGGGAGACCAGCGAGGCCTGTGCCGCCGGCTGGGTCGACCCCGCCTGGCTCGTCCGGGATGCCTGCCATGCACTCATGGCCCCCACGCAGATCCTGGCCGAAGAGCTGGCCGAAGCGGGCGGGCTGAGGGAGTTCCTGCACCGGGGGAGGTCGATGTCTGCGGTGCGGCCCTACCCCGTGGACACCGCCGACGGCATCCAGTTGCGGGTGCCGGGGGCAGACTGAGGGCGTGATGCGCTCCGGAGGCCAGCAGGCGGCGCCCGAGGACGCGCCGTGGGCGGGTGGGCGCTTCACCGAGCGCGCCTGGTGCCAGCTCTGCCCCAACCCCTCGCCGATGACGCTCGAGGGCACGAACACGTGGATCCTCGCCGAGCCCGGCTCCACCGAGGCGGTGGTGGTGGACCCGGGCCCGCTGCACGCCCCTCACGCCGCCGCCGTGCTGGCCCACGTGCAACAGACCGGGCGGCGGGTCGGTCTCATCCTGCTCACCCACCATCACGACGACCACGCCGAGTCGGCTGGGCGCTTCTCGGACGCCACCGGAGCGCCGGTGCGCGCCCTCGGGCGCGGTCATGACGACCTGGCCGACGGTGACCGCCTCCGGGTGGGCGGGCTCGAGCTCTCGGTCGTCACCACGCCCGGGCACACCGCGGACTCGGTCAGCTTCCTGCTGCCCGCCGAGCAGGTGCTCCTGACCGGGGACACCGTCCTGGGGCGGGGCACCACCGTGGTGGCCCACCCCGACGGAGAGCTGGAGGCATACCTGCAGTCCTTGCGACGCCTGGAGGACCTGACCCGAAGTGGGCGCGTGAGCGCACTGGCCCCCGGGCACGGCCCGGTGCTGCCCGACGCCGCGGCCACCGTGCGGTCCTACCTGAGCCACCGCAAGGAGCGCCTGGAGCAGGTCCGAGCGGCGCTAGGCCGACTCGGTGAGCCACCGGTGGCCGATGCCGACCTGGCCGGGCGTGTGGTGCAGGACGTGTATGCCGAGGTCCCTCGGCAGGTGTGGCCCGCGGCGCGCCGCAGTGTGCTGGCGCAGCTCGCCTATCTGCGGGAGCAGTGACTCAGCGGGCGCGCCGCACCAGCCGCCCGGTGTCGAGCAACGTCACCGACTTGGCTCCCAGCACCAGCCATCCGCGGGCCGCGAAGTCCGCCAACGCCTTGTTGACGGTCTCTCGGGAAGCGCCGACCAGCTGGGCGAGCTCCTCCTGGGTGAGGTCGTGGGTCACCCGCACGCCGCTCTTGTACGGCTGACCGAAGCGCGCCGACAGGTCGAGCAGAGCCTTGGCCACGCGACCGGGCACATCGGTGAAGACCAGGTCGGACAGTCCCTCGTTGGTACGCCGTAACCGCCGGGCCAACCCGGCCAGCATCTGCATCGCGACCTCGGGATGGCGGGAGATGAAGGTGCGCAGGTCCTCGTTGTGCAAGGCGATGAGGATGGTGTCGTTCACCGTCGTGGCGCTGGTCAGCCGCGGGCCAGGGTCGAACAGGCTGAGCTCGCCGAACATCTCTCCCGGTCCCAGCACCGACAGCAGGCTCTCCCGGCCGTCGGGGCTGCGCCGTCCGAGCTTCACCTTGCCGTGGGTGATGACGTACAGGGAGTCGCCGGGGTCGCCCTCGTGGAAGATCTCCTTGCCCTTGGCGAACTCCTGGGTGGACATCGACAGGACCAGCTGCTCGGCCGTCTCGCTGTCCAGAGCGGCGAACAGCGGTGCTTGCATCACGACGCCCGTGTCCACCTTGCTCATCTTGCCACCTTCGGACGGCGGAGGGCAGGGCCTTCCGGCCTGCGCCGTAGGCTGCCCGCGTGAACACACCGCTGAGGACGCAGGGCGAGAGCGACCTGGCGCGCACCCGGCGGGCGCGCAAGATGTACCGCCTGCTGGCCGAGCGCTATCCCGATGCGCAGTGCGAGCTCGACTTCCGAAGTCCGTTCGAGCTGCTCGTGGCCACGGTGCTGTCGGCGCAGACCACGGACGTGCGGGTGAACTCGGTGACCCCTCGGCTCTTCGAGCGCTATCCCGACCCGGGCACCATGGCCGGTGCCGATCGTGAGTCGCTGGAGTCGATCCTGCGTCCGACCGGGTTCTTCCGGGCGAAGGCTCAGGCCGTGCAGAGGCTCTCCGCCGACCTGGTCGAGCGCTTCGGGGGCGTGGTGCCCGGCACGCTGGCGGAGCTGACGACCCTGCCGGGGGTGGGCCGCAAGACCGCGAACGTGGTGCTCGGAAACGCGTTCGGCGTGCCCGGGCTGACCGTGGACACGCACTTCGGCCGGCTGGTACGCCGCTTCGGGTGGACCCAGGAGAGCGACCCCGTCAAGGTCGAGCGAGCGGTCGGACACATCATCCCGCGGCGGGAGTGGACCCAGCTCTCGCACGTCCTGATCTTCCATGGTCGCCGTACCTGTCACGCGCGCAAGCCCGCCTGCGGAGCCTGTCCGGTGCAGCGGTACTGCCCGTCGAGCGGGGTGGGGGAGAGCGATCCGGTCCGCGCCGCGGCGCTGGTCAAGGAGCCGCCCGCCGACCAGGCGGGGTCGTCACGGTGAGCGAGGCCCAGCCCCCGGTACCGGCATGGATGAGGCGCCTGTCGGCCGCTGCCGACACCTTGCCGGCTCCCTGGGCGGGCAGCTTCGTCCCGCCGGAGGGCGGCGGTGCCCGGCAGTCCGCGGTGCTGATGCTGTTCGCTCCGGGGCCGAGGGGCACCGAGGTGGTGCTCACGCTGCGAGCGGCGACCCTACGGTCCCACGCCGGCCAGGTGGCCTTCCCCGGCGGCGGCCACGAGGACGGTGATCCCAGTGCTGCGGCCACTGCGCTGCGCGAGGCCTGGGAGGAGATCGGGCTGCGTGCCGGTGAGGTGGAGGTGCTGGCCGAGCTCCCGCCCCTGCACATCCCGGTCAGCGGCTACGACGTGACCCCGGTGCTGGCGTGGTGGCACACGCCCGGCCGCATCTGGGCGCGCCAGCAGGCCGAGGTGGAACGGGTCCTGACCGTGCCCGTCGAGGAGCTGCTGGACCCGTCGACCCGCTTTCGCGTGCGGCATCCGAGCGGCTTCACCGGCCCGGGGTTCTCCGCAGGCACGCTCACGGTATGGGGGTTCACCGCCGGCCTGCTGGACCGCACGTTCGAGGTGGCCGGGTTGACTCAGCCTTGGGACCGCTCGGTGGTGCGGGAGGTGTCCTAGGGGTCAGGACTGCTTGACCGCAGCCACCGTCGCCTGCGCGTTGTCGATGGTCTTCTGCGGCTTGCCCTTGACCCGGCTGACCTGTCCCTTGCCCATCAGGCCCAGGATCGCGGCGATGACGAACAGCACGCCCGAGACGATGAGCAGACCGGCCCAGACCGGCAGCCAGATGGCGATCACCCACGCCAGCCCCAGCAGCAACAACCCGAACCCGTAGGCGCCGAAGACCGCGGCCCCGGCGAACATTCCCGCGCCCTTGCCGGCGTGGGTGACGTCGTGCTTGATCTCGACCTTGGCGAGCTCGACCTCACTGCGGAAGATCGACGACACGTCGGCGGACAGGTCCGCCACGAGCTGGCCGACGGAGCGCTCGTCGTTCGTGTGGGGCTGCTCGGAAGTAGACATGGCGAAACTGTATCCCCTCGTGGATGGGCCCGCAGGCCTGGCGGGCCGCGATGCGCGGGCGTGCTCGTGCCCGTGGTGCACCGGTGACCGCGGGTCTCCCCTGCGGTCACCGGCCCCCGATGTCACCACATGTTGGTGCCCACCCGGCACCCCCTGTTAGTGCCGGGTGGGCACCTGTCGACTCCCTGGTCCCGTGACAGCCAGGGGCACCTGCGTTCACGCGGTGCCGCGTCGATGCATCCATGATGCCTGGTCGCTTCTTGTCGGGGAGCCAGAAATCAGTCAAGGTTTGGCAAAATCTTGTTCAGTTCGAGCCCATACCGTGCTTGATCTTGTCCATGACCGTGGAGTCGGCGAGTGTGGTGACGTCTCCTACCTCGCGATCTTCGGCGACATCGCGCAGAAGACGGCGCATGATCTTGCCCGACCGAGTCTTGGGCAGCTCCGAGACGATCATGATCTGACGGGGCCGTGCGATCGCCCCGATCTCGTTCGCCACGTGCTGGCGCAGCTCCTGGATGGTCTTGGCGTGGTCGTCTTCGTCTGTGTCGCCGGCCGCCTCGGAGCGCATGATCACGAAGGCGCAGACCGCCTGGCCGGTCATCTCGTCGGTAGCCCCGACGACGGCAGCCTCCGCCACGCTCGGGTGGGAGACGAGCGCGGACTCGATCTCGGTGGTCGAGAGCCGGTGACCGCTGACGTTCATCACGTCGTCCACCCGGCCCAACACCCAGATATTGCCGTCGTCGTCCTTCTTCGCCCCGTCGCCGGCGAAGTAGGTGTCTTCGAAGCGCGACCAGTAGGTGTCGACATACCGTTCTCGGTCGCCCCAGATGCCGCGCAGCATCGAGGGCCACGGTTCCTTGACCACCAGATATCCGCCCGAGCCGTCCGGAACCGACTCGCCGGACTCGTCGACGACATCGACGCTGACCCCGGGAATGGCGACCTGCGCGGCACCGGGCCGGGTGGCGGTCACGCCGGGCAGGGGGCTGATCATGATCGCCCCGGTCTCGGTCTGCCACCAGGTGTCCACGATCGGGCAGCGCTCGCCCCCGATGACTCGGCGGTACCACATCCACGCCTCGGGGTTGATGGGCTCGCCCACCGAGCCCAGCAGGCGCAGGGAGGAGAGGTCGAACTCACCCGGGATGCTCTCGCCCCACTTCATGCATGCGCGGATGGCCGTGGGCGCCGTGTAGAAGACGGTGACCTTCTTGTCCTGCACGATCTCCCACCACCGGCCCTGATGCGGGGTGTCCGGCGTGCCTTCGTACATCACCTGCGTGGCGCCCAAGGCCATGGGGCCGTAGACGATGTAGGAGTGGCCGGTCACCCAGCCGACGTCGGCGGTGCACCAGTAGACGTCCTTCTCGGGGTGGATGTCGTGTACGTACTTGGTGGTGAACGCGGCCTGCGTGAGGTAGCCGCCGGTGGTGTGGAAGATCCCCTTGGGCTTGCCGGTCGTCCCCGAGGTGTACAGGATGAACAGGGGCTGTTCGGAGTCGAACGCCTCCGCCTCGTGGTGGGGGGAGGCGGCTTGTAGGACCTCATGCCACCAGTGGTCGCGCTCGTCGTGCCAGTCGACGTCCTCCTCGGTCCGCTGCACGACCAGCACGGTCGTGACCGTGCTGTCTCCCTCGCCGCCATCGATGGCGTCGTCCACCACCTTCTTCAGGTTCGACGCCTTGCCCTTGCGGTAGCCACCGTCGGCCGTGATCACGACCGTGGCCTGCGCGTCGGCGATGCGGGTGCGCAGCGCCGAGGCCGAGAAACCCCCGAAGACCACGGAGTGGGCGGCACCGATCCGGGCGCAGGCGAGCATCGCCACCGCGGCTTCCGGCACCATCGGCAGGTAGATCGCGACCCGGTCTCCCGTGCTCACCCCGGCGTCCAGCAACGCGTTCGCAGCCCGCTGCACCTGCTCGTGCAGATCGGCGTAGGTGATGTCGAGCGTGTCGCCCCCCTCACCGACGAAGTGCAGCGCCACCCGGTCGCCGTGTCCCGCATCGACGTGACGGTCCACGCAGTTCACGCTGGCGTTCAGGCGGCCACCGACGTACCACTGCGCCACCGGGGCGTCGGACCAGTCCAAGGTCTGCTCGAAGTCGGTGTCCCAGGTGAGCAGCTCGCGGGCCTGGTCGGCCCAGAACGCCTCCTGGTCCTGCGCGGCGGCGTCGTAGAGGTCGGCGGATCCGTTGGCCTGTGCTGCGAACTGTTCGCTCGGCTCGAAGAGCCGGTCCTCCTGGGCCAGGTTCGACAGCGTTTCTTCGGACACGGATGCCTCCTGCGGGTGGGGATGTCGGCTTCTGCCACCCAACCGCGTGACTGCGGATTCGGCAAGGGGAGACGATGGGGGACATGCGGGTGATAGACCGAGTGGACGAGCTGTCGCAGTTGCCGGGGGTGGCGGACCAGGTCCAGCAGGCGAGGAAGGCCTGCGAGGAGCTTCGCTGGCATCCGGCGCTGAGGCGGCGCATCCCGGAGGCCGCGGCGGAGTCACGGGTGCGGGGAGCGGCCGCCAGCGCGGCCCTCGAGGGCGCCGAGGTGGCCGGGAGCCGGCTCAGCCTGACCCTGGTCAGGGACGTGATGCGGGGAGCGAGCCGGCCCCCCGCCCAGCCCGACCCCCAGTGGCAGGTGCTGCTCGGTGCGGTGCGGGTGACCGCCGCCGCGGAGCAGACGACCAGAGCCACCCTGAGTGCGCCGGCGCAGAGCCTGGCCCGGCTGCACATGGCGGCCGGCTCCGCGTTGCTGCCGTCAGCCTCCTTGGGCCGGCCGCGTGGCGGTGGTGAGGACTGTCGAGAGAACCTGGGAATGGGGGACCCCGTGCCCGGCCATGAGGTGGCCGAGCGGCTGCGCCGCATCATCGAACTCATCTCGGGCGTCGCTGCCGGACGGCAGCCGACGGTCCTGCTGAGCGCCGTGGTCCACGCCGAGCTGCTCGCGGTCCGTCCGTTCGTGGCGGCCAACGGGCTTCTCGCGCGAGCGCTGGAACGGGTGACTCTGCACCGCGCCGGAGTGGACCCGACCGGGGTCGCGGTGATCGAGGCAGGTCACGCCCGGTCGGCGGGTGGGGAGTACCACCGCGCCCTGTCGGCCTACGCCACCGGAGAGCCGGAGGGCGTGGCGGCGTGGCTGGTCTACGCCGCCGGGGCGGTGGTCGACGGTGCGCACGACGGCGTGCGAGTGGCCGATGCTGTGCTGGCCGGAAGAACGGCCGGCTAGGGGTTGAATCGCCCGCGCTCGCGGTGTAGACCTGTCGAAGAGGCGTTCGGTCACCGAGCGGCTCAGCGGAGACGACACCAGCACCCACGTGCCGGGCGGTTCACTGATGGACCTATCGAGGCCGGGCTGGACCCGGCCCGATGTCGCAGCAGCACGCTCTGATCACTGGGCGACTCCGCAGAGAACGGCGCTCCGCGCATGCGGGGCGTCTTTCTCTGTCGAGCAGATCTCCTCGAAGTCCAGATGCGACGAAACACGGTCTGTCGCAGTTGCTCCCGGCTACTGCGGGCAGGCAGAATAGGGCGCAGTGCTCCCCTCCGGGGTCGAGCGCGGGCGTTCCAGCCCAACCCCCAAGGACTGGAACGCTGACGGCCCCCGCTACCCCCCAAGCGGGGGCCGTCCAGTTTCCGGCGTGAGTCGTCCACAGCCCCGGACGCGGCGTCGCCGTCCTCCCCAGGGCGCGGCGGCGCCGCGGTCGAGGCGTAGGCCTGCGGGCGAGGCTGACGGGATGTCGGGAACGTTCGCCGAGGGCCTGGGACTAGGGCCCCTGAGCCCGCTGGTCTTTCAGGACGGGGTCACCGACGTTCTCGTCAACGGCTCTGCGGGGGTGTGGGTGGACCGGGGGAACGGACTGCACCGTGCCGACCTGGAGCTCCACGACGACTCGTCCCTGCGCCGACTGGCCGTCCGGCTCGCCGCCGTGGCCGGGCAGCGGCTGGACAGCGCGGCCCCCTACGTGGACGGCCTGTTGCCGGGAGGGATCCGGCTCCACGCCGTGCTTCCTCCGCTGGTCGACGGCGCGGCACACATCAGCCTCCGCATTCCGCGCCGGGTCCCTCCGTCGCTGGCGACCTTGCGGGAGTTGGGCATGTTCGACCGGGACACCGAGACCGTGTTGCGGCGGATCGTCCGTGCTCGCGTCGCCTTCCTGGTGGGCGGGGGTACAGGCAGCGGCAAGACGACCCTTCTCGCGGCGTTGCTGTCGCAGGTGCCGGCCCGGGAGCGCATCGTGGTGGTCGAGGACGTCCGGGAGCTCAGTGTCGACCACCCACACGTGGTCTACCTGCAGGGCCGTGCGGCCAATGTGGAGGGTCGGGGAGAGATCACGTTGACCACCCTGGTCCGGCAGTCGCTGCGCATGCGCCCCGACCGCGTGGTGCTGGGGGAAGCGCGGGGCGCCGAGGTGCGCGAGCTGTTGACGGCCTTGAACACCGGCCACGAGGGAGGATGCGGCACGGTGCACACCAACTCGGCCGCCGATGTCGTGCCGCGACTCGAGGCGCTGGGTGGGCTGGCTGGTCTGGGCCCGGAAGCGGTGCGCACACAGCTCGGTTCAGCGATCCAGGTCGTGCTGCATGTGGAGCGGGTGGGGCCGGTGCGACGGCTGACGGACATCGCGGTCATCGGTCTCCGTGAGGGCCGGCTACGGGTCCGGTCGGCCCTGAGGGTGCAGTCCGAGGGGTGGGTCGTCGGGCAGGCGTCCGAGACTCTCGAACGCCTTCTCGACCGCGCAGGCGAGCGGTGAGCGCGGCCGCGCTGGCGGCGGCGGTGCTCTGCGGTGCTGCTGTGCTGGCATGGTCGGCCGACGATCCGTGCGGCGGCGGCGGGCATGCAGGAGGGGTTGCGAGGCGCCCCCGGCAGAACCTGAGGCGTCTGGGTCGGGCGGTCGCTCGTCGCGCCCTCCGGCGGCGGCCCGCTGCGACCAGCAAAGACCTCCTACCGGTGATGGATGCGCTGCACGCGGCACTGCAGGCGGGGCTCAGCACCTCCCAGGCCCTCCGCATGGTCTCCAGCACGACAGATGCATGGGGGCTCCTCACGCCACTGGTACGGGCGGCCGACGAGGGTCGGCCGATGGGACACGAGTGGCGCCGTCTGGCGAGGCGGATGGACCATCCCGACCTGTCTGCACTGGCCCGGGCCTGGATGATCAGCGAGCGCGCGGGGAGTCCGGTCGCCGACGCCGTCGCGACCTCGGCGAACACGGCCCGCGCCCGCACTGCGCTGTCGCAGCGGCTCCAGGCCGCGACGGCGGGTGCGCGCGCCACCTGCACCATGCTGACCTTGCTCCCACTCGGCGGGCTGGCGGTGACCTCCCTGCTCGGTCTGCCGCCCACACAGCTCTATGCGCACCCGGCCGCCGCCGCGGCCGGGTTGCTGGGCGTCGCGCTCCTGCTGCTCGGACGCTGGACCGTACGTCGCATGATCTCCAGCGTCTCGGCTGCCGTGTGCTGAGCACGGGCCCCTGGCTGGCTGTGACCCTGGTCCTCCTCGCCTGCTTGCTGTGGCCGGCCCGTGAGCCGCAGTGGCGGTGGCGCCGGCGGCGCGTCGGGTCGCGCTCGATGAGCGCCCGAGCCGGGCCAGAGCCCACGGTGGCCGAGGTCATGGACCATCTGGCCCTCGCGCTCTCCGGCGCCGGCGGGGTCGCCCCGGCGTTGCGCGAGGTGGCCGACGTGACGCCGGGTCGCACGGGGCGTGAGCTGGCCACCGTCGCCGCGGGGCTCGCCTCGGGACAGGATGAGGAGGCCGCATGGTCACAGGCGCCCGTCCGTTGGGAACCGGTGCAGCAGGCGATCACGCTGGCCGGTCTGGCTGGAGCAGCTCCCGCGGAGCTGCTGCGAGCGGCCGCCGCGGACCTTCGACGCGACGCCCTCGCCCAGGTGGAGCAGGAGACGGCCCGGATGTCGGTATGGCTGGTCCTCCCTCTGGGCCTGGCCTTCCTGCCTGCGTTCGTGCTGACCACCGTGGTGCCGTTGGTCGTTTCGCTGGCGACCTCGATCTCGGCGGGCTGGTAGTGCTGGAGCGCGACCGTCCTCCACACCCCGGTCAGAACGGTTGAGCCGTCCACGGCATCCGCTGGGACGCCCCCGGGACCGGCCCCTCGCGCTCAGCCTGGGATCACGCAGGTCGTCCGGCCTGCCGGGTGGCCCGTTGCTTCCCTGCTCAACCGAGAGGAACACTCATGAAGATCCGCTACCTGCTGCGAAGGGCCCGACACGCCTTGCGTGGGGCTCCGAAGGACGCGGGGATGACCACAGCCGAGTACGCCGTGGGCACGCTCGCAGCCTGTGCACTGGCCGCGGTCCTGCTGACCGTCGTCAGCAGTGACTCGGTCAGAGACCTCATCGCCAGGGTGATCACCACGGCGCTCTCGGGGTCGCTCTAGTGCCGCGCCGGCAACGAGAAGCGGGGATGGTGACCGCCGAGCTGGCGGTGGCCATCCCTGGCGTCCTCGTGGTGCTCGCGCTGTGCCTGGGCGCCCTGGCTCTCGCGGTGGACCAGATCCGGTGCGTGGATGCGGCGCGTGCTGCCGCGCGCGCCGCATCTCGCGGGCAGGACGAGGCTCAGGTGCAACAGCTGGTGCGGTCGTTGGTGCCCGCGGGAAGCACCGTCAGCGTGACCGGGCTGGCCCCCGACGCCGTGCAGGTCCGCGTGACCGCACCGCCCCGGTTGCCCTGGCTTCCCGGCGTGCCGCAGGCCGCCTCGATCGCGCAGGCGCCTCTGGAACCGGTCACGGGCGGCTGATGAGGCCGGGCAGGGACAGCGAGCAGGCGGCACGTGAGCGCGGGTCGGCCACCGTCCTGGCGGTGGGGACGGTCGGAGCGCTTGCCGCCCTGTTCCTGGCCGCGGCCTTGCTCGCCGCCGCCACGGTGGCTCGCAACCACGCGCAGACGGCGGCCGATCTCGGTGCGGTGGCTGGAGCGCAGGTTCTGGTGGGGGGATGGTCCGAGCCGCGGGTCTGTGCACGCGCCGCCCGCTTCGTGACCAACAACCATGCGCGGATGCACCGGTGCTACCTGGTGGATGAAGCGAGCGCCAGCACCGTCTCGGTGGT
>Ga0102946_1000367_pt1 | contig 15690 bp, 14 predicted proteins | sample SalPon2A_A_D1_MG_FD_78209 | JGI IMG/M metagenome (GOLD analysis project Ga0102946, IMG submission 78209) | Soil microbial communities from South San Francisco under conditions of wetland restoration - Salt Pond MetaG R2A_A_D1_MG | ecosystem: Environmental > Terrestrial > Soil > Wetlands | place... | reverse complement strand
GGAATCAACCATCTAGTGCGGTTGCCGGGGCGGTAGGGGGGCTTCTCGGGCTCGATGCCCTGGTCGGCCAGCTCGGCGAGGGTGCCGTCGAGGTCGTCGACGGCGAGGGCGATGTGGTTGTAGCCGCTGCCGTGGTCGTAGGAGTCGATGCCGTGGTTGTAGGTCAGCTCGAGGCGCGGATCCTCGCCCGGCATGCCCATGAAGACGTTGATTGCCTCGTCGCCGATCGGCATCCGCGCGACCTCCTCGAAGCCGAGCTTCTCGTAGAAGGCGACCGAGCGCTCGATCTCGCCGATCCGGTAGCAGGTGTGCAGGAAGCTGGGCACAGGCCCAGGCTACCGGCCGCGCCGTGGTAACTCCGTCTCTGCCGGGGCGTACTGTGTGCGGATGCCCGAGGTCGAGGTCAAAACGGCGACCGTGCACGGCCGCTCCGTCTCCTACATGGAGGCGGGCGAGGGCCCGGTCCTGCTGCTGGTCCACGGGATCGCCGGCACATGCGAGAACTGGAGCGAGGTGATCGAGCCGCTGGCCCGCCACCACACGGTGATCGCCCCCGACTTCCCCGGCCACGGCGGCTCCGACCCCGGCGGCGGCGACTACTCGATCGGCGCCCTCGCGGCCGGCTTGCGCGACCTGCTGCTGGCACTCGGCCACGAGCGCGCGACCGTGGTCGGGCACTCGCTCGGCGGCGGCGTCGCGATGCAGCTCGCCTACCAGTTCCCGGAGATGATCGAGCGCCTCGTGCTCGTCTCCAGCGGCGGCCTCGGCCCGGAGGTGAGCCCGGTCCTGCGCGCCGCCGCGTTGCCGGGCGCCGACCTTTTCATCGCGGTCACCGCCGGCGCCGGGCAGCGGATCGGCTCGGTCCTCGGGCGTGGGCTCGGCGCGGTCGGGCTGCGCCCCGGCGCTGACCTCGCCGAGATCGCCCGCGGCTACGCCTCGCTCGAGGACGCGCCGCGCCGCGCCGCCTTCCTCGACACGCTGCGCGCCGTCGTCGGCACCGGCGGCCAGCGCGTCGCCGCCGGCGACCGGCTCTACCTGGCTGAGACCGTGCCGGTGCTGATCGTCTGGGGTTCCCGCGACTCGATCATCCCGGTCCGCCACGGCGAAGACGCCGTGCAGGCGATCCCCGGCAGCAGGCTCGAGGTCTTCGAGGACGTCGGCCACCTGCCCCAGCTGGAGGCGCCGGGCCGCTTCATCGCCGTGCTCGAACGCTTCCTGCGCGAGACCGAGCCCGCCGAGTTCGACGCCGAGCAGTGGCGGGCGCGGATCCGGGCCGCCGCCTGAGCGCCGCCCGCACGTGAAATTGCGCTTGCCAGAGCGAAAAGGGCCGAGCAACCCGCCTCAATAGAATTTTTGCGATGACGACCCGGGAGCGGCGGCTGCGCCGTAGGCATTCGCACGGTGTGAGCTGGAGGCGCAAGCTGACGGCAATGCTCGCCGTCTTCGGCATCGGGCTCGTCGTCGCCGGCGGGGTCGGCGCGAGCTGGGCGATCGACGTCTACAACTCGGCGCCCCCGCTGGCCAGCCTGAAGCCCGTGCAGAAAGGCCGCTCCTCGGCGATCTACGCCGCCGACGGCAGCCTGATCGGGTTCATCAGCGCCAGCAGCATCCGCCAGCCGGTGCGGGCCCGGGCGCTGCCGCAGAACCTCAAATACGCGACGGTCGCGATCGAGGACCGCAACTACTTCGAGCACGGCGCGATCGACCCGGCCGGGATCGTGCGCGCCGCCTGGAAGAACCTGCAGGCCGGCGGCAAGCCGGTGCAGGGCGCCTCGACGATCACCCAGCAGCTCGTCCGCAACCTCTACATCCGCAACCCGGCGCCGACGATCGAGCGCAAGCTGATCGAAGCGCACCTCGCCTACGAGATGGAGGAAGCGCACTCGAAGAAGTGGATCCTCACGTCCTATCTCAACACCGCCCCCTACGGCACGGTCGAAGGTGAGACCGCGGTCGGGGCGGAGGCGGCGGCGCAGACCTATTTCGACAAGCCGGCGCGCAGGCTCGAGCTGACCGAGTCGGCGCTGATCGCAGGGCTTCCCCAGGCGCCGTCCGAATACAACCCGCTGCTCGACCCGCGCGCCGCGCTCAAGCGCCGCAACCAGGTGCTGGCGGCGATGCGCGACCAGGGCTACATCACTGCCGAGGAATACGAGAAGGCCGCGGCGAAGGGGCTCGGCCTCAATCCCGGCGAGAAGTACCGCGTGGTTCGCGACCGGCTGCTCTTCGACCTCGTCCAGCAGGAGCTGATCGACAAGTACGGCCTCAACACCGTCCGCTACGGCGGGCTCAAGGCCTACACGACGATCGATCCGGAGCTGCAGGAACGGGCGCAGGAAGCCGTCGACTCCTGCGGCGTCTGCTACGCGGGCGGCGGGCCGGCGGCGGGGCTCGCCTCGGTTGATCCCGAGAACGGCGCGATCGTCGCGCTCGCCTCGACCGAGGGCTCCGAAGACGAAAGCGAATTCAACTACGCCTGGCAGGCGCACCGCCAGCCCGGCTCCTCGTTCAAGACCTTCGTGCTGGCGACCGCGATCAAGCAGGGGATCGACCCCGACACCACCTATTACGACGGCAGCTCACCGCAGACGCTCGACCCGCCCGGCAACGGCCCGCCGTGGAAAGTCGAAAACGCCGAGCCCGGCGGCGGCGGCACGATGTCGCTCGCCTCGGCGACCTGGCACTCGACCAACGTCGTCTTCGCCCAGCTCGACCTCGACGTCGGCCCCGACTCCGTGACCGAGACGGCGCGCGAGATGGGCATCGAGGCACCGCTCGAATCGGTGCCGGCGGAGGCGATCGGCGGCCTGGCGGTCGGCGTCACCCCGCTCGAAATGGCCTCCGCCTACGCGACCCTGGCCAACGGCGGCGTCCACCACGATGCGACCGCGGTCGCCCGGGTCGAGTTCCCCGACGGCGACGTCGACGAACCGGATCCCGACGCGGGCGAGCGCGTGCTCAGCGAGGGCGAGGCCTACGAAGTGACGCGGCTGCTGGAGGGCGTGATCACGCAGGGGACCGGCGCCGGCTACACCTCGATCGGTTGCGAGGCGGCGGGCAAGACCGGCACCTCGGAGGAGCTCGCCGACGCCTGGTTTGCCGGCTACACGCCGCGCTACTCGACCGCGGTCTGGGTCGGCCACCCGGAGACGCGCGAAGCGACCGGCTACGGCGGCACGACCGCGGGCCCGATCTGGCGCTCCTTCATGGAAGCGGCGAACAGCGCCGAATGCGCCGAATTCGAGCAGCCGGCGACCCTGCCCGACCTCTCCGGCTTCGACAGCGACGAGACCAGCGCCGCCTCCGGCTCCAGCGAAGACGAGTACGACACCGAAGGCCTCGAAGAGGAAGGCGAGGAAGGCGAAGAAGAGGAAGAGAACGATGGGCAGGGCGACCGGGGCGGCGAGCAGCAGGCCGCGCCCCAGCCGGCGCCGGCTCCCGCGCCCGCTCCGGCGCCCTCGGGCGGCGGGGTCTCAGGCGGCGTCGCCAGCGGCTGAGCGGCCCCCTCGCCATGGGCCGAGCGGCGATCGGGGTAAAGCCGCAGCCCCGTTGCGGCCCTCTGCGGATGGAAGCCCGTGGTGGCGGCCCTAGTCTCGGGCGGGTGGGTTCGAAAGTCCTGATCGCCGGCGGCGGCGTAGCCGCGCTCGAGGCGGCGCTGGCGCTGCGCGAGCTCGGCGGCGATCGGCTCGAGCTCGAGCTCTGCTCGCCCCGGGCGGAGTTCGTCTATCGGCCGTTCGCCTTCGGCGCGCGGCTCGGCGCCACACCCGCCTTCCGCTCCGACCTGCGGGTCGTGGCCGAGCGGATCGGCGCCCGCTTTCGGCTTGACGGGATCGCCGCGGTCGAGCCGCAGGACGGCGTCGCGATCGCCCGCAGCGGCGCCCGCATCCCCTACGACTACCTCCTGGTCGCAGTCGGCGCCCAGCCGGTCTCCGCCGTCCCCGGGGCGGTCACCTTCTGGGGCGCGACCGACGAAGGCAGGCTGGACGGGCTGGTCCGCAGGATGCGGACCGGCATGCTGCGCGAGCTCGTCTTCACGATGCCGGAGGGCGCCGGTTGGGGCCCGGCGCTCTACGAGCTGGCCCTGTTCGGGGCCCGAGTGCTGGCCAGGTCCGGGATCGAGGACGCGCGACTCATCGTCGCCACGCCGGAGCCCGCACCGCTCTCGTCCTTCGGCAGCGCCGCCGGCAGGCGGATCGAGCTGAAGTTGGGCGAAAGCGGGATCGCCGTCCGCCACGCCGTCCGTCCCCTCGCCTTCGAAGGCGGCAGGTTGCGGACCGAGCCGGGCGAGCCGATCGAGGCGGCCGCGGCGATCGGACTGCCACGGCTCGAGCCCTGCCGCATCGACGGCCTGACCGCCGCGGCCGGCGGCTTCCTATCGGTAGGCGAGGACGGCCGGGTCGCCGGGACGGAGCGCGTCTTCGCCGCCGGCGACGTGACCGACTTCCCGGTCAAGCGGGCCGCGATCGCGGCCCAGCAGGCCGATCTCGCCGCCGCGGGGCTCACCGCCGCCGCCGGTTATCGGGTCGAGGCGCCGCCGCCGCCCGCTCCGCGCTGGCCCGAGCCGGAGCAGGGGCTCCCCGGCAACCGCCTGGGCCCCTTCCTGGCCGGCCGGGTTGCGGTAATGATGACGCGGTGAGCGAGGCCGACGAGCAGGCGCTGATCCGTCGCTTCCGCAGCGCGCGGCGCGACCGCGAGCTGGCGGTGCTGGAGGGATTCCACGCGCTCAAGCACGCGCTGCGCTTCGGCGCCGAGGTGGTCGAGGCGGTCGCCGCCGATCCGGCGCAGCTGCGCGAGCTGGCCGCCGGGCTGGCGCCCGACCTCGGCGACCTGCTCGGCGAGCGCACCGCGCCCGTGGCCGCCGAGGTCATCGCCGAGCTGGTGCCGCAGGCGCCGCGCACCGGCGTCGTCGCGATCGCCCGCCGGCCAGCGGTCGCGGTCGAGGCGATGCTCGCCGCGCCGGGCGAGGCGCCGCTGGTCCTGCTCGAGGACCCGCGCACGATGGGCAACATGGGCGCCTGCGTGCGGGTCGCCGCCGCCGCCGACGCCGCCGGCGTGCTCACCACCGGGCCCAACGACCCCTGGCATCCCGACGCCCTGCGCGCCGCCGCCGGCCTCCATTTCGCCCTGCCGGTCGCGCCCTTGGCGGGTTATTCCCGCATAGCGGGAGAAAGCCGCCAGGGACTGCCCGCGCACGAGCGCCCGCTGGTCGCGATCGACCCCGGCGGCGAGAGCCTGCGGCCGTCGCAGCTGCCGCCGCGCGCGATCCTCGCCTTCGGCACCGAGCGCTACGGGCTCAGCGAGGAGCTGCTCGGGCGCGCCGACGCGAGGCTCGGGATCCCGATGCGGGAGGGGGTCTCCAGCCTCAACCTGGCGACCGCGGTGGCCGCGGTGCTCTTCGCCCAGCGCGCGTAGCGGCTAGGTGACCGGGTCGCCGTTCGGCTTGACGACCAGCCAGAGGCCGCCGAACTCGGGGACGTTCTGGCAGAGGATCAGGCCCGGCCGGTCGTCGACGTAGTAGTAGAGCGGGTGCCCTTTGTAGGTCACCTGGAGCTTGCCGTTCTTGCGCCGGGTGACGCCGAGTAGGTTCGCCTTCGCTCCCTTGCCGGCGCGTGGCCTGCCCTTGGTCAGGACCGGGGGCCAGGCGCGGGCGCAGGCGCCGTAGCACTGGCTGCGCTTGCCTTTCTCCTTGTCGAAGAGGTAGAAGGCCTCGCCGCGGCCATCGGCGACGACGCGGCCGAACTGCGAGCCGACGACCTTGATCTTCTTGCCCTTCGCCTGCCGCTTGTTGCGGCGGGCGCTGGAGGAGGCCTCGGTCGTGGCGGCGGCCGTCGTCGCTTCGGCCTGCGAGGCGCCGCCGGACGCGGTGCTCTCGTCGCTGCCGCCGCAGCCGGCGGCGAACAGCGCCGCAGCGCAGATCGCGAGGATCGAGAGGCGAGCCATCTGCCGCAGTATCGCGCCAAAACCTTACGAGTGGATTACGATCGTCCGCTCTCGCCCCCACGAAAGGAACCGCCTTGCTCCCAATCGCAGATATCAGCTTCGGCGAACTGCTCCTGCTCTGTCTCGAGATCTTCTTCCTCGTGATCTGGATCTGGATCCTGTTCACGATCATCACCGACCTCTTCCGCGACCACGCGATGTCTGGCTGGGGCAAGGCGGCCTGGGTGCTCTTTCTAGTCGTGATCCCCTTCCTGACGGCGCTGATCTACCTGATCGCGCGCGGCAGCGGTATGCGCGACCGCACGATCAAAGCCCAGGCGGACGCGAAAAAGCACTTCGACGAATACGTGCGCGAGCAGGCGAGCACCGGCTCCGCCGCCGACGAGCTGCACAAGCTCAACGACCTGAAGGAAAAGGGTGCGCTGAGCGGCGAGGAGTTCGAGGCGGCGAAGGCCAAGCTGCTGGCCTGATCCTGCAAGAGGAGTTGCAGGTTATTAGCAACTCCTAACAATTCCGCCGCGACCTCTGTAGCCTCGCGACTTCCGCCTGTGCCCCGTTCTGCGGGGCGGGCGGGAGTCGATGGGCTTCTTCTCCACAGAGCGCAACGCCAGGCTGGCGTTTCCCGCGGCGATCGTGCTGCTGGTCGCCGTCTGCGCGATCGGCGTCGCCAGCGCGCCGGCGGAGACCCTGCGCGAGGAATACGACGCGACCCAGGGCAAGCTCGACCGGGTGCGCGAGGGCCAGCGCTCGGTCGCGGCCTCGATCGCCGAGCAGAACCGGGCGATCGACACGATGCTGGGCGAAGTCTCGCGCCTGCGCCAGGAACAGCAGGCGCTCGAGGCCGAGCTGGCAGCCAGGCAGGGCAAGCTCGATCGGGCGACCGCCGAGCTGGAAGCCGAAGAGGAGCGCCTCGAGCGGATCCGCGCCCGGCTGCAGCGGGCGCTGAAGGTGCTGCGCGAGCGGCTGGTCGCGATCTACGAGGCGGGCACGCCGGACGCGCTCAACCTCGTGCTCGAGTCGGAGAGCTGGTCGCAGGCAAGCGTGCAGGCCGAATACCTCAGCCGGATCCAGGACTACGACGACTCCGTCGCCGACCGGGTCAAGGGCCTGCGCGACGAAGCGCAGGATGCCGTCGAGCGGATGGCGGAGATCCGCGCGCAGCTCAAGGACGCGCGCGACGCGATCGCGGTCAAGCAGCGCGAGGCCGAGGCGGCGAGCGCCGAGGCGGGCGCCCGCTTTGCCGAGCTGAAGGCGGCGCAGGCGCAGCGCCGCGCCGACCTGGAGGCGCTCGAATCGCGCGAAGCCGCGCTCAGCAACAACCTCGCCTCGATCTCCGAACAGCTCGCCTCCTCGGGCGCGCCCGCCCCGGCCGGCGCGCCGGCGCCGCTGACCCCGGGCCAGACCGCCAAGTTCATCTCGCCGAGCCAGGCGAGCGTGCCCAGCGCCGCGCCGCCGGCGGTCGCGGCGGCGATCGAAGCCGCCAACTCGATCGCCTCGACCCCCTACATCTGGGGCGGCGGGCACGGCTCGTTCAGCTCGCCCGGCTACGACTGCTCGGGCGCGGTCAGCTTCGCCCTCAACGGCGGCGGCTTCCTCAGCAGCCCGCTCGACTCGACCGGCCTCACGACCTGGGGTGAGGCGGGCGCCGGCAAGTGGATCACCGTCTATGCCAACGCCGGCCACACGTGGGTCCTGCTCGCCGGGCTCGCCTTCGACACCTCCGGCGGCGCCGGCCCGCGCTGGCACGAGACCCCGGTCTACACCTCCAGCGGCTTCATCGTCCGCCACCCGCCGGGTTACTAGGACGTCAGGCCGGGACCTCGGACGTCTCCACCGGCCGTCCTTCGTCCTGCCAGGTTCCGACGCCGCCGCGGGCGACGTGGATCGTCTCGAAGCCCTCGCGCTGCAGCACCGACGCGGCGAGGCCGCTGCGTTTGCCGCCCTTGCAGATCGTCGCCAGGGCGCGGTCGCGGGGCAGCTCGTCGAGCCGCCGCGGCAGCTCCCCGTAGGGGATGTGCAGCGAGCCGGCGATGTGGCCCTCGGCGTACTCGCCGGCGCTTCGCACGTCGAGCACGACCGGCGGATCTTCGTCCTCAAGCAGCGCCGCCAGGCCGTCGGGCCCGATCGGCTCGATCCGTGCCACCGCCCGCTCCTCGGCCCGCCAGGCGCTCATCCCGCCGCCGAGGAAGCCGTGCACCCGCAGGCCGACCGCGGCCAGCAGCTCGGCCGCTTCGAGCTCGTTGCCGTCGGAGGCGGCGACGATCACGACCTCGCCCTCGGGCGGGACGACCTGCGCCACCTTGGTCGCGAAGCCGGTGTCATAGCCGGAGGCGCTGATCGCGCCGGGGATGTGTGCCTCGTCGAACTGCTCGTTGGTGCGCGAGTCGACGGCGAAGGCGCCGGCCGCGATCGCCGCCTCGAAGCGGCGCGGGGTCAGCCGCGCGGGCGAGCCGATCGACTCGATCAGCGGCCCGCGGTTGAGCGCGACGATGTGCTCGACGTTGGGCGGCCGCGCGCCGATACTGGCGACCGCGTCCTCGATGAAGTCCGCTTCGTCGGCGATCGCGAGCGCGCGGTTGTGGCCGCGCTCGAAGCCGATCGTCGAGGAGGTCTTGAGCGAGATCCCGGAGCTGCCGCAGAGCGAGCCGCCGAGGTGGCCGGGCCAGACCTCGACCTCGTCGGGCAGGGTCAGCAGGCGCTCGTGCAGCGAGCGGAAGATGCCGGCGGCGCCGTCACGCGGCTCGATCGCCAGGTCGGGGCGGGCGACGTCGCCGACGAAGAGCGAGTCGCCGCTCAGCACTGCGACCGGGTCGCCGCCGCGCTCGCCGTCACGCAGCAGGAAGGAGGTGTGCTCGGGCCGGTGGCCGGGAGTGTGGAGCGCCTCGATCGCGACCTCCTCGCCCAGCGCCAGCGTCCAGCCATCGTCGAAGGGCTCGTGCTCGTATTCGGCCTCGGCCAGCCGGCTGACGTGGATTGTCGCCCCACTGGCGCGGGCGAGGCGGCCGTGGCCGCTGACGTGGTCGGCGTGGTTGTGCGTCTCCAGCACGTGCTCGATCCGCACACCGTGCAGGCGGGCGAGGTTGAGGTAGGGGTCGATGTCCCACTGCGGGTCGATCACCGCGGCGACGCCCGCGCCCGAGTCGCCCACCAGGTAGGAGGCACAGCCGAGATCCTCGTGGATGATCTGCCTGAAAAGCATTTGAGCGAACGGGTAGCGTTCCGCAGTGAGGGTACCGGTCGAGGAAGGAGAGCCATGGGCGCGGAAGAGGCAGCGGGGCTGGAGCGGCGGCTGGGCGAGCTGCTCGAGGTCGGGCGCTTCGAGCCGCCGGCTGAGTTCGCCGCCGCGGCGCGGCTGAGCGACCCGGCGATCTACGCCGAGGCGGCGGCCGACCCCGAGGCCTGGTGGCTGCGCCAGGCGACTGAGCTGCTCGACTGGGAGCGGGCGCCGAGCGAGGCGCTGGACGAGTCGGACCCGCCCTTCTACAGGTGGTTCGCCGACGGCCGCCTCAACGTCTCCGCCAACTGCCTCGACCGCCATGTCGCCGCCGGGATCGGCGAGCGCGTCGCCTACCACTGGCGCGGCGAGGAGGGCGAGCGGCGCGACGTCACCTACGCGGAGCTGCTCGCCGACACGCAGCGCTTCGCCAACGCCTTGCGCGAGCGCGGGGTCGAGCAGGGCGACGTGGTCGGGATCTACCTGCCGATGATCCCCCAGGTTGTCGTCGCGATGCTCGCCTGCGCGCGGATCGGCGCGGTCCACAACGTCGTCTTCGGCGGCTTCTCGGCTGAGGCCGTGCGCGAGCGCATGGAGTTCTCCGAGGCGAAGGCGCTGGTCACCGTCGACGGCGCCCGCCGCAAGGGCAGGACGGCGCCGGTCAAGGCGCGGGTCGACGAGGTCATGGCCGATGTCGGCTCGATCGAGACGATCTTCGTCGTCCATCACACCGGCGAGGACTGCCGGATGCAGGCCGGTCGCGACGTCTGGTTCGAGGCGGCGCTGGAGGCGGCAGACCCCGAGTGCCCGCCTGAGCCGCTCGGCGCCGAGGACCCGCTCTTCATCCTCTACACCTCCGGCTCGACCGCGAAGCCAAAGGGGATCCTGCACACCGGCGGCGGCTACCTGACCGGCGCCGCCTGGACCCACCGCAACGTCTTCGACCTGCGCCCCGAGCGCGACGTCTACTGGTGCGCGGCCGACGTCGGTTGGGTCACCGGCCACTCCTACATCGTCTACGGCCCGCTCGCCAACGGCGCGACCAGCGTGATGTACGAGGGGGCGCCGGACTACCCCGCGAAGGACGTCTGGTGGGAGACGATCGAGCGCTACGGGGTGACGATCTTCTACACCGCGCCGACGGCGATCCGCGCCTGCATGAAGTGGGGGCCCGAGCACCCCGGGGCGCACGACCTGAGCTCGCTGCGGCTGCTCGGCTCGGTCGGCGAGCCGATCAACCCCAAGGCCTGGCTCTGGTACCGCGAGGTCATCGGCGGCGGCCGCTGCCCGATCGTCGACACCTGGTGGCAGACGGAGACCGGCCAGATCATGATCTCGCCGCTGCCGGGGATCACCGCGACCAAGCCGGGTTCGGCGATGCAGGCGCTGCCGGGGATCGACGCCGCGGTCTTCGACGACGACGGCGAGCCGTTGGAGGAGGGAGAGGGGCTGCTCGTCCTGCGCCGGCCCTGGCCGGGCATGCTGCGCACGCTCTACCGGGAGCGCGGGCGCTTCGTCGAGACCTACTTCTCGCGCTTCGGCGCCGAGACCTACCTGGTCGGCGACGCCGCCCGTCGCGACGAGGACGGCTGCCTCTGGGTGCTTGGCCGGATCGACGATGTCGTCAACGTCTCCGGCCACCGGCTCTCGACGGCCGAGGTCGAGTCGGCGATCGTCTCGCACCCAAAGGTCGCCGAGGCGGCGGCGATCGGCCAGAGCGACGACGACACCGGGCAGGCAATCTGCGCCTTCGTCACGCTCGAGGGTGAGCACGAGGGCGACGAGGCGATGGTCGCTGAGCTGAGCGAGCACGTCGCCGCGCGGATCGGCAAGTTGGCGCGGCCGAGGCGGGTGATTTGGTCCGGCGACCTACCGAAGACGCGCTCAGGCAAGATCATGCGCCGCCTGCTGCGCGATATCGCCGAGGGCCGGGCGCTGGGCGACGTCACCACCCTGCGCGACCCCGAGGTGATGAAGGAGCTGGAGGCGAAGATCGCCGCCGGCCAAGACGAGGATTGACGCTTTTTCCCCACAGGCGTGGGGACAAAGCTTCAACTTGTGTCGGGGTCGCGGTCGGCGAGGAAGCGTTGGGCGATCGAGCCGGTGAGCAGGGCGACGAAGGAGATGCCGACGAGGACGACGGCGACGGAGACGATCTGGCCGCCGGTCGTGGTCGGGTGGATGTCGGAGCCGAGCGTGGTCATCGAGGTGATCGCCCAGTAGATCCCCTCCCAGGCGTTGAGCTGTTGGTTCTGCTTCTCGAAGCCGACGAAGAGGGCGCCGCCGGCGACCGCGGTCAGCGCCGCCAGCAGCGCCGCGTAGTGCAGGCCCTGCAGCGAGAGGACTTGGCGCGAGAGCTGCGCCAACCGCAGCAGCCGCAGCAGGCGGAGCAGGCGCAGGACGCGCAGGCCCTGCAGCCCGGGCGGCAGGACCGGCGGGGTGAAGACGACGATGATCAGATCGAGCGGGTGGTGGCGCAGCCAGGTGCGGCGGTCGGGCACGACGGTGAGCATCACGACCAGCTCGACCAGGAAGGCGACCCAGATCACCCAGTTGAGCGCCTGGGCGATGCCCTCCAGCGCCCCGCCCGGGTGCGACTCGTTGATCGCCACCGCCGGAATCGTCAGCGCCGAGGCGATCAGCATCGGCGTGCTGAACAGCTCCGCCACCCGCGTGCTGCGCGCGTCCATGCCCGGCTCGTAGTCCATTCGCGCCTATTTCGACGCCAGCGCCTCGGTGCCTACAAGCGTCGGACGAACGGGTCTCGGCCGTCCGGAAGTACCCGCACGTTGCCGACCGAGCAGACGAAGCTGAGGACTTGGCTCAGCACGTCAGCCATTGGGACTGATCCCGAGCCGCTCGGCGCGCTCGGCGGCGCGGGTGACGATCTCGGCCTCGCCCTCGACGACCCCGCCGCGCATCAGCACGCGGCCGGCGACAATCGTGGTGTCGACGACCGCGCCGCCGGCGGCGTAGACGAGGTCGGAGGCGAGCTCACCGAGGCCGAGCGCGGGCGAGTCGCCGCGCAGGAGAAGGAAGTCGGCGGGGGCGCCCGGCGCGAGCAGTCCGGCGGCGGTGGCGGACGGGGTCGCCGGCGCGGCGCCGTCGCGCAGCAGCGGCGCCCGGGCGCCGGCGGCGATCGCCAGCGCCTCGGCCGAGGGCAGCACGGTCGGGTCGCCGCTCGCGTGGCGCTGGCTCAGTGCGAAGAGCTTGAGGTCGGAGAGCAGGTCGAGCGAGTCGTTGGAGCCGGCGCCGTCGGTGCCGAGCCCGACCCGGACGCCGGCGGCGCGCGCCGCCGGGTAGGGCAGGAAGCCGCCGACCGCGAGCTTCATGTTGGCGACCGGGTTGGCGACGACCGTGGCGCCGCGGGCGGCGATCGTCTCCAGCTCCTCGCGGTCGAGCCAGACCCCGTGGGCGAGCACGGTGCGCTCGCCGAGCAGCCCGAGCCGGTCGAGGTAGATCGCCGGTCGCACGCCGTGCGCCTCGACGCAGTCGGCGACCTCCTTCTCGGTCTCGGAGAGGTGCAGATGGACGGCGAGGCCGCGCTCGGCCGCCTGTTCGCCGGCCCAGCGCAGCAGCGCTTCGCTGACCATGTAGATCGAGTGCGGCGCGATCGAGACGGCGATCGCCGGGGCGCGCTCGGCCAGCGCTTCACTGTCGGCGAGCGTCTGCGCCTGCATCTCGGCGGTGCGGCCGTCGGCGTCGAACAGCGGCCCGCCGATGTGGGCGCGCAGGCCGGCGTCTTCGACCGCCCGCGCGGTCGCCAGCGGGTGCCAGTACATGTCCCAGAAGCGGGCGCAGCCGCCGCGGATCATCTCCGCGCAGGCGAGCCGCGCTCCCCAGTAGACGTCCTCGTCGCTGAGCTTCGCCTCGACCGGCCAGATCTTCTCTTCGAGCCAGCGCATCAGCGGTAGGTCGCCGCCGTAGCCGCGGAAGAGCGTCATCGCCGCGTGCGTGTGCCCATTGACCAGGGCGGGGATCAGCGGCGCCCCGGCCGCGTCGATCGTCTCGTCGCCGGCCTGCGCCACCACCTCCGCCCCGACCGCCTCGATCACCCCATCGACGCAGCGCACCCCGATCAGCGTCCCGTCGAGAGAGGCCCCGGTAACCGTCAGCGCCATACCCAACCCCCTCGCCGACGTGCCTCAAGTTGAGTACCCATATGGGCCACAAAGTTGAGGCACGTCATAGGGCCAGCTCCGGGAGGGCGGCGGCCAGGTCGTCGCGCAGGCGGACGGCGTTGCGCTCGCGGTCGCGGTCGATCTCAGCCGGAGAGAGGGGGTGGGGGGCGACGCCGTTGGCCAGGTTGTCGACGACGCAGACGGCGGCGTAGGCGAGGCCGAGCTCGCCGGCGACGACGCACTCCGAGGCCAGCGTCATCCCGATCAGGTCGGCGTGGGCGGCGATCAGGCGGATCTCGGCCGGGGTCTCGAAGCGGGGGCCATTGGTCTGCCAGTAGACGCCGCCGTCGCGCAGCTCGCCCGCCGCGCTCTCGCTCCATCCGGCGAGCACGCGCTCGCGCCAGGCAGGGTCGAAGCCCGGCGTCGCGTGGCCGCGCGGGTCGTCGAAGGTCGTGACCGTCGCCTGCAGGGCGATGAAGTCGTGCGGGCAGACGAAGCTGCCGACGCCGAGCCCGGCGTAGAGCGAGCCGACCGAGCAGACCGCGAGCACTCGGTCGCAGCCGGCATCGGCCAGCGGGCGCAGGTTGGCCCCGTGGTCGATCGCGTGGGGGAGGACGTAGGCGCCGGCGGCGCCGTGGCGCTGCGTGACGACGGCGTGGCGCTCGGCCGCGGCGACGATCTCGGCGCCGCCCGGTCCGGCGGCGCCGCTGCCGAGGATGACCGCGAGGCGTCCCACGGCCGCGATCCTATTTCGCGCGGTCGAGCGAGCGTTCGCGACTCAAACCAGGCTCGGCGTCCGCACGTCCAGCTCGGCGCCCTCGACGGCGAGCTGGACCGTGTCGGGGTTGCCTCCGCGGGCCCGGCACAGCTCGCGCGCGTCGGCCTCGATCCGGTCGAGCTGCTCGTCGGAATGCAGCGGATCGTGGTGGAAGAGGACAGTGCGCCCGGCCCCGGTGCGGCGGGCGAAGCTGAGCGCGTGCGAGAGCGAGGAGTGGCCCCAGCCGAGGTGCTCGGGGTACTCGGCGTCGGCGTACTGGCCGTCGTGGATCAGCAGCGAGGCGTCGCGGGCGAGCTCGAAGCCGGAGATCCACTCCTCTTCCATCGTCTCGAGGTCAGCGCCAAGCGCGGGCTCGTGGTCGGGGATGTATGCGAGCGAGTCCTCGCCGTCGTCGATCCGGTAGCCGAGCGTCGGCCCGCGGTGGGAGACCGAGGCGGCGCGGATCCGCGCCGGGCCGATCTCCCAATCGCTCTGCGGCGTGCTGCGGAAGGAGACGTCGCAGGGCAGTTCGCGCACCTCGATCGGCGAGAGCGGCGCCGAGATGTAGCGCGAGATGCGGTCGCGCAGCGAGGCCTCCGGCGAGGCCGGGCCCCAGATCACGATCTCGGTCTGGGGGCGGAAGCAGGGCGCGAAGAAGACCAGGCCCTGGATGTGGTCGAGGTGCAGGTGGGTGAGCAGGATGTGCAGGCGGGTCGGCTCGTCGGGCAGCGCGAGGCCGAGGCTGCGGATGCCGGTGCCGGCGTCGAGCGCCAGCAGCGAGCCGTCGGAGAGGGTGACGCCGACGCAGGAGGTGTTGCCGCCGTAGCGGATCGTCTCCGGCCCTGGGGAGGGGACCGAGCCGCGCGTGCCCCAGAGCTTGACCTTCACCTCAGGCCCCGGCCCCGTTTGTCGCCGCGGGCCAGAAGACGGCGATCGCCCCGCGCGAGCCGTGCGCGGTCTGGATCGGGAAGGCCGAGGCCTCGATCTGGTGGCGGGTGCCGTCGGCCGAGTGGATCTCGAATTTGGCGTGGGCGGGGCGGTCGTCGCGCACGGCCCTGACCAGCGGCAGCTCGTCGTAGGGGATCGGATCGCCGCGCTCGTCGAAGGGGCCGAAGAGGGCACCCCACTCCTGGGGGCCGACCGTTCCCAGTTCCTCCCAGGATTTGCCCAGCAGCATCCCCGCAGCCTCGTTGTAGAAGACGAGGATGCCGCCCTCGTCGACGAGGAAGGCTGGGGTGGAGAGCGCCGACATCAGATTGCGAGCGAGGATCAGCTCAAGGGGCTTCTGGGTCACCGTCTCGGTCTCCATGCGTAATCGCCTACCCTCGAATGCGGATGTGTACCAGGGCTGTGATTTTCGTCACTTAGGCAATTTACAGCGCGATGGCGCTTTGGCCGCGAATCTCCGCCGTGCGCCGGTCGGGTAGAAACCAGCGGCGTGAAGGAGCCCAGCACCATGTATAGGGCGGCGATGGCCGTCTGCCGCCCGGCGGTCGTCGGCTGGGGCCGGCTGCAGGTCGAAGGCCTGGAGGCGCTGCCGGCCGAGGGGCCGGTGCTACTCGTCGGTAACCACGACAGCCACTGGGACCCGGTCACCGTCGGCGTCGCCGCCATCCGCCGCCGCCAGGTCAAGGCGCTGGCCAAATCGACGCTCTGGG
>Ga0102946_1000366_pt1 | contig 15707 bp, 12 predicted proteins | sample SalPon2A_A_D1_MG_FD_78209 | JGI IMG/M metagenome (GOLD analysis project Ga0102946, IMG submission 78209) | Soil microbial communities from South San Francisco under conditions of wetland restoration - Salt Pond MetaG R2A_A_D1_MG | ecosystem: Environmental > Terrestrial > Soil > Wetlands | place... | reverse complement strand
TCATCCTGAACATAAGCGCGTCCTGAAGAAAGGTACCGTGCAGCCTTGGCTTCCCCATCGAAGCGTGGTTTTTCGACTTTAAGTAAAACACCTTTTCTCGGGCATTTCGCACTACAGAGTCCATCCCTGGACTCACATCGCGTTATCCTGCAAGTTCTTCTTTACCAGATCTTAACCCGTTCCTCAGGTGCCAGGTAAAGCGCATCAGTTTCACTAACATCAAACGCTTCGTAAAACTCCGGTATGTTCCTGACGACACCGTTGACACGGTACTGTCGCGGCGAATGAGGATCGGTATTGATCTGTTCTCTCAAGGCTTCGTCACGGGACTTACCAAGCCACCCTTGCGCATAACCTATAAACCCGCGCTGTTCACCGGTAAACCCATCCATTACGGGCGCCTCCTGCCCATCCAGCGATAAGTTATAGGCCATCAGGGCAATATCCAGACCACCGAGATCACCGATATTCTCACCCAGAGTAAACTCGCCATTTACACTGAGATCATCAAATGGCTTGAAGGCAGAGTACTGATCCACCAGTTTCGCCGTACGTTTTTCAAATTCCGCTTTATCCTCGTCGGTCCACCAGTTGCGCAATACGCCGTCACCGTCAAAGGTGCTGCCCGAATCGTCAAAACCGTGGCCTATCTCGTGACCAATCACAGCTCCGATCGAACCATAATTGACCGCATCTTCAGCGTTAAGATCGAAAAATGGCGGTTGCAGAATTGCTGCTGGGAATACGATTTCGTTCAGTGGCGGGTTGTAATAGGCGTTTACCGTCTGTGGTGTCATCGCCCATTCTGACTTGTCCACCGGGCCACCCTGACGCGCCAGGTTTTTTTCATAAACAAACATGGCCGAGCGCCGCATGTTGCCCACCAGGTCATTATCGCTGATTTGCAGCTTCGAATAATCTTCCCAATTGTCCGGGTATCCGATTTTTGGGGTGAATTTTGATAGCTTGTCCAGTGCCTGAATCTTGGTTTCCTCACCCATCCAGTCAAGTTCTTTGATACTGATTTCGTAAGCCTTGATCAGGTTATTAACCAGTTCAAGCATCCGCTCTTTTGCCTCGGGCGGAAAATGGCGGGCCACGTAGACTTTTCCAACGACTTCACCGAGATTGTTGTTTACATTGGCAACGGCACGTTTCCAGCGCGGTAACTGCTGTTCAACACCACGAAGTGTTTTCGAGTAAAACTCAAAATTCTCCTGATCCAGTTCTTCGGTCAGTAAAGAGGCATTGCCAGTCAAAACCTTCCAGGTAAGGTAGGTTTTCCAGTCGTCGATGCTGGTGTCTTTGATAATGTCATTCAATGCGCGCATGTAATCGAGCTGTGTAACGACCAGACCGTCAATGCCGTTGACTCCGGCTATGCCCAGGTAGGTATCCCAATCAAAATCAGGCATCAGCTCCGGCAGTTCATCCAGTGGGATCTTGTTGTAGAGCGCAACCATGTCGCGGGTCTGCTCTTTTTTCATATGCTCTGCTGCCATGCGGGTCTCGAGTGCCATAATCATGCTTGCGGCATTTTTGCCATCAGCAAGACCCGCTTTTTCGAACATGGTTTCAATATGCTTCACATAGGCCTGGCGTATGTCTTCCGATCGGTCACCCTCTTCAAAATAGTATTCGCGATCAGGTAAACCCAATCCCGCTTGCCAGGTGTACATCATGTAAGTGTTCGGATCTTTGAAATCGACGTATTGTGCGAGTGCAAACGGCTGATCAAGTCCAACCTTGTTCTCTTCGGCAAAATAGGCGGTCAGTTGCTGGTGGTTTTCAAGCGCCTGGACCTTGGCAAACTCTGCTTCAAGTGGCGTTACACCCAACTGGTTGCGGGTTTCCATGTCCATGTAGGACGCGTACAGGGCACCGACCTTCTGTTCATCGCTGCCCGGGGCAAAATCACCGTCTGCTGCTTCTTCAATGATGGTTTGAACATTGGACGTGGCTTCTTCATGAACGATTAGCCCAACACTGTTACTGGCACGGTCTGCCGGGATTGGTGTTGTGTCGATCCAGGTGCCATTGACATAGGCATTGAAATCGTCACCGGGTCGTATCTCTGTATTCATATTGTCCGTCAAAAGTCCCGAATGCAGTTCAGGTTCCAGTACGACAGTTTCGACCTCCGTCACCGTGGTGTCGGCCGCTTCAACAGTCTGGGTGTTCGTATTGTCTTGCCCGCAGGCTGAAAGCAGCACAGCTAATGCCGCTGCAGAAATGATTCTCTTCATGTTTCTATTCCTTATCAGACCGGGTTTGCGTATCCAGCCAGTCATTCGGTTTTAAATAACGATATAGTTCCGCTTCTGCAGAACCGGGTTCAGGTTGATAGTTATACCGCCAACTGACCAGCGGCGGTAGTGACATAAGTATCGATTCGGTACGACCACCGGATTGCAAGCCAAACAGAGTGCCACGGTCATAAACGAGGTTAAACTCGACATAACGGCCCCGCCGGTAAAGCTGGAAAGCCCTTTCGCTTTCACCGTATTGTGTGTCTTTGCGGCGTTCAACGATGGGTAAATAGGCAGGCAGGTAGCTGTCGCCAATGGCCTGCATGAAATCAAAGCTGCGTTCAAACCCCCATTCGTTCAAATCATCAAAGAACAGGCCGCCCACACCACGGGTTTCCTTCCGATGCTTAAGATAAAAGTATTCATCGCACCAGCGTTTATAGCGGGGATAGACATCATCGCCAAATGGCTGGCAGGTCTGTTTGGCAGTCTGATGCCAGTGAACGATATCGTCCATATTGGGATAATACGGTGTCAGGTCATAGCCACCCCCAAACCACCAGATTGAGTCATCGGTATCTTTCCCGGCCCCTGGCTTGCTGGCGATAAAAAAGCGCACGTTGGCGTGACTGGTGGGCACAAAGGGGTTACGCGGGTGGATGACGAGAGAAATGCCCATAGCCTGGAAATCACAACCCTCCAGTTCTGGACGCGCCGCGGTGGCTGAAGGGGGTAATCGCTTGCCAAAAACATGTGAGAAGTTGACACCCGCCTGCTCAAATACATTGCCCTGTTCCAGTACCCGGGTGCGTCCACCGCCTCCCGCCTCGCGTTGCCACAGGTCCTCCTCAAAGCGCCCTTTGCCGTCTTCGGATTCAAGACCATGGCAAATGCTGTCCTGGAGTTGCAGTAAATAAGTTTTAACCCGCTCTATCGACATTAATCTTTTACCTTGTTGTTTATCCCTGCCTGATAACCTGCCCGCTGACAAGATCACGGATTTCGCTCGGTTTTTCACCGTCGCCCAATTCTCCTGCCAGTATACCGGCGATTTCGGAACCGAAATATGCTTCAACCTGTGCAGCGGTTCTGGCGGGTGGCGCCGATGCGTGATTGGCGCTGGTTGAGATCAATGCGGAGCCAAAGGCGTCGCACAAGGCCCGGCTGGGTTCGTGTGCAGTGATACGTAAAGCGATAGTGTGATGCTTGCCAGCCACGAAATCAGGCACGCCTGCTGCACGTGGAAACAACCAGGTGACAGGGCCGGGCCAGGTCTTCATGGCTTTTTCTGCAAGTGCTGGCTCGACCGGGGCAATCCAGCGCTCAAGCTGTGAGAACCCGCTGGCGATCAGCACCAGCCCGGCCGATACCTGCCGGCTCTTGAGTGCTAATAGTTTGCGGATAGCCGATTCATTGTCCGGATCGCATCCCAATCCGAATACAGCCTCGGTGGGGTAGGCGATGACATGGCCGGCCCGCAGCTTTTCGACCGCAGCGGTGGTATCAAGCAGTGGTTGACTGGTCACGATTCAAGTACCGGGCTCTTGGCCCCTATTCATTTCTTTGCCGTTTTCTTTTTGGCCGTCTTCTTTTTAGAAGCTTTCTTTTTAGTGGTTTTCTTTTTAGACGTCTTTTTCCTGCTGGTTTTCTTTTTGGCCGAGGCCTTTTTCTTTGCTGTCTTTTTTCTACCACGTTTGCGATCGGGTGCGGCTGCGATCAACTCCTCACACTCTGCCTGGGTGAGTGATTCCGGTTCGCGGTCTTTTGGCATACGCGCATTTTTATTGCCATCGGTAATGTAGGGGCCATAACGACCGCGCAGTACCTGTATTTCAGTGCCGTCAAATGTCTTGATAATACGATTGGCTTCGAATTCTTTCTTCTCCGCGATCAGGACGAGAGCCTGCTCCAGCGTAACTTCATGCGGATCAATATCCTTCAATGAAACAAATTTACTGTCAAAACGGATATACGGACCAAAACGCCCGATGGCGGCAAATACTTTTTCGCCTTCTGGTGTAACACCCAGTTCACGTGGCAGTTTGAACAGTTCAAGCGCCTCTTCCAGCGTGATGGTCTCCATGCTCTGTCCGGGCCTGAGGCCGGCAAATACCGGCTTGTCATCATCATCCCTGGTGCCAATCTGTGCGTGCGGGCCAAACCTGCCGAGGCGAACGGACAATGGTTTGCCGGATTTTGGATCTGTACCAAGCACACGCGCAGCCTTGGCGTCATCCCGGCTGACAGATTCCTGTTTTTCATCAACACGCTGTTTGAAGGGTTTCCAGAACGTATCCATCAATGGAACCCAGTCCAACTCGCCACGAGACACTTCATCCAATTCATCTTCCAGCCGGGCAGTGAACTCGTAATCTACATATTCGTTGAAATGCTTCTCGAGGAAGCGCTCGACAACCCGGCCGGTATCAGTTGGCGTGAAGCGGCGGTTTTCGAGTTCCGTATAGTGTCTGCGTACCAGGGTTGACATGATGCTGGCATAGGTGGAGGGCCTGCCGATGCCATATTCTTCCATCACCTTGACGAGGCTGGCCTCGGAATATCTTGGTGGCGGTTCGGTAAAGTGCTGTTCGGCACGAATTTCATTGAGCTTCAGAACATCCCCTTCTTTCATATCCGGGAGGTTGCTCTCATTCTTTTTCTTGCTTTCGGGTTTGGAGACTTCGTATGCGGCCAGGAAACCCGGAAAGGTGATAACCGAACCATTGGCCCGGAAACTTGCGTCTTTACCACAATCGAACTCAACGGCGACCGTATCCATTTTAGCCGGTGCCATCTGGCTTGCCAGTGTGCGCTTCCAGATCAATTCATAAAGGCGAAACTGATCGTTGCTCAGGCTGGACTTGATCTTACGTGGCTCCAGGCTGGCTGAAGTCGGGCGGATGGCCTCATGGGCCTCCTGGGCATTTTTTGACTTGTTCTTGTAAAAATTGGGTGTTTCGGGCACATAGTCCGCACCAAACTGACTTTCTATCTGACGACGGATATCTGCAATGGCATCGTTGGACAATGTCACCGAATCGGTACGCATATAGGTAATAAGACCTTCGGTGTTGCCGTTGATCTCAATACCTTCATACAGGGTTTGGGCCGTACGCATGGTTTTCTGTGCCGAAAACCTGAGCTTTCTTGACGCATCCTGCTGCAAGGTCGATGTTATGAACGGTGCTGCCGGCCGCCGTTTACGTTCCTTGCGCTTGATCCTGTCAGCTTTGAGTTGGCCATTCGCATCGCGATTGAGCTGGTTACGCACCGCGGTTGCACGCGCTTCGTCCCGGATGTCGAATTGCTTGTATTTTTTATCGTCAAGTCGCACCAGGTTGGCCGTGAACGGCATTCCGGATTTTTGCAGATCTGCTTCAATGGTCCAGTATTCACGGGCCTTGAAGGCCTCGATTTCGCGTTCACGCTCAACGATAAGACGCAAGGCAGGGCTTTGAACCCTGCCTGCAGACAAGCCTGGCTTGATTTTCTTCCACAACAGCGGTGACAAGGTAAAGCCAACAAGGTGGTCCAGTGCACGCCTGGCCTGCTGGGCATTAACGAGATCCATCGAAAGCTCACGCGGGTTTGCCACTGCGTCCTGGATTGCGCGTTTTGTGATCTCTGAAAATTCTACCCGGTAAAAAGTCACCTTATCGGCCAGTTTCTTTTCTTTCAGGATTTCATAGATGTGCCAGGAGATAGCCTCACCCTCGCGATCGAGATCGGTTGCGAGATAGACGGCCTCGGCTTTTCTGGTGGCTTTTACAATCGCATCGACATGCTTCTTGCTGCCGTCGCTAAGCTCATAGAGCATGTTGAAATTGTTTTCCGTGTCAACAGCACCGTCCTTGGAAGGCAAGTCGCGGACATGACCATAGGAAGCCAGCACTTCGAAATCACTTCCGAGGTACCGGTTAATCGTTTTCGCCTTCGCAGGCGATTCCACAATAAGTAGGTTTTTAGCCATGATTAGTTCAAACAAACACCATCTGCCTGCAAGGCAGGATTATCTTCAGATGGTAAATTTCTCCAATTTAAAACGTTGTTCAGGACACGTCGGACCGTGCGCTTTAGTCGACCCCTATATTATTAGTGCCGATATTCCTGCTCGCTGTCAAACATCAAATCTTCCATCCAGGCAAAATTCGCTTCCTGGCCGGGTTGATTAAACAACACCATCAAAACCACCCATTTCATATCTTCCAGGGTGATTTCATCGGTTTCCAGGGCGAGTACCCGGTCGAGTACAAGTTCACGACGTTGAGCATCTACGATTCCGATATTCTCAAGGTACATCAGGAAATCCCTGCACTCGGTATCGAGACGGGCGACTTCCGAATCAACATAAACGCGGACGGGGCGGTGGTTATCCTGAAAAAGGTCCGGTTGATGGCGTTGCTCGGCAAGGCCATCGAGCCAGTTAAAGGCCTTTTCGATCTCGCCGTTTGTGAAACCCGCCTGGTGAAGGTTTTCCTCCAGTGAGTCCCTGTCCGGGGCTTCTTCAGGTTCGTCGTATAGATAATTTTCAAACAGGAACATCAATACGTCGAGTACATTTTCTTTCATTCTCAGGCCTCTTTTGCTGTCGGGTGGTAGCTTGGTGTTGTATTCACCAGCCTGATTCCTCTCCACTCTCTAAGCCACAGCATGGCTGAGACTAGTCGCAGCGTCAATGCACATTTTCACAAAATTCTGTCAGGAGATTGATCAAATGAAGAAAAATCATCGATATAGCTCAGTGGCAAATGGGGACACCCATGTCATTGTTCAAGCTGAAACGCGACCTGCCTTGCCTGCATATTTCACCCAACGCGCTTTTCAGTTAGTTTAAAAACCACGCTTCGATGGGGAAGCCAAGGCTGCACAGTACCTTTCTTCAGGACACGCCGTTATGTTCAGGATGAACGGTACTTCGTGATAGAGCACATGGATGTGCTTGTGTCGTGTCCTGGCAAGCACTACCACCCGCCGCAGCCCCACTCCTGTCAAATCGGAGAGACCAGAAAACCCCGCATTGTTCGAATGCAACAGTCACGCCTCAAGCAAGTCTGATCTAATGCCTTTTTAGTCTGGGCAAAACAGTTACTTATAGAGAGGCTCGCCACTGAATGGTGAAATATGCGCACAGCTAGTGGCTTACACACGCCTGGGTTTTGCTGTTGTCGCGGTTTTCCGCTTTCGCTCACCTGTTTTTTGCGTTTGAGTCCCGGATATAACGTCCACTGCTGTGTTTGCTGACCAGGCCCTTGAGTTCCATCATTAACAGCATGGAAGATACTTCGCGGGCGCTGAGGCGTGTCTGCTCTATGATGCTGTCCACCGGTTTCGGGTCGTGACCGAGCACATCCCAGACGGCGCGATAATCGGCATCATCCAGCAGGCGCAATGTTTTCCTGACGGCGGGTTGGACAGGCCCCTGGTCAAGGTCCAGTCGCTGTTGAATCTCCATCTGCAATTCTGCGGCTACCGGCCCCAGTTCCTGCATGATATCGGCGGTTGTTTCCACCAGACGCGCACCTTCGCGTATCAGTCGGTGGCAACCCTTGACCATCGGGTTATTTAAAGAACCGGGCAGGGCGAAAACATCTCGCCCCTGTTCAGCGGCTTTGCGCGCGGTTATCAGCGTGCCGCTGTTCAGGCCGGCTTCGATGACCAGGACTGCCAGACTCAAACCGGAAATAATCCTGTTGCGCGATGGGAAATGCTGACGCCTCGGTGGTTCGCCCAGCGGTAGTTCGGAAACCATGGCGCCTTGCGAGCGGATACGCGCGGCAACGTCGCGGCTACTCGCAGGGTAGGTGATATCCAACCCGGTACCGTTGACGGCAATCGTGAGCGCGCCGGCATCCAGCGTCGCGCGGTGGGCCGCGGTATCGATGCCGCTTGCCAGGCCGCTGGTAATGGTCATGCCCTGGCGCGCCAGCGTTGCTGCGAAGTCACGCGCGTGCTCAAGACCGCCGGCGGTGGGGTTACGGCTGCCGATAATCGCGATTTGAGGCTGCCAGAGACAACCGGGGTCGCCATCAATAAATAATGCAGCAGGCGGGTTGGGTATGCGGCGTAGCAGCACGGGATAAGCATCGTCATCCCAGCGCAGCAGGTGATGGTTTGGATCAGAGAGCCAATTCAGATCCGACTCAATTTTCGCTTCATCCGGGCTGGTTATCGCGGCGCTGGCCTCATCCGATAAGCCCAGTCGGGCCAGGTCACGTTTGCTGGCAGCAGCCAATGCGGATACGTCACCCGTTGCTTCGATCAGCTTGATAAGCGATGCACCCCCGAGTGAGGGTGCATTGAGAATAATTAACCAGTCACGATGTTTCGTAGTAGCCCCCTTTGCTTATGCCAGGGGACTCCCGGTCAATGCCGGCAAGTTCCTGGTTGTTAAAGTGTCTCTTGCGGATGTTTCAATATGTCGCGTTCACGCACCGGTCGTTTACCGTTCATGATCATGGCATAACTGACTTCATCAAAAACCCTGAACACGAGGATATGAGCACTGTACTGGTCCGGCAATGTGACCTTGTCACCCTCGAGTGTCTTTTGGTCCGCAAAACTACCGGTCGGATATTTCACCTCGTCCTGGATTCGTTTGCCAGGCCGGAAAGCCGAAAATACATGTCCCGGCTCAACACCCTGGTTCATTCCGGCGCTGATCGCGACAACCTGGTAATGACCTGCGCCATACCTGGCCTGGGTCAAGGCTATTACTTCTATGCCCTGCGGTACCGGGTCCATGGCATGTGGCAGCAACTGGTCAGGATAAACATGGTCGTCAACCGGTAAGACGTAGTCACCCTGCTTGACTTCCGTACGGCCGCTTTGAATTTCCAGGATGGCAGGATCACCCTGCTTAACCAGTCTTCCAATCGCGATATCCCAAAACTCTACACCCAGGATCGGCGGGTCCTTCTTACGCCAGGACATCGTCGCATCCCAGATATTATCCGGATAGGTGTCCATCTCGGGTTGATGTACGGCATACCTGTGATTCTTGCCTCTTTCCATCACGCCATTGTCATCATAGTAGATGTGACGTTTTCGAACGATGGCAAATTCCTCGCCAATGCGTCCGTCAATGCCTCGAACATATGTAACATCTTTCTCTGTCGCCATGTGGCGTTGGCTTTCATTGGCCACCACGTATGGCAGGTCAGAGAATGAACCGGGGTTCAGCACACGGGCATTGGTAATGAATGGTTCGATCGCCGACCAGTCAATAGGCGGGATTGGTTCACGCGGTAACCGGCGTATTTCGGGTGATAGCCGCACGGTTTGTTTTCCACCGTTAACCACCAACCTGGGCTGGCCATCGATGTATACAAGCGATATCCGGTCACCAGGGTATATCAAATGCGGGTTTTCAATTTGTGGATTGGCATGCCAAATAGCAGGCCATTGCCACGGTTGCTCCAGAAACTTCCCGGAAATATCCCATAATGTGTCACCCTTCACAACAACGTATTCATCTGGGTGATCGGAGCGCACGGACACATCCTGTGCCATCGCTGTGCTCGCCAACATCGCCACCAGGATCAGGTGAATAATTTTCTTAATCACATTCCTTTCCCCATATAGTAGGCATCCAGCCATCTTGACCGATGCGGTCATTATTCTTCACTAGCGAACATGGTTCGTCATTAGCTATCATAAATCCTGTGGTGCAAAAGTTCACGTAAATTATTTATCAGGCGCACAAGCAAATGTCAAAACTAAATATTTTAGAGTTTCCCGATCCCCGCTTAACAACGGTTGCCAGCGACGTCGATATTTTCGACGGAGCCTTGAAAAAACTGGTTGAGGATATGACTGAAACCATGTATTCGGCCAATGGAATTGGGCTCGCGGCGACACAGGTAAACGTCCACAAACGCTTGCTGGTGCTTGATGTCAGTGAACATCAGGATCAGCCCCGGGTGTATATCAATCCTCAGGTCATCAGCCAATCTGGTGAGCAGGTTCATGAGGAGGGTTGTCTGTCGGTACCCGGTATTTATGCATCTGTAAAACGTGCCGAGAACATCACGGTCAAGGCCCAGGATGAAGAGGGAAATACCTTTGAAGAAGAGGCAGAAGGACTGCATGCAGTGTGCATTCAACACGAAATGGACCACCTGATTGGCCGGCTTTTTGTCGATTATCTGTCCCCATTGAAAAGAAATATGGTTAAAAGAAAGCTCGAAAAGCAGCGAAAAGTGGCTGCGAAAGAGGCTGAAGATCATCTGGTAATCTGATTGTGACCCATATAAACCCGCCGTTGCGTGTCCTGTTTGCCGGGACACCTGAATTCGCTTTGCCGCCATTTCAGGCTCTGATTGATGAATCGTGCGAGATTGTTGCGGTATTAACCCAGCCCGACCGGCCAGCCGGCCGTGGAAAGCAGTTACGCGCCAGCCCTGTCAAGCAACTTGCGCTCGAGAATAAAATCAGGGTTCTGCAGCCGGAAAGCCTCAGGGATCCTGAATGGAAGGAAACGTTAACCGGGTTGAAGCCGGATTTGGTAATCGTCGTCGCTTACGGCCTGATGATTCCAGACTGGTTGCTGGCTTTGCCAGCGGATGGTTGCTGGAATATCCATGCTTCCCTGCTGCCCCGATGGCGTGGGGCGGCACCGATTCAAAGGGCAATCGAGGCAGGTGATGAGAAATCAGGAGTCTGCATCATGCAGATGGAGGCTACCCTGGACACAGGGCCGGTGTATCATTGCCTTACAACTTCAATTAAGCCGTCTGATACGGGTGGCAGTTTGCATGACCGCCTGGCCAGCATGGGCTCGCAGGCATTACAGACCTGTATTGAATTGCTGGTCAGTGGCCAGCTTCCACAAGCGGTGGAGCAGGATGAAGCCAGGGCCGTGTACGCCAGGAAACTAACCAAGGCCGAAGCCGAAATGGATTGGAACCAGCCTGCCGAGGTGTTGCAGCGAAGGGTGCGTGCCTTCAATCCGTGGCCGGTTGCATGGTGTGAGCTGGATGGTCAGCGGCTGCGCATCTGGAAAGCCGAAGTTGTGGATAATGCGGGTAATTGCGCACCTGGTCAGCTTCTTAATGACCGGCAGAACATGATCGTCGCCACGGCAGATAAGGCGTTAAAAATATTGGAACTACAACGAGCAGGTGGTCAGCGAGTGACCGCCGAGCAATTTCTCAACGCACAGAATTCACGGGTCCGGTGACACTTGCCAAAAAATAGAAAAACCTTGCAGAACCCGCGTCTCGCTGCGATCAGGGCGATTTCAGATGTCCTCGATCAACATCAGAACCTGGGTGACAGCGACGCACTTTCGGGTCTTTCAGACAGTCGTGATAAGGCGCTGGCCCGAAACCTGGCCTACGGTGTGTTGCGCTGGTTGAGTTCCTTGGAGTGGTTGGCTGCCGGTCTGCTGAGCAAACCGTTGAAGAGACGTGAGATCGAGGTCAAGCGGCTGATTTTGCTGGGCTTGCAACAGCTTTGGCATGACCAGACGGCGAGTCATGCGGCGGTTAATGAAACTGCCGAATGCGCCCGTTTGCTGGGTAAGCCATGGGCGGTAGGCCTGGTGAATGCCGTGTTGAGACGGTTTCAGCGTGAAAAGGACGTTTTCCTCAAGAAAATGGAACAATCCGGAAAGCACTTGGCGCACCCGGGCTGGTTGTTGATGGAAATTCAAAAGGACTGGCCGGAGCAATGGCCTGATATCATCGATGCCAACAACAAGCAGGCACCCTTGTGGCTGAGAATCAACCGTCAACGAGCAGACGGGATACAGCTTAGGGACGCACTGAAAGTTGCCGGATTTGATATCAACGATCACCAGTTTGCCAGGGATGCTGTTTGTATTCACCCTGCTGCACCGGTGGGCAAAATTCCGGGCTTCGAAAAGGGTTGGCTCTCCGTACAGGACCCGGCCGCGCAGTTGGCAAGAGACATGGTTTCGCCACAGCCCGGTGAGCGTATTCTCGATGCCTGCTCGGCACCGGGCGGCAAAACGGCGCATTTGCTTGAAACCTGTGACAGTATCGAATTAACCGCGCTGGATATGCAGGCAGACCGCATCGCGCTGGTCGATGAAAACCTGCGGCGCCTCGGGTTAAGCGCTGAAACGCTGGCGGCTGATGCAACGGTCATCGAAAGTTGGTGGAAGGGTGAAAAGTTTCACAAAATTCTACTGGATGCGCCGTGCAGTGCGACGGGTGTTATCAGGAGACACCCGGAAATTAAGTGGCTTCGCAGCAGCGGCCAGGTCGATAAGGTGGTGCAAACACAGGCTGTTTTATTGAATACACTATGGCCCTTGGTGGAACCGGGTGGTTTGTTTGTCTACGCCACCTGCTCGGTACTGAAACGCGAGAACGATCAACAGATACAACAATTTCTGAATCAACATCAGGAGGCAAGGTTGGAAATGCCTGCTGTAAAATGGGGAACGGCCGGTTCCTATGGACGACAAATTTTGCCCGGAGAGGCCAGGATGGACGGATTCTTTTATGCGGTTTTGCGTAAGTCTGCTTAGTTTGACACTGCTTTTTCTCGCGGCTTGTGGTCAGCGCGAAGCACTCGACTATGCGTTTACCATCAATAACGTGTCGGTAAGAAATGCCTATCAGTCCCTGGATATTCGAATTCAGCAACAGCTGGAATTGAGCTCGGAGGCGCGTGCTGCTTTAGAACATGGTGTTACTCTGACCATCCGTCTTGAACTGGAATTGCGTAATGATAGCAACGTGATTGTTACGCACCGGGATGACCGGCGTTATCAGCTACGTTACCTGCCGCTGAGTGAGTATTACCAACTGGCAGAAGAGCGCACCGGAGAGTTGAAAACCTATTCACGCCTGCGGCACATGCTAGCTTCGATGGGCGATTTCAATGTTCAGTTATCGACCGGACCATTAACATCAGGCGGTTATGAGCTACGAACCCGAATCAGCCTTGAAGAAAGTCGTTTGCCCACACCAATGCAGCTGCCGGCCTGGTTCTCATCGCAGTGGCGACACGATTCGGAGTGGTCTGTATGGCCTTTCAAAGTAAGCGTGTAAGACGGCTGGTGTTAAGGGTGCTGCCGGTCACGGTAGCGCTGGTTGTACTGCTGGTTTCGCTTATTCTTGTCAGCAGAGTGCCCCAGGACCCCAGTGGTTTGAACCAGCCATATGTGTGGGTGCTCGTATTGACGGTTTTTGCATTGCTGGTGGTTTCAGCTGCAATTTTTCACCGGGTGATCTCGTTGACCAAAAAGGTCAGGGAGCATGCGCCCGGCGCCATGTTGTCGGCGCGCTGGGTAAGGTACTTCCTGGTTTTGTCGTTGCCGCCCGCGTTGATTGTTTACTTCTTTTCCGCCTATTTCCTTACCCGCACCGTGGACAGCTGGTTTGATGTTGGTGTCGAGGCGGCATTGGCCGATTCACTCGAGTTGGGTCAACAGTTCCTGGAGAACCGGACACTGGAAGTTCGTAACCAGGTGCGCCGCCTGATCCGTGAAATCGATAACCCGGCCGATGGAGTCGACCCGGTGCGCAGGGCCTTGCTGGCAAATGTAAGTGCCAGCGGACCACTGGAGCTTTCGGTGATGGAAGGTGACGGCCGCATGGTTGCCAGCGCGAACATCAATATGCTCGCAGATCTGCCTGAACGACCCGGTGATTACGCCTTGTTACAGGCACTGGACCGGGGTGAGTACGCAGCGGCAGAGCCTGCGGCAGATGGTGTTTTGCGTATCCGTGTTATCCAGCGCCTTCCTCATGATGTGCCCGGCAGACAGGGCTATTTGCTACAGGCAATTTACCCCCTGCCGGAGACCATCACGACACTGGCCGGCAAAATTGAGCAGGAATATCACCGCTACCAGAACCTGAGCTACTTGCGTGAACCACTGAAGCAAAGTTTTATCCTGATCCTTTCGCTGGTATTGCTGTTAACCGTACTGTTGGCTATTCTCGCGGCCCTGAATGTCGCGCGTAAACTCGTTTCACCCATTTCTAAACTGGCCCAGGCGACCCGTGAGATAGCCGCTGGCGATCTGACACATGAAGTACAGGCTGAGACCCGGGATGAACTTGGTTTCCTGGTGCAGTCATTCAATGAGATGACCGAGGCGCTGACCAGGGCCAGCCAGGAGGCAGAACACAGCAGGGCGCAGTTACAGTCGCAAAGTGAGTATCTTGAAACCGTCCTCGGTGGTCTGACCTCGGGTGTGCTGACCGTGGATGACAATCAGAAAGTCATCACTGCCAATGCCGCAGCGACGCAGATACTGGGTGTGCCGGATGGTTTTTTTGCTGGTGAGACCCTGTCCGAGCGTGCCAGGAAAGTTCCACTGCTGGCACCGTTGTTCGAGTTGATCTGGCGTCAGATTGGTCGCGGTGCGGGCGAATGGCAACGGGAGATACGTTTGCAGGTTCACGGCCAGGCGCTGGTTCTGCTGGTACGTGGTTCCCGGCTTGGCAAGGAGACCAGCCATACGGGAGGTTCAGTGATTGTTTTTGATGATGTCACGATACTGAACCAGGCACAGCGTGAGGCTGCCTGGGCGGAAGTTGCACGCCGGCTGGCACACGAGGTCAGAAACCCTTTAACACCGATTCGACTGGCCGCCGAGCGTTTGCGTTTGAAACTGATGAGCAAGCTGGATCAGAAAGACGGCAATATGCTGGACAGTGCAACCGGTACCATCGTCTCGCAGGTGGAAGCATTGCGTTCGCTGGTGGATGCATTTGGTGATTATGCCCATGGGCCTCAACTGGTTCGCGCCCCGATCGAACTTGACCAGCTGATCAAGGAGGTTGTCGCACTGTACCAACATGAAGATCAGCGGGTGAGGTTTCATCTGAAATTGATTGGTGGCCCGCCGGGCCTGGCAGCGGACAGCGGACAAATCAGGCAGCTATTACATAACCTTATCGTTAACTCCAGCGAAGCGGTGGCAAAAGAAGAACAGGCCGAAGTGTACATTCGCACCAGGCTGATCAACCAGGCTGGTAAGAAATGGCTGGAAATGGAACTCAGTGACCGTGGTCCGGGCTACCCGGGCATGGTGCTGGAAAAACCGTTTGAACCCTACGTGACATTCAAGGCCAACGGCAGCGGTCTCGGACTGGCCATTTGCCGCAAGATAGTCAGTGAGCACGATGGCCGGATCACAATTTACAACCCCGCCATCGGTGGCGCCTGTACCACTGTCATCCTGCCGGTGGGCGGGAATGTCTAAACATTCGAACAATGCGGGTGTTCTTGTGTTCTCCGATTTGACAGGAGTGGGGCTGCGGTGGCTGGTAGTGCTTACCAGGACGCGCTTATGTTCAGGATGAACGGTATGCCGCGGGCGCAGGGATGCGCGTGAGCGGCCTGTGCCAGTTTTGCACGATGCCCAGATCATGGTGCTTCTACGTTAACGTAAAAACCACGCTTCGATGGGGAAGCCAAGGCTGCACAGTACCTTTCTTCAGGACGCGCTCAAGCACATCCTGTGGCGCTCATCCT
>Ga0102946_1000365_pt1 | contig 15715 bp, 11 predicted proteins | sample SalPon2A_A_D1_MG_FD_78209 | JGI IMG/M metagenome (GOLD analysis project Ga0102946, IMG submission 78209) | Soil microbial communities from South San Francisco under conditions of wetland restoration - Salt Pond MetaG R2A_A_D1_MG | ecosystem: Environmental > Terrestrial > Soil > Wetlands | place... | reverse complement strand
TTCCCCATCGGGCGGCTCAAGTAACCAAATCTCACCATTGGTAATCGATTGCTCCATCTTTATTCCTTCCATATTCTCATACCTTGAAGGCATTTCGACACCGAGCTTCAGAGAGTCATCTTGGGGAGAAATAAAATAAAGTTTGCCCTGGCCAAGCCAGTCGGCAAGATTAAAATTCCATAAGTCCAGTTTCTGTTCGGCGGCTACTGGCTCCCCGTCATCATTCAACAATCCGTAGGTTTCATGACGCCATTCCTGATGAAGGTCAGCCTGATCCAGGGGTTCTTCTGAAAAATAGGCGATCATATAACCTTGGTAACCAGGGTCTATGCTGATTTCAGACAATACCGCAACCACTCCATCCATTTGCAACAATCTGTCATTCACAAATGGTAAGGACGGGCCAGCTATAACTGTCTTTGTCACCTCATTTGGTTGCCGGCCATTCAGATTTAACGCCCCCAGGAAGACCTGAAAATGATCACAGGCTATATGGGGGGCCAAATCAACCGGGCAATGTTTCCACCACCAGGGACCATCCAGGCCCATCGTATCGATAGTCACTTCCAAAGCCTGGTTGCAAAGCGGACAACGCGACACCGCTAAATATGGAATGTTTTCAGCATATTCCTCCAGTATCTGTTGCTCTTCTGCGTCGGATGCACGCCATTGCTCAACCGACAAACCCAGTCCCTTCTCACCAAAGCGTTGAGCAGACAATTTCTTGACACGGGAAAGGAGTTGAGCTCTAGATTTTGCAGACCAATTATTCATACTAATCAACTAATTCCTTTTGGGTTGCATACCATTGTTTACCAAGTTCTTTAGACTACGGGCCATTTAATTATTGATGGCTTCCTGTTGATTACGAGCGCCAATAATATGGTACTTAATCAGTCCCATCCTTCTGGTTTCTCTGCACCTTTACATTTATAGTAATTATCCAGATCTACTTCGGATTCCAATACGTACATTTCACCATTACTATCAAAAACCAGTAAAGGTTCGTCTTTACTCAAGTCTGGTTTCTGAAGAGAAGGGTTTGGCTCTTTTCCGTTTGCTTTACAATATTCTGTGTAATTGGCCTGTGGACCGTGCATGACCATGTTTGGTTTATCCTCGGAGCCATCCCGGCCCATAGCGCCATTTAACCCGGCAATCATCTTTTTCTCTTCAGGGGTGTCTCCCTGTATCCGTTTACCACCCTCACCAAAAAAATCGTGACCATCATAATCACCTGCGTAAGTATTCCCTTTCACAGGCGGGATATCGTCGATAGACTGGGCCCCGGTAGTAGTTCTTACACCTCGTAACTTACCATGCTTATCATAGACACCTACCAGGCCCTCGAGATCATTATCCGCGATCTTCTTGCTTAGTTCTTCGTCAACATCCCCACCCGGGAACTTTACTGAATCGGGTCGCTTTTCAAGGTTTATTGACTTGTTTTTTACTTTCATTGGTTTACCAGGCAATGGCTTCCGATCCTTACAGTGGGGGCCGGAACCGTTGATATGGGGCACCTGGGAGGCATTGCCCGATCTGAATGTCGCACTGTTCCCGGACTGCTGACAATATTTTCTCATTCCTTCTGCATGACCACCGTCCATACCATGTTTTCTGGCCGTACTTTTTCTATCTTTTTTCGCTACGTGGTTTTTCTCCAGTTCTTTACATGCCTCTTCATCACCTGGCTTTTTATCTGTAGCACCGACACCAACCTTCGGCGGTTGTACCTCACCTGGACACGGTACGTTTGACTTGCTACCCGCGTTATTGCCATGCGGGTCGGTCAGTCTTCCCACGCCCTTACCTTCAAACTTGACATTGACGGACTGGTTCATGACTTCGGACTTGCCTTTGATCTTGCTTGAGATCACGCCCATTGCCACCCCGGGTTCGTCACCACTGGTCATAGTATATGCAGAACCCTTAACCACCACTTTCTGTTGATCATCCCCCACCCGTTTGCTCACTTTCGCAGATGCCATCGAGGAATTACCCACATTGGGATAGGGGATCGGCACCGGTGAGGGTGCAGGTGGCGCGGGAGTCTTGCACACATCCGGAAACGCAGCGGTAACACCTGAACTTGCTTTGTGTTGGGTGGTAAGGAAATTGACTGTAATACTTGATGGCATCAGCTGGTCGCTCCCGCTGCCTTCAGCATAACAGCTTCACGGGCACCTTCATCAGATGCGCCCCAAACCAGGATATTGCCCACGCCGGTATAGCCCTTACGCAAGGCCCAGGCTGCCCAGGCCAACATGATTGCACCGCTGGCAGCACCGGTATCGCCGATACATTCCACCGGGTTCCAGTGCATCATTGTTTTATAGGGCCACATGGCTTTTGGCAGGGCCATCAACCATTCCTGTGCCCGGTAACGTTCTCCACTCAGATCGGAGATCACCACGGCATTCGCCTCATTGACGTCGCCAACAACCGACTGGATGGACTGTGCCAGGGCGTTTGCATTATTGGGCTCTCCCCACTGGATGGTTTCATGACGACCTGCCGATGCCGCAATATGGGCGTAGACCGGTGCAGCGCGCTGTTGAGCGTGCTGTAATGATTCCAGTGCTATAAGCCCGGCTCCTTCACCGGGAATGGTACCGGTTTTTCGTGGATACTCGGTCAGTTTTCCGTTCGCTTTCAGCCATGATAGTGCCCGCGGAGTTACCCACGAATCAACGGCACCGATAATAGCTACGTCAACCACGTTGTTTTCCAATGCTTTGGCAGCGGTGCGGATGGATTGCAATACCGATGCTCTTCCCGCTGGAACTAGCTTGGCATGAACAATCTCATAACCTTCCGGCGTTGAATCCAGCAGCATCTGGCGAGTGGCCGATCCATAATTCAGTAGCCGGCCAGCCGGCCTGGATCCCGCGGTTCCGAGGTATACACCGAGTTTCGTCCCCGGTTTGATTTTGGCATCCTGGATAACTTCTTCGAATGCTGGCAACAACATGGCAGACAGCCGGGCCGGGCCCAGGCGCCCATTGGTTATTTGTGGGACTTCGGCAATGGTGACAGCTTCAAACGTACCCTCATCCACTTCAATTGTAAAACTTTCAAGGCGGGAGAGACGCGAAACTCCTGCCCGCAAGGCGGCAATAGCCGCGTCAGCACTCAAACCCACCGGTGTTACCAAACCCAGTCCGGTTACGGCCAATTGCCCGTTCCAGTCTCCCTTGTTCGCGGAACCGGCCATTATATTATCCGGGCCTCGATGTTTTTCAATTCTTCAACCTTGCCCTGGATATCCAGCATGGACTTCCAGGTAACAAAAAACTGACGGGCATCGGTGTCAAAATGCAGGCTTTCCAGGACGGGTTTTGATCGCATGCCCTTCCTTGCGAAACGAACGCCAATCGTCGGACAACTGGCATTCATATCAAATCGAATGTGACGGTCTTCGGTCATCCCGACCAGTTCACAGCGCTCATCGCCCTGCAAATAGCCCTTAGCAGTCAACGCGACCGGGGCAGCCTGCAGGAACCGTTCGTCAAAGTCATCTGGCAGCAAGGGTGCGCGCTCTTTTTGCCAGGCATCATCATAGGTTCCGGCATACTTGCTGCGGGCTTCCCAAAATGGAGGGACCGGACCAAAGCCTACTGGTTGAGGGTGATCATACGGGTCCCTGATCAGATGGTCAGGATTTTCAATATTGGGTAAAGCAACAGATGCAGAGTCCAGTTTCGAGCGCTTGGCGATAAACCCCTTACCGACCGGGTTCGCAGCGTGTGATGCGTGATGTTTGTCATTGTCATGACTGGTGTCCAGGCCGCCGTATGCATTTTCCCACTTTAATGGCATGCGTTCGAAAGGCTCCGGTGAATTGATATCGCGATATCCGGTACGGTTGCCAAAAACAACGGCCTTTTGCATCAGGGTTCCTACCCGAATACCAATATTCATACGCCCGGTTTTTCCTCCAGGAACGATAGCGTGACCCGACAACGTGACTCCGGTATTCATCCGCACGGGCAGAAAGTCAGAGGTTCGTATGATGCTGGTTTCGGCCGGGTCTCCATAATACTCGTCAGCCTGGATGATCGGTGCCTGCTGTTTTGAAACCAATGTTGCGCCTTGAGAAAAATCAAAGGTTCCTTTAACAATCACCACTAAGGTTTCCCGACCTGTACGGTCAAATATAACCACTCGCTCCATTTCATAGGGTGTGCGATTGATTACCTCCACGTTGTCTTCTCCAGAGGTTCAAACGGCATGTTTAATTAATCTCGACATGACCACCCTTAATTCTGATCGGGCCGGTTGAACGGCTCAAAAGGTTTGCGCCCCGGATCGTTATTTTGCCATTTTCATCAATGACGATACTTGCCTTACCTACCCGTAATTCGAGTTTTTTCTCTGCCTTGATGAGGACGGTCTCACCATCCACCCTGGCATGGACTTGCTTCTCTCGACCTGCCGCTTCCAACGCTGATGCAAAGTCGCCGATGGGTTGCAGGCTGGCTATGGCTATTGCTTTTTCTGGATCGTTGTTTTCAAACAACAGGACAACCTCTTGTCCAAGTAATTGTTCTCCCGGCTTGTCTGCGAGATCAGACACCATCCGGGCCCGCAATGGCTGGGCATTTCCACACTGCACCATCAGATAGCCATCTTGCGGTGCGTCAATAACCCTGCCCACCACGGGACTCGTATCGGGAAGTGCATTCCGCTCTTCTACGCGTTTCACCAGTTTTAACTCTTCAACCATATTCTGACCCTCAGAAACATCAGTTCTGCTTAATAGGTTTGCCTCTCATCGTGATGGCGCCTGAACCCGTTATATTTACTTTTGCACCCTTAATAACAATGTTGCCACTTTTTGCCATCGAGATACTTGCTTTGCCGCACTTCAGAAAAATCTGGTCGGCTGATGTGATCTTAACCTTCTTTTTCTCAGCTTCTATTATCAGGTCTTTGTCTTCGGCCTTAATGGTAATTTTTTCTTTTCCGGTAATTTGAACATTCTTCTTCGATGCCTTGATCGTAATGTCTTCTTTCGCTGCTGCGAGCGTGATGTTTTTCTTGGCACTAATACCAACATCACTGTTCTGGGCCTGGACGTTGATTTCACGTGTTTTGGTCGACAAGGTCATGCTCCACAAGGCATGCGCATTGATATCTTTCATCGCCCATAACTCGATGCTGGGAATTTGCGGAAACAGACCCTCTATCATTTTCTTCGCGTCATCGAATGCGTCCAATGCAGCATCAGCAAGCGCCATGAATGCAGCGCCCATGGCTTCTGGCGATGCACCACTAGCTATGGCGTCACTTAACGCCGATGCTTTTTCCTGGGTAGCAACTACATCATCACTGATACCTTCACCAACCTTTGCAGCATCTGATTGCAATGCCGTCAATTCTGCAGCGCCCGCTTCAATGGCTGGAGACAGGGCCGCCAAACCACCCTGTGCCGCGCCGCCGGCAGCTGCGGCGCCGGCATCTGCGCCACCTTGCATGGTTGCGCCCGCCGCAGCACCACCACCTTTTTGAATCGCTTCTGCCGCCGCCTTGGCACCACTTTCAATAACCGCAGCCACAAAATTCATGGCCTTTATGTGAATTCCAAGATTTGTAAATAACTCGTAGGAACCGCCTGAGGTCAGCTTCATGTTCTTACCGGATTCGGTAACGATATTTTTACCCGCCATGTCGGTGATATTGTCGTCAGCCGTGCGGTTGATATCCGCACCAGCACTACGACTGATTGTAGCGCCTGCATTGGTGGTGATGGATGAACCAACCGTTTCAGCCTCGGCGTCCTCAACTTTGATCGTCAGGTTTTTCTCGGCATGAAGATAGACTTCCTCGCTGCCCTTTTTGTCTTCAAAACGCAATTCATTGTAGTTCTCCACTCCACCGCCCTTGGTGCTGCGGGACTTGATACCACTCTGGGTTTTATTGCCCTCCAGGTCATATGGTGGCATGTTGACCGCGTTGTACACCCTTCCCGTAATGATGGGACGATCGGGGTCGCCTTCCATAAAACTGACAATGACCTCCTGGCCTATGCGGGGTATGTGCATTGCACCCCAGTTTTTACCGGCCCACAACTGTGAAACGCGTATCCAGCAAGAACTGTTCTCATCATTCTGTCCATACCGGTCCCAATGAAACTGGACTTTCACACGACCGAATTCATCGGTGTGTATTTCATCATCGGATTTACCAACGACCATAGCCGTTTGCGGCCCCTGTACAATGGGCTTGGGTGTTTCACGAGCGCTTCGAAAATGCCTGTCAGTCTTCATTAGCTGCACCTGGCACCGGTATAACTCAACTGGTGTCGTTGACCCGCCAAAGAATTCTGCATTATTGATTTGATGATGTATGGATAAAACCAGGTGCTCTTTTTCCTGGTCCTTCCTGCCGTGCCCACTGAGCGTAAATGTATATCCGGGGGCAAGACCGCGGTGATTTCCACCGGCGGAAACCCTTTCCTGTTGACACTTCAGCTCCTGTAGCCGGATTTCAACCAAAGCCATACCGTCACCGGGTTCGGTGTACTCGCCCGGGTAATCAAAAACTTCCGGCTTCAGCGTCGCAGGCAGTACGTGTTTGACATCCTGCGGGTCTATCTTTGACAACAGGTCGGCTTTTGGTTTCTTGAAGTCAAAATCCCGCATTGAATATAAACTTGGCATTATGGACTGGCTGGTTGACCAGTAGTCCAGGTAGTCTTCAGTGACCGCGTGTGAACCGTGAAAGTCATTAAATGGAATTGTGGCGTAATCCAGAAAATTAGAATGGGTTGCCATTTCGTCTACCATAACAAGCGTATGTTTAGTGGGACCATGCTCGAAATAGTAATAGATGCCCTCCTGCTCCATCAGGCGACTGATAAAATTGAAATCAGATTCGCGATACTGAACACAGTATTCCCACTTTCTGTATTTACCTTTCAGCTGGTCATCAAAGTCCGCCATACCATTGTCCCGAAACACTTCCTTGATGATGTCCGGTACAGATTTTTCCTGGAAGATCCTGCAATCAGCGGTACGTGTCAAAAACCAGAACCAGGGCCGCATTTTTGCCTTGTAACGATAAAGCCGTTCACTGGCACCCGCGTAATGGAACTCGGTTAGCAAGCCGTTAAAATTTCTTTTACTTCCATCTTCGAGGTTCAGTTCAATGGTCACCGGCTGACCGACAACCTTATCAAAATGCAGTTCGGCATTCTCACTCAGCAATTCCAGGTCAAACTCGAACAGGCGGCCAATGTGTTCCTTACCGCTGACAGAATCCACCAGCAAATCTCCCTTCAGCTTGGAAACTATCCTTACGGGAAAATTTGATTGATCAACATTTATTTCTGACATTTAATATTTCCAGTTTGAATTAAAGAAAGTTCTACGTTCATTCTAGCAGCTAATTTTTAATCAAAAGCTCACCTGATGATATGAACAGGCTCACAAGCAATGACTACAGGCCAACGGCTTTGATTCTGAGTTCATCAATATCCAGCAGTTTGATTTTGCCCTTTTTGACGTCAATGATACCTTGCGTCTCCCAATCTTTGAGTTGCTTGTTCACACTTTCCCTGGAAGCATTCACAAGTGTTCCCAGTTCATACTGCGACAATTGAATATCGAGGGAGACGGGGCCTGATTCCGTATCACTGGTGATTGCAGGAGCAGCGAGTAAAAACTTGGCCAATCTTGCCGAGACATCCAGAAACACGGAATCCTGGTAAAGTTCATCCGTGGCCCGTAGCCGGTTGGCAAGGGTCAGTAACATACGGGTCAGAAACTGAATGGCTGTATGTGGGTGCTGTTCCAGTAGCTTTTGGTAATCCGCTTGACTCAGAACCAGCAACTCAGAATTTTCTATCGCGGTAACAGTCGCGCTACGGCGGCGACCATCAATCATGGATAGCTCGCCGAAATAGTCATTCTCACGCAGTACGACAAAGGAAATCTCTTTTCCCTCATCGGACAATACCGATACTTTTAGACTGCCGGACCGCACAATGAACATGTCCCGGCCCGTACTACCCTGGCTGACAATAACCGCCCTGGATTTAACTGTTCGCTGTGCGCAGCGGTCAAGAATATTTTTGCGCTCAAGCTCAGAAAGGCCGGTAAAAAGATTATCGTTTTTTTGCACTCGACCCCCGGAGAATCGTGGTTAAATTATGTGTGCGTGGCAGTCTTTCAAATGTGAACTTGCTCATAGCACATGGCAATAAATTGCCCGTATCATTAGTATAGTTTAGAGCAGGCAGAAAAATCTGCACCCTGACTTATTTTCTGAAAGGTAAATCACCCTCAAATGACCGAGCAAACATCCCAAGAATTGACGATCCTGTTTGCTGATGTCTGCAGGAGCACGGTTCTGTTTGAAAAAATAGGCGACGAGGCGGCATTGAACCTGATCATGACCGCCCTGAACCTGGCTGGAAACATCACCGGCAATAATCAGGGCACAGTGATCGGTACCATTGGGGATGAGGTTTTGTGTACATTTAACACAGCCGAGGCCGCGCTGATTTCTGCTAAACAAATTCATTCCGAAATGCAGACCAACGAATCCATGCAAATGCATCAACTGGCAATGAGGGTGGGTATCAACAGCGGCCCCGTGGTTTGCGTTAACAATAATGTTTATGGCGATACCGTTAATATTGCAGCACGTCTGGCCCAACAGGCCAAGGCGAACCAGACTCTCATTTCATCCACGTCCACTGCATTAGTCCATGAAAACCTTCAAAACCAGTTGCGTTCGGTTGGACAGTTAAGTCTTCAGGGCAAATCCGGCATGACCGAAGTTCATGAGTTGCTCGAACCGGATGCGGAAGAGGCAATTACCCAGGTTGCCACCACTGAAGAGGTGCCTGCCCGGGCCTTCCTGATGACCGCGCGATATTTGACACGTCAAATGCGCTTCGACCCCATGCTGGTTCGTTTTCTGTTTGGCCGCGGTCTGGATTGCGACCAGGTGATCGACCACCCCACGATTTCCCGGGAACATGCTGAGTTTCAATATCGGAACGGCCAGTTTCTGCTGCGTGATTTCAGCACAAATGGAAGTGTGATCGTAACCGGCGGCCAGCCGCGATTCATCCATCGTTCAAGCATCGAGCTAAAAGGTGCCGGTAAAATCTATCTTGGTAAAACCCTGAACCAGCACCAGTATTGTATTGATTTTAACAGCAACAGCTGAAAGCCTGCCTGAACCTGGTCATGGACTAACGGGCGCCCGTCAAAAATGACGGGCGCCATTAAGACCTAGCCAAAGTTATAAACGAAGTTATCGTCTACAGCATCTATTTCGACCGCTTGCAAAGGCGTGCCATCCGCCATACGCATCAATAACTCGCGGGAAATCTGCGGTAACACCGTGTTGGTCAATATGGCGTCGATCATGCGCCCGCCACTTTCCAGTTCCGTACAGCGAGCGGCAATTAATTCCAGCACGGCATCGGTATACGTCAATGGTATTTCATGGTTCGCGGCCATCCGTTTAACGATACGTTTAAGCTGCAATACGATAATCAGGTGCAATACCTCGTCGCTTAGCGGGTAATACGGAATACTGACAATACGTCCCAGCAAGGCGGCGGGGAAAATCTTCAGCTGTGGTTCACGTAGTGCCTTGGCAATAGCTTCAGGTTCCGGCATCAGGTCCGGGTCCTTGGCAAAATTCATGATCAATTCGCTACCGACATTTGACGTGAGGAGAATCAGTGTATTGCGGAAGTCGATCATTCGGCCTTCGCCATCCTCCATTACACCCTTGTCAAAAACCTGGAAGAAAATTTCATGTACATCCGGATGGGCTTTTTCCACCTCGTCCAGCAACACAACGCTGTACGGACGTCGGCGCACAGCCTCTGTCAAAACACCACCTTCACCATAGCCCACGTAGCCGGGAGGAGCGCCCTTTAATGTAGACACGGTGTGTGCTTCCTGGAACTCACTCATGTTGATCGTGATCAGGTTTTGCTCACCACCATAGAGTGATTCCGCCAGCGCCAGTGCGGTTTCTGTCTTACCCACACCACTGGGGCCACATAACATGAATACACCGATCGGCTTGGTCGGGTTATCCAGTTGCGCCCGACTGGTCTGTACGCGACTGACGATCATTTCCAGGCCATGATCCTGTCCAACCACGCGTTTACGCAGTTGGTCGGTCATGTTCAGAATACTGTCGATTTCATCCTTGACCATGCTTCCTTCCGCGGTTCCTGTCCAGTCTTCAACCTCCGAGGCAACGGCTGCTGCGTCAACACTGTGGAAAACCAACGGGTGTTCACCCTGTAGTTCTGCCAATGTGTTCTGCAAATCATCGAGTGCCTGTCTCAAGCCGGCTTCATCTTCCGGTGCATCGTCATCTTCCGGTAGCGAATCGGTCCCGTCACTTGCTTGATCCGAAGCCTCAGCCGCATTATCCGGGCCAGCTTCGTTGTCGTCATCGATGGGAGCTTCAGCGGCTTCCTGCTCTTCGGGCGACGTGATACTCACCAGTTTTTGACGCAGGTTCAGAATCTGGTCAACCAGTTCCTTCTCACTGTTCCAGCGCCCGGTCAATTCATCACAGCGGGCGCGTTCTTCATCAAGTTCCTGCTCAATTTTCTCTGCACGTTTTTCATCGGCATGACCAACGGCTCTTTCACGTTCAAGAATCTCCTGCTCAAGTTCAAGCGCGGTGATACGATTCGTGGAATCCTCTAGCTGGGCCGGTGTTGCATGCAAAGCGACAGCAACCCTGGCACAGGCGGTGTCGAGCAGACTGACGGCTTTATCGGGTAGTTGCCGTGCCGGAATATAACGATGCGCGAGCGTGGTTGCTGATGCGACCGCCTCGTCAAACACCTGCACCTTGTGGTGACGTTCCATTACCGGAGATATGCATCGCAACATGCGTATGCATTTTTCTTCACTCGGTTCGCCCACTTGTACCGTCTGGAATCGACGTGTCAGGGCCGGATCTTTTTCTATGTACTTCTTATACTCTGCAAATGTCGTTGCCGCGACGGTACGCAATGTGCCACGGGCAAGTGCCGGTTTAAGAAGATTGGCTGCATCACCGGTACCTTCCTGGCCACCTGCACCGATCAGGGTGTGTGCTTCATCAATAAACAATATGATGGGGGTCTCGGATGCATGCACCTCATCAATGATCGTACGCAAGCGCTGTTCAAACTCACCTTTCATACTGGCACCGGCCTGCAACAAACCCAGATCCAATACTTTCAAGGCAACATTCTTCAGTTGCGGTGGTACATCGCCCGAAGCCAGCCGCATCGCGAACCCCTCGACTACCGCTGTTTTACCGACACCGGCTTCACCAATAAGGATCGGGTTGTTCTGTCTGCGCCGCATCAGGATATCAACAATCTGGCGTATTTCTTCATCACGACCGACGATCGGATCCAACTCACCGGTACGGGCCTGTTCTGTCAGGTCAACCGTGTATTTTGCAAGGGCTTCACCTTTACCGAGCGGACCGCCCCCCTGCCCTTGCGCACCATCCGCAGATGAAAGATCAGAACCATCAGAGGCTGCCAGGCGTTCCTCCGGGGAACCATCGGTGATCTTGTCGAACTGATCAACCAGGGTATCGATCTTGATATTGTCAAATTGCTTGGAAATGCCAAGCAACTCGCTTCTCAGGGCGCGGCTTTTCAATATTCCGATGACAAGGTAGCCACTGCGAATCTGTGGGGACTGGTACATCAGGCTACCATAGACCCAGGCTCTTTCAACGGCCTCTTCAAGGTGTGAGGACAGGTCGCTGACCGAACTCGCGCCACGTGGCAAGCGGTCAAGTGCGTTCGTGAAATCTGAAGCCAAGTGTGCAATTTCGATATCAAAATGATCGACAATGCGTCTCAGGTCAGAATCTTGTAACTGCAGTATCTGTTGCAGCCAATGAATCAATTCGACATAAGGATTGCCACGCATTTTGCAAAATACGGTTGCGCTCTCTATTCCCTGGTAAAGCAAACTGTTCAATTTTCCAAACAGTGCTGTTCTGCTAATTTCAGTCAAGGTCCCAACTCCTTCTCAGTAATGTGATGAATGATTTTAAGTATAGGTAAAAATGAGTAAATATCAGTGTGTATAATTCTGAACCTGCAGCATCAGGTCATCAACGTGATCAACCTGGCTATCCGTTTCAAGCCAACTTGTCCAACCCAATGCGCCGCTTTTCCCAAGACAGGTGGCAGGCTTTTCTTCTTTTTTGAGTACGAGGTTAACTTCCCACAGCAACTCCATTCCCACGTAGTTTCTGACAGCGGATACCAGCGCCTTGAACGACTTTCCCGATGGTAAAAAGGCCTCGTATCGCTCAAGCGTCAGGGGGCCCAACCTGACGCGAAACTTATCCTGGCGTTGCCATACCCGTTCGCCGATGATCGTATCCATCCCGAGGTGGCCGTTCATGTTGCCTGACCCAAGCTGAAACAAATCCCTCTCAGGAATTATCATCCAATGGGCAATGAATTCCTTGATTTGCGCGGGCACGTTGAAGTAGCCCTTTATCATTGAAACCAGCCCACCGACGTGGCGGGGAAGACTACCCAGGTGGCCCGCAAATCCGAGTTTGGACACATGATGCATTGCATCGATATCCGTAAGGCTCGGCAGACCCAGTCCAATCAGGGAGCCGACATACATCGAAAAGCGATCTTCATCAGGCCGGTCATATTGAACAACGGGTTGTGACTGAGCCCAGGCTGCATAAAATAAACTAACCGCCCGATGATGAAACATATCAGCAAACCGGGCCAACGAGTGGTCATGATGATGACGTGAACGATCCATAGCATACTCTGTGAGATGCAATGGCAATGGGCCATTAGGACCGAACAGCCCCAGGAACCTCTGGGAAAGCCGGGGATAACTACTGTTTTTGTCGTAATTCAAGCCTTCAATGGTTGACGGGGCAAAATAGGTATAGGGCTCCTGTGACAGGCGGAAGGGATCATCGGATGGTTTGAAAGAGTGACCGGTAATGGGTTTGTTTTTATAAAAACAATTGATGCGGCGCACGGTCTGGTAAAAACCGTATCGATACGGTTTCTCACTGACCCCGGCCAGAAACTCTACAGCTGCGGTCTTAGACCTGCTTTTACCGGCCATCTGGCAACCTCTACATTGTTATCGGTTAGAACTACGGTTTCTGTCATGTGGTTTATCGACGCATATTTACGGAAAAACTCGGTTAACACCGAACCAAAAAGGTACATACCGCCCGCCTCAAAGCCGCTTGGATCAATCTTGATGGTTATCTGCAAACCGCGCCCGAAACTGATAGGGCCAGGAATGGGTAACCGTCGTGTGACTGCTTTCGCTTTGATCGACATCAAGCCGTTGATCTGGCGCTCGGAAACCACATGTTCATTACTGTACAGCTTTAACAATTCCCGCAGTGCTGCTGCGCCTTCGTCGGGGCTCTCATCAATCAAGGAAAGGTAATTGAGTGACAGGTGGTTGATGAGTCTCCAGGCATATTCACCACTCGCCAGTTGGGTACTTGGCCTGGTTGGGCCAGCCACGCAACGTATTCTCTCAACGGGTGCATTAACGTCAAGGGTGAAATCTCCCTTCTTCTGACCCAGCGGCATTTGCATGGGGAGATCCCGGTTACTGCACAATGTTTGCACTCCCAGTTGTGCCAGGTCGGATGGATAGGGTGACTCACTCGCGTCAACGATAGACAAAAACATTTCCTGACCAAGGTATCCCGAACGCGCTCCCCTCGCATGCTGTTTTGAAGACAATAGCCTGTGTTTTCGCTGAACTGTAAAATATGAAGAGTTCTCCGCGGGGACCTGGTCGTCTTTCAGACCATAAAAAGGCAGAAACTTTTGTTGCTGCTCGGCCTGTTTGCCATAACCGGTGACAGCCAGTACCTGGTGCACCTCGTAATCCAGAGGCCTGCTTCTGTCCGCCAACACGTGAAATTCATGATCACTGGTGTTGAGTGTTATGCGGTCGGCTCTCTTTGGAAAAAGATTGATTGCGGGTACACAAAATGGCAGGAAATTACCTTTCCCGATAACGCTTTCCAGGTCGCCATTTCGCGATTCTAAATGCAGAACCAGGTCAAAGCTTTTTCCAGATGCCTTGCTCAGCACCTTGTCAAGCCCGGTAAAATTGATAAACCTGAAACGCTCAGGGAAGGCAAAATACTCTCTTAACAGGCGGTACCCTTCAAATGAACGGGATTGATAATTCAACATTGCCTGGTTTGCTTCAAAACCGTGCGGTGCCACATGATCTTTTGTCAGTGGGAAAACCTGCCGGTTTTTCTTTTTGCCGGTAATAATACTGAAACCGCAAATACCCGAGAGTATATGCTCATACAAAGCCAGTGGCACAGTTCCGCTGCCACCCAGAAAAATGGGAAGTTCCTTAAGTTTTAGTTCTGAAACATCAATCCCGTCGCTTATGTCAATGCTGATTCGCAATCCCGCGGAGACCTTGCGCTCGGGCTTGATACCCAGCTTTGCCAATGAAGCGCGTGTTCCTAGATACTCTGCATCAGCAATGCTAAGCGGGAACAGGTCAACGTCGTGTGAGGTGCGGTACTCACACGGCGTTTGCATATTTGGGCCAAGTCCGCTCTTTAAAGCTGTGCCGCGCTCCAGGCGCACGCCACTGGCGAGATCCTTGTCACCGCAATCCGGCTCCACTTGAACGATGGTCATTGATGGAAGTGGTGCAAGATAATCCGGGTAAACGATTTCCAGCAAATGTTGACAAAACCGCGGGTACTCTTCTTCGATTTTGAGTTGAACACGGGCCGTCAGGAACGCAAAGCCTTCGAGCAGTCGTTCAACATAAGGGTCTGCGCACTCCAGACCTTCCATTCCGAGGCGCCCGGCCACTTTAGGAAAATGGCTGGCAAATTCATTGCCCATCTCGCGCATGAATTCGAGTTCGATATTGTAATGATGGAGTAATCTGTTATCCATATCGGGTCAGTCGAAACTCTCTGTCAGCCTAAATTCGCCACATTCGAGGTCAAGTTCACTTTTTAATACAACCTGGAATGGTGAGGGCTGGCCAAAAACCTCGCCCTCAATTTCAAATATCATCGAGTTATGCGACATTTCATCCGGGTTGCTATGGACCTTTACTTTCAGAGTTTTACGAATAATACGCGGTTCATATTCGAGAATGGCCGCTCTTATTGCTCTTTCCAGTCCCCGTACATCTACAGTTGAACTGGTATGCCCGGACAGGTCCGGCAAACCGTAGTTAAGCACGGATCGTTCAACCTGTGGGTAATTATCCAGGTCCACACAAACGCTGAGGGCTACAGAGTTTAGCAACCAGCCAAGATCACGAATCACCGCGTTCTTGAACTCACGTTGACTCATGCTTTGCATGGAGCTGCTTTCGACGGCTTTATGAGGCTCTAAATCGGTTAGCCGGTCAAGCAAGGACGGTTGAAGACGTTCTTTTAGGGACCACTGCCCCATTCTCAGGCATCACTCATCGAATTCAATGCTACGTACCTGCAGGATGGAGTAGTCTTTCTGATCGCTCGCAAGAATCCGTTGTCCCGTACCTTCGGCGATATCATCAGTGTGTGCCAGCCAGTCAGTTCTTCTTGATAACAAACCCAGCCCGGAAACCCCGTCAATTCGCGGGTAACGCGCCGGAATCATTACCAGTATTTTTCCACCGTTTGTCCAGGTGACTTCAGCGGGCATCCAGATCAGGTCGCGGAGATC
>Ga0102946_1000364_pt1 | contig 15733 bp, 9 predicted proteins | sample SalPon2A_A_D1_MG_FD_78209 | JGI IMG/M metagenome (GOLD analysis project Ga0102946, IMG submission 78209) | Soil microbial communities from South San Francisco under conditions of wetland restoration - Salt Pond MetaG R2A_A_D1_MG | ecosystem: Environmental > Terrestrial > Soil > Wetlands | place... | reverse complement strand
CTTTGGTAGTTGCCTACCAGTCATATCAGGATGCCATGCGCTTTCTCGGAGCCGCTCTGGCACAACCCAACGGTATTGCGCTGATACAGGGTCCGGAAGGATCCGGCAAGAGCATGATTGCCCGTTCGCAACGCGACTGGTCAGCGCCGAAGTCGCCGGCGGCATTGCTTGACGGGGCGAATCTGTCGCCAAGAAGCCTGATAACAGGAATGTTGTCGCAGTTCGGTATTGAAAGTGTTGCAGAGAAAGACGAAGAAATGCTGCAACAGCTAAACCAATACATGGCGGGGCAGGCGAAAGATGGTCATGCCCCGGTGTTGATCATCGATAACATTGATCGTGCGTCAACCAGTACTTTGCGTCTCCTCGACTGGTTGTCCTCTCTGGACTCCGGTAGCGATCTTGCGCTACGAATCGTCCTGACCGGCAAGGAAAAACTTGCGTCACTGCTCAAGCAGGACAGCATGCGCAGCCTGTCGCGACGCCGACCCGCAATCTATTCGCTTAATCCCCTGTCGGCCCAGGAGACGATGATTTATCTGCGAACGCGCTTTATTGCAGCAGGTGGCGCCCGCAGCGAAAGAGTTTTTACGGTCGACGTTTGTGACCAGCTGCGCGAGAGCTCTCGAGGCTGGCCAGGTGCACTGAATCGCGGCGCTACGGAAGTTCTTGAACGAATGAGCGAACTCCAGTCAGCGCAGCCAGTGCCGCGCATTACAGTGACCCGAGACGGTCATAAAATTGACGTGCAAGAGCTTAGCGAGCGCAAATACGTCATCGGCCGCAACGAGTTGGCGGATATTACGCTGGACGATCCTTATGTCAGCAAGACGCATGCGATGTTGCAGGTAATCGGCAACGCTATTGTCCTGATTGACCTGAATAGCACCAATGGCACCCTGGTCAACTCGAAAATGGCGCTCAAGCGGGTGCTGCGGAATAACGACATTATCTCGCTCGGCCGGTATCGGCTGAAACTGGAGAATGCGCCAGCACTCGATGCGGAGCTGGATCGTCGCATCAGGATGACGGACACCATAACCCTGCAGAATATTGACGACTTGCGGCGCCAGCGCGCCGCGCGGCAAGTTAAGGTCCTGAAAAGCCGTTGAACTGCCTTTAAGCAGTCGACCCCAACTAGCGTAACTGACTGTCTTTGCTGCCGCGGCGATTGATGCCGCCGCCAGCCTTTGCTTTCGCATCCTGGGTTGATTGACAGCCGATGCAAAGCCGAACGCCAGGAACCGCTTCTCGCCGGGCGTCCGGGATTACGGTATCGCACTCTTCGCAATTGCGCAGGCTTTCGCCCACCGGGATATTGCTCCGGGCACGCCTGACGGCATCTTCAACCGTTGCGTCGATTTGATCCTGTACCGCACCGTCTTTGGCGAATCCACCAGCCATCCAAGCACCGAATACCGCTAAACCTAAGATGACATTCTAATAACTCAGTATTCCGGGCGTCAAAGTAAACTGTCACGGTTGTTTTGGTGTTGTTACACTGGGCGCCGCATGACAAACAGGCCGCAATGGGAGAACAATATGATCAAGCGTGCATCCTTTGTCGCATTGATGGCGACAGCGTGCTTCATTGCCACGACCGGCAGTGCTTTGGCTCACGACACCGAGAGTACGCTGGACAAGATCAAGCGTACGGGCGAGTTTGTTATTGGGTACCGGGCAGATGCCAGCCCCTTGTCATACGAGAACGGCGATGGTGAACCGTCAGGTTATTCCGTCGATATGTGTCGCAGGATCGCTGCGAGTGTCAAGTCGCAATTGATCGAACATGACGTCGACGTCAAGTTCGTCCGGCTAACCGCGGATGAGCGTATTTCCGCTGTCGTAGACGGTAAGGTGGATATCGAATGCGGTTCGACGACTATCACGTTGTCGCGGTTGGAAAAGGTCGATTTTTCCATGCCGACGTTCGTAACCGGCGCCAGTATCCTGTCGCTGTCTGCCAAGGGCATTCAGGACATATCGGATCTGGCCGGTAAGAAAGTCGGCGTAGCCAGAGGCACGACAACTGTCGAACAGTTGACCCGTCACCTGACCGAAAGTCTGATCGATGCTGAGATCGTCATTGTCGAAAACCGCAATGAGGGAATGGACAAACTCAATCACGGGGAAATTGATGCCCTGGCATCGGATCAGATTGTATTGATTGGCCAGGTTATCGAGTCAATCAATCCTCAGCGGTTCTCAATCATAGAAGACATCTATTCGTATGAGCCTTACGGATTCGCGCTGCGTCGTAACGATGCCGATTTCCGGCTGCTCGTGAATTCTGCACTCGCGCAAATTTTTCGGACTGGCCAGCAGGGCGAGATCTTTTACAAGTGGATCGGGCGAATCGGTATCAACGTTCCGCCGATTCTGGCTGCCATGTACCAGTTGGGGGCGATTCCCGAATAACCGGCTGTACTGAAACTGACAGTGATTGCTATTCCGCAATTAACTCCTGAAAGCGGCTGTGATCGCGCAGCTCCTTGAGAGCTGAATCCGTTGAGGCTTGTTCTTTAAGCTTGGGGTTGAGGGCGAGGGCGGATGCCAGCGCCTCAAGTGAGCCCGCCTCATCATTATTAGCCAGGCGGATCACGGCAAGATCATATTGTGCCTCCGCGACGTCAGGCGCCAGGCGCACGGTTCGTTCCATGGGCTCGAGTGCGGCAACATAGTCTTGGTTGACAAAAGCCGTCCAGGCCTCGTTCCAGGCGTAGTTCATGTTCGCATAGTTAAGTAGCCGGCCCAGTTCCTTGAACGGTTCCGGATGATCATCAACACGTATGTCGATGGCCCGGTCGTTGTTGCCGCCGTAACCGGTCCCAGGCTTGCGAACCATTAACGATGCGGATTGTTTGCCGCGTGAGTCGCCACCCCTGGCGTCGCCGGCCACCATCGCCGCATACATGCGGTCAGCCAGGGTGCCCTCTATTTCAAGAACCGCTGTTTCCATCGACACAACGACGTCTTCGCGGGTCAGGTTGTTCCCTTGCATTGCTTAATTGGGCCCGGGCCGCCCCCCGCCCCAGGGCTGGCACCCCGGGCCGGTATAGGTCGCCGATTGGCCGTCGGCGGCGACGAGTCCGAATTGTCGGCCATTCTGTGCCTGCTCACTGCGCATCAGGATGTGGACAACCTCCTCAGGCGAGGCGCCGCTCGCCAGTAGCTGCAGCCCACGCGGGCCGAAACTGACGTTAGCGTTGGCCTGGGTTGCCACTGCACCCACATCGCCTTCGGCATAAGGAACGACGCTGCCAACGGAGAAAAATCGGGATGCAACTGCGACGCCGACTTCGCCAGCTTCCGGATCCGATGCGACAATAGAAAAGGTCGCAACGACAGGTTCAGCCGGTGCTGTTCCTGCAGAGCCAAGAAATAGTAGCAGTGCAGCAAGCACGCGATACGCCATAGTGATTTCCCCCGAGTTTCGATGCCCCAGAGCCTACACGATTTGCGGGAGAGGGGGTGATCAAGGCGCATAGTGTAGTCTTGATGCATGATTTGCCCGAAATGCAAAAGTGATATGCAGGCTGCGGACTTTGAAGGCGTGGAAGTTGACCGCTGCGGAAATTGCAAGGGGATCTGGTTTGACGCCGGAGAGCGCGACTGGTTGTTTGGCGAAGACGCGGCGCGGGCGCTGGATACCGGCGATCCCGAGGTGGGCAAGCAGACCAACCAGATTGTGCGTTATCGCTGTCCGCGATGCGCGGGTGGGATGCTGCGCCAACAGGACCGTCGGTACCTGGAAATTCAGTATGAGGAGTGCACGTCGTGTCGTGGTTCCTTTTTTGATGCCGGTGAGTTCACCGATCTGATCAGGAACTCAAAATCGGCTTGTATCAAGCCGCCGCGATAACCCTGAAAATTGCCGTACACTCCGCGTGTTCATTTCCGGTCGCGATGACGCCATGACATAAGGGCCGGTCTTAATTACCGATTATGTAAAGCTACCAGCGAATGATAATGTGTTGGATGTAGGCTAGAAGCCATCAGAAAAAATCGAATCAGAATTGTTAAAAACAACAGGATAAATAAGCAGCTAGCGCAACGATCTAACGCAGGGACTTAGCTTCTGCGATCGTCGCGCGTCGCTGGTCTGACAAACATGCGAATTCTCCAACTCACAAGGCCATCAAGGTGGTTGCTCTTGATGTCGAGCGTTCTTCTGAGCGCATGCGGCGAGCAGGTATCCGTTACCAGCGTTGAGAATATCGAATTTGTCGACGAGACGGCCAATGCCGGCATCGATTACGCCGGTGAGTCCTACGGCGCCTCCTGGGGCTATGCTAATGACGATGTCTTGCCGGATTTATTCGTCAACCGGCACCGGAACCGGGCGGCGATGCTCATCAACCTCGCTGACGGCTCCTTCGAGGATCGGGAATTCGAGATCGATTCCTGGCAGGCATTTCCCCGCGCCGACCATCACGGCGGCGCGTTTGCCGATTTCGATAACGATGGCGATACAGATTTGCTGATTTCAGTCGGCGCACGTGATCCGACGCAGTTCCTGGTGCACAACGGTGAGTACTACACCGACGACATCAACAACTACGCATTCGACCGCATCGCCTGGGGAGGCCGGATGCCCGTGTGGTTTGACTTCACGGCGGACGGGCTGCTCGATTTTGCCATGGGCGTGTCCGGGGACGGTGCGCTGTTTCAATTGCATGAACAGGTTCCGCCTGGTTTCGCGCGGCGGAATTTTCAGTCGCAACATCAATGCACGAACAATAATTATGCCCATTTCGCAGACATTACCAACGACGGCAACCTGGATTGGATCTGCGTGACACAGGAAGCATTTCCGGATCGAGCCTACGATTATTCGATCGGTACACCGTTCGAAGACATTACCGGGCTGATGCCATCTGTGCCGAATATCATTGATTCAGCCGTTGCGGACTTTAACGGCGACCTCCTCATGGACGTATTTGGAGTGCGCGGCCGAATTCGGCTGAACGGCGCGAAGATTGTCGATGCGGCAGAGCAACAGATTGAAGCTCAGCTGATCGATGCGGATAGCACAAGTACGGGGCTAACCTTTCAGACTTTCGGCGACTTGTCGTTCGAATTGCACACGACTTCGCGTAACGCGGCGCAGGTGTACATTGGTGCAAATGCGGTGAATCCACCGTTCCCGGGGCCCCGGACACCGGTAAATTTCACCTTGTCCCCGTCAGATCCGGATGTCGTCGGCTTGCCACCGGACTTTGCTGCGATTGGGCCACGTGGTGTCTTTATCGGCTATGACCCGGCCACCCAGACCTGGAGCGTATTCAACTGGAGCGATGGCAGGGTGAATGCGGTCTATGCGTACATCGACAGTACGGAGCAAATTTCCAACCTGACAGAGGAAAATCTGCAGGCACTCGATTTGCCGCGTCAGCCCATCCTGCTGTTGCAACAGTCAGGTGGTTTTGTCGATGCGACTGAGTCGGCTGGTGTGTATGTCCCTATTTCCTGCGTCAGCGTGGTCGCTGCGGACTTCGACAACGACATGGACGAAGATCTGTATCTCGCGTGCAGAGACGATGTCGTCAACAGCTCCAACATGATTCTGCAAAACAATGGTTTCGGCGAGTTTTACATGGACACCACTGGCGGTGGCGCCGGGGGGCCGATCGGACCCGGTGTGGGCCTGGCAGAAAGTGTGGTCGCCGCGGATTACGACGTTGACGGTTTTGTCGATGTCTTTGTTACGAATGGCCTGAAGCTCTACCCGGAACTGGTCGGCTACGGCGCGGGCGGGCCCGACAAACTGTATCGCAATGTCGGTAATTCAAATCACTGGATCCAGTTTGACCTGGTCGGTACGGCGTCCAATCGCAATGGCATCGGCGCCGTCGTCACCGTCACGGCTGGCGGCGTCGCGCAACGAAAGGAACAGGACGGCGGCTATCATCGCTGGTCGCAGGATGACCAGCGAATGCATTTTGGACTCGCCGAAAATACAACAGCTGACATCGAGATTCGCTGGCCCAGCGGCAATGTGGATACGCACGTCGGCGTCGCCGCGGACAATCTCTACGAGATCGTCGAGCAGACCTCAATCACCATGGTGGATATCCCGACCTCAACCCCGCCATCACCGTGCGGCACCACGTCAGGAATGCCCGACTTCGATCCGACCGAGGATCTGGGGTATTTCGTCTGGAAAGACAGCTGTGGCTCCGACATGTGGCATGTGCGCGTGACCGGCGGCACCGGGCCCGGGTCCAATTCTTTCGACGGCAGAATCGTTTCCGACATGCCTTACCCGTCTGTAGTCGGGCAGGGGCTGGAGCCGAGCGATATCCTGGATACGACGAGCAAAGCAGGCGTGATCGACTATCATCTCGAAGTTGCGCCAGGGCGCATGGACGGCATCGACTTCACCGTGGCGCCGGGCGCTTCCGTCTGCGTCGGGGCCAATTCCAATGTGCCAACAGCCCTCGCCGGCCATGGCCGGACGCCGGTTAGCATGCCGTTCGATATCGAAACCCTGGGGCCGTGTACCGATATTTTGCCGCTGGTGGTCGTGCAGGATGCGACTGCGACAGAAAACGATGCATCCGGCGCGATGACGTTTGATGTCACGCTGAGCGCCGCCAGTGCCGGGGTTGTTACCGTGACCTATACGACGGTGGATGGCACTGCCCTGGCCGGGTCGGACTACGTTGCTGACTCCGGCGCCTTGACCTTCCAGCCCGGCGAACTGACACAGACCATCGACATACAACTTATTGACGACGATGTCATTGAAAGCACGGAAACATTCACCGTCGAGTTAAGCAGTCCAGTCAATGCGGACGTTGGTATTCAGTCGACCGGGACCGGCACGATTATCGATGATGAGCCGTCGGCTTGTGATATGCCGGACTACGACCGCGCCACGGAACAGGCAGTCTTTATCTGGCAAGACTGCAATTCGGGACAATGGTTCATGCGTGCTACCGCAGGCGGGTCCTTTGTCGAATTGATCGGTTCCGTGCAATCGTCGGCACCATTTACCTCGGTATTGCCGTTCAGTATTGAACCTAATGACATTCTGGATTTCACGACTGACCCAGCCGTCATCGATTTTGTTTTGCGGACCAACAATACCGGCCAGGACGGCTTTGATTTCGAGATTGCCGGTGATACCTGCTTCATCCTCGAGCAGCCGGACTTGCCAATCTATGCCGGCGTACAGCGCAACCTGCTCAGTGGTGCATTCGATATCGAAACCCTGGGCCTGTGTTTGAACATCACGCCACGGATCGATGTGGTCGATACGACCGAAGTCGAGAATGTCACTGGCGGTATCATGTCGGTGCCGGTGACCTTGTCCGCGCCGAGCGGGAACACGGTGACCGTTGATTATGCGACGTCCGATATGACAGCAATGGCGCCGGCAGACTATCTCGCCAATTCCGGCACGCTGACGTTCATGCCGGGCGAGGTCGCGCAAAACATTGACATGCAGCTGATCGACGACATGGCAGCAGAGGGTGAAGAGACCTTCACGATTACCTTGTCCAATCCGGGCAACGGCGTACTGGGCAATGCTATCGGTACCGGCACGATCGACGATGACGAGTTTGCGGTTGGTGTGTCTGTTGCCGACGCAGTAGTATCTGAGAACGATGCAGGCGCACTGGTGACTGTAGATGTCACGCTCTCGGAAGCGAGCACGTTTACAGTGGAGGTCGACTATGCAACGTCCAACCTGCTTGCAGTCGATCCGGACGACTACCTGGCGGCGTCAGGTACGTTGACGTTTACTCCGGGTGAATTGCTGCAACAAATTCAGGTCACGATCGTTGACGATCCTCTGGCCGAGGGCGACGAAGACTTTGCCGTCACGCTCGGCAATACCGTGAATGCCGTGCTGGTCGATGGTGACGCGGTGGTGACTATCACCGACGATGAACCGTCGCCCTGTGGTGCGCCGGCCTATGACCGTGCGACCGAGAATGCGGTGTTCGTCTGGAAAGACTGCGGGATCGATCTGTGGCATGCGCGCATGACGGCGGGCGGCGTGCAAACACAGTGGGTCGGCAACGTGACCGGCACCGCGGCCTTTGCCTCGGTCGTCGGCTTCAGCATCGAACCGAATGACGTACTCGACTTCACCACCGACCCCGCCGTCATCGATTTCATCTTGAATGCCAATAACGCCGGCCAGGACGGGATCGACTTCGAGGTCTCGTCAGGCAACGACGTTTGCTTTGACCTGACGGCCCCCGGGGCTATGCCAATATTTGTAGGTGCCGCTCGCAACCCCGTTGGGACCCGCTTCAGTCTCTCGACGCTCGGTGATTGTCCCTGAACTACTGGACAGCACGCAGCGCATCGCATTCGACATCGGCCTGGTGCGCCTCTAGCAGGAATTTGCGAACCGTCGGGTGTAGCTCCGCACCGAATTCATCGAGCGTGGCCTGCATCAGTGCACTGCTCTCCGCGGTGCACATAGGGGTAAGCAGGGAAGCGGTGTAGCTCGACAGGAAATACGTATCGGCGCTGCGGCTCATCTGTGGCAATGCGCCAAGAATCCGGGTCAGTAGCTGCAACTGCAGTTTTGTTTGAGTGGCGGGAAACAGTTGCGCCATAACGGCTCGTTGCCGGGACAGATTGGTGATGGTTGTGGGTGACTGCAATTCGTCGACCCAGCGTTCCTTATTTGCGAGAACAGGTACCGCGGCTTGTGCCGTCAGCAAATTGCGCTGGCCCAGGTCGGAAGAGTCGTTTTCAATCTCGGCCTGCCATAACTCGGGCACCCCGTATGCCTTGCCTTTGCTCAGGATGGACAACAGGCGCCAACGATAATCCTGTGACATTTCAAGACCCTCGATGTCGGTACGGCCCTCGAGTAATGCTCGCGAAGTACCCAGCGCAGCACGGCTTGAAGCGACGTCCAGGAACAGGTCAAACCATAATCGCTTGAGGTCCTGGGAGTCCGCAAACTCAGCCTGCCTGAGGCCAAGCACTTCGACGTCGTCAAGCAGTCGCGGCAGGACGCTGTTTGTCTCGGGCCGCAATCGCTGCAGCATGTGGATGGATTCTGCAAGCGTGTCGGTCAGCTGCTCAAGTACGCGAAAGTTTTGCTCGGTGTCAGCAAGTTTTAATGCCAGGCGGACATAGTCGGCGATTGGTATGCCGCCAGCCATTGCTTTGTCGTACAGGCTTTGCAGGAACATGGACCGGGACAAAGGATCTTCAATAGCGGCCAGGTAGTCGGTCAGTAATTGCGCATCAGCATCACTGACGGCGATTTTCGCGTAAGTCCAGTCTCCGAAATTGGGATTGAGCAGGACAGGGCAGGGTGTGTTGCCCGGCATTTCGATTTCTTCGCGGGCACCGTCGATGACAATCGGTAATTCAAGCATAACGACGAGTTTTTGTTCTGCATTGAAGTCGTATAGCGCAAGCATCGAATGATGCGAGCGCAGGAAGGGCCACTCGTCCGGCGCGGTCTGGGTGACGATTACGGAACTTATGATTCCTGACTCGCAGACCGCCTCAGCGCCAAGCGTATTGAACCCGGGTCTGGTCAGCCAATTTTTTGACCAGGTCGAAAGGTCGGTACCGGAGGCGTTGCTGTGATGCTGTATGAAATCCGCGAGCGTTGTCGTTCCCCAGGCGTTGTCCTTGAGGTAGTTCGAAACGCCGCGGCGATAGTTTTCCGGGCCAATGCGATAGCGTAGTTGGTGCAGTGCCGAGCCACCTTTTTGGTATGTAATCGCATCGAACAATTCTGCAAATTGTGTGGTGCTGGTGACAGGCAATTCAATCGGATGGGTCGTGACCCGGCTGTCCAGGGCGTAGGCGGCCGTCTTGCTGTCAGTGAAATACTTGTGCCACTGATCACCAAAGTCGGTTGTTTCGGCGAGGGACAGTGATGCCATCTGGGTAGCAAAGCTCTCGTTCAGCCACATGCCGTTCCACCAGTCATGCGTAACAAGGTCGCCAAACCACATGTGTGCAAGCTCGTGCAGAATGGTGCCGGCACGCCGCTCACGTTGCACAAGATTGCTGGGCTGGCGTTGCACATAAAATTCGGTGTAGGTCACCGCAGCCGCATTCTCCATGCCGCCGATATTGAATTCCGGCACGATCAACTGATCGTATTTGTCGAACGGGTACGGAATGTCGAAATAATCCTGGAAGTAGGTCATGCCATTTTGGGTGATCTCGAGCCATTCCTCCGCCGCAACGTACCGGGCGAGTGACTGGCGTGCCATCAGCCGCAGCGGTACATCGCCGCTGTCATCGCGCCAGATGTGGTAGGGACCAGCATGCAGGGAGAAAAAGTAAGTCGATATCGGCGGTGTTTCGTCGAACGACCAGAGACGGGTTGCCGCTGAATGCGACCTGGCGGTCCCAGGCATTGTCGAGACGACTTCCCAGTTCTCGGGCGCGATGACCTGCAGCTTGAATCTGGCCTTCAGGCTGGGCTGATCGAATGACGGTATGACGCGATTCGCATAGTATGGCCAAAGGTAGGAGTGCATGTAAGTCCGGTCATCTTCCGGATCGACGAAGCGATGCAGCCCGGTACCGTCGTGGCCGAACGGCCGTCGGTACGCGATCTCGATGGCATTCGCTCCTGGCTTCAAGGCGGCAGCCGGCAGCGTAATGAAGTAACCGTTATACGCTGGCGACAGTTGTGCACCATTGACGCTGATGTTGTCCAGCGACCCCCCTGTGAAGTCCAGCGTCAAATCGGAAGAGGCATTCGTCAGTTCAAACCGGATCAGGGTCTCGCCACTGAATTCCTGTTCACTGGATGCGATATCGATAGTGGCTTCATAGCTTAGTTTGCGAATTCGCCGGTCGCGACTGTCGGCGGTCGCCCGGTCGAGGGCATCTATCGCGGGTCGGACAGCGGTGTTGTCATCATCGGGATCGTTGCTGGGTTGCGGCGAGGACTGGCAGCCGAACAAAAAAGCAGCCAGTGTGCACAGACACAGGCTACGACGAACGGATATTGACATTAGATTCAGGCCTTCGAATGAACAGGCAGGCAGTATAGGTTGTTCCGTCGCTTACTGATAACCCTTGGCTTGCAGTCGAAACAGGCTTGCGTACTGACTGTTCTGCGCGAGCAGGCTTTGGTGATTGCCGTGTTCGAGAATTTCACCGACCTGGTGTTGCAAAAAAAAAGCGCCACCAGGTTGCCCCAGTAGCGCTTTTTGTCGTCTGTGCTTTGCGATCAGTTATTCGGCCACTCAGCCCAGTTGGAGCAATGTGACGCTTCGTCGCGACCGGTCAATTCACGTAATGGACCTCCGTAAATAGCATTCATTATAGTGCGCGGCTTGGCGAACAATGCACCATCCTTCACAGCGATCATGCCGAAATGCGCAGCGCTCAGCCCGTGACCTACTTCGTGAATGGCAACGGTCGGGAAGTCGAAATTGGTTCCACCATTGTCAGACCAATCGTACTCATCATTGTAGTAAATCTCGCGGAAGGCGACATCTGACTTGCCATTGTTATCGATATCGGTCGGATTGCCTTCACCATCAACCCACGTAAGGGTGAATGCAACGCCCAGTACAGTCGGGTTTATAGCAAAATACGGGAACTGTGCTGCCGAGCGGAAACCAACCTGGGTCAGGTCAGAGCCCCAGGATAGAGGCAGATTTGTTCCACCACTATTGAAAAAGACTTCGACGACACCAACCGTGCCATTGTGTGCAATTTCGACAATGCCGGTTTCCGAGCACAGCAGGTTGGTCCAGGTATTTACTGATTCGCGCATCCACCACGCCTGGTTGCTCAGGTTACCGTCTCCGCTGGCATTGGCATCGTTGACCGAATAGTTAACACCTGCGATCCCGCCGTTAAAACCAGCTCGGCGCGGATCCCCATAGACGAAATCGCTGGAGATCTGGCCATTTCCGGAATCGCGCTGAAAAACTTCGATTCCACCGGCTTCGCCACTGCCTGGCGCTGTAATGTATTCGGCATAGGCAAGCACTGGTCGGTGGTCACTGTAGTCTTCGGCCGCGATTGCGGAGCCGGCTAGTACAACTGCGCAGGTAGCGACCAGAGGTTTTGCTATCTTGATTATCGTCATGAGTTGGTTTTCCCTTGTGTGTTTTTATTGATTTTTGTCGTCCGCCCGTCTTCCGTATGGCGTTCATTCGCAACGACAAACCTGGAACAACCGCGCCTTTTTTATGTTGGGTATTTTTAATTGGCGCGGAAGAGATAAACACATTGTAAGCAATTGAGCAGCTCGCTTCCATCGAATATTCTTGCCAGAATATGTCAAACAGCCAATCGACGCTTTTACTGATAGCCCTTGGCTTGCAGTCGAAACAGGCTTGCGTACTGACCGTTCTGCGCGAGCAGAGTTTCGTGATTGCCCTGTTCGAGAATTTCACCGTCCTGGATAACGATAATGCGATCTGCTGCGCGCACGGTGGAAAAGCGGTGCGAAATCAGGATGGTCATCTTGGTATCACTCTGAGACTGGAAGTGATCGAAAATTGCCGCTTCTGATGCGGCATCCATCGCTGCGGTAGGTTCGTCGAGCACGAGAATATCCGCATCGCTGCGCATGAATGCGCGGGACAGGGCGATCTTTTGCCACTGCCCTCCGGAGAGCTCGCGGCCACCTTTGAACCAACGGCCGAGCTGCGTGTCGTAGCCGTCCGGCATTTCCTCGATGAAGGGGGCTGCCATCCCGGTGTCGGCAGCCGCTTCCCAGCGCTCGGCATCGTCAATGTAGCGCACATCTCCGGCGCCGATATTCTCGCCAACCGAGAACTGGTAGCGGCCAAAATCCTGGAAGATTACACCGATACGCTGGCGCAGTGTCTCGACATTCCAATCCTGGAGGTCGAGACCATCAAGCAGAATTCGACCGGACGTCGGTGTGTAAAGGCGCGTGAGCAACTTTATGAGCGTGGTCTTGCCGGAACCGTTTTCTCCGACCAGCGCCATGCTCTCGCCAGGTGCGACCTGGAAGCTGACATCGGATAAGGCCTTTTGAGTTGCGCCGGGATAAGTAAACGAAACGTTTTCGAATTCCAGTCCGCGGCTCGGTTCCGGGCCGTAGGTGGCCTTACCGCCCCGGGCCGGCACCTCCTGCTCGAGGTATTCGTACAGGTTGGACAGGTACAGGTTATCTTCATACATGCCACTGATTGCGGTAAGGCTGGCGGCGACGGCGGCCTGCCCCTGCCGGAACAACACCAGGTACATCGTCATTGCACCAAGGGTAATACCACCGTTGATCGTGGTGATTACGATCCACGCGTAGGCGCCATAGAAAGCAGTGGTCGACAATATGCCGAGAATAAAACCCCAGGTATCGCGCCGGATCGTGAGCTTGCGATCTTCAACAAACAATTTTTTGAAGATATCCCGATAGCGCTGCATCAATCGCGGGCCGAGGCCGAACAGCTTGACTTCCTTGACGCTATCTTCGCGCGCGATGACCGTTTCGAGGTAAATCTGCATGCGGGTATCCGGGGAGCGCCAGCGGAACAAGCGAAACGCATCGCCTGAAAACTTCGCTTCGGCAAAGAAGGAAGGCAGTCCGGCACCGATGAGTATGACTACCGCCCACGGTGAGAATGCGAACAGGAGTACGGCGTAGCTGACCAGCGAAATCGCGTTTTGCACCAGGCCAAAGGTTCGATTGACGAGGCTAAGCGGCCGGCTTGAGGCTTCGCGGCGAGCCTGGGTCAGCTTGTCGTAGAACTCCGAATCTTCAAAATGCGCCAGCTGCAAGGTCAACGCCTTGTCCAGGATCATGACATTCACACGTTGCCCGAGCAGCGCACGCAGCAGCGACTGGCTCACGGAAATGCCGCGTTGGCTGGCAGCGACGACGATCACGACGAGCGCCTCGAGCACGATTAGCCACATGACACCCAGGGTGTCCGGCTCGTCCGCGGCCATGGCCGCAACGACGCCATCGACAATCAATTGGCCGATGTAGGCGATGACGGCCGGGAGTATGCCGGCTACCAGAGTTAGCACCGCGAGCGCGATAGTCAGGCCGCGGCTGGTCGTCCATACGAGTTCCAGGGCGCGCCGACTGTAAAGAAAAACACCGAGAAAGCGGGTGAAAAATCCGGCGGTGGGGTCGCTCATCCGCTCGTGGTAGATTCAATGGACATCGGCGAAGAATACAGTATGAAGAAATTAGTCATCATCCTATTTTTGTTGGCGGCGGCGGTCGTCGTTTACGACGCATCACAACATGTGGAGAGTTCTGCGCCGGTCATATTTGTCGACTCGACGGACAATTCGCGGCCGGATGAGCAGTGGCTTCCAGGGCAGCAGGTGCAGGGCAGTGGTATGGTGTTGCGGATTCTGGCGGACGACAATCACGGTAGTCGACACCAACGATTCATACTGGAGCTGCAATCCGGACGGACTGTATTGGTCGCGCACAATATCGACCTCGCACCACGAGTTGCGGATCTGCAGACGGGAGATACCGTCACATTTTATGGCGAATTCGAGAGCAATGAGCGCGGTGGTGTGATTCACTGGACACATCGCGATCCACAGGGCCGGCACCCGCACGGCTGGCTGGAGTACCGGGGAAAGCGGTATGAGTAACCACAGCAAGAAAGTAATATAAACCGCTGAATTTAATAGATTATTAACGAGCAACCCGCTACTCTGGCGCACGATGAAACTATTCGCAGAACTTAAACGACGGAATGTGTTCCGGGTGGGCGCTGCCTATGCCGTGGTTGCCTGGTTGGTGCTGCAAATTGCCGACCTCGTGCTCGATAATATTTCTGCACCGCCGTGGGTGATGCAGGCATTGTTGCTGGTTGTCGCGGTTGGCTTTCCCCTGGCGCTGCTGTTTGCGTGGGCATTCGAGCTGACGCCAAGCGGCCTGAAGCTCGATGCCGAGGTTGATCGCAGCCAGTCAATTGCACGGCAGACCGGCAAGCGACTTGATAAATTCATTATCGGCTTCCTCGTCGTCATCGTTGTCGTGATGGCGGTTGAACGGGTCTGGTTTGCCAATGTTAGCGACTATGATGGCGATGCCGCTGCACCAGCCGTTATCGACAAATCAATTGCCGTATTGGCGTTTGTCGATCTGAGTGAAGCCCAGGATCAAGGCTGGTTTGCAAAAGGTTTGGCGGACGAAATCCTCAACGCCCTGATGCGAACGCCGGACCTGTTGGTAGCCTCCCGGACATCGGCTTTCAAGTACATCGATTCCGATCTCGATATTCGCGATATCGCGGGTGAGCTCGGTGTGGCACATGTTGTTGAGGGCTCTGTGCGACGTACAGGCGACTCGGTGCGCGTTACCGCACAGCTGATTCGTGCTTCGGATGGCTTTCACCTGTGGTCGCAAAACTATGATCGCGAAGTCAGCGACGTCATTGCTATCCAGGAAGACCTGGCGGTGTCGATTGCAGGCGCACTGGAAACCAGCATGGATCCGGCAGCATTGCGGGATATGATGACGGCGGGCACGCACTCGGTTGAGGCCTACCAGCACTATCTGAATGGTCTCGCGCTTGATTACGAATACACTGAGACCGGGGACCCGGACTACCTGCTTGCTGCCTACGAAGCCTTCGAGAATGCCCGTACTATCGATCCGGCATTTGCGAATGCGCATTGGGAAGCGGCAGGATTTTGGGCGGGACAGCTGCAGGTGACGTCGCGTCATTCGATTGCCAGGGACGTTCCGATAAGTGAACATCTGCAGCGTTTCGAAGACCGCATCGGCGCGGCCATCGATACGGCACCGGACGAGGTGATGCAG
>Ga0102946_1000363_pt1 | contig 15733 bp, 10 predicted proteins | sample SalPon2A_A_D1_MG_FD_78209 | JGI IMG/M metagenome (GOLD analysis project Ga0102946, IMG submission 78209) | Soil microbial communities from South San Francisco under conditions of wetland restoration - Salt Pond MetaG R2A_A_D1_MG | ecosystem: Environmental > Terrestrial > Soil > Wetlands | place... | reverse complement strand
TGGCGCTGTTCAACCCCGTGCGGCGACGCGTCCTGGCCGCGGTCGACAGCCGGTTCGACCGCACCCGCTACGTCGCGCAGCAGGTCGTCGATTCGTTCGGTCGCGACGTCCAGGACGTCACGGACGTCGACGAGATCGGCCACCGTGTCCACGCGGTCGTGAGTCGCACGGTCGCCCCGACCACGGTCGCGGTGTGGCAGCCCCGCGGCGGAGCGACCTCATGAGCGCGACACCGGCCGAAACCGACGGTCGATCGGCGTCGCCCCTGGACCGCGCTCGTCCCTCGCGGGTGGACATGGTCGCGCTCGTCGTGGCCGGGGCCATGTGGGTGGCCACGGCCACGCTGTTGCTGGCCCAGCCGCAGGTGCCCCTGGACCGCCTGCAGCTCATCCCGACCACGCTCACCGTCGCCTGCGGCGCCGTCATCGTTGTGCGGACCGAGACGCGGCTGATCGGCTGGCTGCTGGTCGTCGCCGGTGTCCTCTGGCCGCTGGACCCCGTCTTCTTCCCCCTGGGGCCTGCACCGCCACCGAGCACCCCCTGGAACGAGTTGCTCCTCGAACTCGGGAGTCAGGCGTACACCTGCCTGGTGTTCCTCCTCCTGGTCTTCCCGACCGGGCGCTTCGACTCGAGACTGGCTCGCATCGCCGGGGTCATCGCCGCCGCGCCCCTGGTCTTCGTCCCGCTTCGCCTCCTTCACGCGCTTGGCGTGCTCGCGGGGTCGCCCGACATCCCGTTCGGCATCCGGCTGGCGGCGTTCGCGGTGGTGGTCGTCCTCGGGCTGACGATGCAGGTCAGCCGCTACCGCCACCGCCCACGGGTCGAACAGCTGCAGATCAAGTGGTTCCTCCTTGCCGCAGCGACATTCCTCGCCTGGCCACTGTTCTTCGCCCTGGGCGTCCAGACAGGGCCGTTGGCGGACGCGGTCATCACCTCGGCGCTGCCGCTCGCGGTGCTCGTGGCCATCACGCGGTACCGGCTGTACGAGATCGACCGGATCATCTCGCGCACCGTCGCGTATGCGCTGGTGATCGCGACGCTGGCGGTGCTGGGGGTCGGTGGAGTGACCGTCGTGACGTCGCTGTTGCCGGCCCAGGACCGACTGGCGGTGGCGTTGTCGACGGTCGCCGTCGTGGCGCTGTTCGACCCGCTGCGCCGCCGTGTGGTCAACGTCGTGGATCGTCGTTTCGACCGCACCCGCTACGTCGCCCGGCAGGTCGTGGACGAATTCGGTCGTGATGTCCGGGACGTCACCGACCCCGACGAGATCGGCGACCGGGTCCACGTCGTCATCGGCCGCACCGTCGCACCAACGACGGTCGCCGTGTGGCAGCCACGAACGGGGACACCGTGAGCACACCCGCCAACCGGTCGCGGGCGACCGCCACCGACCGTCGGCTCCTCGTGGTCGTCGGCATCACGTTCCTCGCGCTGTTCGCGTGGGCCGCGGCGCTCGTGCCGGACACCATCGCCCCCATCGAAGTTGTCATGCTGATCCCTGGTGTGGCCATCCTGTGCATGGGGATGTTCCTCCTGCTGCGCACCGAGGCACGGCTCCTTGGCTGGCTGCTCGTGCTGCAGACGTTCTTCATCCTCAACTTCATCGGCGGCAACGTCTACGACGCGACCGGCGCCACCTGGGCTGGCGCGCTCCAGGCGCTCGGGTGGAGCGCGCTGGCGTTCCTGTCCATCGCCATTCTCCTCTACCCGACAGGTCGCCCGGCATCGCGGGTCCTCACGGTGCTCATCGCCGTGCTCGTCGCGGTCTACCTCTTCACGTCGATCCACTGGCTCGGCGTCATCATGGGGTGGTGGGACCCGATCGCGGACCCGGAGCAACTGGCGATCCAACTGTCGACGATCCCCCTCTTCGCGTCGTTCTTCGAGCAGGCGCGGATCTTCCGGCGCCGACCGCGGCTGCAGCAGGAGCAACTCAAGTTGTACGTGTTGGCACTCGCGACCCAGCCGCTGTACGCGGTCCCCGGCATCCTCGGCTGGTCCGACGGCGCCGCTGCCGTGCTGAGCGGCGCCCTCTCGATGTCGTTCCCGATCGTGATCCTGATCGGGATCACGCGGTACCGGCTGTACGAGATCGACCGGATCATCTCGCGCACCGTGGCGTATGCCCTGGTGATCGCGACGCTGGCGGTACTGGGGATCGGCGGCGTCGCCGTCCTGACGTCGCTGCTCCCGGCCCAGGACCGGCTGGCGGTGGCGCTGTCGACGCTCGTCGTGATGGCGCTGTTCAACCCGCTTCGGCGTCGCGTGGTCGACGTGGTTGATCGTCGCTTCGACCGCACCCGCTACGTGGCACGCCAGGTCGTGGAGGGCTTCGGCCGCGACGTGCAGGACGTCACCGATCCCGACGAGATCGGCGAGCACGTGCACAGCGTCGTCAGCCGGACCGTCGCCCCCACGACGGTCGCCCTGTGGCAGCCGCGGGAGGGCACGACATGACGCGATCGATGACGCCCCCGCGTGATGACCCCGCAGCAGCCACACTCCCGGAGCACGGCACGCGCTTGCGTGACGCCCTGCTGGCACTGGCCACCGTCGCCTACCTGGTCACTGCTGGCGTCCTCGCGGTCGCGCCTGTCCCGCTGTCCCAACGATTCGCGCTCGTGCAGACCTTCGCCCTGTTCGTGTGCGGTGTGGTGATCGTGCGACGGACGGCCACGCCGATCATCGGGTGGCTCCTGATCGTGCCGGGCGTGACGTTCAACCTGATCTACGATGCGCCGCCCGACCAGGGGGGCATGCTCACGGGGGCCGGTGGTACCGCCTTCGACACCCTGCCGACGCTCGGCCTGCTCGCCCTCGCCCTGCTCCTGCTCGTCTTCCCGTCCGGGCGCCCCACGTCGACGATCGCCCGAGCTGCGGCCTGGTTCGCGGTCGTGACCCACGTCGCCCTGATACCAGTGCAGTTCCTCAGCCTCGCCGGCGTGATCGGCATGTCCGTGGAGACGGGATTCACCCTGGAGTCACTCGTCTTCGTGTTCATCGTCGTCATCGGCCTCGTGGAGCAGGTTCGGAGCTATCGGCGGCGGCCGCGCGTCGAACAACTCCAGCTCAAGTGGTTCATCGTCGCGATCGCCGGACAGTTGGTCTACCTGGTGATGCTCGTCGTGGGCATCGAACCCGGCACCGTCGCGTTCGCCGTGTTCGACAACGCCGCCACGATGCTGTGGCCGATCACGATCCTCCTGGCCATCACCCGCTACCGGCTCTACGACGTCGACCAGCTCATCTCCCGAACCGTTGCGTACGCGGTCGTCGTCGCAACGCTGGCCTTCCTGGGCATCGGTGGGGTCGTCGTCGTGACCTCGCTGCTCCCGGCCCAGGACCGATTGGCGGTGGCACTGTCGACGGTGATCGTCGTCGCCCTCTTCGATCCGCTGCGGCGACGGGTCATCGGTGCGGTGGACCGCCGGTTCGACCGGCGGCGCTACGTCGCGGGCAAGGTCGTGGAGGACTTCGGCCGGCAGGTCCAGGACATCACCGACGTCGCCGAGATCAGTGACCAGGTGCGCGTCGTGGTCAGCCGCACGGTCGCGCCGACCACGGTCGCCGTGTGGCGGCCGCCGGACGCACCGCATGCCCGGCATCGGGCGTAGCGGTTCGGCCACGGCCGTCGCTGAGTGCGTCGAGCCGGGCCAGTGGTCAGGCCGGGCAGGTGGCGAGTTCGAGGTGGTCTTGACACTCATCGGGCGTCCACGTCCGGATCAGGCGATCGCGGGCGATCTCGGCGAGTTCGTCGACGTCGAGCGAGAACACCAGGACGCCCCGGGTCACGTCCGAGACCGCCAGTCGCGTGCCGTCCGGGCTGAACGCCACCGAACAGAACCCCAGGATCCCGTCGTCGACCACACGTTGGGCCTCGCGGCCGGCGGCCGGGTCCCACAGCCGGACGGTCCCGTCGCCGCTGCAGGTCGCGATCTGCGCATCATCGGGGGAGAAGACGGCCTGCTGGACCCACCCCTGGTGCCCGGTCATCACCACAGTGGGTCCGTCCAGGCTCGCCACATCCGGTGAGTCGTCGGGCTCCGGCACGTGCCACACCTGGACCGTGTTGTCCGGGTCGTGCGTGCCCACCGCCAGGCGCGTCCCGGTGCTGTCCCAGTCGAGCCTGCCCGGAGTCGCGGGGAGCTCGGCCAGCGCGACCAGTCGCTCGTCGCGCCAGTCCCAGATCGCGATGCCGTCGACGGGGTCGGGTGTGAACTCGTGCACGCCGGTCGTGGCGGCCAACAGGTGACCGTCGGGACTGAAGTCGGCGTCCAGGAGGTACGGGACCGGGAAGGCCCCCCTCACGGTGGGGGCGTCGGGCCACCGCAGCGTCCGCTCGTGGTCGGTCTCCGTGTCGAGCACCCAAACGAGACCGCCGTCGGGGGACTCCTGGATGGTCCGGTCGCGCCCCGAGTACGCAACGTGGCGAGCGTCGGGACCGATGGCCACGGCTCCCGGCCCGATCCCGACCAGGCGCTCCTGCTCCCACGTCGCCGTGTCCCAGACTGCCGCGTCACCGGCCCCGCGCGTGACCAGGACGTCATCGCCTGCGCTCCACCGCATGTCGAAGAGGCCTGGGTCGACCCGCTCGGTGTCCTCTGCATGCGCCTCGAGGGTCCGTTCGGATTCCCATGTCACGGTCGACCACAGGGCCAGTGCGCCGCCCGTGCGCGTCGCCGCGAGCGTCGTGCCGTCGTGGGAGAAGGCCAGGCCGCTGGTCTGCAACTGGTCGCTGGGCAGGTGGGCGATCTCGGCGACGGCGCCGGGGCGCAGGTCCCAACCTCGCAGGCCATCACCACACCGCGACGCCTCGAGCACCACGCCGGGATCGGATCCGAACAGCACGGTCGGGCAGGCAAGCGGGGGTGCCTCGGGCGTGAGCGGGCCGGCAATGCCGACCGGTTCGCCGTCCTCCACGACCGTCCAGGCATGCAGTCGTTCCATGTCGCCACCGGGTCCGAGCACGATCCGAGTCGAATCCGGACTCCACGCCAACTGGGCCGCCCGGATGTCGGGCGCACCTCGGACGTCCACGACCTCGTCGCCGGTGCCACCGTCCAGGACGGCGACGCCCTCGCCGGCCAGCGCCAGCCACCGCCCGTCGGGGCTCCATGCAGCGTCGAAGACGCCCGGGTGCTCGATCGGCTCGTCCACCTCGTCCCAGCCCCCGCCTACTGCGCGCACCTGGACCGTGCCCTCCAATGGGCGGACCACCAGGATGCGAGTGCCGTCGGGGTGGAAACGCACCAACGGCATCGTGCCGGCGTTGTTGGTCCCCTGGCCGAGCTCCAGCGGATCCCCGTCCGATGAGCGGTCCCATACAAGTACGGGGCTGTCGGACCCCTCGACGGCACCGCTCAGGGCAACGAACTTGCCGTCCGGGCTGATCTCGAGATGGGCTGGTTCGGCGTCGTCGCTCTGCTCGCCCAAGAGGCCGACGCGGCGGCCTTCCCGCCAGTCCCACACGTGGACCATGCCGGTCTCGGTGGCCACGACGGCGATGCCCTCGCCGGTCGCGTCAGCCAGCAAGGGGGCATCCTCGTGGCCGTCGAGCGTGGCGACCACCGTCCCGGTGTCCATGTCGTGCACCTCGACGACCAGCGAGTCCTCCGTCTCCGAGTCCTCGGGCGCGGCCACCAGGACGACGCTGCCGTCCGACGCCATCCCCAACACGGTCCCGAGGTCGGGGCGCTCGGTGACGAGGCGGTTGCCGGCGATCGCGGCGTGAAGGGCGCTGGCCACGTCGTCGCGTGCATCGCCACCGACGGATCCGAGCCGGTCTCGTGCCTCCAGGGCCAGCAGCAACGCCAGCTGGGGATCGTCACCCCGCGCGCGCTCGGAGGCCACCGAGAACTGCCGTGCCTCGGCGATCCTGGTGGCGGTACGTCCGTTCAGCCATTGCACGCCGGCAACGACCGCCACCAGCGCGACCATGGCGACCAAGGCCTGGAGCCGTCTGACAGAGCGGCGCTCGATGCGCCGTTGATCGGCAACTCGCGAGGCTTCCCGGGCCCGATCCTGTTCCCGGAGGGCCAGCGAGACCGTCACCAGCTCGTGCTCGCGAGGTGACAGGTGCAGGTCCACGTCCCCGCGGCTGTCCGCAAGCAGCAGTTCGTGCGCTTCGTCCAGGGGCAGGCCGGCGAGCAGCCAGTCGTCGTGGCGGTCGTGACGGGCCCAGTCGTCCGCGGCAACCGTGACGCGACGGTGGTCCAGCAGCCACCCTCGCGCCTCGTCGACCCAGGATCGCAGCCGGGGCCACCCGTCGATGAGGGCTTCGTGGGCCAACTCGACCACGCGTTCACCACTGACGGTGTCCTGCGAGGCGGTCAGCAGTCGGGCACCCACCAGCCGGTCCACGACTGCTTCCACGGGCTGACGCTGGTCGGTCGGGCCGGACCACTCGGAGGCTCGGACGGGGCGCCGTGAGTCGGCGCCGTCCTCACCCGGTTGGACGGATCGCAGCAGCACTCTCCGCGCGATCGAGCGCTGGTCGTGGTCGAGGTCCTCGTAGACCGCCTCGGCACGGTTGGCCAGGGCCCCGGCGACCCCACCGAGGTCGTGGTAGGCGCCGCGCGTCATGACTCGATCCGTGCGGCGATCCCACAGTTCGTACAACAGGTGCTGGAGCAGGGGCAGCGTGCCGGGCTCGCCGCTGCCGTCGGCGATGATGCGGGCCAGCAGGCCTTCCTCGAGCGTGGCCCCGGCCTGCACGGCCGGGCCGGTCACCACCTCCTCGATCTGCTCGCCGGTCATCGGTGGAACGACGAACTGCATGCGTGACAGCCAGTCGGCCATGCCGGGAACGTCCAGGGCACGGTCGTACAGGTCGGCTCGGAGTGTCACGACGACCACGACGTTGCCGTCCAGGCGACGCGTGGCGGCACGCAACAGCGCAACGACGAGCTCGGCCTCCTCGGGGTCGCCCAGCACGAACAACTCCTCGAACTGGTCGACCACGAGCAACAGTCGTGCCCCGGGGCCCTGGTCGGCCAGGACCGCGTCGGCAACCTGGTGGAGGCCGTCCTCGTCCTCGGCCAGGCGCCCGGTGATCCAGTCGGAAGCCACCGCGTCGGACACGGTCGCCAGCTCGGTCGCGAGCGACTTGATGGGCGTAGAACCGGGGGCGACCACGACCTGGATCCAGGTGTCGGAGTCCGGGATCGCGCCGCGGTCGATGGCCGGCAGCAGGCCTGCGCGAACCAGTGAGGACTTGCCCGCCCCGGAGGCACCGACCACGGCGGCCGTGCCGTGGCGCGTGAGCAACTCAACGAGCTCCTGCACCTCGGTGTCGCGGCCGAAGAACAGGCCGGCCTCGTCGCGGTGGAACGCGCGGAGACCGACGTAGGGCGGCCCGTCGAGCGTCGCAGCGGCCCGTGTCGCGGACACCTGCTCGACACCGTCAGCGATCGCGACGGCCGACTCCATGGTGGCAGATGCCATGGGCCGTGGGATGGACTGCAGGATGTCGAGGTGCAGCTGCTGGGTCGCCGGGGACGGGTCGACCCCGAGCTGTTCTGCCAGGTGGTCCCGACACGTCTCGTAGGCCTCCAGGGCTCGTGTGGTGTTGCCGGCGAAGAGTTCGGTGCGCATCAAGGCACGCCAGGCGTCCTCGCGCAGCGGTTCCAGGTCCAGCGCCTCGACCAGCACCGAGCGCGCCTGGGTGGGCTGGGCCTGTTCGCTCCGGCAGGCTCCGAGGACGACCAGTGCGTCCACGTGCCGTGTCGCTGCGCGAACCCGCACGTCGTCCAACCAGGTCGACCGGACGCCTGCCAGGATCGGCCGAGAGAGCACCGCACGGGCGTGGTTGGCGCCACGACGCGCCTCTTCCAGGTTGCCGGCCTCGAAGTCGAGCCCGGCCTGCTCGGCCGCCGTCGACGCGTCTTCGAGATCGACCGTGACCGGACCGAGGTCGACCCGGTAGACGCCGGCTCCACCGACCAGCGCATCGCCATCCAGCCCGAGGTCTACCAGCGCCCGCCGAACCTTGCTGACCAGGTTGCGGATCGCCACCCGCCATCGGCTGGGAAGTGTGTCTGCCCAGAGGACGTCGGCGATGGTGTCCACGGGAACGGGTGCGTGCCGCTCGAGCACGAGCAGCGCGGTCACGAGCTGCAACTGTCGTCCGGGCAGGTCGCGACCCCGAACCTGCCGGTGGCCGCGCCGCAGCGCCACGGCCCCGGCCAGCGACACCTCGAGTTCGCCCATGAATTGCCCCTTCCCGGACCATACACGTTGCGGTTGCGCCGACGGGAGCGGTTCGCGAGGGCACCGCGATCCCGGCCGCGTCCACAGGCCCGCTCGAACGATGGCCACCGTGCCATCGGGGGGGTAAGTAGCCCGCAAGATCACTGGGAGTCCGGCGAAGTGGTGGCGGTGCCGGGGGCCCCGGGTCCTTTGCCGTTCCTGGGTCGGATCATCGCCGTGCGGGCCCGCACCGATCGACCGACGGCACGTGACCACCTCGTGGTCGCTCCACCTGCGGCGCTGTCGTGGGGGAGAACCCGGGTGAGAGGATTCGAGATGCGGTGGAGGACACGCAGGCACTTGTGATCCTGGTGGTTAATGCCGTCGAACCCTTGACTGGTTGTACGTGAAATCTCTAGGGTCGTTCGACATCGAAACTCTCTTGCTCCGAGAGCGTCTTCTTCCCCCCGAAAGGCAGTCCATGGACACCCCCACCGGCGCCCACGCGCCCCCAGGCAGGCTCATCGCCGTCGTCGCACTCGTCGGCATCATGGTGCTCGCACTCCTGAGCATCGCGATGCCGGCCTCTGCACAGGCCAGCGATGAACTTGCCATCGACGAGATCTCGATGTCCGACAACATCACGCACGTGACCAATGTCCCGCGACAGGGCGACGGGTTCACCGGTCCCTTCGACTGGCACTCCGACATCGCCTTCCATGGTGACGTCGCCTACCAGGGCAGCTACGCCGGCCTGACCCTGTACGACATCAGCAAGCCCAAGGACGCGTCGGTCATCAGCCAGTTGTACTGCCCGGGTGGTCAGGGCGACCCAAGCGTCACCCCGGATGGATCCCTGGTGATCTTCTCGGTCGACTCAGCGCGCTCCGACGACTCCTGTCAGAGCTCCGGAACCAGCACGACCAACCCGAACGGGTGGGAGGGCATCCGCATCATCGATGTCAGCGACGTCAACAACCCCGAGCAGGTCGCGACGGTTCGTACCGACTGTGGCTCACACACCAACACGCTGGTGCCCGGTGACGACGACACGGTCTACATCTACATCTCGTCGTACAGCCCCAACGCGGCGTTCCCGAACTGCCAGCCGCCCCACGACGCGATCTCGATCGTCGAGGTCCCATTGGACGACCCGGCGTCGGCCAGCGTCGTCAACAAGGCGGTCCTGTTCCCGGATGGAGGCGCGCCCGGCACGGCCGGTTGCCACGACATCACCGTGTACCCGGAGCTCGACCTCGCCGGCGGTGCCTGCATGGGCCAGGGCGTGTTGATGGACATCTCGGACCCGGTGAATCCCTACGTGATCACCTCGGTCACGGACCCGAACTTCGCCTTCTGGCACTCAGCCACGTTCACCAACGACGGGTCGCGGGTCATGTTCACCGACGAGCTCGGTGGCGGCGTGGGCGCAACCTGCAACGAGGCAGTCGGACCCGAGCGTGGCGCTGACGCCTTCTTCGACATCACTGGTGAGGGCGACGACCGCGAGATGGAGTTCCGCGGCTACTTCAAGATCGACCGTCACCAGACGTCGACGGAGAACTGCGTGGCCCACAACGGCTCGATCATCCCGACGCAGAACGGCCGCGACGTCATGGTCCAGTCCTGGTACCAGGGCGGCGTGTCGGTCATCGACTTCACCGACCCCGAGAACGTGGTCGAGGTGGCCTACTTCGAGCGCGGTCCGCTGGACCCCAGCGTGTACTTCCTCGGGGGATCGTGGTCGGCGTACTGGTACAACGGTCACATCTACTCCAGTGACATCATCAAGGGCCTCGACGTCCTGAAGATCACCGGGGAGTACGCCAGCGGCAACGCCGTCAAGCAGGACCACTTCAACGCACAGACGCAGTACCGACTGTCGCCGGGCAAGTCCGGCCGTTGACCCTGCACCGCTCCTGAGCGCGGCTCACCCCGGCGGATCTGCCGCCGGGGTGAGGCCGGTTCCTCCTCGTCAGCACGACTGACACCCGGGACGGACCGCACACAGACCATGCAGCAGGAAAGGCAGATTCCATGAAGTCCCGAAGAGTGCTCCGCAACGCAGTGGGTGTCGTGGCCATGGCCATCGTCGTCGTCGTGGCGGCCTTCGCCACCGCGACCGCCGGTCCCAAGGGCAAGGGTCCCAAGGGTCCGAAGGGTCCCAAGCCCCCGGTCGAGGAGCCGACGACCCCGCCCCCGACCGAGGACCCGACGACACCTCCCGAACCCGAGGACCTGGATGCTGACGACGTCCAGTTCGTCCGAATGATGATTCCCCACCACCACCAGGCCATCCTGATGAGTGAACTTGCGCCAGGTCGAGCGTCGGACCCGGGCGTTGCGGCCCTCGCTGAGCGCATCCTCTTCGAGCAGGGCGTCGAGATCAACACGATGCAGTTCTGGCAGCAGGTCCAGGGACTGGCCATCACCGACCCGAGCACGGCCTACGAGGGCATGCTCGACAACCCGATGATGCTCGAGATGATGGGCATGGCGTCGCGTGCCGAGATGGAGCAGTTGGCCGCCTCGTCGGGGGCTGCCTACGACCGCCTCTTCCTCGAGTTGATGATTCCGCACCACGAAGGTGCGGTGCGGATGCTGGTCAACTTGGCGACCAACGGCAGTGACCAGTTCCTTGCAGCACTGGGCAACGACATGATGACCGCCCAGTCGGTGCAGATCTGGCAGATGGAGCAGATGCTGGCGACCATGGGTTGACCGACCTGCTGTGCCACGCCGCCGTTCGACCTCGACCTGCTCGCCCGCGAGCAGGTCGTGGTCGTTGGGGCCGCCCGGAGCCGCCCGGCAGCGACGGAGAACGCCACGGCGCCAGCCCCCCATCCCATCCACACAACCCATCCTGAACAACCTGTCTCGGAGGACGACCATGAAGACCACCCGAATCGCTGCGCTGGTCCTTGCCACCGGCATGCTGGCAACCACTGCCCAGGCAGCGCCACCCTCGACTTCGACAATCGACCTGCCCGCCGGGTTCGCGGGGGAGGGGATCACCATCGGGGACGGCAACGACTTCTATGCCGGTTCCCTGGCCGACGGCAGGATCGCGATCGGCGACCTCGCGGCCGGCACGTCTGAAGTGTGGGTCGACGACCCGGTCGTGGCGCCCTCGGTCGGGCTTGACGCGGACCTCGCGAACGGACTGCTGTGGGTGGCCGGCGGTCCAACGGGCCAGGCGGCCGTCTACGACCTGGCCACGGCCGACGCAGTGGCGACCCTCGACCTTGCCCCGCCAGGTGCCTTCGTCAATGACGTCGTCATCACCCGGACCGCCGCCTGGTTCACCGACAGCTTCGCCCCCCAGCTCTACCGCGTTCCCATCCAGGGTGGTGTCGTCGGGACGCCCGAGACGATCGCCCTGTCCGGGCCGGCAGCCGACTTCGTCGCCGGGTTCAACCTCAACGGCATCGCCGCCACCGCCGACGGGAGCACGCTCGTCGTCGTCAACAGTGCCAAGGGCGAGCTGTACACGGTCGACGCCGCCACGGGCAGCAGCGCCCTGGTCGACCTCGGTGCCGACAATGTGCTGACAGGTGACGGCATCGCGCTGCAGGGCCGGTGGCTCTACGTGCTGCAGAACGGCGGCGCCCCGGGCGTGCCCAACCAGGTGGCAGTGATCAAGCTGTCTGGCGACCTGACCTCCGTCGAGCGCCTCTACACCGTCACCAGCCCGCTGTTCGAGACCGCGACCACGCTCGACCTCCGCGGCAACCTCATCGCAGCCGTGAACGCCCAGTTCGGTGGTGCCCCGATCGATCCCGAGAGCGAGGTCGTGCTGCTGCGCACGAATTGAGGTTCGGCCCGTTTCGGCCATGTCGACCGCGCCATCCTCGACTGGCGGAGCCAGGACGGACCGGAGCGCGGGTGACGGCACCACAGCGAGCGGCCACCGGGGAGCCCCTGTGCGTCGACGGTGGTCAGTCGACGGCCTCGTCGAGGTCGCCTTCGGAGTCGACCCAGTCCTCGTCGTCGAGGTCCTGCTCGACCAGCGATGCGATGCGGCGCATCGCGGCTTCGTCCTCGCTGTCCACGACGACCTCGTCGCCGTGGTTGGCCCCGAGCGTCATGATCATCAGCGACGACCCGGCGTCCTTGGGTGCGTCGCCGGGCTTGGCGATGGTCACGGCGGCGTCGAATCCCTGGGCGGCCGTGCTGATGATCGCAGCCGGTCGGGCATGGAGTCCGACCGATGACCCGACGGTGACGGTGGTGGAAGGCATGGGGGTTCCTGTTGGACGGCTGTTCCCGACCGGGGCGGCCGGGTGGGGCCAGCCTAGGCACGCCGCGATCGCCGGAGGTCGAGTCCAGCCCGCCGGTTCCCCGAAGGCCCCACATTCGGACGTGTCTTGTGCGATTCTGTCCGGGACGAACGTGCCTGCTGTCGTCGATCCCTGGCCCCAGGAGCCCCCCCATGAGCAGCACGACTGAATCCACCCCAGACCGTTCGGGCCTGCGCATTCCCGGATTTGCGCAACTCCAGCGACTCGGCAAGAGCCTGATGTTGCCGATCGCACTGCTGCCGGCAGCCGGCATCCTGCTGCGACTGGGCCAGCCTGACCTGCTCGGCGGCAGTGACATCCCCGTCATCGGACCGTTCTTCGACGCGATGAGTGCGGCCGGCAACGCGATCTTCGCCAACCTCCCGCTGTTGTTCGCGGTCGGTGTGGCCATCGGGTTCGCCCGCAAGGCCGATGGTTCGACCGCACTGTCGGCGGTCGCCGGCTACCTCGTCATGGAAGGGGTGTTCACGTCGATGTCGCCGGTCGTGCTGGAGGGGGTGACCGATGCGGCAGGCAACCAGTCGATGATCGACTACAGCGTGTTCGCCGGCATCGTCGTCGGCATCGTGACCGCCTGGTTGTTCGACAAGTACCACGACATCCAGTTGCCGCCCTACCTGGGGTTCTTCGGCGGCCGACGGTTCGTGCCGATCGTGGTGTCGGTCGTCACCCTGGTGTTGGGGTTCGCGCTCAGCTACGTCTACCCGGTGTTCGACACCGGCCTGACCTCGCTGGGCGAGTTCATCGGTGGCGCCGGAGCCTTCGGGGCCTTCATCTACGGCTTCACCAACCGCATGCTCATCCCGCTCGGCCTGCACCACATCCTCAACACCTACGTGTGGTTCCTGTACGGCTCATACGAGGCGGGTGGAGTGGTGGTGACGGGAGAGCTCACCCGTTTCGCCGCCGGCGACACCAGTGCCGGACTGCTCACCTCGGGGTTCTACCCCATCCTCATGTTCGGGCTGCCGGCGGCCGCACTGGCCATGATCCGACAGGCCAAGCCGGGCAAGCGCAAGATCGCCGTCGGCATCCTGTCCGCTGCGGCCATCACCGCGTTCCTGACCGGCGTGACCGAGCCGCTGGAGTTCGCGTTCATGTTCGCCGCGTTCCCGCTCTACGTCATCCACGCCGTGCTGACCGGGTTCTCACTGGCGATCGCGTACATCCTGGACGTCCACCTCGGCTTCTCCTTCTCGGCCGGGCTGATCGACTTCATGCTCTACGGGACGGCGCCGGCAGCCAACAACGTCCTGCTGCTGCTCGTGATGGGCGTCGGGTTCTTCTTCGTGTACTACGCACTGTTCACCTTCGCGATCAAGCGCTGGAACCTCAGGACACCCGGACGAGAGGTCGATGACGGCGGCGAGGCCGACGGTGACGCCGCCCCGGTCGCCCTGGCCGAGGACGCTCGGGACCGGGCCGAGCAACTCATCGCAGCGTTCGGTGGCCGGGACAACCTGCAGGCGGTCGACGCCTGCATCACCCGGCTGCGCATCGAGGTCACCGACAAGAACGACGTGGACAAGGCCCGACTCCGGGCGCTGGGGGCCGCGGGGGTCGTCGAGGTCGGCAACAACGTCCAGGCGATCTTCGGGACCCAGGCCGATGCCCTCAAGTCCGACATCAATGCGGCCCTGGAGCAGGGTCCCCCAGCCCAGTCACCCGCTGCTGCCGAACCAGCGGGCGCGGCAGCCGCCACCGATCCCGACGCAGCACCCGCAGCCACCGCCGGCGCCGGGGGAGCGACCGCTGTTGCCGTGGCCGACGAACCCGACGGCGCCGGTGCAGCGTCGGCAGTCGTGGAGGTCGTGGCTCCCATCGATGGTCGTGTGGTGGCGTTGGCGGACGTCCCCGACGCGACCTTTGCCAAGGGCATGGTCGGCCACGGGGTCGCCATCGACCCACCCCTCGAGTCCGTGGACGCCGTGGCCCCCGTTTCGGGCACGCTCGTGAAACTGTGGCCACACGCCTACGTGATCCTGACGGGTGAGGGCATCGGTGTCCTGGTCCACCTGGGAATTGACACCGTCCAACTGGATGGTGCGGGGTTCACGACGCACGTCGACGAGGGAGACCAGGTCACGGTCGGGGAAGTCGTGGTCACCTACGACGTCCCGTCAGTGGCTGCCGCCGACCGCAACCCGATCGTGCCGGTGATCGTCATGGACAAGAAGTCCGACGTCGTGGACGTGGTGGCTGCGGCCGACGCCCACGTCGCGGCACTCGACGTCGTACTGTCGGCGCGCTGACCTCGACCCCGGGCGGCCCGGCGCCGCTGCGTGACACGGACAGGAAGACACACCATGGAAACCATCATCCTCGACGACGAGCGCTCGATCGCACGGCTGGCTGCCGGCGCGTTCGTGGACCTGCTGGCCAGGAAGCCGGACGCCGTGCTGGGACTGGCCACGGGTTCCTCGCCCCTGGGCGTGTACGACGAACTTGCGGCCCGCCACGAGGACGGCGACATCTCGTTCGCACGGGCACGCGCCTTCACCCTCGACGAGTACGTGGGGCTGCCGGCCGACCACCCCGAGACCTACCGCAACGTCATCAACCGGGACTTCACGTCGCGTGTCGACATCGATCCGGATGCCGTCCGCGGTCCCGACGGACTGGCCGAGGTCATCCCGGCTTCCTGCGCGGAGTACGAGGCTGCGATCGCAGCGGCCGGCGGCGTGGACCTCCAGGTGCTCGGCATCGGCGCCGTCGGCCACATCGGCTTCAACGAGCCGGGGTCGTCGTTCGCCTCGCGGACCAGGATCAAGACCCTGACCCACCAGACCCGCGTGGACAACGCCCGGTTCTTCGACGGCGACGTGGACGCGGTCCCCAGCCACTGCCTCACCCAGGGTCTCGGCACGATCATGGACGCACGTCACGTCGTGCTCATCGCGACCGGACGGCACAAGGCCGAGGCCGTGCACCACCTGGTCGAAGGACCGGTCAGTGCCATGTGGCCGGGAACGATCCTGCAGCACCATCCCCACGCGACCGTGTTGCTCGACTCCGCTGCCGCCAGTCGGCTCCAACTGGCCGACTACTTCCGGGAGGCATATCGCGGCAAGCCGTCGTGGCAGGGACTGTGACCATCACGGATGCCGGCACGGTCCTGGCAGCGGGTCGACTGGTGACGGGCGACGACGTGCTGCGACCGGGCTGGGTCGAGGTGTCAGACGGCCTGGTCGCCGCCGTCGGCCAGGGCCGCCCCCCGCGGGCTGCAGATCTCGACCTGGAGACGG
>Ga0102946_1000362_pt1 | contig 15747 bp, 14 predicted proteins | sample SalPon2A_A_D1_MG_FD_78209 | JGI IMG/M metagenome (GOLD analysis project Ga0102946, IMG submission 78209) | Soil microbial communities from South San Francisco under conditions of wetland restoration - Salt Pond MetaG R2A_A_D1_MG | ecosystem: Environmental > Terrestrial > Soil > Wetlands | place... | reverse complement strand
GGCTCTTTCGGGACACCGATCCGCATTAGCGGTCGCGCAGCCTAGCGAGCGGCCCCTGTTCGCGCCACCCGACCCCCACCCCAGGGTGTTGGCACGACCACCCCCGGGTCGGCCCGGCTCCCGCCCGCGGGCCCCTGGTTACGCGCGGCGATCGCGGCGATCTTTCCACTACCGGCGCACCCCGCTCCGGCAGACCAAGACAGACAACACGAAAGGCTCAGATTCAAATGACCAACACCAACACCATCTCCAACTCCACCCGCCGCACGATCGCCGCCCTGCTGACGCTGGCCGCCGCCGTTGCCGCCCTCGTCGCCGGCGCCGGCACCGCGCAGGCCGCCAAGTTCGGCTCGGACCTGAACAGCAGCGTCCAGCCGTCCAACGCCGGCCAGGCCCACGACTGCGAGGCCGGGGGCAAGTGCACCTGGGTGATGGGCGAGGCCTACGGCAACCCCGGCGGCGAGGAGTCCCCGAAGAAGGGCTACCTCAAGAAGGTCAAGCTGATCGCCGGTGAGGCCGGGAAGTTCAAGCTCCAGATCGTCAAGACGACGAGCGACGGCCACACCAAGGTCAAGCGCAACGGCCCCAAGATCCACTACCAGGGCCAGGAGCAGTACAACTGGGACAACGACGACTACAAGGTCGAGAAGTTCAAGACCCGCGTCAAGATCAAGGCCGGCGAGCGGCTCGCGATCAAGACCAAGTCGACCAGCACTCTGCGGTGCAGCTCCGGAGGCGACAACAACCTCCAGCACAACCCGCCGCTGAAGAAGAAGGACGGCTACCGGGTCTACGACGACACCGACGGCTGCTGGATGCTGATTCAGGGCAAGGTCAAGTAGCCCTCCCGGCACCACGGACCCGGCCAGGGACGGCCGGGAATGAGCGAGGCCCCCGCACCGAGAGGCGCGGGGGCCTCGTCGCTGTTGGCCGTGAGCGGCTACCGGGGCTTGATCGCGCGGGCGTCCCGCGCTGGGCCGGTCGCGACCCAGACCAGGCCGCCGCCGGACCCGAGGCCCTCGGGAGAGCCGCCGACCATCAGCGGCTCGCCGACCCGCTCGCGGCTCCCGGGGTCGAAGGCGTCGACCCAGCCGTTCTTCTCGCTCATCTGCTTGTCGCCGTCGTCGCCGTTGGAGACCCAGACGGTCCCGGCGGCGAAGTCGATCGCCCGCGGCTGGCCGCCGACGTCGATCGGCTCGCCGATCACGTCGCCGGTGTTCTCTTCGACGAGCGTCAGCGTGCCGTCCTCGGTGTTCGCGACCCACACGACGCCCTGCGCGACAGCCACCCCCTTCGGGTTGGCGCCCACGTCGATCTCCTCCTGAACCACCAGGGTCTCGCGGTCGACGCGCAGGAGCTGGTTGTCCTCCCGGGCCGTGACCCAGACGTTCGGCCCCGAGACGGCGATCCCATGCGGGCCGTTGGCGCCGAGCGGCTCCGTCTGGGCCTGACCCGAGTCGGGATCGATCCTGGTCAGGGTCCCGTCCGCCTTGCCGGCGACCCAGACGGATCCCGCGCCTGAGGCGATCCCACGCGGCTCGGCGCCGGGTAGCTCCACCGGCGCGCCGGGCTGAAGGGCGGCGTCGAACTGCTGAACGCGGCCTGCATCCGGCAGCGTCACCCAGATCGATTCGTCGGCGAAGACGAGCTCCTCGGGCGGCCCGTCAGTGGCTACGGCGTTCTCACGGGTCTGACCGGCGGCCTCGCCGAGGACCACCTGCTCCCCCTTGCGGTCCGCGATGAAGACCTGGTTGCCGCGGGCTGCGACACCGACTGGCAGCTCCCCGCCGTCGATCCCACCCTCGAGGACCTCGCCGGCATCGCCGGCCCCGCCGCCACCTCCGCCGGGGTTTGCCGGCTCACCGTCGTCGCCTCCGAAGACGACCACGCCGACCGCGACGGCGGCGACGAGCAGGAGCAGGCCCGCAAGCAGGGGCGTGCGCGAACGCGGGCCCTTGCTCCCCGCCTCACGCCCGGCGGTCTCGGTCGCGGTGGCCTCGCGGGTAATCGGCTCGCCGACGGCCGCGGTGCGAGCCGCAGCGGCGGCGGGCTCCTCTCCACCCGTGGCCGGGGCTGAGGGCGGCGGCGGTGCCTCGGCGGTCTCGGCCGGGGAGGCCGTCTCCCCGACCGGCGTCTCGTGCACCTGGGTCGGGGCGGCCGGCCCGGTCGCGACGCTGCGCTCGGCCTCGAGCGGGCGGGTGCCGCCGAGCGCGGCGGCGGCCGCCCGGGCGAGGTCCCCGGCCGAGGGGAAGCGATCGTCGCGCTCCTTCGCCATCGCCCGCTCGATCACGGGCTCCAGCGGCTTCGCCGGGCCCTCGAGCGGCTTCGGCTCGTCCTGGAGGTGCGCGTACATCTTCGCGACCTTCTCCTCGCGGTCCGCGTAGGGCGGGGTGGCCGTGACCATCTCGTGGAGGACGCAGCCGAGCGCGTAGACGTCGGTGCGGGCGTCGAGCTCGTCGCCGCGAATCTGCTCGGGCGCCACGTAGTCGAGCGTGCCGACGAACGCGCCGGTGCTGGTCAGCCCGGTCGCCTCGCTGGCCTGCCCCATGCGCTTGGTCAGGCCGAAGTCGGTGAGGTAGGCGTGGTCCGGCCCCGAGTCGCTGTCGATCAGGATGTTCCCGGGCTTGATGTCGCGGTGGACCAGCCCGCGCGAGTGCGCGACGTCGAGCGCCGCCGCCACCTGCTCGAGGATCGCGACCGCCGGATCCGGCTCGAGCGCGCCGCGGGCGATCAGCAGCTTGCGCAGATCCGGGCCCTCGACGAGGTCCATCGTCACGAAGAGCAGCCCGTCCTCCTCACCGGCGTGGTGGATCGGGACCACGTTGGGGTGCCGTAGCGAGACCGCGATCCGCGTCTCGGACTTGAACCGCGCCCGGAACGACTCGTCGTCGGCGAGATCGGCGGCGATCACCTTGAGGGCGACCATGTGATCGAGCGCGAGGTGGGTCGCGCGGTAGACCGTGCCCATGCCGCCACGGCCGGCGACCCCTTCGATGCGGTGGCCGGCGAACTCCGAGCCTTCAGAGAGGTCGGGCATGGCTCAGTTATAGCCCCGCTCGGCGGTGCAACGTGGTCCGGGCGCGGCCTGCGACCGCAATCAGCCGGAGGAGGCGCCCGCGAGCGCGGCGAGGCGCTCGATCGAGTGCTGCTGCTGGGCCGGATCGAGCTGGGCCGGGGAGACGATCACGCGGTCGACGCCGGCATCGGCGATCCGCTGCAGGCGCTCGCCGACCTCCTCCTCGCTGCCGATCAGCGATGTCGCCTCGACCAGCTCTGCGGGAATCGCGGCGTATGCCTCATCCCGCTTGCCGTCTAGATACAGGTCCTGGACGTTGCGCGCCTCGTCCCCGAAGCCGAGCCGATCGCTGAGATCGACGTAGAAGTTCTTCTGCTTGGAGCCCATGCCGCCCAGGTACAGCATCAGGGCCGCACGGACCACGTTGCGAGCCGTGTCGAGGTCGCCGTCGATCGCGACCTGCATGGTCGGGCTGATCTCGAGGTCCGAGCGACTCCGGCCGCCCTTCTCGAACCCGCGCTCGAGGCTCTCGCTCCAGAGCTCCTCGATCCGCTCGGGATCGGCGAAGGCGGGGATCCAGCCGTCACAGAGCTCGGCGGCCAGCTCGACCGATTTGGTGCCGATCGCGCCGACGAAGACCGGGATCTCGCTGCGGACCGGGTGGAAGTTGAGCTTCAGGGCCTTGCCCTGACCGGTGGCCTCCTCGCTCGACAGGGGCAGGTCGAAGTGCTCGCCGTGGTGCTCGAGCGGCCCCTCCCTGGCGATGATCGCGCGCACGACCTCGATGTACTCGCGCGTCCGGCCCCACGGCTTTGGATATGGAACGCCGTACCAGCCCTCGGAGACCTGCGGCCCGGACGGGCCGAATCCGAAGATGAAGCGGCCCTCCGAGAGCGCATCGATCGTCGCCCCCGCCATCGCGGCGGCGGCCGGCGGCCGGCCGGGGACCTGCATGATCGCCGCGCCGAGCTTGATCGTCTTGGTCTGCGGGATCAGCCAGGCGAGGACCGAGACGACGTCGGACCCGTACGACTCGGCGCACCAGACCGATTCGAAGCCGGCCTCCTCGGCAGCCTGCACGAGCTCGACCGCGGCATCGCCCTGCGGGCCGATTCCCCAGTATCCGAGATTGAGCCCGAGCTTCAGATCCATCGGCGCGGAACCCTATCGGCCGGCCGGGATCCACGCCGAGCGCGATAATCCACCCGTGGAGCAGCGGATTCGCTTTTGCGAGATCGACGGTCGGCGTATCGCCTACGCCGAGGCCGGCTCGGGCCCCGCGCTCGTGCTGCCCTCTCCCTGGGTGGGAAATGTCCACACCGACTGGGAATACCCCGACTACCGCTTCTTCGTCGAGCAGCTCGCCGCCGAGCACACGGTGATCCGCTACGACCGCCCCGGAACCGGCCTCTCCGACCGGGAGCTGCCGGAGGAGATGAGCCTCGAGTACGACGTCCACGTGCTCGAGGAGCTGCTCGGCGAGATCGGGTGCGAGCGCGCCTCGCTGTTCGGCCTCTCGTGCGGCGGATCGATCGCCGTGGAGTTCGCGGCGCGCAATCCCGACGCCACCGATGCGCTCGTGCTGACCGGCTGCTATGCGGACGGCTCACGGCTCGCGAACCCGGCGGTGCGGGAGTCGATCGTCTCGGTGATTCGGGCGAGCTGGGGTCTGGGAGCACGGATGCTCGCCGATCTGTTCGTCCCGGGCGCCTCGCAGGAGGAGCGCGCTCAGTGGACCCGCTTCCAGCGCGAGTCGGCCGATGCCGACTCCGCAGCGCAGCTCTACGAGCTGATCTACACCTACGACACGAGCACCTCCGCGTCCGAGGCCGGGGCGCCGGCGCTGGTCCTGCACCGCCGCGGCGATCGCGCGGTCGCCTTCGAGCTCGGCCGTGAGCTCGCCTCGATCCTGCCGAACGCGCGCTTCGTGCAGCTCGACGGCGATCGGCACCTGCCCTGGCACGGCGATAGCGAGGCGCTGCTGACCGAGACGCGCTCGTTCCTCGCCGCACAGCGCTCCGAGCGCGAGCCGACCGGCGCGGACGGCGCTGCCGGCCCCGAGCCCGCCGCCGCGCCGCAGCGCGCGCCCGCTCAACCAGTCGACGCGCCGGAGCTTTCGAATCGGGAGCTCGAGGTCCTCCGCCTGGTCGCCGAAGGCCTCTCGGACCCCGAGATCGCCGAGCGGCTCGTCCTCAGCCCGCATACGGTCCATCGCCACGTCGCCAACATCCGCACGAAGCTGCGGCAACCGTCGCGGGCGGCGGCGGCGGCGCGGGCGGCGCGGATCGGCCTGATCTGAGCAGCGTACGGACCTCCCCGGGTCCGATGGCCCGACCGGGCCATCTTGCCTCGAACCGCTCCAGATGGCCGGAAACGGGGAAGTCACGGCGCCCAGTTTGCCCGACCCTTGTGATGAAACCGCAACGAGGAGGAACGAAATGAGCGCCCAAGCCACCGAAAGCCACACCCCCGCGCACCCGCTCGGAACCGGGGACTCCCCGGCCGACGACGGGCCCGGGGCCCTGACCCGTGCCTGGAGTCGCTGCTTCGCCGCCATCTACGGCGCGCTGCTCTGGCGCGTCGAGCGGCGCGGCAACGCCGAGCGGCGCGAGCGCCTGCTGAGCTCGGCCGAGGGCACCGTCGTCGAACTGGGTGCGGGCACCGGCCACAACCTCCGGTACTACCCGGTGGACACCCAGCTCGTGCTCACCGAGCCCGAGGCGCCGATGGCGAAGCGACTGCGCCGGCGCGTCGAGGGATCGGATCGCCGCGCGACCGTCCTCGAGGAGCCCGCCGAGCGGCTGCCGCTTCCGGCCGAGAGCGCCGACACCGTGGTCTCGACCCTGGTGCTCTGCACCGTTGACGACCCGGCCGCGGCGCTCGCGGAGGCCAGCCGCGTACTGCGCCCGGGCGGGCGGCTCCTGTTCATCGAACACGTGGCCGCACCCGAAGGCGGGCGGCTGCGCCGCTGGCAGGAGCGCACCCACGACGCCTGGCACAGGTTCGCGTGCGGCTGCCACACCAACCGCGAGACCGAGGCCTCGATCCGCGCCGCGGGCTTCGAGGTCGACGAGATCGTCGCTGACGAGCTCGAGTTCGATCTGCCGCTGGTCAAGCCGCTGATCTGGGGACGGGCCCGTAAGCCCGAGCTCGGCGCCGAGGCGGCATCATGAAGGTCGCCATCGCACAGGACGCTGAGACGGTCACGGTCGCCGGCCGATACCTGGGACCTCCCGGGTACGGCAACGGCGGCTATAGCTGCGGCACCTTCGCGGCCGGGATCGAGGGGCCCGCCGAGGTGACCCTGCGACGCCCGGTCCCGCTCGACGCCGAGATCGGCCTCCGGCCGACCGACGAGGGTGCCTTCGATGCCTTCGGGGAGGAGGGCCTGATCGCCGAGGCGCGGCCGGCCGCGGCGCTCACCGAGGTCGAGCCGCCGCTCGCCCCGGGCCTCGAGGAGGCCGAGGCGGCGGCGGCCGGCTCGCCGTTTCTCGGGCCCGAGCATCCATACCCCAGCTGCTTCGTCTGCGGGCCCGAACACCCGGACGGCATGCATCTGCACGCGGGGCCGCTCGAGCGGGATCCCGCCGTCTCGGCGGCGCCGCTGCGCCCGCAGCCGTCCTGGCCGAGCGGGGGCGGGGCCCTGACTCGCGAGATGGTCTGGGCCGCCCTGGACTGCCCGAGCTTCGCGCCGAGCCTGTTCGGCTCGGGAAAGCTCTACCTGCTCGGTCGGCTGGCGGTCGAGCGACTGGCGCCCGTTCCCGCCGAGGAGCCGTCGGTCGTGGTCGGCTGGGAGCTCGACAAGGACGGTCGCAAGACGACGACGGCCGCTGCCCTGCTCACCCCGGCGGGCGAGCTGCTGGCCCGGTCGCGAGCGCTCTGGATCGAGCTGCGAAAGTAGGGCGCCGGATCGCGGGCAACGAGACCGCAAGAACACCGAACGGGAGGAACCGATGACCGACTACTCCATCACCCGCCGCGACGAGGCCCTCGACTACATGGCCGAGTACCCCGGCTTCGGCGAGATGCGCTCCTACACCAAGGCGCTCGACGCGGAGCAGACCGCCCTCACCTGGCGGCGGATGCCGCCCGGGACCGGCGGCCGCGGCAGCTACGGCCACCGGCACGACAACCAGGAGGAGCTCTACCTGGTGACGGCGGGCGTCGTCACCTTCAAGGTCGGCGACGATGTCTTCGAGGCACAGGAGGGCACCGCGGTCCGCGTCGCCACCGACGCGTTCCGGTCGATCCACAATGACACCGACGAGCCGGCTGACCTGATCATCTGCTCGCCGCGCGCCGACGATCCCTCCGGCGAGAAGCTGGACGACTTCTGGCCGGAGTGAGACGGGCCTGAGCCCCGCTCCTCGCCGGCCTTCCCATCGGCCGGCGCCACAGTCTGTATGAATGACTCCGTGGCGAACGCGTCAGCGGAGACAACCCCGATGGGCCTGAGCCCGCCCGAGGCCGAGCAGCGCCTGCGAGCGCTCGGCGAGCCGGAGGACAACTCCTCCCGCTCGACGCGGTCGATCGTGATCGCGAACGTCTTCACGCTCTTCAACGCGATCGTCCTGGTCTTCTTCATCCTGGTGATCAGCCAGGGCCTGTTCGCCGACGCCCTGTTCGCGCTGATCGCGGTCGTCAACTCCGCGATCGGGATCCGCCAGGAGCTGAAGGCCAAGGAGGTGCTCGACAACCTGGCGCTGCTGGTCGCCCCGCGTGCGAAGGTGGTGCGCGGCGGCGAGGTCGTCGAGCTGCTCGCCGACGAGATCGTCCCGGGCGACACGGTCCGGATCGAGCCCGGCGACCAGCTGGTCGCGGACGGCAGCGTCACCGCCTCCCGCGGCCTGACGATGGACGAGTCGCTGCTGACCGGCGAGGCGGACGGGATTCGGAAGGACCGGGGCGAGCAGGTGCTCTCCGGGTCGTTCTGCATCTCCGGCTCGGGCTACTTCGAGATCGAGGCCGTACGCGAGGACAGCTACGCGGAGAGGATCGCCGGGGAGGCGAAGGAGTTCCGCCACCCTCCCTCCCCACTCCAGGACGAGGTCAACCGGATCCTCTGGGCGACCGCGACGCTGCTGATCCCGATGGCGATCGTGATGCTGATCGGCTTCAGCGTCCGTGGCGTCAGCCTCACCGAGGCGGCCCAGGACGCGACCGCGGGCCTGATCACGCTCGTGCCCGAGGGCCTGGTGCTCCTGATGAGCGTGACCCTCGCGGTCGCCGCGATGCGCCTCGCCCGCCAGAACACGCTCGTCCAGCAGATCTCGGCGACCGAGTCGCTGGCAGCGGTGGACACGATCTGCGTCGACAAGACCGGGACGCTGACCGACGGCACGTTGAGGCTGATCGAGGTCGTGGCGCCCGACGGCGGCGAGGCGGATGCCGAGCGCGCCCTCGGCCGCTTCGCGGCCTCGGCGGGCGAGCGCAATCGGACCCTGGAGACGATCGCCGAGGCGTTCCCCGCCGAGGAGCAGGGGGTCAGCGGCGAGGTTCCCTTCTCGTCGAAGTGGAAGTGGAGCGGGCTGAGGATGAACGGAGGGTCGGGCGAGCGCAGCTACGTGATCGGCGCCCCGGACGTGCTGATCGGTGCCGGAGCGCTCGAGCTGCCGCCGAAGCTCGCGGCGACGCTCGACGAGCAGACCGCCGCCGGGCGGCGCGTGATCGCCTTCGGCGAGGCGCGCGGCGGCTTCCCCGACGACCCGGCCGCCGCCCCGCCCCCGGCGCTCGAGCCCCGGGCGCTGGTCGTCCTGGAGGAGACCATGCGGGCCGACGCGCAGGAGACGATCGACTTCATGCGGGAGCAGGAGGTCGATCTGAAGGTGATCTCGGGCGATGCGCGCGAGACGGTGACCGCGGTCGGTCGGTCGCTCGGCATCCCGGAGGACGCCGGCATCGCCGAGGGCCCGAACCTCCCGGACGACCCCGAACAACTCGCGGCCGCCGCCGGTGACAACACGATCTTCTGCCGGATCACCCCGGAGCAGAAGAAGGCACTGGTCGGCGCGCTCTCGGATTCGGGGCGGTTCACCGCGATGATCGGGGACGGCGTCAATGACGTCCCGGCGCTGAAGCAGGCGCGGCTCGCGGTCGCGATGGGCTCGGGGAGCCAGATCACCAAGGGGATCGCCGACATCGTGCTGCTCAAGGACCAGTTCTCGATGCTGCCGCGCGCGGTCGCCGAGGGACGGCGGATCGCCCGCAACATCCACCGGCTCGGTCGCCTCTACATGACCAAGACCTTCTACGCGGGCTTTCTGATCCTGGCGACGGCCTTGATCGGCTTCCCGTTCCCGTTCCTGCCGCGCCAGCTGACGATCGCGGCGACGCTGACGATCGGCATCCCGTCGTTCGTCCTCGCCCTGGCGCCGAGCGAGGGTCCGCTCTACCGCGGGCGCCTGCTGCGAGCCCTGACCGCCTTCTCCTTACCGGCTGGAATCGGCATCGGGGTCGGCTCGCTGATGTCGTTCTTTTTGGTCGACGGAATCTTCGCCGGGACCCTGAACGAGGGCCGCACCGCCGCGACGACGACGCTGATCGTGCTCGGTCTGGCCTTCATCCTGCTGCTCGAGCGCGGCCCCGGACGCGAGCACATCGCAATCCAGAGCTACATGCTCGCGATGATCTCCGGGCTCGGTGCCCTGTTCGCCCTCGGCCTCGCGGCGACCCCCGTGCGGGAGTTCTTCGACCTCGAGATCCTCACCGCGGCGCAGTGGTTCCTCGCCCTCAGCTCGGTCGCGCTCGGCCTCGTCGTCGCCAGCGCCCTGTGGCGGCTGCCCATCATTCAGCGGCTTGAGCAGGAGCCGGGAGCCTCCTCCGGTGACGGGGAGGGGACACCGGATGGAACGTCCCTCCCCGGGCCGACCCATAAGCTCGCCAGGCGCTTGAGCGACTTCGCCGACAGACGACTCGGATGAGCGGCCCCCAGATCCCGGAGCGGCGGACCAAGGTCGTCGCCACGATCGGCCCCGCGTCGCGTGAGCGCGAGACCCTGGTCGAGTTGATCGAGGCGGGAGCCGACGTCTTCCGGCTCAACTTCTCCCACGGAAACCCGGACGAGCACGCCGAGACGATCGGCAGGATCCGTGCCGCATCCGAGGAGACCGGCAAGTGGGTCGGGATCCTCGGGGACATCCCGGGGCCGAAGCTGCGGCTGGACGAGGTCGAGGGTGGCCGGGTGCGGATCCGCTCCGGCACCGAGCTGCGGCTCACGATCCAGGAGTGCATCGGCACCGACGAGCGCCTCCCGGTCTCCTTCGACGGGCTCCCGAAGGCGGTCGAGGTCGGCGACCCGATCTTCCTCGCCGACGGGCGGATCAGGCTCAAGGCGACCGAGGTGGGCGATCACGAGGTCGTCTGTGACGTCGAGACGGGAGGGCACGTTTCATCGCACCAGGGGGTCAACCTGCCCGGGGCGACCAGCGGGATGCCGTCGGCCGGGGCCGAGGACCTCGACTGGGTCGAGTTCGCCATCGACCAAGACGTCGACCTGCTCGCGGTCTCGTTCGTGCGCGAGGCGTCGGACCTGGCCCCGATCAATGAGCGCATCCGCAGCCGCGGCTCCGACATCCCGCTGATCGCGAAGATCGAGAAGCCCCAGGCCCTGGAGAACACCGACGAGATCCTCGAGCAGGCGACGAGCGGGATCATGGTCGCGCGCGGCGACCTCGGCATCGAGCTTCCGATCGAGTCGATGCCCTCCATCCAGAAGCGCCTGATCGCGCGCGCCGGCGCCCGCTCCAAGCCGGTCATCACCGCGACCCAGATGCTCGCGTCGATGGTCGACAGCGACCGCCCGACCCGGGCCGAGGTGACCGATGTCGCCAACGCGATCTACGACGGCACCGACGCGATCATGCTCAGCGAGGAGACCGCGGTCGGCGAGCACCCGGTCGCGGCGGTGCGGATGATGGACAGGATCGCCGAGCAGACCGAGCGTGACCTCCCGTACGAGACCTGGCTCCGGACGCGAGTCGACGCCGCCGAGGACGACATCGCGGCCTCCGTCGCGCAGGGGGCGGTCGGCTCCACCTACCGCCTCGGCCTCCGCGCGATCGTCGTGCCGACCCACAGCGGCCGCACGGCGCGACTGGTCTCGGCGCTGCGCCCGCGCGTCCCCGTGGTCGCGATCTCGCCGCGGAAGGAGACCGTGCGACGGCTCAACGTCCTGTTCGGGGTGCGCTGCGTCCACCACGACGACTGGGACGATCTCCGCGAGCTGCTCAACGACTCCGCCCGGATCGCCATGGAGGTGGGCGTCGCGGAGAAGGGCGATCTGGTCGCGATAACCGCCGGCCTACCCGACCAGGAGATGGGCACCAACGTCTTCGAGATCCACCGCGTCTAGGGCCGGCGCGCCCGGTCGCTACTCGGCCTCGGCCGGCTCCGGCTCGGAGCCCGCCGCGTGCACCTTGAAGTCGATCGTCTCCGCCTCGCCCTCGATCTCGCTGGGCGGGATCAGGGACTCCTCGCCGGTCTTGGCGACGGCCGCCGGGTCCTGGAGCTGAGGGGAGCTGCGCCGCTGGCCGGGCGGGGCGACGGCGGAGGTCAGCTGGAAGTAGGCGCCGTCGTCCCCCCAACGCAGGGCCATCGAGCCACTGAGGCGCGGCCCGAGCAGGCCGAGGGCGATCATCAGGCCACCGGCGATCAGCATCGGGAAGCCCCAGGCCGAGTCCCGCTCGCCGATCCAGGCGAGGGCGACGATGAAGGCGCCGGCCACTGCGAGCGGGAGGCCGCGGCGAGAGCCGAGAGCCGACAGGGCGCCGCGGGCAGCGCGCGCGGCGCGCTCCGCGAGCTCGACGGCGGTCTCCACGGGCTTTTGACTCTGCTGATTCGCCATCGCCTCGGTGTTCGCGCTCGGGGCCGCGCCCCCTGCCCGGAGCACGCATCTTCCGGCCCTGCCCCCGGTATGTGGGGGCCAGGCCGGACGATGGCGTCGAGGAGTAGCTACCCGGGCGCGATCACGAACTGCGTGACCACGAGGTTCGCCAGGAGGCGCTCGTCGCGGCTCATCCGCACCTCGATCACGTGGGTGGAGCGGCCGCCGTGCAGGGTCTCCGCTCGGGCGAGGATCTCGTCGCCGGGGCCGGCCGCGGCGAACGCGTTCAGCTTCATCTCGATCGTGGTGAAGTTGTGGCCCTCGGGGATGTGGCGAAAGGTCTGCCAGGCGGCGACCGTGTCGCCGAGCCCGCACCAGGCGCCGCCGTGGACCAGCCCGCCGGGATGGAGATGCCGGTCGTCGACCACGATCCGGCCGAGCGAGTACTCGTCGGTGATCTCGAGCGGCTCGATCCCCATCTCCGAGGGATAGCTGCGCCCGATCTCGGAGAGCACCTTCTTGAACGCTTCCGGCGTGATCTTGTTGCCCGAGTCCGTCATCGAGCCCGGAGTATCCCAGCGTTCGGGCTAGGCGCTCTCGAGCTCCACTCCGGCTTGGCTCTCGACCGTGGACCCGCTCAGGGGGCGCCTGGCGCAGATCGCCCGGAAGGAGGCGACCGGATGGTCGGTGCGTGCCGCGTCGAAGCCCGCGCCGGCGAGGGCCGACTTCAGCTCGGCCGTCTCGATCACGCCGCCGCCCCAGACTCGGGCCCGGAAGCGGCGTGCCGCGGCGACCAGCGGATCGTCCGCGGGAAGCTCGCTGGCGAGAACGATCAGCCAGCCGCCGGGGCGCAGCGCCTCGAGCAGCCTCGGGAGACCCTGCTCGACGGCGTCCCGGGGAAGGAACGGTTGCGGCAGGAAGGCGACGTCGTAGGCGGCCCGCTCCCCGAGCATCTCGAGCCGCTCGTCGCGCAGCGCGATCCGGTCCGAGAGCCCGGCGGCAGCGATCCGCGAACGACCGAGCTCGCGGGCGGTCCGGTGCGGCTCCAGCCCGACCGCCTCGGCCGCGGGCCACAGGCGACAGAGCTCGATCGAGACGACGCCGACGCCGGCGCCCACGTCGAGGATCCGCGCGCCCGGCGCGCCCATGCGGGCTTGCAGGCCGTCCAAGCCGGGCGACAGGGCCTCGACCAGGAGCCCGATCAGGCTCCCGGTCTCACCCTGCGCGGTGAGGGCGACCGGGTCCTCAAGCCGCCAGCCGCAGAGCGGCTCGCCCTCCCGGGCCCTGTGCACCAGGCCCCGCGTCTGAATGTGGTCGCCACGGATCTCGGCGTGGAGAACGCGTGCGAGCGAAGGTGAGAGCAGCATCTCGAACGATGGCGCCGGCACCAGCAGCCCGTCGCGACGCTGGAGGGCGCCGATCGCGACGAGCGCCTCGACGATGTCGGCGGCGAGCTCGGGCTCGACCCCGCAGCGCTCGGCGACATCCGGCTCGTGGATCGGCTCGGCGAGCCGCTCGAGCATCCCGAGCTCGAGCGCGGCGGCGAGCGCTGCGTATGCCCAGGTGGCGCTGCTGAGGCGCTGGAGGTTGTCGATGAAGTCGTTGCTCTCGTGCATCTCAGTGTGTCTATTGACCCTACGTTACGAGTCACGAAACAGACCAAGATCCCCGAACGGCTCATCGCGCTCGCGAACCGCCTCCTTGAAGCCCGACTCGGCCGCGCGCTGCTGAAAGCCGAAGCCCTCGGGCGTATGCCGCGCGATCCCATCGAAGAAGACGCTCATCGTCTGCGTCGCCTGCAGACCCTGAGCGAAGAGCGCCTGGTTGATCGCGAGCTTGTGCATGACGAGTTGGTTGATCGGCAGGCGGGCCACACGCCCGAGCAGGCTCTCGAACTCCTCGTCGAGCCGCTCCAGCGGCGCGGCGACGCTCGCGAGGCCCCAATCGGCCGCCGTCTCCCCGGTGATCGAGTCGCCGGTCAGCAGGAGGCGCCTGGCGCGCTCCAGACCGACCCGGTGCGCCCAGAGCATCGACGTGGGCACGCCCCAAACGCGGGCGGGCGGGTAGCCGATCTTCGCCTGGTCCTCGACCACGATCAGGTCCGAGCACAGCGCCATGTCGGTTCCCCCGGCCACGCAGAAGCCATGGACCTTGCAGACCACCGGCTTGTCCGAGTGGAACAGGGACATGAAGCCGCGCAGGTTGCGGGCCATCATCTGGTAGTCGGTCACGGGGTCCCACGTGCCCTCCGGATCGTGGTTGGCGGCCACGACCGACGGGTCGATCGGGGAGCCGGCCGGCACCTCGCCCCCACCGGCACCCTCGATCTCCATCCGCTCCGCCGAAGAGACCAGATCGTAGCCGCCGCAGAAGCCGGACCCCGCCCCGCTGAGCGCGAGCACGTGGACTCCCGGGTCGAGGTTCGCCCGCTCCACGCAGGCCGCGAGCTCCCCCGGCATCTCGAGCGTGATCCCGTTGCCCCGTTCGGGACGGTCCAGCGTGATCCGCGCAATCCGCCCGTCGGGCTCGTACCTCATCGTTCGCAGCTCGCTCATGCACGCGATCAAACGACACCGGCCGGACGCCTTCCTGAATGTCCACGGGCGCCGTAGGATTGCCGCGTGAGGCCAGCCCGCCGTCGACTTCTCTCCCGCCTGATGGCCGGTCTGGCGGTCTTCGCAGTTCTGTTCGCCACCGTCGTCACCTACGCGGAGGAGACCCTCTTCGACTCGGAGACCTTCGCCAACCGGACGGTCAGCGTGCTCGACGACGAGGCCGTGCAGGGCGAGCTCGCGGGCGCCATCACCGACGCGGCGATCGAGGGGGTCCCGAACGCGATCGCGGCCCGCCCCCTGATCGAGGGAGCCGCGGGCCTGCTGGTCCGCTCCCCGGCGCTGCAGTCGCTGCTCGCATCCGGAATCAGCGATGTGCACGCGACCGTGATCGCGGGCGACAGCGACACGCTGACCGTCACGCTCGAGAACGTCGGCGTGCTGATCAAGCAGGGCCTCCAGGCCGCTGCCCCGAACGTCGCGGACAAGATCTCGCGGCAGCTCGACATCGACCTGGCCGAGGGCGGGGACAGCGACGGCGAGGGCATCGTGATCGACGCCTCCCAGATCGGCCACGACCTGAGTGTCCTCAACTGGGTCCTGTTGGCGGTGGCGCTGCTGCTCGCGGGGGGCGCCGTCCACTTCGCTCCCACCCGGCTGGCGGGAGTCCGGCGCCTGGGTCGCTCGCTCGCGATCGGAGCGCTGCTGGCGGTCGTCGTCTGGCAGCTCGGGCGCACGATCACCGTGGCCCAGTTCGACGGTGACACCCGGGACGTCGCATCCGCCGTCTACAACGCCTTCCTCGGCGACCTGCGGACCTGGCTGCTCGTCCTCACCGGCGCCGGCATCGTGCTCACGGCCGGAGCCACCTCCACCCGCGAGCCGATCGACGCGCGGGCGCTCGCCGCGCGGACCTGGGACCGCCTCGCCGCCGTCCCCGAGGGCACCGTGCTCAGGGGCGCCCGGGCCCTGCTGCTGCTCGCGGCCGGGATCCTGATCCTGCAGAACCGCGCCACGTTCATCGACCTGATGGTGCTGCTCATCGGTGCCTTCGTCGTCTACCTCGGGGCGGCGGAGTTGATGCGCCTCGCGGCCGGCGCGGTCCGTACCGAGGGGGCGACGCCGAGCGCCGCGCGCGAGGCGGAGGAGGATCTCAGCGGCGGCGCGCTCGCGCGCATCGCGGTGGTCGGCGTGCTGCTGGTCGGCGGGTTCGTCGCCCTCGGGATCGGCAGCAACGACGAGGAGCTGCCGCCGCTGGCAGGCAGCACCTGCAACGGCTCCGCCGAGCTCTGCGACAAGCGCCTCGCCGAGGTCGCCTTCGGAGAGGTGCACCATGATGCCGAGTGAGGCGGTGAGGT
>Ga0102946_1000361_pt1 | contig 15831 bp, 15 predicted proteins | sample SalPon2A_A_D1_MG_FD_78209 | JGI IMG/M metagenome (GOLD analysis project Ga0102946, IMG submission 78209) | Soil microbial communities from South San Francisco under conditions of wetland restoration - Salt Pond MetaG R2A_A_D1_MG | ecosystem: Environmental > Terrestrial > Soil > Wetlands | place... | reverse complement strand
CGCCACTGCTCGACCTGCTAATGGATGAACGTCGGGACTCTCGCGAACGTGCAGAGATATTTCATTCCAGCCTTGCACATGCTCTGCATTCGCAGGCACGAATCATTTGTGACGAAACCGACGTGCAGCAAGTAGGGCTCTGCGGTGGCGTTTTCCAGAACCGGGTGCTCACGGAACAAGTCATCGACCTGTTACGCAGGGATGGTTTACAGGTGTTCCTGCCGGCCCGGCTGCCCTGCAATGACGCTGCACTCTGCGTCGGACAGGCCGCTGAAGTAGCAGCGCGCGACCAGCTGCGGAGTACCTGATGGACGACATTCATATTTCGCTGGCACATGGCAACGGCGGGCGTTTCATGCGCGAACTAATCGACGACATCTTCGTGCAACATTTGGGTAAAGCGGAACTGGACGTCCAGGCTGATGCGGTGCCGATCGACCTGAACGGTGGCGAAGCGATGATTACGACCGACGGTTTTACCGTCCAGCCGCTCGAATTTCCGGGTGGCGACATCGGTTCCCTTGCTGTGCACGGAACGGTTAACGACTTGTCCGTCGCCGGCGCCCGGCCGATGTACCTGACATTGAATGCTTTCATCGAAGAAGGCTTCGAGATCGCTATGCTGGACCGGCTTGTCGCCAGCCTGGCCGCGGCTGCACGCACAGCCGGTGTCAGAGTCAGTGCCGGTGATACCAAGGTCCTGCGACGTGGTGAGGGTGGCGGACTCTACCTGGCAACGACAGGAGTTGGCGTTCGGCTTCCCGGCCCGCAGCTTTCGATGCAATCCATTCGCGACGGTGACCGCTTGCTGGTTACCGGCTCCGTTGGTGATCACGGCACCGCCATCATGCTGGCCCGCGAAGAGTTCGGTTTACGCGGCGACATCTTGTCAGACTCGGCGCCGGTCGCAGCTTTGACAGAAACCCTGCTGCAGTTCGACGGCCTGAAATTCATGCGTGACCCGACGCGCGGCGGCCTTGCATCGGTCGCTCACGAACTGGTTCGAGGGACGGGCCTCGGCGTACGCCTCAACGCCGCCATACCTGTCAGGGAACAGGTGCAATCTGTCTGCGAAATGCTCGGTTACGACCCCCTCTATCTCGCCTGCGAGGGTCGTGTTGTCGCCATCATTGCAGCGGCACAAGCAGAAGCTGCTGTAGCAGCATGCCGTGAATTGCCGGGCGGGTCAGACGCCGAAATCATTGGCGAGATGTCTGCCAACGAAAGCCGCGTGATACTGGCAACAGAACTGGGTGGCGAGCGCTTCCTCGAGGAACTGGAGGATGACCCGCTGCCACGGATCTGCTGAGACTCAGTACTTCACAGGGAACCGGCTAAACGCGGGCGCCTATCGGCAGCGCGAAACTCCACACGCTGTAAAATCATCTCGTCGCCGCTGACAATCCGTGTGCGAAAATCTCCACACTCTCCGCACAGCAACCGGTTTGGCGCAGCCGATGTTTCGCAATCACACTGAGTGCAATGCACCACCACGTCCGCCGGATCAATCCTGAGATCCGCATGTTCCGCCACCGTACCCGATGCAGCCATTGGGTAGCTGCGAAGAAGCAGTTGTGGTTCGATGCCAGAAAGCGGGCCCAACCGGACGACTATTCGATCAACCGCCGACCCGGCTCGGTCTTTCGCAATGCGTTCGACCTGTTCGACCAGCGCAATGCACACCGACAGTTCGTGCATCAGTTCACCTCCAGACCGGTGAACAGCGCGCGTCGACCGATCGGCTTGCCCGCCGGCTTGCCAGCCTGAGAGAACAATCGGCGCATCGTCTCTGCTGCAATTTCCGTTGCAGTCTGCTGGTCCGGAAAATCTGTCATCGTGCGGAACAACACGGCGCTCAGGTAGGTACCGATGTCGTCGTCCCGACACACGGTAAAGTCCAGCGACTCATGCGGCAGATCGATGCTTAACAGCTCACCCTCCCCCGCATTGTCCCAGGCACCCGCACCTGAGCGGAGGATGAGATTCATGAACCACGGAGTGATCAATACGCAAATCTGTTTGACATCGAGAGCCCGGGGCGCGACAACCTCAACGCTGAGTCGTGGATTCAAGATAGGCAGTCCGACCATGTGCTGTTCGTGAATGTGCTCGAAATGAGCTACGAGCGAGTCAACGAATCCGGACGGGTCAGTCATCGACCGGCAGGAAAACTGCGCGCTCGGCGTCGCATTGCGGGCACCGCCAATGGTCTGGCAATGACTTGAACGACGTGCCTGCAGGAATCTGTTCGATCTCGTCGCCCTCTGCCGGATCATAGACATACCAGCATATGCGGCACTCGAATATGCCTGCCTCACTGCTCATGCGACATCCGGCCAATACGGCGTCAACAGACCTTCCAGCCGGGTAGCCGAGTCCTGCAGGTCTTCCGGCGCAGCGCAAATGACCGGAGGCACATCGACAACCTCCAGCGTCGACAAGATCAAAGAACCCATGGAGTTGTAAAAACGCACCCACCACACATTGGGCACCAGCGTACTGATGACCTGGCACTTGCCATAGGCGCGCGACAACGTGTCCACCGGACCGCGTCCGAGCTGCTCGTCAAGAAAGACCAGGTCCGCTTCGGTCAGCGGCAACAACGTCAGGTTGATGGACTGGGGGCTTCGGGATGTTTCATAGCCGCTGCAATAGGACGCCAGCTCGACCAATATCGGCAACGCGTTGATGACGCCATCGGGCAGCTCGTCGGGATTCGGGTTAATACTGAGTGGATTCGCCACAGGCAAGCGCGCAACATGAGGTGCGTCCGCAACTTCGAGCAGATCCAGGATGACGTTGTCATCGTCATCGCAATACAGTGTTCGCCAGACGCCGGCGAGGACCGATTCCTGGGTGCGCGCAGGCGTTGCGCCGGTGGTCATGATCGCCACTTCGCCCTCGCCCAGAATCTGGTTGACGAGGTCGCGCTCCTTTTCGTCCAGCGCGGTCAGGTCCGCAAACTGGGGCATCGACGCATCGTCGTTATACCGCTGCAGCGCCCCGCGCAGCCACAGCATCGCTTCGCGAGCGCCCACCAGGTCAATGACCGCAGCGGGTTCCGGCATTGATGGTGGCTGGTAGGTCCACATGTCGCCGGGCATGTCGATATAGGAAAGCGTCTGGCCATCTTCGTTTTCCGGCTGGCTGCCCGGGCCGATGACGCGAACCGGAATTTGTCCAATATCCATTGAGGTACCTCCGAAGGCGCTCTGGTGTCAGGCAGTAACGACCGGAATACTGAATCCCGGTGGCCGGCTGGGTGCACTGGTCATGAGTGCGGTGATCTTCTCCAGGTAGTCACCCCAGTCCTGAATGCGCGTAATGGTGCCGACGTATTCACCGCCACGGACGAACACCAGCGCCGGGTATTCCCTGAACCCGTACTGGCGCTTCAGTGCCTTGCCGTCGCCAAACACATCGCTGACGACGCCCGGTCGCAATTGACCGGCAAAGGCATCTACAAGCTCGGGTAGCACCACCGCGACATCGGTGGAATCGCGCACCGTCTTGGGGTCACCGGGGAAATACAGTACGTTCATGCCGGGCTCCGCAACAAACTCGTCGTGGTTCTGCAGCGAAACTTCCGGATAGTCCAGCTCGACCAGCAGTCGTTCGACCAGTGGGTGACTCATGTTAATGCTCCTTCCGGTCGACCGGTTTCGTAGTCGCTGATCGCGAGCGCGCCGGGACCAATACGTTCGTCTGCAGGCAGCTCGCCAGAGCGTTCCTGGATATCCACGCCCCAGCCATGTAATACCTCGACAGCCTGCTCCAGTGCCGGCTGCAGCTGCCCTTTTACGGTACCTGTCAGGCTGCCACCATAGTCATTCAGCAATTCGGGTTGCGCACCGATTAGTGCGATCTCGTCGGGGAATTCGCCGGACAGCTGCGCCGAACTCAGGACTTCCTGGAAACCGGCCTGGTGCATGCTGACTTTCTTGACACCCATATAACTCGGCACATCGTCGCCCAGAATCAGCTTCAAAGTGCCGGGCTCCAGGCCGAAATCGATGGCATCAAATATGAGCAAGCGGTTCGCTGAACAAACCCATGGCAGCAGAAACAGGCCTTGCGTTCCACCGTCCATTACGCGGACCGACGGCGGGAACTGATAGCGCTCGTGCAGCGCTTCGACACAGCGCACACCGAAGCCTTCATCGGCCCACAGTACGTTGCCGATGCCCAGAATTAACGTATCCCAGTTTGACTGCTGGAGCGCAGGTTCATTGTTGCCATTCGATGACAAGGTATCAGTCCCTGTAAGTTCGCCAGCCGCTGATGATCGTACTGACACTGCTCTGCTTACCCATGATGTCTGCCCGCACAGCCATGTAGATATGTACGATCGAGAACACGATGAACAGCCACATGCCGAGGATGTGCAGCATTCTCACCTGCTGTGAACCACCCAGCAGCGGCAGTGCCCAGCCGAACAGGGTGTCAGCCCAGCTGCCGAGCCCGAGACCTTCGCCATACAGCGCGAAGCCGGTCACGATCATGAAAACACCCAGCACCGTATTGAAAAACCACATCGCAGCCTGCGCCAATGCGTTGTGCGCGTCGCTATGCGGCGGATCGCGCTGCAGGAAACTGTAGTACTTGATCTCGCCGAACAGGTCCTGCCACCACTCGCGGCGCCATACCGGCAGGTACAGCAACTCGCGCGAATACTTGTTGCCGACCAGGCCAAAGTAGATTCGCACGACAAAACCAATGGCGAACACATAGCCTGCGATAAAGTGGATCATCCGCAGGTTGCCCATCAGGAAATGCTCACTGGCCTCGCCGCCGATGCTCGGCAGCGGATTGGCAATCAGGTAACCCGTCACAGCGAGCACGACAATCGATAGCGCATGGATCCAGTGCCAGATACGCACCGGAGCTTCGAAAACGTAGAGTGGCTCGCGACGGTGACGCTTGCCTAGAGTTCTGGGTGCTGTACTTGCCATAGCCTACCCCCTAACGAATTTTCACCCGCGCCAGCTCCTGGCCGTCCGGCGAGATGACGTGTGACGCGCAGGCAAGACACGGGTCGAAGCTGTGAATGGTGCGCAAAATTTCCAGCGGCTGTTCCGGGTCGGCCATCGGCGTACCGAGCAGCGCCGCTTCGTAGGCACCGATGTTGCCTTGCGGGTCGCGCGGCGATGCATTCCAGGTGGTTGGTACCACCGCCTGGTAATTCGCAATCTTGCCGTCCTGGATGTGAATCCAGTGTCCCAGGGCACCGCGTGGCGCATCACCGAAGCCGACCCCCTTGGTATCGTTCGGCCAGGTTTCCGGTTCCCACTTTTCCATGTTCGCCGTCGCAGAGTCGCCGGCCTTGATATTGGCCATCATGTCATCGAAAACTGTCCGCATCTTGTGCGCTGTCCACGAGCATTCCAGGCCACGCGCTGCGGTGCGACCCAGCGTCGAGAACAGTGCCGTGATGGGTACGTCAAGGTCAGTGAGCAGGCTGTCGACCTGCTCAACAATATCTTCCTGACCGCGCGCATACGCGACCAGGTAGCGTGCCAGCGGCCCGACTTCCATCGCATGGCCTCGCCAGCGAGGCGCTTTCAGCCAGGAATACTTGCCGCCTTCATCCAGCGCTTCAATGTTGGTCTTGCTGCCCTTTGCGTTGGGACCGAGTTCAAACCTGGGCTCGGTTACGCCATCCCAGGGATGCAAGCCCGCATCCGGATCCGGGTATTCGTACCAGGAGTGCGTGACAAATTCGCGAACCTGCTCCGGGTCCCGCGGGTCAACATCGTGCACGGTGCTGAGATCGCCATCGAGTATTGCCCCATTGGGCAGCATCCAGCTTTCGTTCGTGTAGTTGTTGGCGATCGCAGGAAACTCGCCGTATGACATGACATTCTTGCCTGACAGGCCGCCACCATGCAGCCAGTCCTTGTAGAACGAAGCAATGGCCTTCAGGTCCGGAATATAGACCTGGTCGACAAAGGCGATCGAGCTGTTGATGATGTCGGATACCTTGTTCAGCCAGGCCATGTTGACGGCGCCGACAGCACCCGTGTCATCCACATTGATCGAGCATGGCATGCCGCCAACCAGCCAGTTCGGATGCGGGTTGCGGCCGCCGAATATGGTATGAATCTTGACAATTTCCTTCTGGAAATTGAGCGCCTCAAGATAATGCGTGACTGCCATGAGGTTTGCTTCCGGCGGCAGCTTGTAGGCCGGACTGCCCCAGTAGGCATTGGCAAACGGGCCAAGCTGGCCGGATTCAACGAAACGCTTGATCTGGTTTTGCACATCCCGGAAATATCCCGGCGACGACTTGGGCCACGGCGAAATACTTTGCTGCAATGCCGACGTCGCAGCCGGATCTGCATTCAGAGCGCTGACGACATCGACCCAGTCCAGCGCATGCAGGTGGTAGAAATGCACCAGGTGATCCTGGGTGTATTGTGCCAGCATCATCAGGTTGCGAATCGAATTCGCATTCCTCGGGATCTCGATGCCTATTGCATCCTCAACAGCCCGGCACGATGCAAGCGCATGCACACCGGTACAGACGCCACAGATTCTCTCGGTAAATGCCCAGGCATCGCGCGGATCGCGTCCCTGCAAAATAACCTCGAGTCCGCGCCACATGTTGCCGGTCGATACTGCATTGCGAATGGTATTGTTTTCGTCAACGTTGACTTCAATTCGCAGGTGTCCCTCGATACGACAAATCGGATCTACCACAACGCGTTGACCGCTGTCGTCTAGCGCAAAACCGTTCGCACTGGTCGTCTCACTCATGGCGAGTCCCCTCAGAATTTCGACTTCGAATCCGGCTCACCGTTGAAGCGGCAGCATGTGCGGCGACACCTACCGCCGCGGCACCGGCCAGAATTCCGCCGACTTTGTCCGCCGTTGCCTCCGCGCCGCCCATTGCACCGAAATTTGTCACAGCACTGTAGAACGAGCCTTTGTCCCAGAAATTATCCTCGGCGCAACCGAGGCAGCCATGGCCCGACTTGACCGGCCAGGAAAGTCCGTCATTCCATTCCAGGGTGGAGCAGGCGTTGTAGGTCGTCGGGCCCTTGCAGCCAACCTTGTACAGGCAATAACCCTTGCGGGCGCCTTCATCATCAAAGCGCTCGACGAACTGCCCTGCATCAAAGTGTGGCCGCCGGTAGCACTTGTCATGCAGCCGCTGGCTGTAGAACATCTTTGGTCGTCCCTGCCGGTCAAGTTCCGGTAATCGGTCGAAGGCAATCATGTAGGTGATAACACCTGTCATGACTTCGGCGATTGGCGGACAGCCGGGCACTTTTATGACCGGCTTGTCAGTAATGACCTTGTGAATGGGGGTCGCACGGGTCGGGTTTGGCCGCGCTGCCTGCACACAACCCCAGGACGCGCAGGATCCCCAGGCGATGATCGCTTTGCAGTGATCCGCCATATGCCTGAGTTTTTCGACATAGGGTTTGCCCGCCTGGATGCAGTACATACCATCTTCATTGAGCGGCGGGTTGCCTTCGCAGGCAAGAATGTACTGGCCGTCATACTTCTCGACCGTCTGCTCGAGCAATTCCTCGGCCTGGTGTCCGGCGGCCGCCATCAGCGTATCGTCGTAGTCCAGCGAAATCATCGACAGCACCACATCACCGGCAAGCGGGTTACCCGACCGGATGAAGGACTCGGTACAACAAGTACACTCGAGGCCATGCAACCAGATGACCGGTGTTCGCGGCTTGGTTTCCAGGGCATGGGCAAATTTGCCAGCGAATTCAGGACCCAGCCCGAGGCCGGCGGCTGTCAAACTGCAGAATTTAAGGAAGCTACGGCGGGTAATGCCGTGCTGGCGCATCACCTCATAGAACGTTTCCCGGGAAGGCATACAGATTCTCCACGTGGCTACTCAGCTTGACACATGATGCGCCGGTCGCCGGTACGCGCCAATTGTGTTTACTACTTACACGTATACTTCGAACATGCGAATCGCCATCCTGACAACCATGTTGTGCCTGTCGTGTTACGGCTGCGAGCAATCGTCGCTGGCACACTATGAGTACAGCGGCGCCACCATGGGCACAACGTTCCATGTCACGGTCGTGGGTGCTGCAGACCAGCAACCTCCGGCGGGGCTGCCACAACTGTTGCAACAGGCCCTGGATGACATCGAGGGACTGACCTCCACCTACCTGCAGGAGTCCGAACTCTCGCAATTTAACCAGAACGCCTCGACCGACTGGACCAGGGTGTCGCAGCAGCTCTGTCGCCTGGTCGAACAGGCGCTGGAAATCAGCCAGGAAACAAACGGTGCGTTTGATATTACCGTCGGTCCGCTGGTCAACTTGTGGGGTTTCGGGCCCACGGGTAGTCGCGATGAACCGCCGGGCGCAGCCGAGGTTGAGGCACTGTTGACGCGAGTGGGTTTCGACAAGCTGCAGACCGATTGCGAAGTTCCCGCACTGCGCAAAGCACACGCCGGGCTGAACGTTGATCTTTCCGGCTGGGCGAAGGGATTTGCGGCGGACGAGTTGGCCGGAATTCTTATCGCCAGTGGCATCGACAACTTTCTCGCGGAAGTCGGCGGTGAGTTGCGCGTGCAGGGGCTCAATGCAAGCGGCGAGGAGTGGCGAATCGCCATTGAGAAACCAGCAGCGAACGGCCGTGATATCCAAGCCGTTGTAAACATCTCGAATACCGGTATGGCGACATCCGGCGACTATCGTAATTTCTTTGAATACGCCGGTTCGCGGTACTCACATACAATCGACGCGCGCAGCGGCCGGCCGGTCACTCACCAGCTCGCATCCGTCACCGTCTTTGATGAATCCGCGGCCACTGCCGATGGCATGGCCACCGCGTTGCTGGTACTGGGTCCGGATGACGGACTCGAACTGGCCACCGCGCTTGGCATAGAGGCGATCTTCGTCGTGCGAGGTCCCGAGGGCTTTGAAACTTTCAGGAGTCCGTCAGCTAATTGACCAGCTGCAGGCTCTGCTGGCCAAGGTAGTAGCGAAAGCCAATGCCGACTGCCCAGACATCGTAGTCATACGGTGACGCCCCAAGTGTCAGTATCGTAGGCAATGTATCTGGCGCAACGCCTGCTATTTGCCAGTCATCCGTTTCGAAGGCCTCGTAGCGAATGTCCAGTGTCAGGTCCAGCTTGTCGGACCAGTGCCAGGCCATTTCTGCACGCAGCGAGTCCAGCGATGATGTGAGTGTCGGCAATGGACTGTCTACACCGTTATTGTCGACGCGGATATCGGTATCGCCCTCACCATTCGAGTAGTCGAGCCGCAGCTCGATTTTTCCGCCGGATGGTCGCCAGCGCATGCCGACGCCCCAGTGTTGAAATTCGTCGTCATGCGCGGCACGCCAGTCCGGCGTACTGAAACCTGCACTGCCGAGCTGCTCAGCCTCCACGGACTCGCTGCCGTGCATCAAATATGTGGAGAGCGCTTCGGAAACGGTCCAGCCAAGATCTATTGTGTAGCGGAGCTCGTCGCTGCTGGTCAGACCCAGCTTCGATTCGGTGTAGCTGTCGTCCGCGCTGAATACTGTGGCGGTCAATGACACCGGCCTGGATTGCGCGGACAACGATGCGGACAGCTCGCCGAATTCACGATAACGATACGCCAGGTTGTACTTGCGCAGCAGCGGGTTTTGTCCGTAGCTCATGGCCACTGTTTCATCGTAGCGATTGATGTCGCGCCGCGAGGTACCGCAACGTGCTCGTAATTCGAACCAGGACGCGGGGCGCCAGCGTAGGTGTCCCCAGTCGCTGTCCTCGGTCTGTTCGGCGACTTCCTGGTAATTGCGATCAAGCTCGTTTCGATCAAACCCGGCGGAAAGCCGCAGCACGTCAAGCAGTTTCACGTCGGCGGCGACGCTTAGCCTGGTTCGGGTAAAGCTGTACGGTACGTTTTGTTGCACTTCGCCCGATGGAATAACATCGGTGATGACACGCGACCAGTCGTCGACAGCCGTCGTATTGTCGCGATCATCGTAGCGATACGACAATTTGAGCCGAACCCGCCGGGTTGGTCGCGACGTAATCGTCAGCGCATAACTGCTGTTGTCCACTTCGCCCTGCAGGGAACTCCGCGGCAATGCCTGGGTTGCCAGGTTCGGATTGGTCGTATAGTCGAGAAATTTTTCGTTCTGTTCCCCGCGGCCGGCAGATGCAGAAAAAGCCAGTACGGACTGCCAGAAGTCCGCTTGAAACGCGCCAGAAAGGGAGATTTGCTGAAAGTTGTTATCCGGCTCTTCGGCCATCGACAGCTCGGTCGCGCCGGCCGGCGCGGTGAACGGCGTCTGCCAGCTCAGCGCCGAATTCCTGTTGTCAAAGTACGAGCCATAGTAAGCCAGGGTCAACGTCCCGCTGCCAGCATGGTAGCGAATACCAATGTTGGCCTGGTCTGTCGCAAAATCGATTCTTCTTGGCAATAACGATGCCTGGGTGTAGCCAGCACCACTCTTTATATCGATACCATCACGCGTCTGGCGGGAATAGTCTGCGTAGAACTCGAACGCATCCGATGCAATCCAGCGGCCGCCAATTTGAGCCATCTGCCGGTCACTTTCAATGAACCGGGACTTTAGCGACTCGTCGAGCGCGGTAAAGCCGTCAGTGGTGCCTGCCGCAACCCACGACGGTGGCAATTGCAGCACACCCGCAGAGTCATTGAATATCGTTTCTGTCGAGCCGAACACACGGCTGGGAATCTCGCTGTATTCGAACCAGTAATCGTATGCCCCCTGCCGGGCGCCATCGATATTGACGACACGCGAATCAAGGCCCAGGTCCGCAACGCGCCAGGTCTGGCGATAACCATCGCTCGTGTACACGCCATCCCCGTCGACATTGAGGTAAAAGCCGTCGCTATCGTAGCCGGTCGCATTGCCGTAGCGGAGATCATCGTCACTGACATAGGTTGTGCCGGCCTCGAAATCCGCATGGTAGCCATCTGCAAACGGACAGGACTCGCACAACCACTCGCTGACATCCACCTCCGCCAGCGCTGCTGCAGGCATGGCAAGCAGAAATAGTGCGAATTGTCCGGCGTATTTCATCTAGACATCCCCTAGCGCATCAGTTTCGAGCCAGACGGGTGATTGGAGCCATGCACCTGTGAATGGCAGTTCATGCAGCTCTGTCCCAGCAGCAGCGCCGACGGCGTGCCACTCGGCAAACCGCTCGCGTCCTGGGCGATGCTGGGGTGGCCGCTTTGCGAGTGACAGGACTGGCACAGCATCGGCGCCCGCAGACTCAGCATGCCCGGGTGGTTCGACCCATGCGGATCATGGCAGTCGCCACAGTTTTCACTGACCGGTGCATGCTCCCAGAGGTACGGGCCGCGTTGCTCGGCATGACACTCGAAACAGGTGTCGTTAGTGGCCTGCTGCGTCAGCATGCTGCCAGTCGATTCGCCATGTGCGTCGTGGCAGCTGCCGCAAGCCATTTTCCCCTGCCGGACCGGATGCGCATACGGTTTCATCGCCTGCGTACGTTGCTGCTGATGGCAGTCGAAGCACACTTCGGCCTGCAGCGACGTTACCAGTACCGGATCAGTCGCCGCATGGCTGCTGTGACAGTCGGAGCAGGCGACTTCTTCCATATCGTGTGCACCACCATGCCAGCCGACGCCGAGGTCATCCTGATGGCACGTTGTGCAAAACTGGTTTTGTTCGAGGACGGATAACATGCTGCCGGCTGCAAATGCTGCTATTGGCGGCCGCTCTTCGCCACGCCGAACCCGGCCGGCATGCTCTCCACCCGGGCCGTGGCATGCTTCGCATTGCAACTGGCCGTGACCGAACGGCGTGCGCGAGTCCTGGCGCACGGCGTGTTTGCCGCGAAATATGGCCAGGGTGGCCTGGTCATCATGACAGGCGAAACAGGAATCCGCGCCCTTGCGGCTGTATTCGGCTTCGCTATCCTCCGCCTGGGCCATCAGGCCCGGCGAGATTCCGAGCGCAACCAGCAGTAGCAGTTGCGCCAGAATCCGCCGGGAAAGCGAGTGCGGGCTCATCCCTTTGATCAGTTGAAGTCAAAGTCGCCGACGCCGTGCACCTCTTCGACGTCCGCTGTCTTGCCGGGGCCGTGACAGAGTGCACACGTCTCGACACCTGACGAAACCAGTGAACTGTCTGCCGCCTTGGTCGCGGTGAAGTCGCCACCGTTTTGCTTCATGTGCTCAGCGGCCAAGTCACTGGTATGGCAGGCCGAGCAAACCGACGTGTTCGGTGAAACAACAACATCGTCAGTCACGATGGACGGATCATTTGCGTCGACCGTGGTGCCAAGGATAGTACCGGGCTCGACCGGGTAATAACTACCTGCCTCATGACAGCCTTCGCAATTGTTCAGGTGGCCCGGATACACGACGTCGAAATACGGGTGAGCAGAGTTTCCAAATCCGCACACTCCGATATTGCCCGCATGAATGCCGTGAATCATGTTCTTCAAATCGATCGTCTGATCATCAGTACCGAGCTCGTTTACGCAGGCGCTGCCTGCCACACGCCGATTGATATCCGTCGCGTTCGGGTTGTGGCACATCGCGCACACTTCGGGTTTGTCGGTACGGTTATTGCCGTGCAGTGAGAGCTGCTTGTGGCAGTCGTCGCACTTGTCGATCAGAACCGCATTGCGGCGTGCCTCCGCCGAAGCGCCGTCAATCCCGAAATACTCGACCGCGTTGGTAACGGCGATGCGGTCACCGTAGACGCCGTCGCCGTCGAGATCACCCGCGGGGTGACCTTCCAGCGCCACACCGATTGAGCCGGTCAGGCCGGCGGGCAGCCCAGCCGCCGCAACGGCGGTGTAGATACCGTCGCCGTCTGCATCAGTCCCGGCGCCTCCACAGCCCGCGCCGAGCGCGTTCATGCCCAGCGGCGACGCATTGGCATTGCCGCTGCCCGTGTTGCTGTAATCATCTGTTGTCCAGGCAATATCGATTGCGAGCCGGCTGGTGCCGTTGCCACACGCCGTGAATTCCGGGTCATTGTCGATGTCATACGGCGTGCCGCTCGCATCGGTTACCGAGTAGTCGACCTCAAGCGGCGCGCCGCCTGCTTCAACGTTCCGGACATCAACCACATTGAAGACGAAATCCTCACTGGCCTCGAGCGAGAGGATGCGATGAATCTCCTCGACCTGCACCAGCTCGCCATCCGGGTTCGTTACCGTTGCAGTCGGACCGTGACAATCCAGGCATTGCGTGTCGTCACTGAAATTAAACCCGCCCGGGTGAACACCGTCCTCGATGGCATAATCGTGCTCACCATTGCCCGCGTCGCCATCATCGTAGTGACATGTGCCACATGCAGCGCGATTGGCGACGAGGCGCCAATTGCTGGCATCCGGTGTATCGGGGTCGCTCTCCTGGTGACAGGTCTGGCAATTTCGAATGTCCTGCGGGAATTCAACGTCTGAATAATCGTGTACGGAACCACCGTGGCCTACGATCGCATAGCCATCGCGGCCCGCGTGAATACTGTGAATCAGGATTTTCATGTCGACCGAAAGCCCGGAGTCCTCGTCGGTCGAATACGGGTTGTGGCAGGTAACGCAATACGGAACATCAGTCCGCGGTCCGCCATGAAATTCGAGCACATCATGACAGGCATTGCAGGTGTCATTATCGACAATATTGCGCGTGAACAATGGTGCCCCGCCGGCCGGCACGAAATCGAGAATCCCGTTTGAGGAGATTGGCGCCTGGCCACGGATCTCGACGCCAATTCGATGGGTCTTGTTCATATCGAAGGTTGGCCCGGCCGGATAGTCTGTCAATGCCATCTCGAAAGTGTATTGATACGTACCATCACCATTGTCGACAAAGGTACCGGCCGTCGCGGTTTCGGTCGTTGCCTGCGCATCGGGAACGCCGTTGCTTGAACGCGTTACGTAACTTTGCCACTCGCTCGACTCACCGCTGCCTGCAGCGGCGTCTGACAATTGCGACAGGACGAATCGAATATCGCTGGCGGGCAGCCCAACGAGACCCTGGGTCAGGTCGTTGGTGAGCGTCAGTTCAACGACTGGCTGGCCGCCGCCGGCTGGAACTGTTACCGAGTCAACGGCGATATTGATCCTGTCGACACTATCAACCGGCACGCCGCCAGAGGTTCCTGGCGGTCCCGCTGGTCCTGCCGGTCCTGCCGGCCCGGCCGGCCCGGCATCGCCATCCTTGCCGTTGTCACCCTCGCACGCAAACAGAAATATTGCGGCAACAAAGAGAACTGTAAGTCGCATGGCGCCAACCAGCGTCGATTTCATATCTGCACCCCTGACCTGCTTGTTTTTCTGAACAACGACGTCCGCAAAAAGCTCCCTGCTCGGAGTTCTATGCGGCCATGTTGTCTTTTACCAAACGAGATATGTAATTCGCATTGTGAGTTGTACCTACTTGCAACGGCAGGTCCGAATGGTTACAGAATGAGTCCTGCTACAATATGATGTGTACATTGTGTTGCAATTTTCTGATGCATTCTCCACACAACAGACGGTGACGTAACAATGAAAATTCGAAACCTGGTTCTTTCCACGATGATGGCACTGCTGCTAACCGCGAACGCAGGCATCGCCGCCGACGTAGAGACCCTGATGCAGGGGTGTAACGATTGTCACGGTGATCAGGGTGTCAGTCAGTGGACTGACGTTCCGACGATCGCTGGACTGGCCGAGTTCGTCCACGCAGATGCCTTGTATGCATACCGGGACGAGGAGCGACCGTGTGCCGACTCCGCTTACCGGCAAGGCGACACCAGCAGGCCGGAAACCAGCATGTGCGCAGTGGCAGAACAATTGAGCGACGACGACATAGACGCTCTCGCCGCGGCGTATGCCGAGTTGCCGTACGTGCGCGCCAAGCAGGAGTTTGACGCGGCGCTGGCCGAAGCAGGCAAGGCAATTCATGACAAGAGTTGCGATCGCTGTCACTCCAATGGCGGTACGGACCCTGAAGACGAAGCCGGTATGCTCGGCGGCCAGCAGCTGGGCTATTTGCGCAATACCTTCAAGGAATACGCAGCCGACTCTCGCTATCAACCCGAGAAGATGCAGGAAGCCTTGAGCCAGCTGTCTGCTGATGACATCGAGGCATTACTGAATTACTACGCAAGTATCCAGTGAACGGCCTGTACCCGCACTGACAGCCGCATGATTTCCGACGGCCTCATCGCGAACCTCGTTCGGCAGATGAGCCGCCGGACGTTGAGTTTCGGCGATGCACCACACTCGGTTACGTTCCCTGAACCTGACCCGCAGCACCGCTATCTCCTGTACCTGCACATACCATTTTGCGTCGTTCTGTGTCCCTTCTGTTCGTTCCACAGGGTTGAATTCAAAGAACAGCGAGCCCGCGATTATTTTGCGGCGCTCAGGCAGGAAATCACCAGGGCCACCGACGCCGGCTATCGCTTTCGTGAAGTCTATGTGGGTGGCGGAACACCGACTGTACTTCCCGGGGAACTCAGCGAAACCATTTCGATGCTTCGCAGCCTGCATGATATTGATTGTGTTTCGATCGAGACCAATCCGGATGATCTGTCGGATGCGGGAATTTTTCGAACTGACGGAGTGGAGGTAAATCGAGTCTCGGTTGGTGTGCAGAGCTTTGATGACACGCTGCTCAAGGAAATGCAACGCCTCGAAAAATACGGCAGCGGCGAGGATATCAGGGCTCGGCTGAAAGCATTTGCAGGCCAGTTTGACACGCTGAACATCGACATGATTTTCAACCTGCCCAATCAAACTGTGCAGTCGCTGCAAGCAGATCTCAAATGTCTCACGGCGGATATTGTCGCGGACCAGGTTTCGTACTATCCGCTGATCACGACAGCCACTACGCGAAAAGCGATGCTGCGAGATAT
>Ga0102946_1000359_pt1 | contig 15851 bp, 13 predicted proteins | sample SalPon2A_A_D1_MG_FD_78209 | JGI IMG/M metagenome (GOLD analysis project Ga0102946, IMG submission 78209) | Soil microbial communities from South San Francisco under conditions of wetland restoration - Salt Pond MetaG R2A_A_D1_MG | ecosystem: Environmental > Terrestrial > Soil > Wetlands | place... | reverse complement strand
GAACATGAAGAGTTGATGATCCTGGCCCATGACGCGGTTGAGGGTTATCGCCCGGTTTTTCTCGTGGCGATTACCGTCGGCATCCTTTATCTCGGCTATATCTTTTACCAAACCCTGTAACCCGGCAGTTGATGACGGGGAGAGATTTATGAAGCAACCAGTCAAGATGAACGAAGAGTTAGGGATGTTCGACAAGCCGAAGAATGTCAAGCGGCTGTTAGTGCTCTTTTTTACCCTGACGGGAGGGGTGCTGGCGATCGACCTATTTTACCACAAGCATACGATCTTCCCTTGGGAAGAGTATTTCGGTTTTTATGCTGTTTACGGTTTTGTTGCCTGTGTCATTCTGGTGATAGTGGCCAAATATATTTTGCGCCCGCTGGTAATGCGAGAAGAGGATTATTATGATTAATGCATTGCCACCAGCCACACTGCTGCTCCTGGGTGCGTTGCCGCTTATCTTTTTGAAAGGGAAAGCCAAGGGCTTCTGGATGCTGCTCCTGCCAGTCCTCAGCTTTGCCAATCTGCTGGCGATTCCGATCGGCAGTCACTGGAGTTTTTCCTTTCTGGGTTTTGAAGTTATTCTCGGAAAGGTCGATAAGCTCAGCCTGATTTTTGGCTACATTTTCCATATCATTGCCTTTATTTCCAATCTTTATGCTCTGCATGTTGATGATCGGGTACAGAACGTTGCCGGGACAATCTACGCCGGTGCCGCTCTCGGAGTCACCTTCGCCGGGGATATGTTCAGTCTGTTTGTGTTCTGGGAAATGCTGACCATAAGCGCGACCTTCCTGGTTCTGGCGCGTCGCAGCAAGGCCGCGATCGCAGCCGGGGCGCGATACTTTATGATTCACGTGGCCGGCGGTCTTTGTCTGCTGGCCGGGATTATCATCCACGTCCAGACCACAGGATCAGCCGCTTTCGGATTCATCGGGCTTGAGAGTCTGGCATCGTACCTGATCTTCATCGGTGTCGGCGTTAATTGCGCCTGGCCTTTTCTGCATTCCTGGCTGGTCGATGCTTACCCGGAAGCGACCATCACCGGGACCATCTATCTATCAGCGTTTACCACCAAGACGGCCATCTATTTTCTTGCTCGGGCCTTTCCCGGAACCGAGGCGTTGATCTGGATCGGCGTCGGCATGGCCGGGTTTCCGATCTTCTTTGCCGTTATCGAGAATGATCTGCGCAGGGTGCTGGCTTACTCGCTGATCAATCAGGTTGGCTTCATGGTGGTCGGAATCGGAATCGGGACTCATCTGGCGATCAATGGAGCCGTTGCTCATGCTTTTAACGATATTCTCTTCAAAGGGCTATTGTTCATGACCATGGGTGCGGTGATGTACCGGACCGGAAAAATCAACGCCACCGATCTCGGTGGACTCTATAAATCAATGCCCTGGACCTGTGGTTTTTGTATTGTCGGAGCCGCATCAATCTCGGCTTTTCCTCTGTTCAGTGGTTTCGTCAGCAAATCGATGGTGATGGAGTCAGCCGCTCACGGGGATATGCGCTTTGTCTGGTTCGTTCTGTTGTTTGCTTCAGCAGGGGTGTTCCATCATGCCGGCATCAAGATTCCCTTCTTTGCTTTTTACTCGCACGATTCAGGCCTGCGCTGCAAGGAAGCGCCAAGGCATATGTTACTGGCGATGGGCATCGCTGCTGCCCTCTGCATCTTTATCGGTTGTTTTCCGAACGCTCTCTACACCCATCTCCCCTACGCCACCGATTACGCACCATACTCAGCTGGTCATATTATCGCCCAGACTCAGCTGCTTTTCTTCTCGGCCCTGGCCTTTACCCTGCTGCTTCTCGCCGGCATATACCCGGCTGAAATTCGTTCAGTCAACCTGGACGCCGACCTGATCTATCGCAAAGGGGCACCCTGGCTTTATCGAGTTTGTGATAAAGCGTTTAACGGCTTGAATGACTTTGGTGACCGGGTTTTTGTTAAGAAGTTTCCGGCCGCCCTCTCCCGTTTCTTCAGTGATCCGGCGCGCAGCGTACAGCGATTTGGAACCCAATTGCTTGCAGAAGCCACTGGTGATGAACGACCGTTGGCCAGGCGTCAGTCAGAGATCGATCATCGAACCAGGAACTTGGCTTATCCGGTCGGCGGAGGTGTTCTTCTTGCCGTTGTCTTTCTGACTCTTATGTCGCTCTTTATCTTTTTCTGATTGATATCCCCCTGAATCCCAGGGGGAGGCTAATCTTCTTTGAGCTCTCTTTATCTCCACATTCCGTTCTGTCGCAGCAAATGTCCTTATTGCGATTTCTATTCGCAGCCAGGCAGTGCTGTACAGCTGGTCGAATATGTCGATCTGCTCTGTGCGGAGATAGAGATTCTGGCACAGCAGCATCCTCTGCCCGACGCACTGCAGACCATCTTTTTTGGCGGCGGAACCCCTTCATTACTAACTGTCCGGCAAGTTGAACGTGTGTTGGGAGAAATCGGCAGATGGTTCGGCATTTCTGATCTTTGTGAAATCACATTGGAAGCCAACCCCGGGACACTCGATGAAAACCGGTTGCTCGGCTTTCGACAGGCGGGTGTCAATCGGCTGTCTCTGGGAGTGCAATCGCTCTGTGATCAGCAGCTGAAATTGCTGGGGCGAGGGCATACTGCAGCAGAGGCATGCGGAAGTGTTGAGCGAGCAAGAAAAGCGGGTTTTGAAAACCTGAATCTTGATCTGATGTTCGGTCGTCCGTGGCAGGGTTCTATCCGGTTAGCAGAGGAACTTGAAGGGTTGTTGACACTGCAACCGCAGCACATTTCGCTTTACGGGTTGAGCTATGAAACAGGAACCGACTTTTCTGCTCGTCTGCAGCGGGGTGAGTTGACAGAGATCGATGAGGATGAGTATGCCGAGCAGTACAGTTTGTTGCAACAGCGGTTAAAAACAGCGGGCTTCGAACAGTATGAAATCTCCAACTTTTGTCTGCCGGGCTTTCGTTGTCGACACAATCAGGTCTATTGGCAGCGTAAAAATTGTCTGGCAGCCGGTTGCGGAGCGCATAGTTTTTACGCCGCCGGTTGGGGTGAGCGCAGGGTCGTTCCTCCGGACCTTGAAAAATATCGAGACTATCTCTCACGCCGACAGGATCCCTCTGAGCAGTTGGAGACGTTTGATCGGGACGGAGCGATGGCGGAAACCGTCTATCTTGCGCTACGAACTTCAGACGGTATCGACCGCAAACAGTTTTACGCAACCTTCGGCTTGCAGCCCGAAGAGGCATATCCCAAAGCATTTTCTCAGCTCTTCGACCGCCTCCAACAGTCCGATGATCGCTGGATTTTCAAGCCAGACAGCTGGCTTGTTTATGACCATTTGATCAGTCATTTTTTATAACAGCAACATGTCCTTTCATTGTTGCTCTGCCTATTTCCGGATTCGCGTTCGAGCCGCCCTGTTCCCGAGCTATTTTCAGCCCTTCATCCTCTTGACAAAGATTGATACCATTGATAGTGTGTCTTTTTAGCACTCCTGTCAGGTGAGTGCTAACAAGAGGGATGAGTTCAGTATCCCTCTTTTGTTGGAGATTACGCCATGGCAGAAGAACTCAATTTACGTAGTCAAAATATTCTGGCAGCTATCGTCGAAGACTATATCGCTTCAGCAGAACCGGTTGGTAGCAGGGCCATCTCGCGGCGACATGCCCTGTCTCTGTCGCCTGCCACGGTCCGGAATGTGATGTCCGATCTGGAAGAAATGGGCTTTCTCTGTGCGCCGCATACCTCGGCGGGGAGGGTTCCAACCAGTCTCGGATTTCATTACTATATCGATTCACTGCTTGAAATTCGTGATTTGAGTGAAAGTGAAAAAGAGCACCTGTCCAGCAGTTATCAATTTCAGGGCATGCGACTGGAAGATGTCATGCAGGAGGTCGGCCGGGTCCTGTCAGGAATATCCAGCTACACCGGTCTGGTTATGGCACCCAAGTTTTCCTCAACAGTTTTTCGGCAGATCGAATTTGTCAGACTCTCACATGGGCGTTTACTGGTCATTTTTGTTTCGGAATCCGGTCTGGTGCAAAACAAAGTCATTGAGACGGGGAATGACTGGAGTCAGAAGGAACTGGAGAGAATTACCAATTACCTCAACCATACTCTGCCGGGACTGACCATTACGCAGATCAGAACGCAGTTGGCAGAGGAGTTGAAGCAGGAGCAGGCCCATTTCGATCAGTTGCGAAAGCAGGCGATGCAATTATCGAGCGCCGCTCTCAAGGATGAGATCGAAGATAATGTTTATGTCTCAGGCACATCCAGGATGCTGGAGCAGCCGGAGTTCTCATCACCCGATCGGATGAAAAGAATTTTTCAAACCCTGGAGAGTAAGCAACAACTGGTTGAACTTCTTGATCAGAGTCAGGCTGCTGAAGGGGTGCAGATTTTTATTGGAAGTCAAAGTCAGCATAGTTCGATCGATGGGTGCAGTCTGATCAGCTCTCCCTTCTCCGGGAGAAAAGGAGCGGTCGGGACGCTGGGGGTGATCGGTCCGATGCGGATGGACTACTCAAAGGTCATACCTATTGTAGACTTTACTTCCCAGTTAGTGAGTCGAATTCTTAAACGGGAATCGGAATAAGGAGCAAGTCAACGTGGCAAAAAAGAAAAAAGAGCAAAAAAATCAAGAGCCCGAAGAGCTGAGTCCCGAAGAGCTGGACGACGCTTCCGGAGTTGTCGATATGGAAGGTGACTTGGACGCGAACGACAGTGAGGTTGCAGCTGAACTGACTGCTGAAGAGCAGCTTCAGCAGCAGCTGGAAGCCAGTCGCGAAGAGGCTCGTAAAAATCAAGACCTCTACCTGCGAACTCTGGCTGATATGGAAAACTTGCGCAAGCGGAGCCAGCGGGAGAAGGAAGATCTGGCAAAGTTCGGTAACGAGATGATCCTGCGTGAAATTCTGCCAGTGCGCGATAACCTTGAACGGGCTGTCGAGCACGCAGTTCTGGATGAGTCCGCAACAGGTTTGCTGGAAGGGGTCAAGATGACCCTCGACCAGTTCGGCAAAGTGCTGGAAAAGTTCCACGTGGTTTCGGTTGAAGCGGTCGGACAGGTTTTTGATCCGGCGCTGCACCAGGCCATGGGTCAGATAGAGACGGAAGAGCATCCGCCCAATACGGTCGCCCAGGAGATGCAGAAGGGTTATCTGTTGAATGATCGCCTGCTGCGGCCGTCACTGGTTATGGTTGCCAAGGCGCCAGCCGTTCAGGAAGAGAACGTCGATGCCGCGAAGAAAGACGATGCAGAATAAAAAATCATCAAACGGAATTAAACATAAAAGACTAAGGAGGAAAAAATTATGGGTAAAATTATCGGAATCGATTTAGGAACCACCAACTCCTGCGTAGCGGTGATGGAAGGTGGAGAGCCTGTTGTTATCGCCAACTCTGAAGGTGCACGGACGACCCCTTCAATGATCGCTTTCACTGAAAGTGGTGAGCGGGTAAGCGGCCAGCAGGCTAAGCGTCAGGCGGTTACCAATCCTGAAAACACCCTGTTTGCGATCAAGCGTCTGATTGGACGGAAATTCAGCTCCGATGCTGTCAAGAAAGATATCGAGATCAGCCCGTTCAAGATTCTTGAGGCGGACAACGGCGATGCCTGGGTTGAAGCCCGTGGTAAACAGTACAGCCCACCGGAAATTTCAGCGATGATTCTGCAAAAGATGAAGCAGACCGCTGAAGACTATCTCGGTGAAGAAGTCACCGATGCGGTCATTACCGTACCTGCCTATTTTAATGATTCCCAGCGCCAGGCCACCAAGGATGCGGGCAAAATTTCCGGTCTGAACGTTCAGCGGATTATCAACGAGCCGACCGCGGCAGCCCTGGCTTACGGCCTGGACAAGAAACATGAAATGACCATCGCGGTTTTTGACCTGGGTGGCGGCACGTTCGACGTGTCGATTCTGGAGCTGGGCGATGGTGTCTTCGAGGTCAAATCGACCAACGGCGACACCTTTCTTGGCGGTGAAGATTTCGATCAGCGCATTATCGACTATGTCGCTGACGAGTTCAAGAAAGAGCAGGGGATCGATCTGCGTAACGACAAGATGGCTCTGCAGCGTCTCAAAGAAGGGGCTGAAAAAGCCAAGATTGAACTTTCCTCATCGATGGAAACCGATATCAACCTGCCCTTTATTACCGCAGACCAGTCCGGACCGAAACACCTCAACATCAAATTGTCCCGTTCAAAGCTGGAGAGCATCTGCGAGGATCTCATCAACCGCCTGATTGCTCCCTGCAAGACTGCGATCAAGGACGCTGGTGTTACAGCGGGCGAGATCAACGAGGTTCTTCTGGTTGGCGGGATGAGCCGGATGCCGATCGTGCAGGAGAAGGTTCAGGAAATCTTCGGCAAGGCACCGAGTAAGGGTGTCAATCCCGACGAAGTTGTCGCCATCGGCGCAGCTATTCAGGGCGGAGTCCTGACCGGTGATGTCAAAGACGTTCTGCTCCTCGACGTGACCCCGCTTTCTCTGGGGATTGAAACCCTCGGCGGCGTTATGACCAAGCTGATTGAGAAGAATACGACTGTCCCCTGCAAGAAGAGCCAGGTCTTCTCTACTGCAGCAGACAATCAGCCGGCTGTTTCGGTCCATGTTCTGCAGGGTGAGCGGGAAATGGCCCCTGATAACAAAACCATTGGTAACTTTGAGCTGGTCGGCATCCCGTCTGCGCCGCGTGGAGTGCCCCAGATTGAAGTCACCTTCGACATTGATGCCAATGGTATTCTTCACGTCTCAGCGAAAGACCTCGGTACCGGCAAAGAACAGTCGATCCAGATTACCGCATCCAGCGGTCTGTCTGACGAAGAGATCGAGCGGATGGTCAAGGAGGCGGAAACTCACGCCTCGGATGACCAGAAAAAGCGCGAACTGATCGAAGCAAAAAATCAGGCGGACGGTCTGGTTTACACGACCGAAAAGTCACTCAAAGAGCACGGTGAAAAGATCGACGAAGAGACTAAAAAGCAGATTGAAGACGCCCTTGAAGAATTGAAGAAGGCTATGGAGTCTGACGATTCTGCGGCGATCAAAGAGAAGAGCGAAGCCTTGGCTCAGGCGGCACACAAGCTCGCGGAAGTCATGTACGCCCAGACTCAGGAGAAGGCCGGTGGGGATGAAGCCTCCAGCGATGCTGCCCCGGCAGATGATGTCGTCGACGCTGAGTTTGAAGACGTTGAGGAAGATAAAAAATAATTCTGTATTTTTGAACCTGCGCAATCGGCACCCGATGGTGCCGATTGTCGTTTTTAACAGGGGCTGTCGGTTTGTCTAAGCGCGACTACTACGAAATTCTTGAGGTCAATAAAAACGCCAGCGAAACAGAGATCAAAAAGGCGTACCGACGGTTGGCGGTCCAATACCATCCGGATAAAAATCCTGGAGACAAAGAGGCTGAGGGGAAGTTCAAGGAACTGACCGAAGCCTATGCGGTGCTGTCCGATTCACAAAAGCGAGCCACCTATGATCAATTCGGGCATGCCGGAATGGGCGGCTCGGGTGGATTCTCCGGTGGCGGGTTTGATTTTGGCGGCTCACCTTTCGAAGACATCTTCGGTGACATCTTCGGCGACATCTTCGGTGGGGGGGGAGGCCGACGAGGAAGCCGTGGACATCGTGGTGACGATCTTCGCTACAATTTGACCATCTCTTTTGAAGATGCGGCCTTCGGCGCCGAGAAAAAATTAAAACTGCCCCGTCACCAGCCATGCGAAAGCTGCTCCGGTTCCGGCGCGCGTGCCGGAACCCAGCCGCAGACTTGTGGGACCTGTCGCGGTGCCGGTCAAGTCCGCTATCAGCAAGGCTTTTTCACTATGACAAGGCCCTGTCCTGATTGTGGAGGCGAAGGGAAAATCATCCAGGATCCCTGCCCGGACTGTCGTGGCAAGGGACGGGTCAAACAGCAACGCTCACTGTCGTTGAAGATTCCTGCCGGGGTTGAGACCGGCAGCCGCCTGAAGCTGAGTAGCGAAGGGGAGGCCGGAACCCATGGCGGTTCTCCGGGCGATCTCTATGTTGTCATCAGTGTCGAGGAGCATCCGATCTTCGAACGCGAGGGGCAGGATGTTATTTGTGAAATTCCGATCTCTTTCGTTCAGGCGACTCTCGGCTGCGAGCTTGAGGTCCCCACCCTGGACGGAAAAGTAAATATGAAGATTCCGGCCGGCACCCAGACTGGAAAAGTTCTCAGGCTTTCCGGAAAAGGGATCGTCTCGTTGCAAGGTTACGGTCGTGGCGATCAGCTGGTGGTACTGAGGGTTGAAGTCCCGACCAAGCTTAATGCCCGGCAGAAGCAATTGCTCGAAGAGTTCGCCCAGGAGGAGGGCGAAGAAATTCATCCCCTCGGGAAGGGTTTTTTTGATAAGGTCAAGGAGCTGTTCGACTAAGCACTCTTCTTTCAGTTTCTTACCTATGGGATGGTGGCATGAAACGGATTCTCAGTCTGGTTATTGTTCTGGCGCTGATCACAGTTCTGTCGGGGGTCACTCTGGCGCAGACCGGGAGCACTTCAGGTAGCTACGGTGCTTCTCAGCAGTTGAGTGAATCGGAAAGCGCTTTTGCCCGTGGCGTTGCAAGTTTCCACCTGGGTGATCACGATCAGGCTCTTGTCCATCTCCGAAGATTTGTTTTGCGTCAGCATGATTCAAAACAAATACCCGAGGCCTATACCTATCTGGGACGGATCTTTATCCTCAAGCAACACTATACCGATGCCCTGCTCTATCTGGAGCGTATACCGGAAGAGCAGCGCTCGCCTCAGGCGCAACTCCTGATCGGTTTTTGTCTGGTCTTTTCCGGGGAGGGGGAGGTTGGACGACAGCTACTGCTTTCCCTCGTTACGGACAATTCTTTCAGCAGCATCGATAGCTGGAGACTCTACTACGGTTTAGCCGTAGCCACCCTGCGCCAGGAGAAGTTACTGCAGGCTCTGGTATTTTTTGATCGGGCGATCACCTTTACCGAGGAACCCGAACCTGTCCTGGAAGAGGTCCACCAGCTCTTACATAACCGCTTCAGCACCGATCAGCTGGAAGAAGCCGCATTCATGTTTCACAACCGGCCGATCGGACTGGACGCGCGTCTGCAACTCGCTCGGCAAGCGTTGGCGCGAAAGGATGATGCTCAAGCCAGCCGTTATCTGCAGATGATCCTTGATTCTCCGACCATGTTCCCTTATCGCAAGGATGCTGCCGAATTGCTAGACCGGTTCAGCCCGGGGAGTTGGTTGCAGCAGGATGCCATCGGCGTTCTGCTTCCCTTGAGCGGCCGTTACAGTGCATTTGGAGAGCTTGTCAAGCGAAGCATGGATCTGGCGCTTGAGCTGCATAACGCAAACTCTGAGCCGATCCGTTTTATCTATCAGGATACCGAAGGGGAGGCAGAGACGGCCAGGCGGGCTACCGCAACCTTGACCAACGAAGAGCGAGTCATGGCTATCGCCGGGCCGTTGACCGGTTCGGCAGCAATCGCGGCGGCGGATCAGGCGCAAAAGGATGGCACTCCTCTCCTTTCGCTCTCGCAGCGAGCCAACCTGCCCGCTATCGGTAATTATATCTTCAGAAACTCACTCACCAGCCGGCTGCAGGTTCGTGCTTTGGCTCGCTACGCGATTGAAGATCGGGGCATGACATCGTTCGGGGTGATGTATCCTGAAAATCGGCTGGGCCGGGAGATGGCCCAGCTCTTTGCGGAAGAAGTGCTTAAACTTGGCGGTCTGGTCACCGATGAGCAGAGTTACACCGAAGATGCCACAGACTTTCGTCATCAGATCAAGCTATTCATTGGCGAAGACCCCGATAGCAAGGAAGAAATATCCTATCAGCCGGTCAGCGAAGAGGAAAAACTGGAAGACCTGTTTCTTCCTGACCTGCCAGAATATCCAGCGGTCACCTTTGATGCCCTTTTTATTCCAGATTATGCGGACCGGGTCGGCTTGATCGCTCCTCAGCTCGCTTTCTACGGCATAGAAGATTTTCCGCTGCTCGGGATCAACGGCTGGAACTCTCCGGAACTGGTTCAGCGGGCGGGAAGATTTGTTCAGAATGCGGTATTTGTCGACGGGTTCTTCCCCGGCAGCGACTACCCTTTTGTCAGAGAATTTGTCGATCTGTATCTGGACAGATATGGGGAAGAACCCTCGATTCTTGAAGCGCAGGCCTTCGATATTGCCAACATTCTGATAGACCAGATCGCTCGTAAGGACCTCAGTACTCGTGAGACCGTGCGGCTGTCACTTTCACAACTGCAGAACTATCCAGGTGTGACCGGTGCGACAAGCTTTGACTTTACTGGCGAGGCGGACAAGATCCTGTTCCTGTTGCAGGTGCAAAAAGGTCGCATTGTCCAGATGAATTGAGCCCGGGAAAGTTGCTGATTCTGCAAAACTATAAACGCCCCTGCATTGTTCTGCAGGGGCGTTTGCTGTTGCAAAGGTGAAAAATTCAGAATTGAATGTTAAACGCTCTTCTCGCCCTTCTTATTATCATTTTCCGAGTAACGCTCGACCAGGATTTCGAATTCGCCAGACAGTTGGTTGTAATATTTCAATTGCCCGGTTCCCATGTTGTAATACCATCCGTGCACACTTAATTGTCCTTTTGCAACTCGTTGGTTCACCCAGGGAAAGGTCATCAGGTTTTTCATCGAAACCAGAATCGCCTCTTTTTCGCAGGCACGTGTCTGTTTTTCCTTCGATTCCGATTGCATTCCGGCCAGCACCTTGTCGCGTGCTGTCGCCGCGATACTGACCCATTTGCCGATGAATTCTCCTGTCTCTTTCCCGTCATTCGCATCCATCAGGGCACCAATGCCACCACAGTTCGAATGGCCAAGAATGATGATATCAGAGACTTCAAGGTAACAAACGGCGTACTCAATAGAGGAGCTCACGCCGTGGTAGTCATCGCTTTTAGAGTAGGGTGGAACCAGATTGGCAATGTTCCGCAGAATAAAAAGGTCGCCTGGAGAACTGTCGGTCAGAAGTGCCGGATCGACCCTTGAGTCGCAACAGCCGATGAGTAACGCCTGAGGCTTTTGTCCCGATAGCAGAGTATTCGCCAGTTCCGAATTTTCGCCGAAATGCTGTTGCTGGAAGTTGGCAATGCCAGCAAGAAATTTGGACACATCAGCCATATGACCTCCTTTTAAATGAAGGACAGCATTGTAACATGAAATTGTACCGATTCAGCCGAGCAACAGAATTTTTTATATAGCGGTGTTTGAACTCGATACAGCCAAGGTTTCGGAACGACCTGCGGCGCTCACCGAAAGATCAGTTTTGTTTTTCAAAGCCGTCGGTTTCTAAACTCGGCTTTAAATCACGCATCGGATTGTGCTTGAACAGTAATTTATTATGAAGAAAGAAAAGCAGAGTGAAAAGTACGACCGCCAGGTTGAGACTGAAAAACAGCGTTGTTACAGCGGTACCGAGAATCATCAGCATTTCCCGGTTGGTGACGAAGACCGGCTTTTCATCGTGACGGGAGAGAAAGTTCTGAAACAACTGCCCACGTAAAGTCCGAACTGCTTTGGCATAAAGTCTTAGCGGCTGAAAATCAAAAACATCGTAACCAACCTTGAACAACACCCCGGCAAATACCGCCTGGGGTATCTGACAGAGCAGATCCTGAAACATGACCATTTCCACAATGACACAGATTCCCACCATGATCCCTGCAAGGCGCAATGTGGCATTCTCTTTCAGCATTAGAACAGAACGAATGGTCGCTTGTGCTCCAGGAATTCCCCCGATCAACGCAACCGCCCCGTTGGCCAGACCCTGTGCAAAAAGCTCCTTGTCCTGGCGGGTCTGTTCACCGCTCATTTTATCGACAACCAGAGAAGTCAGCAGGGTATCCAGATAACAGAGCAGGGCCAGTTGAAAGGCAAACGGCAGGGCAGCAATCAGAATTCCGAAGCTGAAGTGATTCGGAATCTGAGCCGCAACCAGCTGTCCAAAATCTGCCCAACTGGAGATTTCGCCGGTAAGCCGTACGCGTTCAATGTTCAGCCCCATAAAATTGGAGAGAAACGTCGCGATCAGGATGGCCAGCAGAGTCGCCGGAAGAAAACGAGCTATCGGACCGACCAGACGGCGGGTTAAAGGTGCCAGCAGGAAGACCAGCCCCAGGGTTGCGGCAGCAACTCCGACGTTAAGCAGCAGCGGCCCTTCCAGTGCAACTTTTCCCCCTGCTCCGAAAAGACTTTTAGCCTGATCCAGCCAGATCAGCAGAGCAATACCACTCATGAATCCTGAGACAACGACATTGGGGACCAGGCTGATAAACCGACCCAGGCGAAAAACAGCCATGAGAATCAGGATCAAACCGGTCACGATCAAGACCAGATTGATAAAGTGATCGGCGCTGATATTCAAGGATCCCTTTGCAGCCTGCTCGAAAGCGGTAGCAACCAGAACTGCGGTTACGGCACTCATCGGCGCAGTTGGTCCGGAGCACTGTATCCGTGTCCCGCCGAACAGGGCTGTGATCAGAGCGATGATCCCTGCAGAAAACATCCCGGCCAGAGCACCGCGACCTGAAAGGATGCCGAGTGCGGCCCCCAGGCTCAATGCAACAAAACTGACGGTCACCCCGATGATTATGTTTTGCAGCAGTTCTCCCCAGCCCGGATTCTGCTGTTCACATTGGGGCCGTTCGTCAGAGTTCATATCCTTCTCCTTGGCGAGTAAAAATATATCTTTTTTGTTCTCTGCGGAAAAACAGATAAACAGTATTTTACTTATGAAATTTAACGGCTGAAAAAAATGCGCCACGTCGGGCAACGGGCGCAAAATGGAGAAACATTTTGAGGATGTAGGCAAAAGCCGTGCAATGTAAGCAGCGGCACAACTCCCTTGTTCTCTATACCTGCTGAGCAGTGGATGGGTCAAGAAAAACTTTATTCAAGGTAAATTATTTTATTTCAAATAAAACAGAACGCTATTAGAAAACCCTTCAGTTACCTGCTTCAGATTTGGAATTGTTTGCGATTAGCGAAGTGGATAAGATTCTGATATGATTACGCGGATATGGAGACGCATTCTTAATGCAGACTGCGCCCCGCACTCATTAATCGAGAGGAAACTATGTCCAGCAGTTTTGGAACTCTATACAAGGTTTCAACCTTTGGTGAATCACATTGCGCCGGTGTCGGTGCCATTGTTGATGGTGTGCCACCCCGGATGAAATTATCCGAGGCAGATATCCAGGGTCAGCTGGACCGGCGCCGTCCGGGCCAGAGCAAGCTGGCAACAGACCGGGATGAAGCTGACCAGGTGAAGATCCTTTCAGGCGTTGAAAATGGTCTGACTCTCGGCAGCCCGATTGGGTTGCTGGTCGCTAACAAGGACCAACGGCCCGGGGATTATGGCTCGATGAGCGAGATTCCGAGACCATCCCATGCTGACTATACCTACCGTGCAAAATATGGGATTCATGCCTCAAGCGGCGGCGGGCGATCCAGCGCACGGGAGACCATCGGCCGGGTTGCCGCCGGAGCTATCGCGGAAAAATTTCTGTTCGAAGCCTATGGGATAGAGATTGTTGCCTGGGTCAGCTCGGTCGGTCACGTCGACGCGCCGATGATCGACATGGAGAACGTGACCCGTCAACTGGTCGATTCCAGCGCGGTTCGTTGTCCGGACGCCAAGGCGGCAGACGGAATGGCGGAAGAAATATTGGCAGCCCGTGAAGCAAAGGATTCGGTGGGAGGTGTCATCAGTTGTGTCTGTCGGAACCTTCCGGCCGGGCTCGGTGAGCCTGCCTTTGATCGTTTGGAAGCACGGCTGGCGCAGGGTATGCTCTCGATTCCTGCTTCAAAAGGGTTTGAAATCGGCTCCGGGTTTTCCGGTTCGCGGATGAGGGGGTCAGCGCATAATGATCCCTTTGTCATGAAAGGTGATCGCCTGGGGACCACCAGCAATCGGAGTGGAGGTGTGCAGGGAGGCATTGCCAACGGAGAACCGGTCTATTTCCGGGTCGCCTTCAAACCTCCGGCAACTATCGGCCAGGAACAACAGACCGTCGATTACCAGGGGAACCCGGTTTCACTGGAAGCCAAGGGACGCCATGATCCCGCCGTGGTCGCCCGCGCTGTGCCTATTATCGAGAGCATGGCAGCGTTGGTTCTGGCCGATCTGGCCCTGATTCAGCGGATGCGTGGCGGAAGATAAGAGGACTCAACCCTCTTTAGTTTTCGAAATTTATTACTGAAAGGATCGACACATTATGTCTCAGATGCGTAACCTTATGGTCATTCTGCTCCTGTTCGCGCTGGTCTCTCCACTCTATGCTGCAACGGTTGATGTCAAAACCATGAAAAATGTGCCGCTGACGACAACGCCACTTGATGTCGCCGCGACAGCTGACGGCAAGCGACTCTATGTGCTGGGCGATGACGGTGTGGTGCAGATTTATTCGATGGCCGGACAACTTCTCGGCGATTTCAAGGTCGGCTCTGAAGTCACAGGGATTACACCTCAGGGCCCTGACTATTTACTTCTGGAAAAATCCGGCAGTAAAGAGCTGACCCTGGTCTCCCTGGAGATCAGCGAAAGCATCGCAATCGGCAACTCACCAACGCTGGGTCCGGTTAACGCACCCGTATCGATCGTTGTCTTTGACGATTTCGAATGCCCCTATTGCGCCAGAGCTGTTCCTCTGTTGAAAGATGCTCAGCAGGCGTATGAGAAGCAAGCCAACCTGGTGTTCAAAAACTTCCCCCTCTCCATGCACCGTAATGCGGAAGCCGCAGCAATAGCTGGTCTGGCCGCTGAGCGGCAGGGTAAATTCTGGCCGCTTCACGATCTGCTGTTTGAAAACTATAATCGACTCAACCCGCAGAAAATTACCGAACTGGCAGAACAGGCCGGGCTCGATATGGCTCAGTTTGAAAAAGATCGAAACGATCCGAAGCTGAAGCAGCAGGTTCAGGACGATATCCGCCTAGGTCGCGAAGTCGGCGTTCGTGGTACTCCGACGATCTTTATTAACGGTCGCCTGGTGAAAGAGCGCAGCTTGCAGGCGATGACCCGGATGATCGATGAGGAACTGGTAAAATCCAGGAATTAGGGCGCGGGGAACGGTTATGTCCGATCCGGTCAAAATCCAGTTTGTCGGCAGCGGTGACGCCTTTGGCAGTGGCGGACGATTGCAGGCTTGTATTCATATTGCGGCGTCAGGGGGCAACATCCTTCTCGATTGCGGCTGTTCCAGTTTGATCGGGCTGCGGCAATGCAATCTTGCCGTCGATCAGATCGATACGGTCATTATCAGCCATCTGCACGGGGATCACTTCGGTGGTATCCCATTTCTGCTGCTCGCCGGAAAATACCTCTCGCAACGAACCCGACCATTGACGATCATCGGCCCCAAAGGATTGCAGGCACAGGTCGAGGCGGCACTTGATGCCCTCTACCCGGGAACCCTCAATGATGGGGTCGATTTTCCCCTGACCTGGCTCGAACTAACCCCGGAACAATCGCTGCAGCACGGGTCGATGGAAATCCGGGCCTGGCAGATGTGTCATGGCGGAAGCGATCGCGCACTTGGTCTGCAGGTGACGGTTGACGGTAAACGGATCGCCTATACCGGTGATACCGAGTGGACAGAGAACATGCTCCCTCTGGCCGCCGGAGTGGACCTGATGATCTGCGAATGCTTTCAGTACGATCAGCCGATACCTTCCCATCTCGATTACATGACCCTGCAAGCCAACCGCTCAAAACTCGATTGCCGTCAAATCGTCCTGACCCACGCAGGGGATGAAATGCTGCAGCATCAGGACGATCTTGAGTTTCCGCTGGCCTATGATGGTTTCTCCCTGGAATTGTGATG
>Ga0102946_1000358_pt1 | contig 15876 bp, 10 predicted proteins | sample SalPon2A_A_D1_MG_FD_78209 | JGI IMG/M metagenome (GOLD analysis project Ga0102946, IMG submission 78209) | Soil microbial communities from South San Francisco under conditions of wetland restoration - Salt Pond MetaG R2A_A_D1_MG | ecosystem: Environmental > Terrestrial > Soil > Wetlands | place... | reverse complement strand
GGATGCGGAGGTTCATATCGATCGGCTGCGCTGGACAGGAAGCGGGCTGGAAATCAATCTTCTGCAGCTCACCACCCACCAGGAAACCGCCACAGTTCCACAGCTGACGCTGAACTTCACCTGGGCTTCCTTATGGGATCGACAATTCAATGAGGTTCTGATCAGCAGCCCACAGCTCACCTTGACGCCATCCGCCGGACGGAAATCCGCAGACGGACTGACCCTGGAACTTCCTGCGCAGCTCCCACTGTGGATTGAACGATTGCAGCTTAGCGATGGCCAGCTGACAATCAACAGTCCCGACTGGCCGTTGACCCTCCACCAGGTGAATCTTAGCGGCACGCTGCAACCTCACAGCAGCTTTCAGCTCTCGGCATTTGTCGGCTTCGATGAACAGCAACCGGTAGAGCTCGATGGCCATATTCAATTTTCTCCAGAACAGATGTTGCAGTTGGACCGTTTTTCCTGGCAGGGCCAACAACTGCTCAAAGACCCGCTTTCCCTTATGCTCAGCGGTGGCAAGCTTGAAACGGGTAGCCCTCGGATCGAGCTGGCGAATTTCGATAGTCGGCAGCTGCGTAACTTGTTAAGTTCGCTGGGACATCCGACCCTGTTGCCGGTGCCTCTGAGCTTCGAGCTTGAGGGTGCGCGGTTCGGTTTTTCCTTGCAGGACGGGATAATCCAGTTTGAGGCTCAGGTTGGCAGCGGCCAGATCGGCTGGGATAAGTGGCAAAGCCCGTTTTCAGCGCTGCATCTGTCCCTGGCCCGGAATCAGCAGGGGTGGGAGGTCGCTGGCCAGAGTCTGGGGCCGGCGCAATCAAGCTTTCGTTTCAACACCCAGGTGGAGAATGGGCAGGAACTCGCCGGAGAAGCCAAGATCAAGATTCCCGATCTGGAGCGATTGAAAGCTGCAGTTTTTGGCGGGACGGCGCTGCAGGTGCGTGGCGGGCTGCAGGTGGTGGCCGAGTATGCTCTGGTGGACGAGAGTCTGGATATGACCGCAACCATTCAGGGTCAGGAGGGAGCAGGCCCTGGAACTGATTATCTGTTCGATGTCAGCCGGTTGAACGGCCAGGGGATCTTGCAGATGAATGACGCGGGCGAGAGCTTCACCCTCAATCTGGAGCAGGGCTCTCGACCCTTTTTCAGCCTCACCGGTAGCTTTCAGAAATTCCAGGCCACCTTGACCGCCGCAAGCCTTGATGACCTTAAACCTCTGTTGACTGTGGAGCGACTCCCCGCCCCGTTGCAGGCCGTTAACGAACTGAAAATCGCCGGGAATTTCTCCGGGCAGGCACTCGACTGGACAGGACGTCTCGATCTGAGTGCTTCAGAAATACTGGTCTCCGGGCTGGCTCTGGAAAAGATGACCGGCCAGAGCAGAATCCAGGTCACCGAAAACCAACTGAACTTGAGTGAGACCTCATTCAGTTCCAAGGTCGCTTACGCGGAAACCGCGACCGCCCGGTTTGAGGGTGACGGAAGCGTCGAACTTTCCGACAACGGCTTTTCTCTGGCACTCAGGCAGCTATCGCTCACCGACCTGAACTACAGTGCTGCCGATGGTCTTGCCGGGGTCGGCGCAGGACGATTTTCTCTACAGGGGCAGGTCACCGGGGGCTGGCCCCTCGAATCATTTGAGCTGGACATTAATGCCGGTCTTGGCGTTCGCGAAGTCCTCGCCGGGGCTTTTTACGCCGACCTTGGCGATCTACAGGCTGATATTGCCTTGCGCGGCGAATGGAATATTCCCAGCCTCCAACTGAACGCCACGACGCTAGAGGTTGCTCTGCCGGGGATTGCTTCCCTGACCGCGAGCGGCCGCTTCAGTCCGGAACAAATCAGTTCACAAGGCCAGCTCAAACTGCTTGAACTGGATACCAGTTTCGCAAAGCAATTCAAGCCTTTGTTGCGCGACACCTACCCGGTGCTGGCTGGTTTGGATCTGACGGGTCTCCTGTCGCTCGACTACCAGGGGCAATTGCAGCCAACCGGTTGGTGGGCACGGGGACGGGTTGATGTTCAGGGCCTGGGCGCCGATTGGAGTCAGCATCAATTGAAAATTGTTGATGGCAGTGGAACCCTGCCCTTTATCTTAGGCAGCGGGACTTTGGCGGCCACTGAAGTATCTGATGCTGAAGAGGTCGGAGAAATCACTTTCGCTACTTTAGCGTCTGGTCCGGCGACGCTTGAAGCGGGGCAACTGCAATTGATTGCGCAGCTGAACCGGTTTGATATCCTTTCACCGTTACAGCTGGAACTGGCTGACGGCCGGGTGGAAATTAAAGATTTCAGCCTGGAATGGGCGCAAGCTCAATTGCAGGGTTCGGCCGAGATCGACGTTGCCGACGTCAAACTGGAATCTCTGACTCAGGATTTCGGTCTGCCGAGCATGCAGGGCAGCCTCAGTGCCAGCCTCGGCACGATCCGTTATGTCGACCGGCAACTCAGCACCGGGGGAATGGCCCGTATTCAGGTCTTCGATGGCCAGTTCCAGTTCCGGAATATGCGCTATCATGAGCCTTTTTCCCGTTATCCGACCTTTTATGCCGACGTCGATTTTTCCGGGCTGAACCTGTTGCAGGCCACCCGCACCTTCGACTTTGGTGAAATGAATGGCATACTTGACGGGTATGTGCATGGCCTGCAGCTTTTCGGCACTACCCCGGCCAGCTTTGAAGCGGCGGTTTCTACCCGCCAAAGCGGCACGCGCAATATCAGCGTCAAGGCGCTCAACAACCTGAGCATCCTGAGCCAGGGCGGGATTTCAGCGGCGCTGTCAAAGGGGATTTACCAGTTTATCGATTTTTATCGTTACCGGAGCATCGGTTTCAAATGCACCCTGGTCCATGACACTTTTAAGCTGATTGGGACGGCGCTGCCCGATTCAAACCGTTATCTGGTTTACGGTGGCCTGTTGCCACCACGCATAGATATTACGACAACCACGCCGACCATCTCCTTTAAGGAAATGGTAAAACGTCTTGGTCGCATCGACCGGGCCGGCAATAGAGACAAGATCAGCTTGGGAAAAGGAGGATAAAGATGAAAGTGCTTTGTAAGAGTTTAGTCCTGGGGCTGTGCCTGGCGGTGTTTTCCTGTGTCACGATTAATATTTATTTCCCGGCCGAGGAGATGCGCGGGGCCGCAGACAAGATCGTCAACGAAGTCTGGGGTGAACGACCGGGCAACGGGGCAGAACAAGCGGTTCCGCCACCCGCAGAAAAATCTCCGGGGAGCGGGTTTTATCAATTGCTATTGCCAGCCAGCGCCTATGCGGCGCAGGATATCAATGTCAGCACCCCGGCGATCCGCGCCATCAAGCAGTCGATCAAGGACCGCTCCGATCAACTGATCGAGATGTTCGATGCCGGCAATCTCGGTTTAAGTTCCGATGGCCTGCTGAAAGTACGTAATACTGACGGCTTGTCGCTGCAGCAGAAAGGGCAGCTCAACCAGTTGGTCAAAGCAGAGAATCAGGATCGGTTGCGCCTTTACCAGGAAATTGCCGTGGCCAATGATTTCCCGGATAAAGCAGGAGAAGTGCAGAGTATCTTTGCTGATTCCTGGCGAGACCAGGCCCGGAAAGGCTGGTTCCTGGAGCAATCGGACGGGAGCTGGAAACAGAAATAGACGGACCTGAGGGAACGAGAGATGTTGGAAATCTTACCCTGGAAATGAGTCAGCCAAAATTTTCTAGCTATTAAAGGATGACGGAAACCTTAAGCACTATGGTGTGGGGGACGACGGGGGTAACCCCGCCTTCTGTCCGATTGTGCTGTAAATTGGATACCGTCATGACATCACCCCTTTTCAAGGGAGAATGTCATGACGAAACTCAGACACAGGATAATACAGGTTTAAAGCCAATATTCAGGATTAAGTTCAGACCGAATATTCCTCCTCAAGCACCTCCCGAATCGCATTGGTCAGAAAATCCAGATCGTCATTGTCCGTCACGTAGGGCGGCATCACGTAAACCAGTTTGCCGAACGGCCTCACCCAGACCCCTTTGTCGACGAAGCGGGGTTGAATGCTGCGCATAGCGACCGGTTCTTTCAGCTCCACCACGCCGATGGCACCCAGGACCCGGACCTCTGCCACGACAGGAAACTCCCGGCAAGGTGTGAGCCCTTTTTCAAGCCTCTCTGCGATCCGTCTGACGTTGTCCTGCCAACCGCTTTCCAGAAGCAGTTTGATGCTGGCGGTCGCGACGGCACAGGCCAGGGGATTGCCCATGAAGGTCGGGCCGTGCATGAAGACGCCTGGTTCGCCACTGGAGAGTGTTTCAGCAACTTTCGTCGAGGTGAGTGTTGCGGCCAGGGTCAGGTAGCCGCCAGTCAGTCCTTTTCCGAGACAGAGAATGTCAGGGCTGATTCCGGCATGTTCACAGGCGAACAGTTTGCCACTGCGACCGAAGCCGGTGGCGATTTCGTCGGCGATCAGCAGAACGTCATAACGGTCGCAGAGCGCACGAACCTGACGTAAATATTCCGGTGCATAGAATCTCATCCCTCCCGCCCCCTGAACTATCGGCTCAAGGATGACTGCTGCCAGTTCCTGGTGATGTTGTTCGATCAACGTGCGGAAGCTGTCGATATCTTCATCAGACCATTCTTCATCGTTGCGTGATTGCGGAGCATCGGCAAAGAGGTGCTTGGGGAGCAGGTGGCTGTAAATATGGTGCATGCCGCCGACCGGATCACAGACCGACATGGCTCCAAAGGTGTCTCCGTGGTAGCCACTGCGGATGGTCAGCATCCGGTTCTTCTCTGTCTTGCCTTGAGTGTACCAGTACTGAATTGCCATTTTCAGTGCGACTTCCACCGACACGGAACCGGAATCGCAGAGAAAGACCTGCTGCAGAGGGGCGGGGGTGATGTTCACCAGCAGTCGGGAAAGATCAACCGCCGCAGGGTGGGTCAGGCCACCGAACATGACGTGCGACATCTTTTCGGTCTGCGCGGCGACTGCCCGGTTCAGAACCGGGTGGTTGTAACCATGAATGGCCGACCACCAGGAGGCCATACCGTCGATCAGTTCCCGGCCGTCTTCCAGCATCAATCGAACGCCGCTGGCCGAAATCACCGGAAAGGTCGGAGGTGGATCGATCATGCTGGAATAGGGATGCCAGATGTGGGTACGGTCAAATTCGTGCCAGTTGTCCATTCTCTTTACTCCCCTGGTTTCTCATCAACGGACAGAAGTCCGTCCAGCTTGGCCAGCTTCTCTTTTACCGCGCGTTCAACATCATCAGGACCGAACATCCAGGTCAGTTGGCCGATCATCAGGGTGACATCAGCAAGTTCATCGATGACAGCCTGCTTATCTATCTTGTGGCGGCGGTAATGTTTCAGGGCGGCGATCAGTTCCGCGCATTCCTCAACGGCTTGATCATGCTGGGCCTGCTCACCCCATTTTTCCAGGGTGGCGCGGTAGATAGCTTCATGCTTCATCGGTTTTCCTTGTCTGCGGTCGTTGGTTATCGCGATATCATAATCAGGATTGGGTCAGGATATCCAGACTTTTCATGCTCTTTGACAGTTCTGAACTTTACTCATATACTCCGTTGAGTAGAAAATATACACGATTTCACCGGTCCTATGATGGAGCACACAGATGGTGGCCAGAACTTCTATCAATGTACAGCAGCTGGTCGAGCAGATTGACCTTTATGGCAAGGAGAGCCTTGAGGAGATCCTGCACCTGTTGATTGAGGGGATTCAGGCTCTTCGGGGCGTTGGCCGCTGCCGCGTCTATCTGGAGGATTTGACTGCCGGAACGCTCAGCTGCATGGCTGCCGCCGGCGGAGAGGTCGGTCGGGTGCTGGAAAAGGCCTTTCCGATCAATGATACTCATTATTTCGTCTCTCAGGTCTATCAGCAGCGGGAAGAGCTCGCCATCGATGATTTATCGCTCTATCCCGAGGATCTACCGATTAAATCAGGAACCCGCCAGGTCGGAGCCAGCTACCTGCTGCCCCTGATTCATCATAATCGCTCAATAGGCGTGATCTGCCTGGACCGGGGGAGTCCTGCTCAATTCCCGACAGATGAAACTTTGCGGCGTCTGCGCATGCTCTTTGCCGCTGCGGCACCAACGATCAATCGGGCACGAACATATCAACAGCAGATTATACTGGCGCGGCAGGTCGATCAGGCGAAAAAGCGCGAGGCGGCTCTGTTCATGGTGCAATCTGCGGCCCGACTGATCGACCAGGTGGCCCTCGCATCGGTTTTGATTCCCATTCCGTCGGAGATTGATGGCGAACGGACCATGCAGATCCTTGCTTCTTACTCCAAGGAGCCTGAGGCCGGGAATCTGTACGAAGAGGAGAGGTTGATCAATCTGACCCCCGGTGAGTCGCTGATCTCTCGCTTTATCGATCGGGCCGGAGTGATTTCGGACGACAGTCTGCTGGCGCCGTTCTATATCCCCGAGCTTTCCTCGGAGTCGTTACAGAAACGTTATCTGACCGAAGAGCTGGGGCTGAAATCGCTTTATATGGTGCCGCGTTATGACAGTCGAACCAGGCGGGTGATCTGCCTGGTCAATTATTACACCAAGGAGTGTTACCAGTTCAGTGAGTTCGAACGTGGCCTGCTTGAGGCGCATGCCGAGATGGCTCAGCGCGTGGTTCAGGAGATCGGTGATGAGCACTTGGAAATTCAGGTACTTTCCGAAATTGGTGATCTTCTGCAGCAGTCATCAGAGGGATTGAAGCCCTTTTTGCGCAGGGTCTTGTCCAAGGCCACCCGATTAATCGGGGCAGACACCGGCAGTATCGCGTTGGTGCGTGAGCGTGAGGGCGAACGCTGGCTGTTGGTAGAAGACGCGGAAGGTGTTTTGGTCGGGGCCAAAAGCAAGCAGTGGCTGAAAAAGTATATTCCACCAATCCGGGTCGGTGGTGAGGAATTACCGAACGACCAGCGCAGTTTGACCGGCTTGGCGGCGGCCACGGGGCAGACGGCGATGGTTCCCGATACTCTGGATAAAACCGATCAGGGTGCCTTCTATCGTGAGGTGACAAAAGCGGTGCGCAGTGAAATTGCCGTTCCGGTCGTCTGTGAAGGTGAGGTTCTGGCGGTTATCTGTCTGGACAGTCTTCGCCCGCATTTCTTTACCGGAGAACATCGACGGATTCTGCTCATCATTGAGCGGATGATCGGTCGCCATCTGGCCAACCTGCAACAGATTGAACAGCTGACCGGTGAAGTCGATCTGCTCCGGCAGGATGTCGACTACAAGGATCCAAGTGTTTCATCCTATCGACTGGGGAACATTATCGGCAACTCGGTCAAGGGGCAGCAGGTTGTCGATACCATTCAGCGCATCACCCCGCCGCTCTGCCATCGCCTGGCATTCTGGCAGACTCAAAACCGTGCGGAGCTGGGAGAAAACCTGGGTTTGCCGTCGATTCTGATAACCGGAGAAACCGGATCGGGAAAAGAGTTCCTTTTCAATAACCTATTTGCCCGGCTCAACCAGATCTATGGTGAACTGTTGCCGGACAAAGAGGGCTTGCCCTTAAAAAAGAGCAATATTGCCGCCTATAGCGGTGAGCTGACCTATTCGGAGCTGTTCGGTCACAAACGGGGAGCGTTTACCGGTGCCCATGTGGACCGGCGGGGAATCCTTGAAGAGGCTCAGGGCGGCGTGGTGTTCCTTGATGAAATCGGCGACGCCGACCCCAAGACCCAGGTGCAGCTGCTGCGTTTTCTCGACAGCGGTGAATTTGTCCGGCTGGGCGAAAACATCACCCGGCATGCCCAGGTGCTGCTGGTGGCGGGCACCAACCGCGATCTGCGTCAGCTGATCGCCGCAGGCAAGTTTCGCGAGGATCTTTATCACCGCCTCTCCGAGCTGATTATCGAAGTCCCTTCGCTGAACCAGCGGCGCGAGGATATTCCCGACCTGGCGGTCCACTTCCTGGGGCGGCTGTTCCGCGTCTATCGGCCGCCGGAGCAGCCCGAGGAAGTGGCACCTATCCTCACCAGGGAGGCCAAAGAGCTTCTCTCGCAACATCATTACACCGGCAACATGCGCGAACTGCGCAGCATCCTGCTGCGGGCGATGCTGTTCCGCAAGGGACGCATGATCGAGGCGGAAGATATCAATCGTGCCCTGATGACGCATGGTGCGCCTGCCGCGGTTGTGGAAGATCGGGACGTGCAGAAGCTGAGCGCCAAGGTGGCGGATGCCATCTTCAAACGCATTGAGGAGCACAGCAGTGATTTCTGGCAGGCGATCTACCAGCCGTATTCGAATAAGGAAATTTCCCGTGATGTGGTGATCTCTGTGATCGAGCAGGCTCGCGGCAAGGGTGCGACCAGTATGCCGAAACTGGCCAGGGCTCTGTTGGCCTGTGATCCCGATTCCGAAGCAGCAGCAGAGAAGAAGGTCTTCTATCGATTTAAAAACTTTCTCTACAAAACGATCCGGGTTGCTTAATCGTCTGCGCACTCACCCTCTGTAACAAGAGATCTTTGCTCCGGTTATAATCCCTCCTGATTATGTGTGCGAATCTGCTCTGCTATCTCGCGGCTCAAGGCCTCCAGCAAGCGGCTTTGGGCGGCGACCAGGGCTGGATAGCCAGCCCCTTCAACCTGTTCCTGATAGCGACTGAACCCGGTCAGAATCAAATCCGTTTCCTTTTCTGTCAGAACCCAGCGTGCTTCAAGAAAAGCGGCTTCGTCCAGTTGGCCATCGAACCTTTGCACGTCTACCATGATCTGCCAGTTCGGGGTGTACGACCTGGGCCAGGGGGTAATAATAATTTTTTCGGTGCCGAGGTTTTGCGAAAGCTGACTGGAAAGGACATGAGTCATCTCTTCCTGAAGATCCCCGCTCCAGCGCTCATATTCGGCAATGCGGACCTGAAAGGTGTCGCTGCGGGTGACTATTTGCGGACGGTTCAATTGTTGCGGGATGCGGATCGGACCCAGAGCAACAGCCACTGGCAGGGGTTGGGCGGTCCGGGGTTTAATCTGAGGTGTGCTGGGGATCAGGCTGTAGTAGTTCGTGACAGGAGTCCTGGTACTGCAACCAGTCAAAAGGGTGATCAGTAAGAGACAGAACCATATGAGCAGTGGTTTCAGTCGATTCATTGTTTCACCTCCTCTTTGCCAAAAATGATGCTCTGCGGTCTGCGCTCAAGGGAATCGGTCAGGGTTCTCAACGAACGTGAGGAGGTTTGCAGCTCTTTCAATAGCTCCTGTAACCGGTATTGCAGGACAGAGTCCCCGTCAAAAGCCGCTTCCAGATTCAAGGTTGTCGACTTGAACTGTTCAAGGGTGTCGGTCACGGCAGGGCTCAGATCGCTTGTGGTGGTGTCCAGAGTTGTCTTCACGGCCTTTAGCGTCTCGTTCAGATTGTTCACTGTCGCGCTCAGTTCCTGCCCGATTTCATCCATCGGAAGATCTTTGATCTTTTCCAGAACACGGGTAAAACTCTCTATGGTCTGGTTGAGAGTCGAGGGGACCGTCGGCAATTGAGGATAAGGATCTCCCGGCATGATCACCGCGACCGGAGCCTGTTGGTGGAAATCAAGCTTGACATAGAGCTGACCGGTGAGAAAGCTGTCGGTTTCAAGCTGGGCGCGCAATCCACGCTCTACCAGGCGTGGGAACATGGACTCCACAACGTCCGTCCCTGGATTTTCCGGCGTGAACCGCTGTGGTTCGATCGCCAGCACCGTTTTGACGCGGAAGCTGCTGCTGAGAACATCAATTTCCGGCAGGACTTCTTCGACCTGACCAATCCTGATCCCTTTAAACTCGACCGAAGCGCCAGGGACAAGACCTCGTACCGAGTCTGTGAAATATGCGATATAGCGGGTCTTGACCGAATATCGTTCATCCTTGATGTCCTGCTGCCCGGGGAAGAGTTGGAATGTTTCACCTGCAACAGCCGGCTCCATCTGGTCTTGCACCGGGGAATCAAAGGTAATGCCACCAAGAAAGATGGAAATCAGGGAATCTGAATTGATCTCTACTCCGTTTTTGTTGATGTTGACCCGGACCCCGCTGGCATTCCAGAAGTGACTGTTCTCCCGGACCAGCTCGTGAAATGGTGCTTCGATAAAAATGTCGATAAGAACCCCACTTCGATCTTCCTCCAGGCGATAGTCGCTCACCTGCCCGACCTCTATCTGTCGGTAGAGGACGGGCGAGCCGATACTCAGAGAGCCGAGAGATTCCGAGGATAAAACAAAGAAACGACCGGGACGACTGCTGGTGACGGCTGGCGGTCGTTCAAGGCCGACGAAATGGCTCTGCATTTTACCGGTCACCGCCGGATCGATTCCGATATAGGCGCCGGAAAGGAGAGTACCCAGATCGCGAACCTCCTTGGCGCTGACATGGGCTTTGGCGATCCAGAACTTGGTCTGATCGGTTAAATATTTTTCAGCACCTTTCCGCAGTTCGGCGGTGACAATGACGCCATCCAGATCACTGTCGATGGCAATATCTTTTACGGTTCCAATGTCGATTTCCCGGTACTTGATCTTTGTTTTTTCCGGCACTAACCCTTCTGCGTTGACGAAGCTGATTGTGATGACCGGCCCTGATGCGGCCAAGGTTGTATAGACCAGCCAACCGGCAATGGCAATGGCAACCAGGGGGACCACCCAGGTGATTGAAAAACGGCGTTCCGGTCGTATCTCTGCAACCGGGACATTGTCTTCTGCAGGTGAATTATCTTGCTGTTTGTCAGCCATTCTCTTCCTCCAGTGAATCCCAGATCAGGCGGGGATCAAAACTGTTCGAAGCAAACATTGTAGCAATAACAACTGTGGCAAAATAAGCTCCCCCCGGACCGGCACTGAGGTTGCCTATGGCACCGAGTTTAATCAGGGCAATCATCAGGGTCACAACGAAAACATCAATCATCGACCAGCGGCCAATCAGTTCGATCAAGCGGAAAATTCTGGTGTTATCCTTAGGGCGTTTGATCCTGCGGCACTGAATACTCACTAACAGGTAGCTGAGAGTCAGCAGTTTGAATATCGGAATAAATACACTGGCGAAAAAGATAATCAGGGCAATTCCGATGGAACCTTCAGAGATAAATTCCAGAACGCCGGATAGAATGGTATCGGCGCGTGTTGAACCCAATGAGCTGGTAATCATGATCGGCAAGGTACTCGCCGGGATAAAAAATTGCCGCTGTCATCAGCAGTGCCCAGGTCCTGGACAGGCTGTTCGGTTTGCGTGAGTACAGCCTGCTGCCACAGCGAGAGCAGACCAGGTTTCCAGCAAGCTCCGGGGGGGGGCGGTTTGTAAGGTGGCAGGTTCCGCAACTGAGCAGACCTGCCTGGCGGGCTGTCAGGTTTGCCATGTTCACGAAGGTTCAATCCTTTCCCAGAGCTGATGATAGTCGATCACCATGCTGATGCCCATCTGAACCAGGATCAGGGCAATGAACGAATAAAGAGCCACCCCCGGGATCACCGTCGCCATCTTTAACAGCTTCACCATTGCGACCAGGATGCCGATCATATAGACATCGAGCATACTCCACGGCTGCAGGGCGATCACACTTTTCAATGTCAGAGTTCCGGCAGGAACCTTGATATCAAAAGAGAGCAGGGAGAGGATGTAGCAAAGTCCGAGAAGATGGAGCAGGGGGGCCAGCAGAGTCGTCACGATGACGACGGTTCCAAGTCCCCACATCTGCTGCTGAAAGAGTTGAAAAATCCCGGAGATAAAGATGGTGTCCTGCTCGGCCCCGCCAGAGGATATGGCGATGAAGGGGAAGACATTTGCCAGAAAGAACAGAACCAGGCCGCTCAATACCAGAGGCAGGGAGCGGGAAATCATCGCGGCTCTGGCCCGCACCAGAATGGCCCCACAGCGTCTGCAGAGGATTCTGCCTTCAGTGTCCACCCGGGGCAGTTGGTGCAGTAAATCACAATCGTGACATGCGATCAGATGCGAGTTGTTGGCCAATTCAATATCTCCTGCAAAAAATCCTGATATCTGAATTATAGGTGAAATCGCCATATTTCGCAGCTATGTGGCTAATATTTTTCGATTTTGGGAAATGGTCAAGGGGGCTGGTTCGATGGGTTGGGTGTTCTCAGAAAGTTCCGGAAGAGTTCAACAGCCAGCCCTCAGCCCTGCAGGTATCCAGCAAGTATTTTTGCAATTTCCGGTCGGTCCGGGTTGTTCCACGGGCCGACAATGACCAGATTGAGCTGGTCCGCTCGCAGGATTTCCCGGGCGGTTTGTTGTAACTGCCGAGGGGTTAACTGCAGCAGCTCGCGCTGCTCCTCCTCCAGCGTTCGCAGATAATCGGCCTGTAAGCCCCAGCCGTAGCGAATCGATTGCGTCTCTGGCTGGTCACGCGAATAGTCCAGATCAAACTGGTAGCTGCGAATGATATTGGCCAGCTCTTCAACCGGGATCGGTGTCAGTCTGATCTCATCAAGAACGGTCAACAGCTCCCGCACTGCAGCTCCGAGATTTTCAGGTCTGACGGCCAGATCGACGGATAAATATCCGGTATCTTCCAAAAATGAACAGTTAGCTTCAACGGCGTAGGTCAAGCCCAGCTCCTCGCGCAGACGCAGCATCAGGCGGGCGCTCCCTCCCCAGGAAAGAATCCGGCAGAGAACGCGCAGTTGCAGGGTCCTGGGGTCGTTACGGCCAGGCAAGCGGAAGGCCAGCTGGATGTTAATCTGTGAATCCGAGTCCTTGACCCATAAGGTTTTGGGCCCGTCAGGTTTCGCCTGCGGCACGGGAAGAGGGGGGGACGGAGGGGGGCCGGTCCAGTCGCCGAACTCGGCTTCGACCCGCTGTAATAATTTTTCGCGGTCGGTCGGCCCACAGCAACAGAGGACTGTGTTCTCAGGGTTATAGTGAGCACGGTAAAACTGTTGAAGTTCCTCCAGCCCGATGGCCGCAATCGTGGCTGTCGTGCCGATCAGCGATTGACCGAGGGGGTGATCGGGCCAGAGCTGCTGCACCATCAGGTTGTCGGGATTGATCTGGGTCCCCTGTTCGTTAAAATCTTCCTGAGCTTCTTCAAGGATGATGCGGCGCTCAGTTTCAATATCGGTAAAGCGCGGGCGACGCAGCATGGAGGCGAACAGGGCGACCCCCTCCTCCAGATGGTCTGGATGCAGACGGGAGTGGAAACAGGTGGTCTCCGCATCGGTGGATGCGTTGACCGCACCACCGAGAGCTTCGAAGGCTCGTTCCAGCTCCTGGCTGGTGGCGAACTCCTCGGTTCCGCGAAACAGCATATGTTCCAGAAAGTGCGCAATACCGGACTGTTCTTTCGATTCGTGGCGTCCACCGACTGCGAGGTAGGCAACCATTTCAGCACTGTGCAGGTGATCCATAGGGACTGTCACCAGTCGCAGTCCGTTGTTCAGCCTGTCCAGATAATATTCCGCCATGCAGTCGGCTATTCGCTCTTGAGCAGTCGGGCTGCTTCTTTGGCGTGATAGGTGATAATCAGGTCTGCTCCGGCGCGCTTCATGCCGAGCAGGGTCTCCATCATGACTCGGTCGCCATCGATCCAGTCCTTCTCTGCGGCCGCTTTAATCATCGAATATTCTCCGGAGACGTTATAGGCCACCAGCGGCAGGTTGAAGCTGTTCTTGAGGTCGCGCAGGATATCCAGGTAGGCCAGGGCGGGCTTGACCATCAGAAAGTCAGCGTTTTCATCCACGTCCAGCTGTGCTTCGCGGAAAGCTTCACTGCGGTTGGCCGGGTCCATCTGATAGCTGCGGCGATCACCGAATTCGGGAGTCGATTCCGCCGCTTCCCGGAACGGACCGTAATAGGCGCTGGCATATTTGACCGCGTAGCTCATCACCGGAATATGTTCAAAACCATTGACATCAAGCATCTCCCGAATCGCCGCGATCCGTCCATCCATCATGTCCGAAGGAGCGACGATATCTGCGCCGGCTTTGGCATGGGACAGGGCCTCTGCGGCCAGCAGCTTGAGGGTCTCGTCGTTGTCTACATCCTGGTCTTTGATGACGCCGCAGTGTCCGTGGTCGGTATATTCACACATGCAGACATCGGTGATGACGGTCAGCTCCGGAACCTCTGCCTTGATGGCACGGATGGTCCGTTGAATGATACCTTGATCGCAGTAGGCATCCTGTCCCACCGGGTCTTTGGCCTCGGGGATGCCGAACAGAATGACGGCCGGAATGCCGAGTTGATGCACTTCCTTCGCTTCGGCGACAATATTTTCAATCGACTGCTGGTAGATTCCCGGCATCGAAGAAATTTCGCTTTTGATGTTTTCGCCAAAGGCGCTGAACATGGGATAAATCAGGTCGTCCACCCGCAGATGGGTTTCACGAACCATGCGACGCATGTTGGCGTTACGACGCAGACGACGGGCACGATACGCTGGAAATTGCATGACGAGTCTCCTGTATGAAAAGGGTTAAGCGTTTGTTGTTTGCGATTGATAATAAGCAATCATCGCCGCAACCAGATCGTCCAGTGTTGAGGTTTCCGGTTCCAGCGCGACTTCAAACCCGTGTCTTCTAATCGTTGCCGAGGTCAGTGGTCCAATGGAAAACAGCCTGGTTCGACCGAGCAACTTTTTAAGATCATCGCCGAGCATCGCCTGCAGGTTGTCGAAGGTGGACGACGAACTCAGGCAAATGGCATCGAGCTCCTCTGCCGCCAGCAGATGGCGGATCATCTCTTCACCCTTTTTCGGGCGAATGGTTCGATAGGCAACCGGGGCGACAACTGTCCCGCCTGACCCTTCCAGAGTGTCGATCATCAGCGGCCTGGCGATCTCAGCGCGAGGATAGAGGAAGCGTTTCCCCTCCACCCCCTGGGCGAGGAGCGCCTCGACGATCCCCTCGGCACGGAAATCATCGGGGATCAGATCAGGACGGATGCCGTAGGGAGCCATGGCTTGAGCGGTTTTGGTTCCGACAGCGACGATCTGGATTCCGGCCAGGCTGCGTACATCCATCTGCAGGGTGGCCAGTCTTTTAAACAGACTGTCTACGCCATTGGCTGAAGTCAGGATCAAGCTGTCGAAACTGTTTATTGCCTGCAACGCTTCATCCAGGGGCTGCCAGATTTGCGGCGGGGCGATCTCGATGGTCGGGACACAGATGGTTTCAGCGCCCTGTTGCTGCAGCAATCGGACAAAACTTGCAGACTGTTCTTTGGGGCGTGTGAGCAGGAAACGGCGGCCGAACAGAGGTAGATTGTCGTACCAGCGCAGCTCTTCTCGATAGCGGACCACATCACCAATGATGATGACAGCTGGTGGTTCAATGCCGCTTTTAAGGACATCGTCGCTGATGCTTTCCAGGGTTCCGACCAGGGTTTTCTGACGTGGCAGGGTTGCCCACTGTATGATGGCGACGGGGGTTTCCGCAGCGCGACCATGAGCGATCAGTTCAGAGCAGATCAGTTTGAGGTTGCTCATCCCCATGTAGAAGACCAGGGTGCCGATTCCGTTGGCCAGTTTGTCCCAATCAAGGCTGGAAAGACGACGTTCGGGACGTTCGTGGCCGGTAAGCATGGCCAGGCTGGTGGTGACATCTCTGTGGGTCAGCGGAATCCCGGCGTAGGCAGCAGCAGCGAACCCGGCAGTGACACCAGGGACAACTTCAAAGTCGATGTTGTTCTGGTGGAGGAAGGTTGCTTCCTCTCCGCCTCTGCCGAACACGTAAGGGTCTCCCCCCTTGAGACGGGCAACCTGTTTTCCCTGCGCCGCCTGATCGACCAGCAACTGGTTGATCTCGTTCTGGGGGATATGGTGTTTGCCCCGGACTTTGCCGACGTAAATCTGCTCGGCGGTTTGCGGAGCCAGGGACAGGAGCACCGGGTTCGCCAGATAGTCATAGATCACCACCTCGGCCTTCTCCAGGCATTC
>Ga0102946_1000357_pt1 | contig 15900 bp, 13 predicted proteins | sample SalPon2A_A_D1_MG_FD_78209 | JGI IMG/M metagenome (GOLD analysis project Ga0102946, IMG submission 78209) | Soil microbial communities from South San Francisco under conditions of wetland restoration - Salt Pond MetaG R2A_A_D1_MG | ecosystem: Environmental > Terrestrial > Soil > Wetlands | place... | reverse complement strand
GGGTTGTGCCAGAGCACGTCGGCGTAGAACTCGCGCCAGGCGATCTCGGTGGCGAACCCGTACGCCCCTTTGCCTCGTCGCCCCTTGAGGTCCGCCAGCAGGGTCCTGGGATGGATGGTGCCGTACTTCAGCTGCACCGACAGCTGGCTGCTGCCGTCGTGGTCGGGCCGGTCCCGCTCGTCGTCGTAGTCGCTGACGGGGCCATCGAGGAAGGCGTGCCAGCGCTCGAGGGCTGCCTGCTCCCCCACCGCCGGCAGCTCCACCCCCTCGGCGAGCTCCGGCTTCTCCGGCATCTCCTCGGAAGCGACCTGACGGTGCCAGCGCACCTCGCTCGGAGGCTGGGCGGGGTCGGGCCAGCCATGGTCGCGCCAGGCGTTGGAGAACGGGGTGAACACCTTGTACGGCTCACCCGAGCCGTTGAGGATCGTGCCCGGGCCCACGGCGTAGGCCGACCCGGTGGCCACGAGAGGCACGTCGTCACCGAGCGCGTGCTGCACGCGCTCATCCCGCTTCCGGCCATACGGGGTGGACTCGGCGGAGATGTGCACCGACTCTGCGCCCGACTCCTGCACCAGCGCCGGAATGACCTCCGACGGCCTGCCGGTGCGCAGCACGATCGCACCCTCGTAGGCCTGCTGGGCCTCCTCCAGCGCGGACAGCAGGCAGCGGGTGCGCACATCCGACTGGCCGAGCAGGTCGGGATCGAGCACGAACACCGGCAGCACCCTGCCGCCGTCAGCGGCCTCACAGGCGGCCGAGAGAGCTGGCAGGTCGTGCAGTCGCAGGTCACGTCGCAGCCACAGCATCGCGGTAGGCATCGCTCCAGACTAGGTGCCCCCGCTGACGTCCGCGGAGCCGGATACCGGGCGTTGGTGCGTTGGGGCCTCTTTTTCTGCGACACAATGGATTCGAGTTTCGTGTTTGGCCCTGGCTGTGCGACGATAAATCCGCTCGCGACACGTACCGGTCGCTGGAGCACGTGGCAGGCAGGGTTGACAACCGGCAGGGACACCGGGATGCCTAGACCAGCATGGTCAACCCTGCCTGCCCACCTCTTTTCAACGGTACGCGAGTCGGCGTCATCGGTCGTCGGAGGGTGCCCGACTCGCTCGCTGACCCAGCCAGTCTTCGGCGCGGCCACGGTGCTCCTGCTGCTTCTCCTGCGCCATGCCGTCCCACATCCGAGTCATCATCCGCGAACGGTAGTTCGCCTCGAAGACCTCTCGATGGTCGGCCACGAAGGTCCAGTAGAGCCCGTCCCAGTCGGCCGCCCAGTCGCCGGAGCCGAAGTCGGACATCTTGCGCAGGTAGTTGCTGCCGGAGACGTAGGGCTTGGTGGTGATCGCCTCGCCGGCTGCGAACTGGCTCATGCCGTAGACGTTCGGCACCATGACCCAGTCGTAGGCGTCCACGAACATCTCCATGAACCACTCGTAGACCGCCGTCGGATCCGTCCGGAGCAGGCACATCAGGTTGCCGAAGACCATCAGACGCTCGATGTGGTGGGCATACCCTGTCTGGGCCACCGACTCCAGCACGTGGTCTACCGGAGCCAGGCCCACGTCGGCTTCCCACCACCCCCGGTCGAGCGAGCGCGCGTGGTGCAAGGCGTTCGAGGTGCGCATCCGCGACCCCCACAGCACGTAGGTGGCCCGCATGTACTCCCGCCAGCCGATGACCTGGCGGACGAAACCCTCGAGCGACGCCAGCGGGACGTCCTGCTCCTGCGCCGAGGTCAGCGCCTGGTGCACGACCCACTGCGGGTCGACCAGCCCGATGTTGAGACCGGGAGTCAGGGCGGAGTGGAACAGGAAGCGGTGCCGGCTGCTGATCGCGTCCTCGTAGGGCCCGAACTCGGCGAACCGTTCGTCGAGGAACTGTTGGTACGCCGTTTCCGCCTCCTCATGCGACGTGGGCCAGGCGAAGGCGTCAGGGTCACCTGGTGCCTCGGGGAACTCCTCCTTCACCCAGGCGATCGCGTCACGGACCTCCGCGACCGGCTCAGGGAAGTCCACCTCGGGGACCGGGTGCTTCTTCGGCAGCTTCTTACGGTTCTCGGGGTCGAACGACCACTGCCCCCCGACCGGCTGGTCGCCGTCGACGAGAATGTCCAGGCGTTGCCGCTGCCAGGAGTAGAAGTGCTGCATGCGAGCCGCGTTCTCGTCGAACCAGCGGCGGATCTGGCCGCGCGTGGTCAGGAAGTTGGGGGACTCCAGGACGTCCTCGGCAGCAGTGAACGCGAGTCGGCTGCCGTTTCGTCGCTGCACGTCATCGAGGATCTGCAGCGTCCGCCGGCCGAGCCAGTCGTCGACGGGGTCGAAGAACGTGACCCGTCGGGGGTCGAGGTCGAGCACCAGCTCCCGCCATCGCGGGCCGGTCTGCTCTTGTCCATCCGTGTCGACGGTGTGCACGGTGTAGCCCGCCTCGGTGAGCCGCGAGGCGAAGCGGCGCATCGAGGCCCGGTGCAGGATGAGCTTCTGGGCGTGGAAGGCGAACTGCCGGAAGAACAGGTCATCCTCGACCAAGACGAAGGCGGTGCCCTCTGGCGCGTCCAGATGCTCCCGGAACAGCTGGTGCGGAAAGACCAGCCGCAGGTGCTCGGTCCGGCTCACCACCCGAGCGTCCCCGGAGCCCCCTTGAAGGGTCCCGCCACGCGCGAGGTGATCCACCCGCCGTAGAACGAGCCCTCCTGCGCCTGCACGCGCTCTCCGTCGACGTAGCAGGCATCCACCGTGCTGGGCATCACGGCGACATGGTCGCGCAGCACCTCGAAGCCCGGTGTCGTCCGTGGGTAGTGCCAAGCGGCCCGAGAAGCCACCTGCTCTCCCTCGCTGCCGGCCACCACGAGGTCGAAGTAGTGCGCCACTCCCTTGAACTCGCAGAAGGTGGTGCCTCCGACCGCACGCAAGGCCCCGGCCACGAAGGCATCGGTCGGCAGGTAGTACGTCGGCGGATGGGAGGTCTCCCGCACCCGGAGGCTCCTCGAGGTGCTCGCGACGCACTGCCCGCCGTGGTGAATCTCCACGAGCTCAGAGCTCGGCACGACGTCGGGCGGCCGGGGGTAGTCCCACACCGATTCGGGCGGGCGAACTTGCTGCTCAGGCACGGCGTCCATCCTCATCTGCGGCAACCGAGGGGGTCTATCGGCAACGTCGGCACCGGGGAGTACCGTCGGACCATCAACGATACGACGACGCATGAAGGAGCAGTCAGGGCCATGGCTGAGATCGCGTACACCGTTCCGGGACTGGATGACGAGCAGAGCGCCGCCGTAGTCGGGACCCTGCAGAACCGGCTCTCGGCGTACAACGACCTGCACCTGACGCTGAAGCACGTGCACTGGAACGTGGTCGGGCCACACTTCATCGCGGTGCACGAGATGCTCGACCCGCAGGTGGACCTGGTGCGGGGGTATGCCGACGAGGTCGCCGAGCGGATCGCGACCATGGGCGGCTCCCCCCGCGGCACCACCGGTGCCATCGAGGCGGACCGCACCTGGGACGACTACTCGATCGGCAGGGACGGGGTGCTCGCCCACCTCGCAGCACTCGACCTGGTCTACGTCGGACTGATCACGGACAACCGCAAGGCTGTCGGCCAGTTCGGTGACGTCGACCCAGTGACCGAGGACCTTCTGATCGGGCACACCGCAGAGCTCGAGAAGTTCCAGTGGTTCATCCGGGCCCATCTTGAGGACATGAGTGGGCAGCTGGCCCACGCCGGAGCGAGCTCGGAGTCCGCCGCCGCCGACGACGCGCGCTAGAGGCGTACCGATGACCGCGCCGCCGCCGTCGGGGCAGGAGCCGGACACCGAGCAGGATCTCCTGCCGGACCGGCCGAGCAAGAACCCCAAGGAGCTCTTACGGTTCCTGCGTGCCGCGCTCATCACCCCCGTCCCCCGCGACCACTCCCAGACCGACTCCCAGTTCCGCCGCCGGCGGATCGTGGTCCTGTGCACGTTGTTCGCGGGCTCGTTCCTCCTGGGCTACGGCCTGACCCGCGAGCCCGGGGACACCAGCTTCTACATCGCCACGGGTGCCCTGGCCGGCGTCTGGACCATCGGGGCCTTCGCCTCCGGCCCTCTGCATCTGGGGTGGGCGCACACCCGGGCGGGTGAGCGCCATGCCCGCCCCATCCTCCAGCCCTTCCTTCTCGGTGTCTTCGCGGTCATCGTCTTCTGCCTCGGCGCGGTGGTGGTGGCCCAGTTCGCGGTCCTCCGCGACCCGGTGAACTCTGTGCTGGACTATGCTCGCGCGGCGCCGCTTGTCCTCGTGGCCAGCATCACGTTGATCAACGGGGTCGCCGAGGAGCTGTTCTTCCGCGGGGCCGCCTTCGCCGCCATCGGGCGCAAGCACCCGGTGGAGATCTCGACCGCGCTCTACGCCCTGGTGACGATCAGCACCGGCAACCTCATGCTGGTCTTCGCCGCCGCCGTCCTGGGCACGATGGTGGGCCTCCAGCGACGGGTCACCGGCGGGGTCCTCGGCCCGATCATCACGCACCTGGTGTGGTCGCTGTCGATGCTGTTCCTCCTGCCGCCATTGCTGATGGCTCTCACTCCGATGTCATGAACCACCAAACAAGGAGCCTCTGTGGCTGAACGACGCGCTCTCGTGACCGGTGCCACCGGATATATCGGGTCCCGACTGGTCCCCGCCCTGCTGGCGCACGGGTGGACCGTGCGGGTCCTGACCCGGACCGCCGAGAAGGTCACGTCTCGGCCGTGGCACGACCAAGTCGAGATCTCCGAAGGGAACGCCGACGACGAGGAGGACCTGCGCTCGGCGATGGCCGGCGTGGACGTCGCCTACTACCTCATCCACTCGATGGACGGCTCGGGTGACTTCGTCGAGCGCGACCGGAACCTCGCCACGTCCTTCGCGCGGTGCGCCGAGGCGCAGGAAGTCAGGCGCATCGTCTATCTCAGCGGCCTGTACCCCCCGGGCGAGAAGCTGTCCACCCATCTCGGCTCACGGAAGGAGGCCGAGGACATCTTCCTCGACTCGGCCGTGCCGACTGCCGTGCTCCGTGCGGCCGTCATCCTCGGCGCGGGCTCGGCCTCCTTCGAGATGCTGCGCCACCTCACCGACCGCCTGCCGATCATGATCGCCCCGAAGTGGCTCTCGACGCGCATCCAGCCGATCGCGATCCACGACGTGCTGCGGTACCTGGTCAAGGCAGCCGATCTCCCGGAGGAGGTGAACCGCGGCTTCGACATCGGCGCCAACGAGGTGCTGACCTACAAGGACATGATCGACCGGTATGCGGCCGTCTCCCGGCTGGCCAAGCGGCGTGTGCGCACCTTGCCGGTGATGACGCCGGGCCTGGCCAGCCACTGGATCGGCCTCGTCACCCCTGTGCCCTCGGGCATCGCCAAGCCCCTGGTGGGCTCCCTGGTGCACGAGGTCATCTGCAAGGAGCACGACATCGCGGAGTACATCCCCGACCCCGAGGGCGGCTTCGTCGACTTCGACGAGGCCATACGCCGTGCGTTGTCCGGGCCGCAGCCGGTCGCGCTGCGAGCCGACGTCGACTCCGAGAACCCGGGCCGCATCAGCGCGGCTGACCCGCAGTGGGCCGGGATGACCGTGTTCATCGACGAGCACCGCTCGACCGTCCACGCCTCGCCAGCGCAGGTCTGGGACCAGATCGAGAGACTCGGCGGCGACCACGGCTGGCACGTGCCGGATCTTCTGTGGCGCGCTCGGGGCCTCGCGGACCGGGCGGCCGGTGGCCGGGGCCACTCCCAGCACCGCGAACCCGGGCCGTTGCGCGAGGGCATGCAGGTGGACTCCTGGGTCGTGGAGTCGGTTCGCCCCGAGCAGAGCCTCTGGCTGCGTTCGCGGATGAAGGCGCCGGGGCGTGCCCGGATGATCCTCAGCCTCCAGCAGGGCGCCAGCCCAGAGCAGACGGTGCTCACCCAACAGGCCGAGTTCACCCCCTCCGGCCTCCCCGGGCTGACCTACTGGGGCGGGCTCTGGGCCGGGCACAAGCCGACCTTCGCGGCCATGCACCGCGGTCTGGTCAAGGCCGCCGAGGATGCCGTCGCAGATACCCCTGAGCAGCACGCTTCCCGCTGACCATCGCCCCTTGGATCGACGCCGTGTCCCGGTGGTCCCCGCACACGACCACGCGGTTACCCACCTGCATCGGCTGACGCGTGGCCAGTGGCGGGGGCTGCACCGGCAAAGCATGCGGCACTTCGTGGCGCTGCACGTGCTGCCAATGCTCCGTGTCGACCCCGTAGAGCGCGGCCGCATGGTGCCGCACCTGATCCAAGGGCAGAGGAGAGGCGCCAGCAGGCAAGAGCACCGATGTCTGAACCAGCGGTCGGCCCGGAGGCGCGTAGGACGGCGCACCGGCGCTGATGACCGCGGTGTTCTTGATCGGACCCGGCGCGGCGCGGCCGTCCACGATCAGCATGGGCAGGTGGCTCGGCGCCTCGGGCATGGTGAACCAGTCGGTGACCACGCCTTTGGTCACCGGAGCCGGGATGCCGACCAGGTCTTCCGCCCCACCCGCGGAGGTCGCCACGACCACAAGGTCGGCCTGCGCGGTGACGCCCTCGACCGCCACCGCGGCGCCGGGGCCCAGGTCTCGGACCTGGTCCACACGCACCCCGGTCTGCACCGGTCGCTGCAGGCGGTCGGCGAGCTGTTGCGGCAAAGCCTGCATGCCGCGGCTCGGGAGCCCGGGCGAGCCGGTGGCGAACATGCGCAGCAGAAGCTGGATGAAGGCGTTGGAGGTGCTGCCGTCGTCCTCCAGCACAGTGCCGGACAGGAAGCCGTCCACCACGCGCCGTAGCGGTCCCGTCAGCCCGGCTCTGTCCATGGCCTCGCCACGGCTGCGGTCGCGACCGCGGGTCAGGGCAGTGACCGGCCCCAGGCTGGGCCCGGCCCAGCGGGCCAGCGCGACGACCTCACGCGGGTCCAGGTAGCCGCTGGTCAGCGTGTCGCGCAGGTGCGTCGGCTCGCGCAGGGGATCCGCGAGGATCACCCGGTCACCCTGCTCGCGCAGCACCCCCACTCCCGCGCCGAGGGTCTGCATCCCCAGGGCGGTCAGGTCGATGTGCTCTCGCACCGCGGGGTAGGCCGGGTTGAGCACCTGGAAACCCCGGTCGACCAGGAAGCCGTCGATCTCGTCCGTCGTGATGCGCCCGCCCACTGACGGGGCCGCCTCGAGCACCTGCACCTCGACACCGGCTGCCTCGAGCACAGTGGCGCACATCAGCCCGGCCATGCCCGCCCCCACGACGATGACCTCGGCGTCCCACGACCCGCGGCTGACGTCGGCCTGCGCGGGTCGCACCACGTCCTGGGTCATCAGGGTGCCTCGGGATGCGCCGAGCCCGGCGATATCTCGGCGGCCCGAGTACGCTCGAGCCCGGCCATCGCCCAGCGGACGGTGGCGGTGCCGAGGTGCCCGAGCGGGCGGGCCACCCACTGGGCCATCAGCTCGGGCATCGGCAGCCCGAGCATGTCTCGCGCCCAAGCCGGCAACAGCGCCACTCCACCGGCGGCCAAGGCGCCGTACCCGGGACGAGCCGGCCACGGTAGCGGTGGCGAGAGCAGCAGGAACCGCGCCGCCTCGCGAGCGGCAGGGGTCGTCTCCATCTCCGGGCGGAACGAGTCCAGTTCGGACTGCAGCTCCTCCACCGACTGCGGCGGGTCGACCACGCCGAGCTTGTGCGCCGAGACCCCGGCCTGCCGGACGTAGGTGTCGGCCTCGGCATCGGTCAGTGGCGCGGCCGCGTACGCCTGGAACCCTCGTAGGAAGGCGTCGACCTCGGCGATGTGAACCCACATCAACAGACGCGGATCGCTGGCGCGGTAGGGCCGGCCCCGCTCATCCCGGCCTCGCACGCGCTCGTGGATGCCGCGGACGTGCGCGATCATCTCCTCCGCGTCGGTGACCGTCCCGAAGGTGGTGGTCGCCAGGTAGTTGCTCGTGCGCTGCAACCGCCCCCAGGGGTCGCCCTTGTACCCGCTATGGCCAGCGACCCCGGCCATCGCCATCGGGTGCAGCATCTGCATCAGAAGCGCGGTGACACCGGCCGGGAACATGGCAGCGTCGGCGTGCACCCGCCATACCGGGTCCTCCCGCGTGAACCAGCGCTCGCCCTCGGCCCCCCAGATCCGCTGCGCTCGTGTGGGGGCATCGTCCCCGGCGACCTTGGCCCGCAGCGCCTGTCCGATCATGACCTGTACCGAGCCACTGACCCGACGCACCGGACGGCGCACAGTATCGGTCATCACCACGGAGCTACCTCATCTCTGCGCCAGCTGACTGTCGTCGCGCTCCTGCGCGGCGTGCACGGCTTCCTCGGTGTGCCTTCCCGGTTGCACCCTGCGCGGCCAGTAGAAGCTCTCGCCCATGGTGAGCACGATGGCCGGCACGAGGACCGTTCTCACGACCAGGGTATCGATCAGCACACCGACGAAGATGACCACCCCCAGCTGCGCCAGCACCACCAGCGGCAACACCCCCAGCGCGGCGAAGACGGCGGCCAGCAGGATCCCGGCGCTGGTGATGACGCCGCCGGTGGCAGCCAGGCCGCGCAGGATGCCGTCGTGGCTGCCGACCACCTTGCCTTCCTCCAGGGCACGTGTGATCAAGAAGATGTTGTAGTCGACGCCGAGGGCGACCAGGAACAGGAAGGCCAGCAGGGGCACACCGGCGTCCAGGCCGCTGAAGCCGAACACTGTGGTGAACAGCAACCACGAGACGCCCAGGGCCGAGAGATAGGTCAACAGCACGGTGGAGACAAGAATGAGCGGGGCGACGAAGGACCGCAGCAACCCGAAGAGGGCCAGGAGCACCAGCCCCAGGATCAACGGCAGGATCAGCATCCGGTCGCGTGAGGTGCCCTCGTCCGTGTCGATCGCCTCGGCGTCGGCACCGGTGACGAAGGTCTCGGGCTGCTCCTCGAGGGCGCTGCGCAGGTCCGTCACGGCCTGCTCGCCCTCCTCGGTGCTGGGAGCCACAGACAGCACCGCCTGCAGAGTCGTGATGCCCTCGGCCTGCTGTCCCGGTCGAACGGACTCGACGGCGTCCACGCCCTCGACCGCACTCTGGATCTGAGCCAGCCGCGCCTCGTCGGTGGTGTTGGTCACGATCGTGGTCGGGTCGGCGCTGCCAGCGGGGAAGGACTCACCGAGACGGTCGGCGGCACTGATCGCCTCCGGCTCCTGAAGGAACTGCTCGTTGGTCGGCAGTCCGAGGTCGATGCGAGTGGTGCCGAAGGCGGCCACCGCGAGCACGGCCACCGTGGCGGCGATGAACAGCGGCGGCCGCTTGTCGACGGTGTTGCCGACCCGCTTCCAGATGGAGGTGCCGTCCGCCAGTGCGGGCTGACCCTCTCTCGGCACCAGCGGCCAGAAGACCCAGCGGCCGAACTGGACGAGGACGGCGGGAAGGAGGACCAGCGCGAAGCCGGCGGCGATCACGATGCCTACGGCACAGGCGAGGCCCAACCCGCGCGTGGTCGGAAACACCGAGAGGAGCAGGGTCAACAGGCCGAGGAACACTGTCGAGGAGCTGGCGAACACGGCTTCGGAGGTGCGGCGAAGCGCCACCCCCATCGCTTCGTGTCGGCTGCCGTGTCGCTTGAGCTCGTCGCGGTAGCGCGAGATGAGCAACAAGGCGTAGTCGGTGCCGGCCCCGAAGACCAGGACCGAGAGGATGCCGGTGGTGGACTCGTCCCACGGCACACCGGTCGCCTCGAGCACGCGGGTCGCCGCTGTCGACGCGAAGACGTCCCCCAGCCCGATCACGAGCAGCGGGATCAGCCACAGCGTCGGGCTGCGGTAGGTGACCAACAGCAACAGCGCGACCACCGAGGCCGTCGTGAGCAACAGCGTGAAGTTGGCGCCCTCGAAGACGGCGGCCAGGTCTGCTTCGATCGCGGCGGGCCCGGTCACCGCCGCGCTGACCCCGTCGGGGACCTCCTCGTCCAGGGTGTCGCGCAGCGCCGTGACCTCGGCGGCGGTGTCGGTGGCCGTCGCCGAGGGCACCGTGAGCACCGCGATGGCCGCCGTGCCGTCGTCGGCCGGCACGACCTGGGTGGGCGGATACTCCTCGCCTCCGGTCGTCCGCAGCTCGTCCACGGTCTGCTGCAGTGCTCCGACCTGCTCGGCGATGCCCTCCTCCGGCACCGTGAACAACGCGATGGCGGTGGAGGAGTCGTCGGCGGGGAGCTGGTCGATGAGCTCCACGCCCTCGGTGTTGCCGTAGCCCTCAGCCAGCGTGTCCGTCGGCGACGGCGACCGCTCGCCCGAGCCCACGCCGACGATGACGCCCACCGCGAGCAGGACCCCGAGGACGACCACGACCCGCGAGGACACACGGGAGGTGATGATCTCGACCAGCTTCAGCACACGAGAATGCTACGACGATCGAAAGAACCGCAGGGCAACGGCGCCGTGGCCTCGCGACGGTGAGCCGTGCGGCGCAGCGGACACGTGCATCCGACGTGCCTAGAGTCGGTGAGAGTCAGCCCTGCGCACCAGGCTCCACGCCACCGGGAAGACCACCGCGGCGACTCCGGCCTTGACGACTCCCCCCACGATGAACGGGGTGAAGCCGTAGGCGAGCACCTGGGAAAGCTCCGTGGTCCCTGTCACCACGGCCAGGTAAGGAAGGCCGAACAGGAAGGGCACCAGCGAGGCCAGCAGGAAGCCCGCCATCGCCAACGCCGGTCGCCGGTCCCAGGTGCGCTCGGCCAGCCAGCCGACCAGAGCGGCCGCGAACACGAAGCCGATGATGTAACCGAAGGAAGGCTTGACCAGCGCGGCAGGACCGCCGGTGAACCCGGCGAACCACGGCACACCCGCCACTCCGACGACCAGGTAGGTAAACAGCGCCGCCGCGCCCCGACGCATGCCCAGGCTGCCCCCGACGAGCAGCACGCCCAGGGTCTGTCCCGTGATCGGCACCGGGAACATGGGGATCTCGGCTTGGGCCAGCGCTCCGACCACGACCGCTCCCGTCAGCACCAGCGCGGCGTCGGTGGTCAGGCTGCGCGAGACCAGCCGGTCGGCGAGAACGGGGGGATGGACGACGGCTGCGGTGCTCACGAGTGCGTCTCCTGAGGGGGCGGTTGGTGGGGCGGGGCCGAGGGCGATGGCCTTCGCGCGACAGCCTGCCATAGCCCGCGCGGGTGAGACAGCCTCAACGCTGGCCCGAGGCCCCGTTCCCGCCGGTCACCAGCGCACTGCTGCGCACCAGACGTGGGGCGGTGACCAGCGCAAGCCCCCCGACGACGTTGAGCAGGGTCACGTACCAGAACCAGGCCAGCCAACCGCCGTACGTCACGCCCTCCGCGCCGGAGTGCAGGGCACCGAAGATGATGATCGAGTCCAAGATCGAGTGGAACAGTCCGAGACCGAGCAACAGGAACGCACCAGCGAGCGAAGCGGCCAGGGTGGCTACCTGCGAGCTGCTGCCGGCCTTCATCCGGGTCATGAGGGTGATGGCGCCTCCACCGAGCAGGGCGAGCGCCATGGACGTGAGGTCCAGCGGAGCGTCCACGAACTCGAGCGACTTCTCAGCGATCGTGCTGTGCAGCTTGGGGAAGGCCAGGACGACCAACCACATGAGTGTCCACCCGCCCGCCAGGTTGGCCAGCAGCGTCAACCCCCACAGACGAGCGAGCTGCATCACCGAGCCCTGGCCGGCGAAGATGGCCACGATCGGGTAGAAGAAGCCCTCGGTGAAGAGCTCGGAGTGCGCCAGGTACAGCGCGGCGAAGCCGATGGAGAACGCGATGGCCCCGAGGAAGGGGCTGGACGTGGCCTCGAAGACGCTGAGGTAGGCCAACACGCCGAAGCCGATCTCGACCCCACCCAGGAAGCCGGTGGTCAACATGACGCGCAGTGAGCGGTGAAGCCGCTCCCGGCCCTCCGCGACGCTGTGGTCGAAGGTCCCCTCGACCTCCTCCTCGACCTCGTCGTCTCCTAGCTTCCTCGGCGTCGCCACGCGAGGAATCTACCCTGGGACGACTCGGCCACATACGGCGAGCGCCCCGGGAGGACCGATGAAGCGAACGTGGGCCACGGCCTACCTCGTCGCGGCCGTGATCTTCGGGGCGCTGGATGCCGTCTGGCTAACGCAGCTGGCCGGGCCGCTCTACGCCGAACGGCTCGGCGACCTGGTGGCGACGGACGTGAACGTGTGGGCCGCGGTCGCCTTCTACGCCGTCTACGTGGGCGGGATCACCTACGTCGCGGTGGCACCCGCGCTGTGTCGCCGCTCCGGGTGGCTCGCCGTGCGCTCGGGGGCAGTCTTGGGGTTCGTGGCGTACTCCACCTGGGTGCTGACCAACCTGGCCGTGCTGGCGGGCTTCACCCCCATCGTGATGCTCGACCTGGTGTGGGGAACCTGCGCCACCGCCGTGACCGCCGGACTCACCTATGCCGTATGCCGCCGTCTCTGGCCGGGAGACTCCCCCGATCCGCACCCGTGACCACGCACCCGAGCCCACACCGCGAAGCCGCTACCAGTGGGCGGAACGCGACTTCACTGAGAAAGCGCTGAGAATGCGCCACTAGTGCAAACCATTCGCTTGCGCAGGGCGAACAACTAGTCACAAGAAGCCAGCGGGAATCTTCTCGTTCGCCTCACCTATCAAAGGACGTGACTTAACATGCGCACAACCACCTTCGGCCCCACCCGCCGCGGCCTTGCCGCGGCTGCCACTGTCGGTCTTCTGGCTTTGCCGCTGGCTGCTTTCAGCAACGACACCGACGCGGTCGCTCCTGCTTCCGCGTCCTCCGTGAGCGCCCAGGACTCGCAACGGTCCGAGGCGCCCAAGCCGGTCGCATCCATCCCCGCACTCAGTGGCGAGGACACGCAGATCGCTCTCGACCAGGGCTTCCTGGACGCGCTCGAACAGCTCGAGCTGGAGCCCGGCGTCGTCGAGGACGCCGAGCTCGAGGAGGGCACACTGTCGTTCCCGATCACGGGAGGCAACGTCACCGTCTTCGAGCCGGGCCAGGTCTCGCCGTACGTGATCGGGCAGGTTCAGCACGAGACCTCGGGACTGTCGCTCTCGACCGCTGACACAACGGTGGAGCTGACCAACTTCAACGTCGACCCCGGCGCCTCGCGGGTCTACGGTGACGTGATCGTCAACGGGGAGGAGGCTGTGACCAGTGCCTACCTGTTCAGCCTCGACGGGCGCACCCTGCAGCCGCTTCAGACCGAGGGTGACCAGGCCATCCTGCAGGGGACCAAGGTCACGATCTCGGATGTCGCAGCGCCGCTGCTGAACGACACCTTCGGGACCGACGCGGTCGAGCCCGGCCTGCTGGTCGGGGTCGCAACGATCACCGTCAACACGAAGTGAGCTGAGCATGCGGAGTCGGCGCTGAGCCGGCCTCGCGCTCACGGACCCGGCGAGCACCGCCTGAGCATGGCGGTGCTCGCCGGGTTCTCCTTTTCACCGCATGAGGTAACAACGCGCGAGATCGCCCGTGCGGGTCGGCTCGCGGTTTCATGGCACCACACGCGGATTCTTGCCGAAAGCACAGGCGCCGCTATTCGGAAAGTCGTCGGAGCCCCACCGTGACAACGGGACCCATGCCCGGCTTCGGCGCCCGGAGCGCGCCGCGCGTCGAGGGTCGCTACGTGGAGCCGTGGCGACGGTAGGCGGGGAGTCAGGGGGCCAGCACTCGGTTGGTCGTGGTGATGGTCCTGGGCGGCGGAGCCGCAGGTGAAGGTATGGGACGCTCTTCGGTATGCCGCACGACACCCTCCTGGTCAGTGCCGACGACGTCGACGCCGCTGCTGAACGGCTGGCGGGGCACATCGCGCGCAGCCCGTTGACCCACAGCGAGCGGCTGTCGCTGCAAACCGGCGCGCGTGTCTGGCTCAAGCGGGAGGACCTGCAGCAGGTCCGCTCCTACAAGGGCCGCGGAGCCACGAACTTCATCGCCCAGCTGTCGCCGGCACAGCAACAGGCCGGGGTGGTCTGTGCCAGCGCGGGGAACCATGCACAAGGGGTGGCGTTCGCGTGTGCCGAGCTGGGTGTCCCGGCGCGCATCTACCTGCCGCGCACCACGCCGCGCCAGAAGCGCGACCGCGTCTCGACTCTCGGCGGGCTCGGGGTGGAGGTCATCGTGGGCGGCGACACCTATGACGCCGCTGCCGCTGCCGCCGCCGCCGACGCCGAGAAGTCCGGGCTGACCCTCGTGCCACCTTTCGACCACCCGATGACCATCGCCGGCCAGGGCACCATGCTCCGCGAGGTGCTCGAGGACCTGGCCGAGCCGCCGGATGTCGTCGTGGTCCCGGTCGGTGGCGGAGGCCTGCTGGCCGGAGCCGCCACCTACGCCCGCGAACGAGCCCCCGGAGTCCGGGTCGTCGGCGCCGAGCCCGCGGGCGCGGCCAGCATGACCGCGGCCCTGTCCGCAGACGGCCCGGTGATGCTGCCCGAGATCGACCCGTTCGTCGACGGTGCGGCCGTCCGGCGGGTGGGTGAGGTGACCTTCCCGTTGGTGCGCGCCTCCGGGGCCACGATGGTCAGCGTCCCGGAAGGCCGAATCTGCGTGGAGATGCTCGCGCTCTACCAGACCGAGGGGATCGTGGCTGAGCCAGCGGGTGCTCTCGCGGCGGCCGCGCTCGAGCAGATCGAGATCGCGCCCGGCGAGCGCGTGGTGGCGGTGCTGTCGGGAGGCAACAACGACGTCCTGCGTTACGCCGAGGTCATGGAGCGGGCCTTGGTGCACGAAGGCCGCAAGCACTACTTCCTGGTCAACTTCCCGCAGGAGCCGGGGGCTCTGCGCCGGTTCCTCGACGAGGTGCTCGGCCCCGACGACGACATCGCGCTGTTCGAGTACGTCAAGCGGAGCAACCGGGAGATCGGTCCTGCCCTGGTGGGGATCGAGCTGGGTTCCCCGACCGACCTGGGCCCGTTGCTGGCCCGGATGCGCCAGTCCTCGATCACGGTGGAGCAGATCCCACCGGACAGCCCGATGTTCCGCTTCATCCTCTAGCTTCCCGCCGCAGCGCCGACACAAAGCTCGATTAACCCGGGTTAATTCGGCAGGTCGGACCGGTACCGGCGAAGACCTAGCAAAACCCGCCGTGGTCGCTATGCCGGACCCGGCTCCCTCCCCTAAGGTGATCAGGCCTTCACCTGTGAGGGTCTCGATCCAGCACAACCCCGGGGGGTGGGGAAACGCTATGCCGCGCTCGGTCACCGCACCCTTGTGGGTGCTCACCTACGCTCTCGTTGCCGTAGGCCCGCTTCCCCTCAGCCTGATCAGCCTCGACCCAGGCCGAGGGTTCTGGGTCAACCTCTCGGTCGCACTCGGTTTCGTGGGGCTCGCCCTGATGGGTCTGCAGTTCGTGATCGCCGCACGGATCGTGCGGCTCACCGCGCCGTTCGGCTACGACGTCGCTCTGCAGGTGCACCGGACTATGACCCCCGTCATCGTCCTGTGTGTGCTGGCGCACCCGCTCATCCTCTTCGTCTGGGACAGCCGCTTTCTCAGCCTGCTCGATGTGGTCTCCGCTCCGCTGCGCGCCAAGTTCGCCGTGGCCTCGGTCGCGTTGCTGCTCGTGCTCCTCGCCACGTCGCTGTTTCGCCGCAGGTTCGGCCTGTCCTACGAGACGTGGCAGCTGATGCACTCCGCACTCGCCACGCTCGTGGTCGTGCTGGGCCTGGCGCACGTCATCCTCATCGGCTACTACGTCCGGGAGCCGTGGGAGCTCGCCCTGTGGATCCTGTACACCGCAGCCTTCGTCTGGCTCGTCGTCTGGGTTCGCATCGTCCGGCCGCTGATCCGCCGCCGACGGCGCTGGGTCGTCGAGTCGGTCGCCGAGCAGCCCCTGGGCCACACCGTGCGTATCCGGCCCGAACGTCCGGAGGTGTACGGACCGGGCGGGTTCTCCTTCCGG